>Ga0123332_1003572_pt1 | contig 14126 bp, 11 predicted proteins | sample BioC12SIPDNA_4_FD_89958 | JGI IMG/M metagenome (GOLD analysis project Ga0123332, IMG submission 89958) | Anaerobic biogas reactor microbial communites from Washington, USA - Biogas_R2_A C12 SIP DNA | ecosystem: Engineered > Bioreactor > Anaerobic > Unclassified | place: Washington, USA...
AGTTGCTGCCCGCCTTGCGTCACCGGATGAGCGACTTCGGCGACTCACGCTGGGGCAACTACGTCAGGGACACGGTGAAGAAGCAGGCTCCAGACATCCTCGAGCAGGTCGCGGCGATGATCGAAGCCCAGGGACCTATCACGGCAGCCGACCTGACCCATCTAGACCCCGAGGCGGGCCGAAAACGCGGACCGTGGTGGGACACGAGCCTCACCAAGCAGGTCCTCGAGTACCTGTTCTTCACCGGTCGAGCCGCCACGGCCGGCCGGCCGAACTTCCAGCGGCTGTACGGCTCCCCGACCAGGGTCTGGGGCGAGCACGACCTGCTACCGGGGTTGACGTTCGACGACGCGCGCCAACACCTGTTCGACAGGGCGCTTGCCGCCACCTGGATCGGCACGCCCGCCGACATCGGCGATCATTACCGCATCAAGAAGACCCCGGCGCAGGCGCTCGCGAAGTCCGCCGTCGAACGCGGCTTGGCTCGCTGGGTCGAGGTCGAGGGCTGGAAGGAGAAGGCGCTGCTCGCCACCGAGGCAGTGGATCCCGGCCGCGCGACGGGCGCCGCCCTCCTCTCACCCTTCGACCCGCTGTGCTGGTACCGCGACCGACTCATCCGCATGTTCGGCATGCACTACCGCATCGAGATCTACGTCCCCGAGCCGAAACGCCAGTACGGCTACTACGCCCTGCCGTTCCTGATGGGCGACCAGATGGTGGCCCGCGTCGACCTCAAGGCCGACCGCAAGGCGTCGGCACTGTCGGCCCAGGCGTCGTGGCTGGAGGAGGCGCCGGCGCCGGGAGCGCGCGCCAGGAAACCGGCCGACGTCGCTGCAGCGTTGGCGGACGAGCTACGCCTGTTGGCGCGCTGGCAGGGTCTCGACGACGTCGTGGTGAAACCGGCAGGCACCCTCGCGAGCGACCTGGCAGCGGCTCTCGGTCAGTCGGCCAGCAAGGCGTCGAGCAGCTCCTGACGCCAAGCGCCGGCGTCGCGGTCGTACACACCGAACCCGGCCCCGAACTCCCAGTACGCCCATCCGAAGCCGCGCTCCTCGGCCGCACGCCGCACGGCGGCGGTCCAGGCCACGCGCGACGCCATGTCGGCAGCCTCGAACGCCCCGAACTCGCCGACGAGCACAGGCATGTCACCGTGCGCGTCCGCCCACCGGTACACCGTGTCGAACGCGGCCTGTAAAGCTCCCAGTTCGGTCGAGAGCAGCGGCAGTGTCCCAGCCGGACCCCGCAGTTCCAGGCCTTGGACCGTGAACGGCGGCTGCGCCGTCGCGGTGCCGTTCTGGAGGAACAACCGCGGGACGGTGCCGTCCGAACCGCAGTCAGACAACTCCACGTGCGTCTCGACGCCGGCCGTGGTGCTGACAGCGACGGCGCCAGAATCGGTGTCGTTGCACAGCACCAGCAGGTCGACGGCGCGCGAGGTGCTGAACACCAGCTCGGTGTACCCGGTCACCGGTTGGTCGGCCTGCAGGTACAGTCCCGCCCAGCCGGCGAGGTACGTGATGGTCAGGCCGGCCCCGTACTCGCGTTCGGTGTCCCACGACCAGTCCTGCCAGCCACCCGCCGGGCCGGGCGCGGCTCCCGACCAGGTCACACCGGTCGGTGGCGTCGGTGACACCCAGTCCGCCCCCTGGTGTGTGAACCCGAACGGCTCGTAGAAGTGCACGGTCAGCACCAGGTGGTCGTCCTCGGGCAGGAACAGCTCGTTCAAAGCGCCGATGGCGTTCCACGAACCGGGCCCGACCACCACGGTGCGCGTGGGGTTCGACTCGCGCACGACGGCGACGGCCTGCCCGATCATGCCGTTCCACAACGCCCCGCCCAGCGCCTGGTTGGGTTCGTTGAGGAGCTCGAACGCCAGCGACGGCGGAGCGTCGCGGTAGTGCTCGGCAAGCTGCCGCCAGATGGCCAACCAGCGGTCGATGTGCGCGCCGGGCAGCGTGCTCATCTCGTCGTAGTGATGGAAGTCGACGATCACGTTCAGGTCGTGGTCGAGGATCCAACCGACCACCTCGTCGACGCGCGCGAGGAACGCCGCGTCGATCGTGTACGGTTCTGACGCCAGAGCGTGCCCCGACCACTTCACCGGCAGCCTGATCGTGTCGAAACCTGCCGCGGCGATCGCGGCGACGTACTCCTCGCTCAGCGTCACGCCCCACTCACCCTCGCTGGGGGCCTCGAGCGCGTTGCCGAAGTTCACGCCACGACCGAACGCGCCCGGTTCGGGGGGAGGCGCAACGGGCCCCTGAGCGCCGCACCCTGCGACGACGGCGAACAGGAACGTGACGAGCAGCGACCTCGGCGGAAGACGTCTCACACGCTAGAGGATAGACCTCCGTGACACCGGCATGGGAGTCGCCGATCCCGTCACCGCACCACCCGCCTCGGCGAGGCGCTTGAAGCGCGCGAGGTCCTCCCGCATGCGCTCGTTGACGACGCCCATCAGAGAACCGAGGTTCTCCACCAACCCGGTCGGGTCGTACTCGATACGCAGGTGCACGCGCGTGCGCGTGTCGGCCACCCGCTCGAAGCTGACGGTGCCGTTGTTCCGAGCGCCCGACACGCTCTCCCACGAGATGCGGTGCGACGGGGACAGCTCCGTGATGCGGGCGCGCCACTCCTCGGTCTTGCCGTTCACCGTGGCGCGCCACAACAGCGTGTCGTCGGCCCTCTGCTCGACGCTCTCGACCGCAGCCATGAACAGCGGGAACCGCTCGAACTCACTGAACAAGAGGTACGCCTCGGAGACGTTGACCGCCACCTCCACCGACTCCTCGAAGCTAGCCATCGGCAACCTGTTGCCGGTGTCGTAACTGGACATCCGCACCACCTCGCTCTCGCCGGCAGGCTACGTCCGATGAAGATGGGGAACGTCCGAGAACGGTGAGAAGCGCCTCGCGCGACCGCTGAACCTCGCCGGTGACCTCGAACGCCAGCGCACCAGCGACGCGCTACCATCCGGCCATGACGACCGACGACCTTCCCGAGCACGTCGCCGCCAACCGCCAGTACTGGGACGACCGAGCCGCCGACTGGGTCGCGGCCGGCGAGCGCCAATGGGCGTGGCAAGAACCGCGCTGGGGGATCTGGGGCGTGCACGAGAGCGAGCTCGGCATGCTCCCGTCCGACATGACCGGCATGACCGCCGTCGAGCTCGGGTGCGGTACCGGCTACATCTCCGGTTGGATGGCCCGCCGTGGCGCTGCGGTGTCCGCCATCGACAACTCGGCCGAGCAACTGGCGACCGCGCGGCGGCTCGCCGACCAACACCGCGCACGCATCGACTTCCACCACGGCAACGCCGAACAGACCCCGTACCCCGACGAGTCGTTCGACTTCGCGATCAGCGAGTACGGCGCGGCCATCTGGTGCGACCCACAGGCGTGGATCCCCGAGGCGCACAGGATCCTCAAGCCGGGCGGCAAGCTGGTGTTCCTCGGCAACCACCCGCTGATGTACGTGTGCAGCCCGTGGGACGGCAGCACCGTCGTCGACAGGCTCATCAGGCCGTACTTCCAGCTCGGACGCCTCGACTGGAGTCAGGTTGACGTCGACCCCGGCGGTATCGAGTTCGGCCTGCCGACCTCCGGCTGGTTCGAACTGTTCGAACGGGTAGGCTTCGCGGTCGAGGGCTACCACGAACCGCGACCGACCAACCCGGACGGTGAGGTCAGGTTCGCCGTCACGCAGCGCTGGGCGTACGACTACCCCAGCGAACAGGTGTGGAAGCTGCGCAAGCGCTGAGGGTCTCACAGCAGCAGCGCGCGTACCGGTCGGTGCACGGGGCTATGGTGGGGCATGAGACGAGCCTCGTACATCCCGTTGGTGATCGCAGCGTCGTTGACCGTGTCGCTGGTCGGCGCCTACCTTCTCGTCCCCCGCGTGGCTGCGCAACCAGAGTCGACTCGCATCGCCTACGTCGACTCAGGGTTCGTCGTCAGCCTGCACCCCTCGATGGCAACGGTCGACGCGCTGATCGAGCAGGCGAGGTCCGAACTGGGTGACCTCGACAGGCAGCTCGCTTCGCTCGACTCCAAGGCGCGCAGCGGCACGCAGCTCAGCGCTCAGGAGAACGAGCTGTTCCAGGTGCTTCTCTCCACACGCTCCGCGGTGCAGACCCGCTACGACACCGAGATCAACCAGGCAGCGGCCCCGGCGTTGTCGGCCGCCCAGGCGGCCATCGCCACCGTGGCGCGTGAGCTCGACATCGCCATGGTGTTCGAGGTCAACGCCGGCAACGACACCGGCACCATCGTGTACGCCGACCCGACGCTCGACATCACGACTGCGGTGGCCGACGCCATGGTCGCGGCCGGCAACTAGGAGCGGCCCGGGGTTACGAACGCCCCGCACACAACCAACTCGGTCACGTACCCCCGGCGGCGAGATCCGCGGCCAGGTCCGGCAGTGAGACGCTGGTGACTCCGGTTACCGAGGTACCTGGCTCTTGTCCGTGGTCAGGAAGTAGCGGTAGTTGAGGTCAGCCAGCTCGCGGAGCACGGTCTGGTCTACGTCGGCGAGCTTGTTGACGTAGACGCAGGCCTTGCTCATCTTGTGCTTGCCGAGCTTCGCGAGGAGTTCGTCGCTGCCAGGTGCCGACGAGAACCCGTACAGGGACAGGCTCGCCTTGCGTGGCGAGAACGCGATGGTCGGGGTGTCGCCCTCGCGGCCTGAGTCGTGACGGTAGTGGTGGACACCGAACCCGATGATGCTGGGGCCCCACATCTTCGCCGTCTCCCCCGTGACCTCGCCCAGCAGCGTGATGAGCGTGCGAGCGTCACTCTGCCGTACCGGGTGCTCGACGTTCGCGACGAACTCGTCGACCGAGGCTCCCGTGAACGTCGTCTTGTTCTCAGCCATGCTCGCTCAACCTCCTCCACCCATGAGCCTACGCACGTCCGCTCGTGCGTCGAACGACGTGCGCGCCTCCGGATCGTCGATCTTATCGGCGATCCTCGTGACGAGCGCCCGTCCCGCACTCAGCACGCCGTGTGCCCGTGCGTCCTGGACGCTGCGCAACACGGAGTACATGGTCAGGTAGGAGCGAACCGGGTCGGCATCGTCGGTCAGGGAGCCGTCGATAGCAGCGTCGAGGTGCGGAGCGACCAGGTCGAGCGCCGTTCCCTTGTCGCCGCGTGCGAGCGCGACGTCCGCGAGTCCCATGGCGACGGCGAAGCGGTGATTCTGACCGCCTGCCACCTCCTGGTACGCGGCCGCGGCGGCGTCGAGGTCACCAAGGGCGAGATGCGCGTTCCCTACGAGGATCCTGGCGATGTCGACGTTGAGAGGACTCTCGACATCGATCGCGGCCTTGAGGGCTTCCTGAGCCGACTCGAGCGCCCGCTGGGCGTCGCCTTGCGCGAGCCTGAGAGCGCTGAGCTCCATGTGCACGTACGCTTCGGCGTAGCGCTCGTGGATCTCCCTACTGAGGTCGAGCGCCTGCTGGAGCAATCCCTCTGCCTTCTCGTACTGCCCGAACACGTAGGCGATCTGCCCGAGTCCGGAGAGCCTGAACACGAGGTCCTGCGAGTCGTTCACGGACTCGTCGAGCTCGCGGGCCTCCTGCTGCGCCGCTCGCGCTGCTGTGTAGTCGAACCGCATCATGTGGATGCTCGCCAGGATGCCAAGCGTCCTCGCGACCGCGTACGGTCCGTTGTGCTCGCGGTTGATCTCGATCGCCTGCTCTGTGTACTCCCGTGCCAGGTCGAGGTCGCCCTGGTCCTTGATCACCATGGCGAGGTTGCTCGTCGCCGTGCCTTCCGTGCTCAACGCGCCCAGCTCTCGCGACCGCGACACTGCCTCCTCCAGGAGGCGGCGAGCGTCGTCGAGCTCACCGGCACGCCAGTAGCAGACGGCCAGGTTCATGCTGGCCCTCACGGTGGCGTGCCGGTTCCCTGCGGCCTCGTGGACCTCGAGGGCCTGCTCGAAGTACGAGCGTGCCGCAGCGGCCTGGCCCGTGATGTCAGACATGATGCCGAGGTTCGACAACGCCAAGCCCTCGCCCGACTTGTTGCCCGCCAACCGTGACAGCACCAAGCCGCGTTGCAGTTCGACCTTGGCAGCTTCGTAGTCGGTCTTGATCATGAGGGCGCGGCCAAGGACGATGCGCGCCCTCCCTTCCACGCCACCGTCATCGTCGAGCGGCGCCGCGATCTCCGCTGCTCGCCGCGCGAAGTCGATGGCCGCGTCGGCGTTCGTCATGTTGGTCTCGTGCTGAGCCCTGTGGTAGTGAGCGACGGCCAACTTCAGCGGATCGCCCAGCTTCTCGGCGACCTCGGTGAGAGCGATGACATCGTCGCTGTGGCTCTCCCTGTCGGAGCGTCTGTCGTGCAGCTCGGCGACCGCCAGCAGCACCTCGTACCTGTCCTCGACCGCGGTCTCGGGCAGTAGTTCCAGCGCGCGTCGGTAGTGGTCCAGCGCCTCCACGTTGGCGTACTTGGCTGCAGCCTGTCGACCGGCCTGTCGCATGTACGGCACGGCCTTGTCAGGCAGCCCCGCAAGGTCGAAGTGCCTCGCCAGGTGTACGGCGATCTGCTCGGTCTCGGCCCCGTACAGCGTCTCGAGCGCAAGGCCCACGTCCTCGTGCAGGTACGACGCCTCGGCCTCGTCGAGCTGACGGTAGAGGTAGCTCTGCATGAGCTGGTGCGCGAAGCGGTAGTTCGACACGCGCTGACCGGCGATGCGTTTCAGCCCATCGGCGATCACCAGGCGGTGCTGGCGCTGAAGCGATTCGCTGAGGAGCCTGATGAGCTCCCTCAGGTCGGTGGGTTGCACCTTGGCGACGATCTCGGCAGTGAACTGGGGCCCCTCCACGCTCGCCACCCGCAGGCTATGCACCGTGTCGTGATCGAGCCGGGCGATGCGCTCCTCGATCACGCCCTCCACCCGGGTCGGCAGGTCGTCCCATTCGAGATGCTCGCGCGCCGACCACGCCCCCGTGTCACCGCGCACGATGTCGCCGCGTTCCTGCAGGTCGCGCAGCAACTCGATGGTGAACAGCGGGTGGCCGCCTGTGTGAGCGACGAGCGCCTCACGGAAACCGTCGTCCAACCGGTTCGGTTCCTGGTCGAGGTAGGCGTCGACGAACGCCCTGCCGCCCTCCTTGCGAGCCTCGTCGAGGTCGATGATCACGTCGCCCAGGTACCGTTTGACCTCGCCCAGCATCGCTTCCAACGGGTGACGCTCACCACCCCTGCCGACGGCGATGTCGTTGGGCCGGTACGTGCCGACCAGCATGATCGGCAACCCCGCCAGCCTGCGGGCGAGCCGGAACAGCAGCCCGAGCGAGGCGGTGTCTGCCCACTGCAGGTCGTCCACGATCAGCAGCAGCGGCGCTTCCTGGCTGAGCCGTTGCAGGACGTTGATGTACTGCTCGTACACCTGCGCCTTCTCGATGCCGGTCGTCGCTCCGCCCTGACCGTACTGCCCGTCGATCTGCTTGTGGAGCTTGTCGGCCCACTTCGACTTGCCCGCCATGTACTTCCCTGCCTTGGCGAGCAACGAGGCGCCGGGGATGACGACGCCGATGAGGTCGGGCGCCATGTCGACGAGCGTCTCACCAGCGACGACCACGACGTGCCGCAGGCGTCGCGCGTTCTCCTTCTTGGCCGGCGCCTGTTCGTTCCGTTCCTCGATGCCGCCTGTGAGTTGCTCCATGATCTCGCGGAAGGGCAGGAACGGATCGCCTGCGCCGGTGTGCGCGTCGCACGTCCCGGCCACCGCGATCAGTGACTCCTGCGCTTCGATGGCGCGACTCGTGAACTCCTCGATGAGCGACGTCTTGCCCGCTCCCGCCTCACCGCTCACGAAACACACCTGACCGTGACCGTCCAGCGCCTTGCGCAGGTACGCGTCGAGGCGCGCCAACTCGGTGTCACGGGCGAGCAGTTCGGCCATGTGTTGGGTAACCCTCCCGACGGTGCGCCGTGCGAGACGCGACGTGTTGAACGCACAGATGATACGGCTTCTGGTCGCGACGCTGTCGCCGACGGCATAGCCGGGCTGGCGTCTGCCGGACGTGCGTGCACACACTACGCACACATCCGCCACCCGCTCACCTCACACCGGTGCACGACACTCCAGGTACCGTGTGGTGGCAACCCAGGCCCCGCGGTACGGAGGGTACGAGATGAGACGACTCCTAGTGATCCTGTCCGCGGCGCTGCTCGGCGCGTGGACCCTGGCTGCCGACCTGACCGTCGACAGCAGCGCCAGCAGCGCCCAGTACCGCGTGCGCGAACAGCTCGTAGGGGTCAACTTCCCCAACGACGCAGTCGGTGTCACCACCACCGTGACCGGGACCATCGCGCTGAACGACGACGGCACGGTCGCCGACGGTTCTGTCATCACCATCGACGTCAGCCGCCTCGCCAGCGACGACCGGCGCCGCGACGACTACCTCAGGCGCTCCACGCTCGAGACCTCGCGCTACCCGACCGTGACCTTCTCACCGACGGCCGTGGAAGGTCTGCCGAGTGTCCTCCCCACCGACGGCGAGCTCGAGGTCGTCATCACCGGCGAGCTCACAGTCCGCGACGTGACCATCACGACCAGATGGGCCGGCACGGCGACCTTCGACGGCACCACGGTCGGCCTGACGGCCAGCACGACCTTCACGTTCGCCGACGCAGGCATGTCGAAGCCGCGCGCCATGCTGGTGCTCAGCGTCGAGGACGACATCACCCTCGAAGTGAACCTGACGCTGCGGGCGGAAGAGTAGCCGAGGCGGTCGACGCGAGGCCCCGTGCCGGCGTCAACGCTCCCGCGCGAACGGAGTCGTCACCATGAAGACCATCCTCGTCATCGAAGACGACCGTGATATCGCAGAGCTGGTCGAGCTGTACCTGCGCAACGACGGGTACAAGACCGAGCGCGCAGGCGACGGTGTCAGAGCGCTGGAGCTGTGGCGCGCCTCCCAGCCCGACCTCATCCTGTTGGACATCGGCCTGCCGAGCCTCGACGGACTCGACGTCCTCCGCCGGGTCCGTCAGGAGTCGAGCGTGCCCGTGATCATGCTCACGGCTCGCACCGAGGAGATCGACGAGCTTCTCGGCCTCGGGCTCGGAGCCGACGACTACGTCACGAAGCCGTTCAGTCCACGCACCCTCCTCGCCCGCGTCAAGGCGGTGCTGCGCAGAGGCACCGAGACGAACGATCACCAGCCGCTGCGCGTCGGACTGCTGGAGGTCGACGACTACCGCGTCACGACCACGTACGACGGCAACGACGTGCACCTCACGCCCACCGAGTTCAAGATCGTGCACCACCTCGCGAAGACACCCGGCCGGGCGGTGTCGCGCCTGGAGCTCAGTGACGTCGCGATGCCTGACAGCGACTCGTTGGAACGCGCCATCGACGTGCACATGAAGAACCTGCGCCAGAAGCTCGCCGAGGTCGGCGGCGGCAGTGTCATCGAGACGGTCCGCGGCGTCGGGTACCGGTTGGTCGACGTCCCGTGAGGCGGCTCTCGGTCCAGTTGGCGTTGGCGATGGTAGGCAGCGTCCTCGCGTCGCTGCTGATCATCACCGGCACCCAACGCGTGGCCGAGTTCCGCGCCTACCAACTACTGCCCGAAGAGGTGCGTGACTTCGTGCCTCCGCCGAACCTGTGGCCGTTGTGGCAACGCACGCGCGGCGGGCACCAGCCCGGAACTGGGCCTGGGACAGGGCCGGGCGCAGTGCCAGGGGCGGGGCCGGGGCCTGGGGCCGGGCCGTCCGCTGGGCCCTCTCCCGCCTACGAAGGCCCTACCCAGGCGGTCGGTGCGGCCGGTTCGGACGCCTCGGACAGCAACGACGATCGCTTGGCTCGCAACTTCCTCGCCATCCGCGACTACCAGCGTGAATCGCTGCTGGTCGGCATCGTGCTGGCCTCGCTGGTGTCCGTCGCGTTCGCTTGGTGGTTGTCACGCCGCATCGCGCGACCGCTCGAGGAGGTGTCGAAGGCAGCCACGCTGGTGGCGGGCGGCGATCTCGCGGTGAGGATCCCAGACAGTCCCGCGTTGAGACGATCGAGCCTCGAGACCACCAGGCTCGCAGAGGACTTCAACCGCATGGCGACGGCCCTCGACAGCTACGAGAAAGAGCGCAAGGCGATGATCGCGGACATCGCCCACGAGCTCAGGACGCCCCTGACTTCCATGCGGTTGCGCCTGCAGGCCCTCGAGGACGGGCTGTTGCCGTTCGAAGCGCGCGAGATCGCCAGCCTCAACCGCTCCGCAGAGCTCCTCTCGCGGCTCATCGAGGACCTGCGCACCCTGTCACTCGCCGACGGCGGTCGCCTCAGACTGACCATGTCCAACCAGGACGTCACGCGCATCGTGCGAGACACCGTCGACCTCCAGCGCCCTGGGTTCGATCAGAAGGGCGTGCACCTCCAGCTGAACGAGACCGCCGCACCGCACATGGCAGCGGTCGACCGCGACCGCATCACCCAGGTCATCAGCAACCTCCTCGACAACGCGTTGCGCGTCACCGACGAAGGCGGCACGGTCAGCGTCGAGTCGTCGGCGACCGCCACCGACCTGCTCATCACCATCAGCGACACGGGTCCCGGACTCAGCGACGCCAGCCTCGCGAAGGCGTTCGACCGCTACTTCCAGGACGACCGCGACACGCGCGGCGGCAGCGGCCTCGGGCTCGCCATCGTCGACGCGCTCGTCAAGCTGCACGGCGGCAGCGTGTCCGCGTCGAACACCGGCACCGGCGCCCGCTTCACCGTGAAGTTGCCGCGCACGGGCGCTACCATGCGGTCATGAGCGCGACGACCAGCAGCAACGACCGAACCACTCAGCCGGGTCCGCACAGCGGCGCCGTGCGGGCGAGCGCGGGTTCGCCCCTCGAAGGCGCGAAGGCAGCGGTGATCATGATCCACGGCCGCGGCGACTCCGCGGCAGGCATCCTAGGGCTCGCGGGAGCGTTCTCGGTGCCTGGCGTCGCCTACCTGGCACCGCAGGCCACACAGAACGTGTGGTACCCGTACCCGTTCATGTCGGCGCTGGCTGTCAACCAGCCTTGGCTCGACTCCGCCCTCGCGGCCGTCGACGAACTCGTCACGACCGTGACGGACGGCGGGGTCCCCCACGACCGGCTCGTGCTCCTCGGTTTCTCGCAAGGCGCGTGCCTGGCCAGCGAGTACGCAGCCCGCACCCCGCGTCGCTACGGCGGCGTCGTGGCCCTGTCGGGCGGCCTGATCGGACCCGAGCTGGAAGAGAGCCGGTACGTCGGCGACCTGGCAGGCACACCGTCCTTCTTCGGCTGCAGCGACGTCGACCCGCACATCCCCATCGGCAGGGTGACAGCCAGCGCCGACCTGTACAGGGCGCGGGGCGCCGCTGTCGAACAGCGCACGTACCCCGGTTTCGGACACAGCGTGAACCAGGACGAGGTCGACTGGGTGCAGGACCTGCTGGTGAGCCTCACCGCCCACTGACCGATCGATGAGCGGCGCCTGAAGGCGAGTTGAGGACACCGCAGCGAACTCATGAACGGGTGCCGTAGCATCCCTCTCATGAGAAGACACCGCCGTACCCATGAGACGACGTCGCGACGCACGGCTCTCGCATTGGCGCTCGCGCTGACCGCGGGCCTCCTCGGCGCGACAGCGTCGGCTCAGGACACCGCAGCACAGGGAGTCGAGATGGCAGCGAACCTACCAGTGACCCGCGTGGTGCTCTTCACCAACGGCGTCGGCTACTTCGAGCACGAAGGCACCGTGACGGGGAACCAGGTCCTCGACCTGACCGTGTCACCAGACGAGATGGACGACCTCCTGCAGAGCCTCGTCCTCCAGGACTTCGACGGCGGCACTGTCGAGCCCGTCAGGTACGACTCGCGCGACCCGCTCGCGCGCATCCTCAGCAGCTACTCGATCGACCTGTCAGGCAACCCGACGCTGGCGCAGATCCTGGCTCAGGCACGCGGAGAACGGGTGCGGGTCTCGGCGACCCAAGCCATCGAAGGCGTGATCGTCAGCGTCGAACGCGTCGACGCTCCAGACGAGGCGCCGCGCATGTTCCTCACGCTCTCCACCGATTCCGGTCTGCGCCGCATCGACCTCGCCGAGGTCAGCGACATCGCGTTCGAGAACGAGCGCCTCAACGACGAGATGGCTGACGCCCTCGCCGCCATCGCCCGCTTCCGCAGCAGCGACGCGACGACGGTCAGCGTCAGCTTCAGCGGCGACGGCGAACGCCGCGTGCGCGTCGGTTACGTGCGCGAGATGCCGGTGTGGAAGAGCACCTACCGGCTGGTCGTCAACGACGACGGCACCGCCGACCTCCAGGGCTGGGCCATCCTCGACAACCCGACAGACATGGACCTGAACGACGTCAACGTCGCGTTCGTCGCAGGGCAGCCGATCTCGTTCATCACGTCGTTGTTCGACCCCGTCTACGTGACCCGGCCACGGGTCGAGCCCGAGACCGCTCAAGCCATCACGCCGACCGCCGACGACGCGATCGTCGGAGCGGCCATGGGCCGTCAGATGGCAGCCGCCCCAGCCATGGCGGCGCCCTCCATGGAGATGGGCGCGATGGCCGACAGCTTCGCTCCACAACTCGGAGGCGCAGGCGTCGAAGCCCAGGCGCAAGGCGCGCGCTCCGGAGCGACCTTCGCGTACTCGGTCACCGAACCCGTGACCGTCGGCCGTCACCAGTCGGCCATGATCCCTATCGTCCAGCAGACCATCTCAGCGCACGGGTTGTCGCTCTACGACCGCGCCACGCTGCCGCTCAACCCGCTGGCGGGCGTGCGCATCGTCAACGACACCGGCCTGCACCTCGCGGCCGGCACGGTGACCATCTTCGACGGCACCGGCTTCGCTGGGAACGCCCTCCTCGCCGACCTCGTGCCAGGCGACTCGCGCATCCTGGCGTACGCCGTCGACCTCGAAGTGGTGATGGACCAGGTGTTCACCCCGCAGACCGAGCAGATCGTGTCGGCTCGCATCGTCGACGGCCTGCTCGAGTCGAGCGTCATGCAGCGAATGGACTACACGGTGGCGCTCACCGCCAACACCGACGAGCGGCGCCTTGTCGCGATCGACCTGCCGCGCCACGCGGGTTACGAGGTCGTGACGCCCACCACGCCACCGACCGTCACCACGGGAGCGCTGCGGTTCGGTGTGGTCGTGAACGCGGATGCCGAGGGCCCCGAGCTCGACGAGGACCTCCCCGTACACCTCAGCTGCGACTCGGACGCCGAGTCGTGCGTGCTCAGCGTGCGCTACGAACGCGTCACCTCGCGCACCATGGCCGTCTCGAACCTCGACAGCAACCTGATCGCGTTCTACCTCCAGGGCGTCGAGCTCGACGCAGACACCCGCGCCACCCTGGTGCAGATCCAGGCGTCCCAGGCCGAACTGACGCGTCTGGCGCGCGCCATCACGTCGGTGGAGACCTCCATCCGCGCCATCCACGACGACCAGTCACGCATCAGGAACAACATGAACAGCCTCGACAGGAACTCGACCCTGTACCGCAGGTACGTCGCCGACCTCGAAGCGCAAGAGGGCGAGCTCGACGACCTCGGCAACCAGCTCGCCGACCTGCGTGAGGAGCAGGTCGCTGCTCAACAGGCGCTCGACGCTCTGCTCAGGGGGTTGTCGGAGGACTGAGCCGCTCGATCCGGCTGCCACCCGTCGCGAGTGCGACCGGCACCTCGGCCAACGCCGAGAGCTCACGTCGCACCGCGGCCTGCTGACCGTCGGGGCAGCACACCAGGACGTAACCGCCGATCTTGCCGCCAGGGAACTGGGCACTGGCGCCGGTGGCGGCCACGCGCGACGCGATGTCGACGACGAAGTCATCGACGAACGAACCGGGCAGCAGTTGCTTCAGCCGCTGCTGTCCGGCGATGCACGCCGCGACACCGGCGAGGTCTCCACGGCGCAGCGCCTCGGCCGTCTCGAACGCCAACGCCTTGATGTCGTGCAGCACCGGCAGCGCCGCGTCCATGCCTGCGCTGAGTCGCTGCAACGACGCCTTGGTGCTCGCCTTGCGGCCCGTGGCGAACAGGAGCAACGAGTCGTCGAGTCGCCGGTGGAACCCGGCAGGTAGCGCGATCTCCTCTGCCGCGACGTCGGCGCCGCGGTACTCGACGAACAGCAGCCCTCCC
>Ga0123332_1003580_pt1 | contig 14110 bp, 11 predicted proteins | sample BioC12SIPDNA_4_FD_89958 | JGI IMG/M metagenome (GOLD analysis project Ga0123332, IMG submission 89958) | Anaerobic biogas reactor microbial communites from Washington, USA - Biogas_R2_A C12 SIP DNA | ecosystem: Engineered > Bioreactor > Anaerobic > Unclassified | place: Washington, USA...
AAACCATTAAAAAGCGCAGTTAAGCGCCACCAATGAATTGTGCAAAGGGTCAAGGCGGGATACACTTAAGATGGTCTTTTGTTGGGGAAAAAGCGGGTTGGCTACCCTAACGAAATTTAACCCGTTTGATCCTGTCGCTTTACTTCACCTTTCGGTGAGTTTCACACTCGTCGGGTATGGTTTTTTGCATATAGGATCTAACCAGATCGTATCTTACTTCCATCAAGCTTAAGGAGAAACGAAATGCGTAAATTGGGTGTTTTCGCCACTTTACTTCTGGTAGTGGCACTCGCGCTGCCGCTGGTCCCTGCGAGCGCGCAGGACGGCAGCGGTTTTGTAAGCACGTTTGATCTGCCGGTCGAGCCTGCCGCCGAAGGCCCGCTCGCGGGAGTGGATCCCAGCGGGCAGCAAGTCGAATGGTGGCACCAACACAGCGGTCTGCGCGAAGAATTCCTGGCTGGCATCATCGAGGAATTCAATGCCAACAATCCGTGGGGGATCACCGTTTCGGCGTCGAACCAGGGTGGCTACGGCGACATCTACACCAAGATGATCGCTGGCATCCCCACAGGCGACATCCCCGAGCTGGTCGTCGCCTACCAGAACCAGTCGGCGGCCTACTACCTGGCTGGCGGCCTGACCCAGGACATGGACGTGTACGTGATGGACGAGACCTGGGGTCTCAACGAAGCCGAAATCGCGGACTTTGTCCCGACCTTCTTCACCCAGGACTATCTGCCCGATGGCTCGGCTCGCATCGGCTTCCCGCCCAACCGCTCGCTGGAAGCGCTGTACGTCAACTTGACCGCGCTGCAGGAGCTGGGCTTCGAAGCCCCGCCGACCACGTGGGACCAGTTCCGCGAGATCGCCTGCACCTTCACCGAGCAGGGGTGGAGCGGCTATGATGGCGGCGACCAGGTGGGCTATCTGGTCCGCACCGACGCCTCGAACATTGCGGCTGGCGTGTTCGCCCTGGGCGGCGACCTGTACGTCAACGGCGAATACACCTACGCGACTCCTGAAGCCATCGAGTACATCCAGTTCATGGTGAACCTGTACAACGACGGCTGCGCCGGTCTGATCGCGGAAGACTACGGCGACCAGAACGCCTTCACCGCCGGCAAGGCCGCCTTTTTCATGGGCTCGACCTCCGGCTTGCCGTTCGTGCGGAGTGGCATCGAAGAAGCCTTCGCCGAGCCGTTCGAATGGGCCGTGATCCCGCTGCCCTACGCCGATGTGCCAGTTTCCGACATCTACGGTGCCAGCGTGAGCATCACCAAGAGCACGCCGGAAGCCGAGCTGGCGACCTGGCTGTTCGTCCGCTGGATGACCGAAGCCGAGCAGCAGGCGAAGTGGGCCGAAGTGAGCAACTACTTCCCGGTGCGCTTCTCGACCGCCGAGAACATGGGCGCGTACTTCGCTGACTTCCCGCAGTTCGAACAGGCGTGGAACCTGCTCCAGGGCGAGACCCGCATCGAGCCGCAGATCGCCAGCTACGACGTCGTCCGCGACGAGGCTGAAGCGACCTTCGCCAATCTCCTCGCCAGCGGCGGCGATGTGGAAACCGCGCTGCAAGAGCTGACCATCGCGGCCAACGAAATCCAGGCGTCGTTCCAATAGGCGGGCGCCCGGACCAAAGCGGATAAAAACGCGCGAGGCCGTCCAGTGGACGGCCTCGTTGATTCCAAGCTGCCGGGGCGCGTCACCAGTCCTCGTCGAAGCCGGTGAAACCCTCGGGCAGATTCTCCATGCCCGGAATATCAACGTGATCCTCGGGCGGCGGGAGGGCGGGCGGCGGAACCAACAGCGGGATCGTCTGCCGGGGAACGACCACAGGCGCTGGCTCGTAGACCCAGGCGCGCGCCACCATGACCAGCGCGCCGGCTCCCGAGAGCGCCGTCACCAGCTCGACGATCAGCCCCATCGGCGGCACCGGCGCGTTGGTGATCAGCGCGTAGGCGACCGTCCCCACCGCCAGGATGGCGACATGCCGGCGAAAGGTGAACTCCTCCGGCAGGCGCAGGACGTAGCGGTAGACGATCTGGCCGATGGTGAAACTGACAACGACCCGCCCCATGAACAGCAGCAAAAACGCGAAGCCACCCACCAGCGCCGAGCTGGTGATCGCCAGCCCAACGCTGACCATGACGATTAGCTCGTCCAGATTCACGAGGTACAGCAGCAGCAGGATGATCAGCCCAATCACCAGCACGACGATCATGGCCGGAATCGACAGCATGAACGTGATCAGGCCCCAGCCCACCGTGGGCACGGTTCGCCGCCGGACGTGCTGGGCCGACCTCCGGATCAGTTTCGGCGCGAGGCGCAACGCGATCACGCCGATCACCATCAGCGTAACCACATCGCGCACGGTGGCCCTCAGGTAATTCACCAGAATCTCGGCGGCATCGTCCGCTTCGGCCACCTGGGTAATGTCCATCTGAGAGCCGGTCTGTTCGAAGCGGGTCTGGCCCTGGACCGCTCCCAGTGGAATCAGGCCCGGCGAGCTCGAGCGGTACGCCAGATCCCCTTCGATGCTCGCCTCCGGCCCCATGCGCAGGCCGGGATTGCTGAAGGAAAGGTCATACACCGGCAGGTTGGGCACGTCCGCGCTGCGCCGGGAATCGCCCACCTGTGCATCGACGCGCCCCTTGACCGTGCCGTTGATGATCAGCGCCTCGCCGCCAAAATCGATATCGCCGCCAATCGTGCCATCGACGCGCGCCTGGTAGCCGTACATCAGCAAATCGCCGGGCAAAAACGCGCCCTCATGAATTTCAGCGTTGATGCTGACCGCCATCACATCCGCCCGGTCCTGGGAGAATGTCGCCGGGTCGAGCACGCGCAGGGTGACGCCGCCGAAATGGGCATCGTCGCCCACCATCCCGGCGACCGTCAGGCGGCCGGCGGCCACCCAGATATCGCCGGTGATGACCGCCGTCTCGTGGATGGTGACATCCGTCGCCACGCCGATCAGGTCGCCGTCGATCGTCCCACGCACGTCCATGATGCGGCAGATGAAATAGAAATCCTCGACGATGTAATCGCCCTCGGCCACCACGCAGCGATCCCCGCGCATCCCGTCCGACGCCTCCACAGTCCCCACGACACCCATGAGCGTGAGGAACAGCAGCGTGCCCACCAGGGCCAGCTTGCGGAGACGGGTGAGGGTAGTTCGCATCAGAGTTTCCTTCGCTCTGCCGGGGGCACCAGGGCATCAGGCCGGGCTGGTGTCCGCGGCCACGGGTCTCACGGCGCGGTCACGCTGCCGAGATACAGTTTGTCCGAGACCGGCTGAAGCTCGCCGGTCGCCAGGCTGAGCTTGTACGTGCCGCCATCCGACACGCCAGCCAGCAGCAGCGCGCTGTCGCCATCGATGAACGCCAGCGGGCGATAGCGCGCCGGGCCGGGACTCACCACAGCATACTGCTGCTGGGCCACCGTGTCCACCAGCGCCAGCGCGTACTGCTCCTCCAGTGCCCCGGCTTCGGCCTCGACCTGCGTTGCCATTCCATACGCCGCCAGCGTGCCCGTGTCGTTCACGATCAGATCGCCAGCCAGCCGGTAGGCCAGGTCCGGCGCGGGAATGAGGAAATCCGCGTTGGTGGGCAGATTCCAGACGTGCAGCGCGAACGGGCCGCGCCCATCCGGCGCTTCGAGCCGGGCGAAGATCCGCCCATCTGCCGAAAACGCGGCGCCGCACGGACAATTCGGCTCCTGAGGCAGGTCGGTGAACGCCGCCGCCGGGATATCATAGGCGACCAGGTGGTCGTAGACCACGAACGGCGACCCGGCTTCCGGCGCGTGGGCGCCATCGTACACGAGGCGTCCCAGATCGTTCGTGAGGGCTACCGGCGCCAGCGTCAGGGGCGGCGCCGGGGTGGTGATGGGGAGCTGGCTCAGCTCGGATCCGTCGGCGCGGGCCACATACACGGCAGATGTCCCGCTCGTGCTGACCATCACCCATGCAATCGCCCTCCGGTCGGGCGAGGCGATCCACGTGACGGAGGCCGTGTCCGCGCCGCGCCGGATGAACGGGTGCGGCTCCAGAATGCCGTCGGCCCTGGCGCGCATGACCGCCCCGGTCGGTTCCTTCTGGTAGATCACGTAGTCCTCGACCAGCGTGAAGCCCACCCCGAACGGGGCGGCGACGACGGTGCTCAGGCCGCTGAGCGCATCGACGAAATACACGGTCGGCTCGCCCGTGTCCGGATCGACGCCGACGAACACATCGGCCCGGCTGGTGCCGCCATCCTGGGCATGCAGGGTGCCCGGTCCGGCGCCGAAGACGATCACGATCACGGCCAGCAGCAGGCAGAGTCGATCACGCATGGGGCGGCCCTTCCGGGGGGCGATCCGGCACGGCGCGCAGGGCCGCCACGATCAGCGGTAGAATCGCGCCCGCCTGCCCGGAGAGGTGCCAGTCCGCGATCAGGGTGATGCTGGTCATTTCCGGGTTGACCTCGACGATCGTCGCGCCATGCTGCTTAGCCGCAAAGGGCAGGCTGGCCGCCGGCTGCACGACGCCCGACGTGCCCACCACCAGCATCAGGTCGGTGGCGTGGCTGAGGTCGTAAGCCCGTTCCAGCGCCACGGCGGGCAGCATCTCCTCGAACCAGACGACATCGGGCCGCACCCAGGCGCCGCAGTGCGGGCATCGTGGCGGGCCGTGCTCGCGATCCCACGCCAGCGCGGCCACGTCGATCAGCGTGGGATCGCCCTGGCAGTTGGCGAAGCACTTGTTGCGCCGGATATCGCCATGCAACGTAATGACATCACTGCTGCCGGCGGCGGCGTGCAGCCCGTCGATATTCTGCGTGATGACGACCAGTTGGGGCAGCACGGTCTCGATCTCCGCAATGGCACGATGCGCCGGGTTGGGGCGCGCCTCGGCCAGCAGCTCGCGCCGGTATTGGTACCAATCCCAGACCAGCTTGGGATTGCGGCGGAAGGCGCGCGGCGTGGCAAGCTGCTGCGGGTCGAACTGGGCCCACAGGCCGTCCAGCGCATCCCGAAAGGTGGGGATGCCGCTCTCCTTCGAGACGCCCGCCCCGGTCAGCACGACCGGGCGCGCGCTGCGGCGCAGCACGGCCGCCACCTCGGCGATGTCCGACTCGGGAATGGGAGGCACCCGCTGGCTGTCCGTCACCGTCGTATCCCTCCTCCTGTCCCGATTCTGTCCTCAGTCGCCTGATCCGTCAAATCGGCAGGGCGGCCTGGGTAATGGTAAAATAGCCATGTGGGCAGTTGGGTCGTCCTGGCTGCCTGCTTTGCGCGTCGTGCGTGTCATTGTGGGACCACAACCGATGATGAACTCCAATCCGGGCACCGATCCCGACATCCTGACCACCCAGGCCTATCCCAACGACCAAAACCTGGCGATTCGCTACCGGACCCACGAGTTGTACAGCCGCCCCAAAGTGGATTTTGCGCAGTGGGCCGTCGACACGCTGCGCTGGCGGGGCGACGAAATCGTGCTGGATGTCGGCTCCGGGCCGGGGAGTTACGTCAAGCTGGTGCAGGAACGCACGCCGCACGGCGCGTATATCGCCGGGGACCTGTCGCTGGGCATGGCCCGCAAGGCGCGTGAGCTGGCCGACAGCATCCATACGCACGCGCTGAACCTCGACGCGCAGCGCCTGCCGTTCCCCGATGCCACGTTCGATGTCGTGCTCGCCAACCACATGCTGCACCACGTGCCCGATATCGACCGGGCGTTGGCCGAGATCCACCGCGTGCTGCGACCGGATGGCTGTCTGGTTGCCACGACCAACGGACTGAACACCATGCCCGAATTCGAGACGCTGGCGCGCCGCGCCTGCACGCTGCTGGGCCATCCCCGCCAGGAATTCCCCGTACCGCACCAGCACTTCACACTCGAGAATGGCACGCTGCGGCTGGCGCGCGTCTTCCGCGCCGTGGCCCGCTACGATCTGCCGGGCGCGTTCTACTTTCCGGCGGTCGAGCCGGTGATCGCCTACCTGAACAGCCTGCGCGCGATCCGGGCGCCCTATCTGCCGGAGGGCGTGTTGTGGGACGATTTCATGGACGTCATGGAAAAGCAGATCACCCGCCTGATCCGGCACTTCGGCGCGCTGCAGGTGCAGAAGCTGGCCGGGGCGCTGGTGGCAACCGACGGCGGGGGCTTCGCCGCGGACTACCTGCGCCGCCTGGACAACCATTACGCTGGATAAGCTTCCGTGAAACCCCTATAGCGGTTCTTCATCGTCGGGCATGTCGATGAGCTCATCATCGGGCGGGCGAAAGCCGTGCCGCCCGAACAACGGCACGAACATCACCGGGATCAGGTTCTCGATCTTCCAGGTCGGCCCGGTGCGGCGCACGCGCTGCAGTATCTGCTGGCGGTCGTCGCCCACCGGCAGGACCAGCCGCCCCCCGTCGGCCAACTGCCCCCGCAGCGGCCCCGGGATGGCCGGAGCCGCCGCCGTGACCACGATCGCGTCGAACGGGGCCATGTCCGGCAGGCCCTGGCTGCCATCGCCGATATGGACTTCCACATTGTCGCAACCTAGCTCGGCCAGCGTCCTGGCGGCGCGGTTGCCAAGCTGCACGAAGCGCTCCAGCGAATACACGCAGGCCGCCAGCCGGGACAGGATTGCCGCCTGGTAGCCGGAGCCGGTCCCGATCTCCAGCACGACGTCATCGGGACTCAGCTCGAGCATTTGCGTCATCAGCGCCACGATGTACGGTTGGGAGATCGTCTGGTTGTTGCCGATCGGCAGCGGGCCATCGGCGTAAGCCATCGGGTGCAGGTTCGCGGGGATGAAGCGGTGGCGGGGCACAGTGCGCATGGCATCCAGCACGCGCGGATCGACGATATCGCGGGCGATCAACTGGTCGCGGATCATCCGTTCGCGCATCAGGCAAAAGTCGGATTCAGTCGGCATGGTGTTCAGCGTCTCAGCCTTATCCGTGTCGATGAGGCAAGGGGGGCGGGCGGGAACGACTTCCTGACCGTAGTATAGCATAGGCGCCGGGGACCGTATACTACCCGCCGCCCGCCGCGCCCTGCTACAATCTCCAACAGTCCGAACATTACCAGGAGCATCGCCTATGACCGCCCAAAGCCCGCGCCCGGCGTGGTGGAAGAACACGCGCGGCGAATGGTTCCTCGTCATCCAGTCGGTTCTGTTCGCGCTCATCGCGTTCGGCCCCGGCTGGTTCGATGTGCGGCTCGACCTGCCGGATGCGTGGCGCGCCGTCGCCCTGATCGCCGGGCTGATCCTGGGCGGGATCGGGTTGGCGCTGGCGGTGGCGGGTCTGTGGTGGCTGGGCGATAACCTGTCGGCCCTGCCGCATCCCAAAGACGGCGCGACGCTGGTGCAAAGCGGCCCCTACCGGATCGTGCGCCACCCGATCTACAGCGGGCTGATCGTCGGCGCGGTGGGATGGGCGCTGATGAACGCCAGCCTGCTGACGCTGGTCTACGCGGTGATATTGCTGGCGTTCTTTGAAATCAAATCGCGGCGCGAGGAGCGCTGGCTGGCGCGCACCTTCCCGGACTACGCCGCCTACCAGGCCCGCGTCGCCAAGCTGATCCCGTACATCTACTGACGCCGCGCCCGGCACACTTCCCGGCCAGCGGATCGCGCCTGGTATAATACGGCGACGCATCACCCACCAGGAGGAAACCACCATGCACGTAGTGATCATTGGCGGCAGCGGCCACGTAGGCACCTACCTCGTCCCGCGCCTGGTCGAAGCCGGCTTCGACGTGACCGCTATCAGCCGCGGCGAGCGCCAGCCTTACCAGCCCCACGCCGCGTGGAAATCGGTGCGCCAGGTCGCTATCGACCGCGAGAAGGCCGAGGGGGCCGGCGAGTTCGGGCCGCGCGTGCGGGCGCTGGAGCCGGACATCGTGATCGACATGATCTGCTTCACGCTCGCCAGCGCGCAGCACCTGGTCGAGTCGCTGCGCGGGCAGGTCCAGCACCTGCTGCACTGCGGCACGATCTGGATTCACGGGCCGAGCGTCCAGGTGCCGACCACCGAAGCGCAGCCCCGCCGCCCGTTCGGCGAGTACGGCATCCAAAAGGCGGCCATCGAGGCGTACCTGCTGGCGGAAGCGCGGCGCGGCAACATCCCGGCCACGGCGCTCCATCCGGGACACATCGTGGGGCCGGGCTGGGCGCCGCTCAACCCGGCGGGGCACTTCAACCCACGCGTGTTCGAGCAGTTGGGGCGCGGCGAGGAACTGACTCTGCCCAACCTGGGCCTGGAGACGGTGCACCACGTCCACGCCGACGATGTGGCCCAGGCGTTCATGGGCGCGATCACCCACTGGAGCAGCGCGGTGGGCGAAGGGTTCCACACCGTCTCGCCCGCGGCGCTCACCCTGCGCGGCTATGCCGAGGCGATGGCGGACTGGTTCGGCCAGCCCGCGCGGCTGCGCTACCTGCCGTGGGACGAGTGGAAGGCCACCGTCGCGCCGGAGGAAGCCCAGGCCACCTGGGAACACATCGCGCGCAGCCCGAACTGCAGCATCGACAAGGCCCGCCGCCTGCTCGGCTACCAGCCGCGCTATTCGTCGCTCCAGGCCGTGCAGGAATCGGCGAGCTGGCTGATCGATCACGGACAGATCGCTCTATGAAAGGACCCGACACCATGCCGGTACGCGTTTTGTTCGTCTGCCTGGGTAACATCTGCCGCTCGCCGATGGCCGAGGGCGTCCTCCGACATCTGGTCGATGAGGCCGGCCTGAGCGACCGGATCGAGGTCGACTCGGCGGGCACGAGTAGCTGGCACATCGGCGAGAGCGCCCACCGCGGCACGCGCAACGTGCTGCGCCAGCACGGCATCGCCTACGACGGCCGCGCGCGCCAGATCACGCCCCGTGATTTCGACCAGTTCGATTACATCCTGGCCATGGACGACGCGAACCTGGCCGACCTGCGGGCGATGCTGCCGAACGGGAGCCAGGCTGTCGTCCGGCGCTTCCTCGACTTCGCGGACGGCATCACGACGCGCGAGGTGCCCGATCCCTACTATGACGGGCGCTTCGAGGAGGTCTACAAGCTGGTCCGGCAGGGCGCCGAGGGCCTCCTGGCGCACATCCGCGCCGAGCAAGGGCTGTAGATCATGGCCCTGCCTCCCGCGCTGAGCGCCGCGCTGGCCGCGCAGTTGGGCGCCCCGGTCGAGGCGGCGCGGCCCGTCTACGGCGGCGACATCAACCAGGCGGCGTCGTTCACCTGCGGCGGGACGCCCTATTTCGTCAAGTGGAGCGCCAACGCGCCCCCGGCCATGTTCCCCGCCGAAGCCTATGGCCTGCGGCTGCTGCGCGAGGCGGGCACGCTGCGCGTCCCGGGGGTGATCGCCCAGGGCAACGCGGACGGCGCCTGCCCGGCGTTCCTGGTCCTGGAGTGGATCGAGACCGGCGGCGCGCGCTCCGACCGGGCGATGGAAGCCTTCGGCGCCGGGCTGGCCGGGCTGCACCGCCACACCGCCGAGCAGCACGGGCTCGACCAGGACAATTTCATCGGGCGCTTGCCCCAGCCCAACACCCCGACCGCGCGTTGGTCCGAGTTCTACGCCCGGCAGCGCATCGGCTTCCAGATGGCGCTCGCCCGCCGGAACGGGCGGCTGCCCGCCCGCCGCGAGGATCTGCTCACCCGGCTGATCGACCGGCTGCCCGATCTGCTGGACGACGGCGCGATCCGGCCCTCGCTGCTGCACGGCGACCTGTGGGGCGGCAATTATCTGTTGGACGACCGGGGCCAGGCCGTGCTGATCGACCCGGCAGTGTGCTACGGTCACCGCGAGATGGACCTCGCCATGAGCGAGTTGTTCGGCGGGTTCTCCCAGCGGTTTTATGACGCCTACCGCGCCGCCTATCCCCTCGACGGCTACGAGGAGCGGCGCGCGCTCTACCAGTTGTACTACATCCTGGCGCACCTCAACCTGTTCGGCGAAAGCTACGGCGGGCGCGTCGACTCGATCGCGGCGCACTACGTCGGGCGCGGGTAGTCCCGCCCGCCCCCGGCCCTACACGCCCGAAAGATCGTACAACTCGCCGTACTTGCCCCTCAGATAGCGGATGTACGGCTCCACGCTCAGCGGGCCGCCGGTCACGCGCTCGGTCAGCTCGGCGGCGGTGAACTTGCGCCCGTGCTGGTAGATGGAGTCCTTGAGCCAGCCGTGCAGCGTGCCGAACTCGCCGCGCCGGATCTCGTCCGGGATGGACGGGCGCGCCGCCAGCGCCGCCTCGTAGAACTGGGCGCTGAGGATGTTGCCCAGCGTGTAGCCCTGGAACACACCGCCGATCCGCCCGCTGAACCAGTGCACGTCTTGCAGCACGCCGTCGCGGTCGTCCGGCGCGGTGATGCCGAAATCGGCCTTGAAGCGCTCGTGCCACGCCTCCGGCAGATCGGCGATCGCCAACCGGCCCTCGAGCATCGCCAGCTCGAAATCGAAGCGCAGCATCACGTGCAGGTTGTAGGTCACCTCGTCGGCGTCGGTGCGGATCAGCGAGCGCTCGACCTTGTTGATCGCGCGGTAGAACGTGTCGAGCGAGACGTCCTTGAGCTGGTCCGGAAAAACAGCCTGAAGCTGCGGATAGAAGAACTCCCAGAAGCCCCGGCTGCGTCCAACGAGATTCTCCCACAGGCGCGACTGGCTCTCGTGCACGCCAGACGACGTGCCGCGCGCCAGCAGCGTGCCCTCGTAGCCGGGCGCGAGCCCCTGCTCGTACATGGCGTGGCCGGATTCGTGCATCGTGCTGAACAACGCCTCGCCCAGGAAATTCTCTTTCACGCGCGTGGTGATGCGCACGTCGCCGATGGAGAACTTGATGGCGAAGGGGTGGTGCGTCTTGTCCTGGCGCCCGCGCTCGAAGTCGTAGCCGAAGCGCCGGATCACGTCCAGGCCAAAGGCGAGCTGTTTGTCTTCGGGATAGGTCTGCCACAGGCACGAGTCATCCGCCGGGGGCTGGGCGCTGATCGCCTGCACCAGCGGCACCAGCCGCTCGCGCAGCTCCGCGAAGATGGCCCGCACCGTCTCGGCCTGCATGCCGTAGTCGCTGTAGGCAATCAGCGGGTCGGCCAGGTGATCTTTGTCCGGGAAGAACTCGGCCAGCTCGCGGCTGAGATCGAGCGTCTTTTCCAGGTAGGGCCGCACGCGCTTGAAGTCGTTGGCGGGCCGCGCCTCCGTCCAGGCCTGGTACGACTCGGCGCCGTGGCTGGACATGCGCGCGGTGAACTCAGCCGGCACCTTCGTCTCGCGCTCGTAGTGGCGCCGCGTCACGCGGATCAGCGCGGCGTCGTCGTGCTCGTAGGGCAGGCTCTCCTCGTACGGCTGCAGGTCATCCAGCAGGCGGCCTACCGCGGGATCGGTGAACTTCTCGTGCGTCAGGCGCTCCAGCGCGGCGAGCTGGCGGGCGCGGGCCGGCGCGCCGCCCGGCGGCATGTAGGTGGACTGGTCCCAGTAGAGCAGCCCGGCGGCGGCGGTGAGATCGTAGATCTCCTGCAGGCGGTTCTTCAGTTCCGCCACTTTCGCTTCCATATGACCTCCTCAAAACGATTGTCGGTGCTGACCATTATACGGTCTTTCGGGCGGGGAAAACCAAACCGGCCCGCCTCACCGCTGGCCGGTTCGTGGAAGCATACGGGCTCAGCGCGCGGGCTAGCCCGTCACGCGGAACGGCACTTCGTAGGACGTCGCCAGCCAGTTCGCGTCGCTGCCGACCACGATCACGCGCAGGCTGTAGTCGCCTGGCGGCAGCCCGCCCGGTGGAATGGACTCCAGCACGCCGTTCGTCACCGACATGGCGTGAATGTCGTGGACGACCACCCAGTCCGGCCACTGGCCGCCCTTGATCTGTACCATGTAGTGCAGGGCCTGCCCCGGCTCGTAGCTGGCCGTCCCGACGATGTCCAACTGCTGCGCGATCGAGATGGTCGAGCCGGGGGCGGGCGAGACGATGTTCGCCGCCACGCCCGGCGCGCCCCCCGGCGCTGGCGCGGAGAGCATCTGCTCGTTGCAGGCGAACTGCGGCAGGATCGCCACGCCGGTGGACTGGGCCCAGCGCCGGGCGTAGAACGCGTCCTCCTCCACCGGCGGCGGCGCCAGGAACAACTGCTCCTGCACGCCGGGGACCATGTTCACGACCTCGATCGGCACCTGGCAGTAGCGCGGCGGGATGGTGTGGCCACTGGTGTCCAGCGCCGCCACCGCGTTGGCCAGATCGGGCGCGACCGGGAAGACCGCCACGCGGATCACGCCCGGCTGTACCTCGACCGGCTGCGGGCCGTTGGCTGCCGGCGGTGGGACCTCGGTGGGCGGCGGCGCGACCATGTTGCCGCTGTTGTCCGGCACGGCGGCCGGGCTGTCGAGGAACCACTCGGTCCGGCCCGGCGTGCAGCTCAGCGCGGGATCACGCAGGTTGGTGCGCGACACGTCGCAGATTTGCGCCTGGCTGACGCCGCCCGGCGGCTGCAGGTGGGCGTCGTCCGGCGGGCGCGGGCCGAGCACGTCCAGCAAGGCCGGGTTGCCGTAGATGCCGGTCATCAGCTCGTTCCAGATCGGCGCGGCGCCCTGCAAGCCGGAGATGTTGACCATCGCGGTGTTGTCGGTGTTGCCCGCCCACACGCCGATCGCGATGTTGCGCGTGAAGCCAACCGTCCAGTTGTCCTTGAAGTCGTTGGTGGTGCCGGTCTTGACCGAGGTCGGCAGGCCGGGCGTATAGAGCGGGCTGTTAGCGCCCATCGCCGGGGTGCGCCCGGCGTTGTCCGACAGGATATGGCTGATCACGAAGGCCACGCGCGGATCCATCACCTGGGCGCCGCTGGCGAGCACGCTCTTGGAGCGGTCCGTCAGGCGAGTTTCGGCGGGGCAGCGGCGCTCGTATTCGTACAACACCGCGCCGTCGGAATCCGTCACGCAGGTGATCGATGTGTTGGGCACGTAGACGCCGCCATTGGCCAGCACGGCGTAGGCGGTGGTCAGCTCCAGTGGAGAGACTTCACCGCCGCCCAGCGTTAGCGACAGGCCATAGCGCGACGGATCGGCGGCCAGACTCTGGACGCCCACCCGGTGCATCATCCACAGCAGGTAATCCACGCCGACCTGCCGCAGCGTCTGCACCGCCGGGACATTGTACGAGTTCGCCAGCGCCTCGCGCACGGTGACCGGCCCGTGATACTGCCCGTCGTAGTTGACCGGCGTGTACATCGGCTGTCCGGCGACGCCGATGTGCGTCTCGGTATCCCAGACGATCGAGGCGGCGGTCCAGCCTTTTTCCAGCGCGGCGGCATAGGTGAAAGGCTTCAGCGCGCTGCCGGGCTGGCGCAGGGCAATGGTCACATTCACGTTGCCATCGATCGACTCGTCGTCGTAGTTCACGCTGCCGACCATAGCCAGGATCTCGCCCGTCTCCGGGTGCAGGACGACGACAGCGGCGTTGTTCAGGTTGTGCGGCCCCTTCAGCGCGGCGACCTGCTGCCGGGCGATGTTCTCGGCCAGCCGCTGGTACTCCATGTCGACGCTAGTGTAGACGCGCAGCCCGCCGCGCGCGATCAGGCGCCGGATCTCGTCCTCGGACTGGCCCAGCTCGCGCACCAGCAAGTCTTCGACCTCGCTGCGAGCATACACCACCAGGTGCGGCGCGGATTCCAGGCCGATGTAGGGGCTGGCATAACTCAACTGCTCGCCATAGGCCGCGTTCGCCTGCGCCTCGGTGAGATAGCCTTCCTGGACCATCAGGTCCAGCACCAGCCGCCGGCGCTGCATGACCCGCCGCTGGATGTTCGGATCGGGATTGAGCGGGTCGAGGTCGGCGGGCGCCTGGGGCAGCCCGGCCAGCAGGGCCGCCTCGCCCAGCGTAAGCTCGCCGGCGCTCTTGTTGAAGTACGTCTGCGCCGCGGCCTCGATGCCATAGGCGAGATTGCCATAGTAGATCTCGTTGAGATACAGCTCCAGGATCTCGTCCTTGCTCATGCGCTGGGTGAGGATCACCGCCAGCAGCGCCTCGTCGATCTTGCGGTTGAGCGACTGCTCGTAGCGGTATTCGTCGGTGAACAGCACGTTGCGGATCACCTGCTGGGTGATCGTGCTGCCGCCGGAGACGATGTAGCCGTAGCGGACATACTGCCACGCC
>Ga0123332_1003590_pt1 | contig 14080 bp, 14 predicted proteins | sample BioC12SIPDNA_4_FD_89958 | JGI IMG/M metagenome (GOLD analysis project Ga0123332, IMG submission 89958) | Anaerobic biogas reactor microbial communites from Washington, USA - Biogas_R2_A C12 SIP DNA | ecosystem: Engineered > Bioreactor > Anaerobic > Unclassified | place: Washington, USA...
CCGTCGTGACCGGGGCGACCAGGGATCCCAGGATGGCGAGGGCGCTCCGGACGGCAAGGGCTCCCGGGGTGGCCAGAACCGTCAGGGCGGCCAGGGCCAGGGCTCCCAGGGTCAGGGCGGCGGTCAGGGTGGCCAGGGCCAGGGCGGACAGGGCCAGGGTCAGGGCGGACAGGGGGGCGACGACGAGCCCGAGGAGGGCAACCGTCGTCGTCGCCGCCGGGGTCGCAACCGTGACGGCCAGCCCGAGCCGTTCGAGGGCGACCCGATCGACGTCGAGGGCCTGCTCGACCTGCGCGACGACGGCTACGGGTTCCTACGCCTGCACGGCTACCTGCCGTCGACCGACGACGTGTACGTGTCGGTGAAGCAGGTCCGCCAGTTCGGCCTGCGCCGTGGCGACGTGGTCAAGGGCAAGAGCCGCCCGGCGTCGCGCAACGAGAAGAACCCGGCCCTGCTCCAGATCGACGAGGTCAACGGTGGCGCCCCCGACGCCGCCCGGGAGCGACCGCGGTTCGAGGACCTCACTCCGGTCTTCCCCAACGAGCGCATCCGCCTCGAGGTCGACGGAGCGGCCGCCAACGAGACGACTCGCATCATCGACCTCCTCTCCCCGGTCGGCAAGGGCCAGCGCGGGCTGATCGTCGCCCCGCCCAAGGCCGGCAAGACCACGATCATGAAGTTGATCGCCCGGTCGGTCGAGCTGAACCACCCCGAGATCGACCTGTTCGTGTTGCTGGTCGACGAGCGTCCCGAGGAGGTCACCGACATGCGCCGGTGGCTGATCAAGGGCAAGGTCGCCGCCTCCACCTTCGACCGGCCGAGCGAGGAGCACATCGCGGTGTCCGAGCTGGTCATCGAGGAGGCCAAGCGCCTCGTCGAGCGGGGTCGCGACGTGATGATCATCGTCGACGGCATCACCCGCCTGGCCCGCGCCCACAACCTGTCGGTGCCACCGAGCGGTCGGATCATGTCTGGCGGCATCGACGCCGCCGCCCTCTACCCGCCGAAGCGGTTCTTCGGCGCGGCGCGCAAGGCCGAGGAGGGCGGCTCGCTGACCATCCTCGCCACCGCGCTCGTCGAGACCGGGTCGCGGATGGACGAGCACATCTTCGAGGAGTTCAAGGGCACCGGGAACATGGAGCTGCGGCTGGACCGGCGCCTCGCCAACCGGCGGATCTTCCCGGCGATCGACATCGACGGCAGCTCGACCCGCCACGAGGAGCTGCTCTTCGAGCGCAAGCAGGTACCGCAGGTGACCGCCCTCCGGAAGGTGCTGGGCGCGGTGCGCGACGGCGAGGGGACCACCGACGGCGCGGCGATCGAGCTGCTGGTCGACCGCATGAAGACGTTCAAGACCAACGACGACTTCCTCGCCGAGGTCGCCAAGGCCCGCTCCGCCGGGGGTTGAGCGGCGGCCGGGAATGCCCCGGCGTTGTAACGAAGACAGGCGTCCGTTTGGAGATCCGCGGGCGCGAGACGAGACTGGAGCCACCATGAAGGCCGACATCCACCCCGACTACAGCGAGACCACCGTCACCTGCTCGTGCGGCAACTCGTTCACGACCCGCTCGACGGTCGACCACCTGTCGATCGAGCTCTGCAACGAGTGCCACCCCTTCTACACGGGCAAGCAGAAGCTGGTCGACACCGGTGGTCGCATCGACCGCTTCGAGCGGCGCTACGGCTCCCGCAAGGGCAAGCAGGCGTCCGCGAGCTGACCACCGACGCCGACGACGTCCGGGCGGCCGCTCTCCAGGCCGCCCGCCTCAAGGCCCTCGCCCGGGATCGGGCGGGGGCCGAGTGGTCTCCGGTCCCGTACCCGGGCGGCGCGGCCGCGCTGACCGGGGGGCCAGCACCGACCGGGGGGCCGGGCGGCATCGAGTCGTCGGATGGTCCGGCCGTCGCGTGGGTGCTGCTCGGACCGCCGGCGCCCGAGAGCCTGGGCGGCGCGCTGGCGTGGGCCCGCCGCCGGCCCGCGGCACGCCTCGCCGTGGTGGCCGATGTCGCAGTGGCGGGTGTGGTGGCCCGGCGCGCCGCCTGGTTCGCCGATCCGCCGACGGTGTGGGCCGACGATGGCGGCGAGCTGGTGGCCGCGGTGGCCGCCCCGGTGCCCGAGTTGGCGCCCCCGCCCGACGCGCCGGAGCTGGTGGCGACGCTGACCGCGGCCGGCCTCGACGTGGTCGTCGACGACGGGGTGCTGCTCGGGGAGCTGCTCGGGCTGGAGGTCGCCCGCATCGAGCGCGGTCCCGACGGACCGGTGCTGGCGATCGGGATCGGCCGCTTCGACCGCGAGCTGGCCGACATGACCCTCGCCCACCTCGACCACGCCGATCGCCTGGCCCGTGTCGTGTCGCTCGTCGCGGAGCACCGGCGGCCCGGTGCGGCACCGCACCCGCTGAACCAGCTCCAGCCCGAGCGGTGGCTCCGGACGGTCGTCGTGGGTGAGCCGCGGCGGGTCGGAGCGTCGTCGCTGGTGCCCATGCCGGGCATCGAGGCGCGGGGGAGCCTCCGCGACGTCGGAGTCGCGTTCGCGTCCGGTTCATCCGTCGACGGACGGCCGGTGCTGGTGGCGTGCTCGGTCGGCGTCGACGTCGACCTGGTGCCGGTCGCCGCCGACGCTCGGGCGGCGCTCGACCCCTCGGCCCACCTCGTGCTCGCCGTACCGGCCCGTGACGCCCTGCCCGTCACCGTCGACCTGGCCGCTCGGCTGGCCGACCGGGCCGAGGTCGTCGTCGTCGACGACGACTGGCGCATCCCCTGGGACCGCCGCTCCATCTGACCGCACGAGACGACGGAGGGAGGTGCCCGGAGGCACCTCCCTCACGCCACGTCTGGTTTGGGCACCACGACGACCGGGTGAGCCGGGTGGGACGAGCTCCCGGCGATCGTCGTGGCGGGTGGCCGGTGTGATCTCACCGACCGGCCCAGCAGTCGGTCAGTGACCGGCCACCTCCGAAGTCCCGTAACAACAACTGTTGATCTGGACCACCTCCTTTCCTCGGTGCGCCCATCCAACCACCGTGGGCGGTCCGCGCCAAGGGGTATTTCAGGCCGGGGGCACGAGGCGGGAGTGCACCCAGAAGCCGCCGAACGGGATGGCCCCGACCACGAGGGCGAGGATCGTCTCCTTCGCCTTCCAACCGAGCTGGTCGCGGGTGGCCATGATCGCACCGGCGTAGGCGAGGTAGACGAGGCCGTGGATCGGTCCGAGGATCGGCACGCCGCCCTCGCCCGGCGCGTCGAGCACCCGCTTGGCGAACACGCCGCCCAGGAGGGCCAGGTAGGACACCGCCTCGATCAGCGAGGCGCGGGCCATCAGGGCGCGGGCGCCGGGGTCGACCTGGGTGGGCGTCGCGGTGGTCACCGCCCGAGGATGGCCGCCCGGGACGGTTCCGGGCCAACCGGGCAGGTGGGGTGGGGAGGTGGGGTGGGGAGGTGGCCTCGGCGTTCGGCGCCGGGCGAGCGGGTGCTCCGCCGTGGGATGATCGCCGGGACGATCCGGGAGGCCCGATGGCGCCGCAGTGGCGACGGTGGCTCGAGTACGCCAAGGCCAAGCTCGATTCGACGATCGCCGACGGCGAGGCCGACCTCGATCGGCGCGAGGCGGAGCTGGAGGCGCGGGCGGCCGGCAAGCCGTGGCTCGCCGACGACGCCGAGGCGCCGACGCTCGACCAGACCCGGGCGCGCATCGAGCACCAGGCACGGGAGGCCGAGCGGGCCCGGAGCGAGCGATCCGCCGACCCCGTCGAATCCCGCGGACGCGCCGTCGGCCAGCGAATCGACAGCGAATCGCCGTCCGACACCCCCGATTCGACCGATTCGCGCGGTCCGCGGCCGTCCGACCACGACTCCCGGGAGCGAATCGACGGCGAATCGCCGTCCGACGCACCGCGATCGGGCCCGCCGACCTCCGGGACCGGGCTCACGATCGACTTCGAGGCCCAGCAGCGTGAGGCCGAACGGCGCGTCGCCGCCATGCGGGTGGAGCTCGGACTCGGCGCGCCCGCGGACGCGACCGACGCTTCCGACGACTCCGGCACCGACGACACCGGCACCGACGACACCGACGACACCGAGGCCGCTGACCCCGACGACGACCCCCGGGGATCCGGCTCGGCCTGACGGGGAGGCTCCTGCCCGTCGATCGCGAGCCGGCCCCGGACGCGGGCTGGCCGGGCCGGGGGAGGGCGCCGCTACCGTGAGCGGCGATGCTGGAGCGCCTCGACGAGCTGGCTCGGGAGCTGGCCGACGTCGAGGCCCGCCTGTCCGACCCCGACGTGTACGCCGATCAGGCGCGCTCGGCTGAACTGGCCCGCCGCCACAAGGAGCTCGACGCGGTCGTGTCCCGGGCCCGCCGTCTCCGCAGTCTCACCGAGGACCTGGCCACGGCACGGGAGATGCACGCCGAGGCCGACGCCACCGACCGGGCGATCCTGAAGCAGGAGATCGACGAGGCCGAGGCCGAGATCGAGGGCCTCACCGACGAGATCCGGGTCCTGCTCCTCCCGCGGGATCCCAACGACGAGCGCAACGTCATCGTCGAGATCCGGGGCGCCGAAGGGGGCGAGGAGGCGAACCTCTTCGCACGCGACCTGTTCGAGATGTACCGGGCGTGGTCGGGCCGCCAGGGCTGGGCCCTCGAGGTGCTCGGCGCCGAGCCGTCGCCGATGGGCGGCTACGAGCAGATCACGTTCCAGGTCCGGGGCGAGGGCGGCTGGTCGCGGCTGAAGCACGAGGCCGGACCCCACCGGGTGCAGCGGGTGCCGGTCACCGAGTCGCAGGGCCGCATCCACACGTCCTCGGCGACGGTCGTGGTCCTGCCCGAGGCCGACGAGGTCGACGTCGAGCTCGACCCCAACGACCTCCAGATCGACGTGTACCGCTCGTCGGGTCCCGGTGGTCAGTCGGTCAACACCACCGACTCGGCCGTGCGCATCACCCACCTGCCGTCAGGTCTCGTCGTGTCGATGCAGGACGAGAAGAGCCAGCTCCAGAACAAGGAGAAGGCCCTACGCGTGCTTCGCAGCCGGCTCCTCCGCGCCGAGCAGGAGCGGGCCGAGTCCGAGGCCTCGGCGGCCCGGCGCAGCCAGGTCGGCGGCGGCGGCCGCAGCGAGAAGATCCGCACCTACAACTTCAAGGAGAACCGCGTCACCGATCACCGCATCGGCCTCACCCTCTACAAGCTCGACCGGGTGCTGGCCGGCGACCTCGGCGAGGTGAGCGACGCGCTCGTGGCCGACGAGCAGGCCCGCCGCCTCACCGAAGCCGGCTGATGACCGACCCGGACGAGCTCTACCCGGACGAGACCGTGCCGTGGCGCCTCCTGCTCGAGGAGGCGGCCCGCACCCTCGCCGCCGGCGGCATCGAACGCCCGCATCCCGAGGCGCGGCGGATCGTCGAGGAGGCCACCGGCAGGGAGGGGGCGGAGCTCATCGCCCACCTCGACGACCCCGCGACGGTCGGAGGGGTCGCCGCCCTCGATCGCATGGTCGAGCGTCGCCTCGCCGGTGAACCGCTCCAGTACGTGCTCGGCCGGTGGGGCTTCCGGCGGCTCGACCTGATGGTCGATCGCCGGGCGCTGATCCCCCGCCCCGAGACCGAGGGCCTCGTCGACCACCTCCTCGTCGAGCTCGACCGCCTCGGCCCCGACGCGGTGGTCGTCGACCTCGGCACCGGCACCGGCGCGATCGGGCTCGCCGTCGCCCAGGAGCGCCCGCGCACCGAGGTCCACCTCACCGACGTCGACGAGGCCACCCTCGACGTCGCCCGGGCCAACCTGGCCGGCATCGGTGTGGCGGGGGCGACGGTGACGATCCACCACGGCGACTGGTTCGCCGCCCTGCCCCCCGACCTCGCCGGACGGGTCGGCGTCGTCGCCGCCAACCCGCCCTACGTCGCCGACGGTGAGCCTCTGCCTCCCGACGTCATCCACTGGGAGCCGCGCCGCGCGCTCGTGTCGGGCCCCGCCGGAACCGAGGCGGTCGCCGCCATCGTCGCCGCCGCGCCGGGCTGGCTGGTCCCGGACGGTGCGGTCGTCGTCGAGATCGGCGAGACGCAGGGCGACGAGGTGCTCGACCTGGCCGGGGCCGCTGGCTTCACCGAGGCGGAGATCCACGACGACCTGGCCGGCCGGCCGCGGGTGCTCGTCGCCCGGTCGCCCCGGCCCGAGCCGTGACCGTCGAACCGGACCCCGACCTCGTCGACCGTCTCGCCCGCGCCCTCCTCGCCGGCGAGCCGGTGGTCGTCCCCACCGACACGGTCTACGGGGTGGCGGCCGTCCCGACCGTGCCCCACGCCACCGATCGCCTGTACGCGCTGAAGGACCGCCGGCCCGATGTCCCGCTCGCGGTGCTCATCGGCGACCCGGACGATGCGTGGACGCTCGCCGTCGAGGTGTCCCCGCGGGCGCGCGAGCTGGCCGGCCGATTCTGGCCCGGGCCCCTCACCCTGGTGCTCCGCCGCGACCCCGGCCTCGCGGGGTGGGAGCTCGGTGGCGACCCGGCGACCATCGGCGTTCGTTGCCCCGACTCCCCGCTGGTGCGCGCCGTCGCCCGCCGGGTCGGTCCGATCGCCACCACGAGCGCCAATCGCCACGGCCACCCGACCCCGGTCGACGCGGTCGACGCCGCCGCGGCCCTCCTCGGTCCGGTCGGCGTGGTGGCCGACACCGGGCCGTGCGACGGCGTCGCGTCGACGGTCGTCGACCTCACGGTCGAGCCGCCCCGGGTCCTCCGCCTCGGAGCCCTGACCGCCGCCGCCCTCGGCCTCGACGACGCCACCGGAAGGCCCGAACCCGGGAGGGACCGGTGAGGATCCGGCGGGCATCCTTGTCCGCGGGCGACCGGCGTGGTTGGGTGAGGGGCGTGACCCGACCGAGCCCCCGCCGGTGACCGGTACCCGAGCCGGCGTGGCGTTCATCGTCGCCGGCCTGATCCTGATCGTGCTCGGCACGCTCGAGGTCGGCCGTGACGACCTGATGCACACGGTGGCGACGAGCATGATCGTGTTCGGCGCGGTCGTGATCTCCGTGGCGACCGAGGGCAAGGACCAGGCCTCGGACTGATCGGACGGGCGGGCCGACGCCGCCTCCCGCGTACGACCCCCTCCGATCCCGTCCGTGCGCGGTCAGGTGTCGGCGTCGCGGGTGCGGCGGGCTCCGGGCGCCAGGTAGGTGTAGAGCACGAGGCCGGCGGCGGCGATGCCGATCGGCACGATGGCGTCGCCCCGCCGGGAGTACACGGGGTAGAGCACGAACGCCGAGAGCAGGCCGGTCCACATCCACAGGATCAGGACGCTGCGACGGTGGCCGTGGCCGAGGCGTAGCAGCCGGTGGTGCAGGTGGTTCTTGTCGGCGGTGGCCGGGTTCGCCCCGGAGCGGGCCCGCCGGATGATCGCCCACGCGGTGTCGAGGATCGGCACGCCCATCACGACGACCGGGATGAACAGCGGCAGGTAGAAGAAGTACGCCTGGCCGCTGAAGGGGTTGGCGGTTTGGCCGCCGATCAGCATCGTCGCCCCCGCCATCATCACGCCGAGCATGTAGGCGCCGCCGTCGCCCATGAAGATCCGGGCCGGGTTGAAGTTGTAGGGCAGGAAGCCGACGCACGCGCCGACCACCGCGATCGCCAGGAGCGGCGCCGGGTTGTCGGTGCGCAGCACGTCCACCGCCGGGTCGGTGAGCCGGTGCGCGTAGAAGAACAGCGACCCGGCCGCGATCGCCACGATGCCGGCGGCCAGCCCGTCGAGCCCGTCTATCAGGTTGGTGGCGTTGGCCATGCCGAGCACCCAGAGCACCGACACGAGCGGGGCGAGGTCCGAGGACAGCACGATCGTCCCGGCGAACGGCACGCGGAACAGCACCATCGCCACGCCGAGCCAGTACATCGCCGATGCAGCGAGCACGAGCCCGGCGGTCCGCGCCGGAGGCGACACCTCTCGCACGTCGTCCCACGTGCCGACGACGCACGCGATCGTCGCCCCGATCAGCACCCCGCCCACCGCCCGGGTGCCGTCGAACACCCGGGCGAACTCGCTCATGCGCCAGGCGACGCCGACGGCGACGACGAGCCCGATGAGCATCGCGACCCCGCCGAGGTACGGCGTCGGCTCGGTGTGGACCTTGCGCGGGTCGGGGTGGGCGAGGGCGCCGACCCGCCGCGCGATCCACCCCGCGACCGGGGTGAGGAGCAGCGTGACGCCGAAGGCGACCGCGAACACGGTGCCGTAGGCGGCGGCGGCCGGCCTCACGGGGCGGGAGCGGGGGCGGCGCGCGTCACGGCCGCGACGCTACCGCCGTCCCCGAGGACGGCCGGGGACGCGGTTGGCACGCGCTCAGCGGGCGAGGTCCGGGTACGGCTCGAACTCGGAGCACAGCGCGTGCACCTCGGCACGCACCGCGGCGATCTCGGCCTCGTCGTCGCGCCCGACGAGCGTCCGGTGGATCAGGTCGGCGATGGTGCCCATCTGCTCCGGGCCCATGCCCTGCGTGGTCACCGCGGGCGCCCCGATGCGGAGGCCGCTGGTGATGTACGGCGGGCGGGGGTCGTCGGGGACCGTGTTCTCGTTGAGGCTGATGCCGGCCCGGTCGAGGGCGAGGCGGGCCTTCTTGCCCGAGAGGTCCTCGTCGAGCGAGCGCAGGTCGACGAGCACCAGGTGGTTGTCGGTCCCGCCCGAGACGAGGCGCAGCCCGTGGCCGGCGAGGCCCTCGGCGAGGGCGGCGGCGTTGGCGACGACCGCCTGGCCGTAGTCGGCGAAGCTCGGGTCGGCCGCCTCGTGGAACGCCACCGCCTTGGCCGCCACCACGTGGTCGAGCGGGCCGCCCTGGAGGCCGGGGAACACCGCCTTGTCGATCTTCTCGGCGTGCTCGGCGGTGGACAGGATGCAGCCGCCGCGTGGCCCGCGCAGGGTCTTGTGGGTGGTGAAGGTGACGATGTCGGCGTAGGGCACCGGGTTGGGGTGCACGCCGGCGGCGATCAGCCCGGCGATGTGGGCGGCGTCGAACATGAACAGCGCGCCGACCTCGTCGGCGATCTCGCGGAACGGCGCCGGGTCGATGATCCGCGGGTAGGCGGTGGCGCCGGCGACGATGATCTTCGGCTGGTGCTGCTTGGCCAGGTCGCGAACCTGGTCGAAGTCGATGCGCTCGTCCGACGGGGTCACCCCGTACGACGCGAAGTCGAAGAGGATCCCGCTGGCGTTGACCGGCGAGCCGTGGGTGAGGTGGCCGCCCTGGTCGAGGCGCATCCCGAGCACCCGGTCGCCCGGGTTCAGCACCGCCAGGTAGACGGCCATGTTGGCGTTGGCGCCCGAGTGGGGCTGGACGTTGGCGTGGTCGGCGCCGAACAGGGCGGTGACCCGTTCGCGGGCGAGGTCCTCGACCCGGTCGATCACCTCGTTGCCGCCGTAGTAGCGCTTGCCGGGGTAGCCCTCGCTGTACTTGTTGGTCAGCACCGAGCCGGTCGCCCGCAGCACCGCCGGCGACGCGAAGTTCTCCGACGCGATGAGCTGGACCGTGCGGTTCTGACGCTCGACCTCCGCGTCGATGATCGAGAACAGCTCGTCGTCGTTGGTGGTGGGCCAGGGCATCGGCGTACCTCGCGTCAGGTGGGGAGGCCCCGGGCCCGGGCGGTGACACCGGGGGCGAGGCGGTCGATCAGCTCATCTTGGGCCGCGGGATCACCCGCGAGCGAAGCGATCTCGGTGAGCTGATCGACCCGTCGCTGGTGACGGTCGCCCTCGAACCCGGTGGCGAGCCAGGTGGTCACGATCTCCTCGGCGAGGCCGGTGCCGACGACCCGCGCCCCGATCGACAGCACGTTGGCGTCGTTGTGGGCCCGGCTCATGCGGGCGGTGTAGAGGTCGTTGCACAGCGCCGCCCGGACGCCGCGGACGCAGTTGGCGGCGAGCTGCTCGCCCTGGCCCGAGCCGCCCATCACAATGCCGCGGTCCACCGCACCGCTCGCGACCGCCCGGGCGACCGCCGCGCAGTAGGCCGGGTAGTCGACCGACGCGTCGGAGTCCGTGCCGGCGTCGAGCACCTCGTGGCCGGCGGCGCCGAGGAAGTCCACCAGGTGGGCCTTCAGGTCGACGCCCGCGTGGTCGGACCCGATCGAGATCCTCATGGGGCCGAGTACGACGGGACGTTCGGGAAGGCCAGGTCGATCAGCCGGTCGACCAGCCGCTCGATCTCGACCGCGGTCCGCTCGTACGCCCGCTTCGACATGCCCATCGGATCGGCGACGTCGTCGGAGTCGTCCTGGCCGAGGAGGTCGGCGGTGCGGCGGTCGCGCCCGACGCGATCGAGCCACGTGGACCACGGCTCGAGCCGGTCGTCGACCACCCGCCGGGGCCCGGCGACCTCGCCGCGGCGCACGATCTCGCGGAGGGTGAACGTGCGGGCGAAGGAGTCGGGGTCGAGCACGACGGCCTCGCGCACGTGCTCACGGGCCATGCCGATCACGAGGTCGGCGGCCCGGACGTCCTCGACGGTCATGATCCGGCTGCGATGCTCGCCCAGGTCGAGGCCGCGCTTCGCCATCGCCTTGACGCTGCCCGCCGAGGCGGGGACGTCGTCGGCCACCAGCCCGGCCGAGCGCACGGCGGCGTCGATGCCGCGGCGCGACAGGCGATCGCGCAGCAGCACCTCGCCCATCGGCGAGCGGCACTGGTTACCGGTGCAGAGGACCAGGACGTCGATCGGAGGATTGTAGGAGGCGCCCGACACCCGCGTAGCTTGGCCCGATCCTTGACCGTCCGGTCAAGCGAGGGTTCTCGGAGGTGGGACAGGTGACCACAGGCGACGGCCTCGACCCCCGGCTGCCGGTGCTCGTCGGCGTCGGCCAGCTCAACGTCCGCGTCGACCGCGGCGAGGCGCCGATGGAGCCGGTCGCCATGCTCGCCGAGGCGGCCCGCATCGCGGCCGCCGACGCGGTCGACGCCGGCGGCGTCGACCGTCTGCTCGCCGGGCTCGACACGATCGGCGTGATCGACATCCTCTCGTTCCGCTACCCCGACCCGGCCGCGCTCGTCGCCGGGCTGGTGGGGGCCGAGCCCCGCCGCCGCTGGCGTACGACGCCCGGCGGGAACTACCCCCAGACCCTCGTCTCGCGGGCGGCGGCCGACATCGCCGCGGGCGACGCGGACCTCGTGCTGATCGGCGGGGCGGAGGCGTGGCGCACCCGCTCGGCCGCCCGCGCCGCGGGCACGGACCTGGGCTGGACCCACCAACCTGACGACGCCGCCCCCACCGAGCGCTTCGGGTCCGCCGACTCGCTGTCCGCCGAGGACGAGATCGCCCGTGGGCTGTTCATGCCGGTGCAGCTCTACCCGATCTTCGAGAGCGCGGTCCGCGCCGCGGCGGGACGCACCCAGGCCGAGCACCGGGCCTTCCTCGGTGAGCTGTGGGCCCGGTTCAGCGCCGTCGCCGCGTCCAACCCGCACGCGTGGATACGCGAGGCGCGCACCGCCGAGGAGATCGCCACGCCCGGCCCGTCGAACCGGATGATCGGCCACCCGTACCCGAAGCTCATGAACTCCAACAACAGCGTCGAGCAGGCCGCCGCCCTGCTGCTGTGCTCGGTGGAGCGGGCCCGCTCGCTGGGGGTGCCGTCGGACCGCTGGGTGTTCCCCTGGACCGGCACCGACGCGAGCGACACGCCCTTCGTCTCCAACCGGGTCTCGCTCCACCGCTCGCCGGCGATCTCGATCGCGGGGAACAGGGCCCTGTCGCTCGCGGGCGTCGGGGTCGACGACCTCGCCCACGTCGACGTGTACAGCTGCTTCCCGTCCGCCGTGCAGGTCGCGGCCGCCGAGCTCGGCCTCGGGTTCGACCGCGAGCTCACCGTCACCGGCGGGCTGAGCTTCGCGGGCGGCCCGTGGAACGACTACGTGACCCACTCGATCGCCACGATGGCCGAGCGGCTCCGCGGCGACGCCGGGTCGGTCGGCCTCGTCACCGCCAACGGCGGCTACCTCACCAAGCACGCCTTCGGCGTGTACTCGACGACCCCGCCGCCGGGCGGTCGCTTCGAGCGGCGCGACTGCCAGGCCGAGGTCGACGCCGTCGGGTCGGTCGACCTCGCACCCGACTTCGAGGGCGACGTGCGCATCGAGGGGGCGACGGCGATGTACGACCGCGAGGGGAACGCGGAGAAGGCGTTCGTCGCCGGGCGCACCCCCGACGGCGAACGCACGTGGTCGACCAGCACCGCCGCCGACGTGATCGACCTCATCGTCGAGGACGAGCCCGTCGGCGTCGTCGCCCACCGCACCGCCGCCGGCGACCTCTCCCTCTGACCCGAAGGACCGGATGGCGCCAGGCGCCATCCGGTCCTCCATCCGGTCCTCCGGCAGGGGTCAGCCGTCGGAGAGGGGGGCCTCGTACAGCGACGGGCCGGAGAGGACGTCCGGGTCGACGTCGCCCGCGCCCTCGACCGCCGCCCGCCACCCGGCGGTCGGGACCTCGCGGAGGCCGTCGAGGTGGGCGCGGGCCGCCTCGGAGTCGAGCTCGTCGATCTCGTCGCCGAAGAACGGGTCGCCCACGACCACGTCGGCGTCGCCGCCGACCCGGATGGCGGTCACGGCGTCCCGCTCACCGAGCACCGCGGTGACGGTGCCGTCGTCGGCGGCGACGACGTCGGCCGACAGCAGCAGGTCGGTGTCCCAGATCCCCGCCGGCGACATCCGGTGCTCGACCTCGCGGCCGGTGGCGTCCTCCCGGGCCCGGACGACCACGGCGTGGCCGAACGTTCCGTCTGCGGTCCGCACCGGGGTGCGCACGAAGCCGTCGGGCAGGGGCAGCGCTTCCGGTGCCGGGGCGTCGCCCGCCTCCCGGGCGTCGAGCCACGCGTCGAGCGTCGCGACGAGATCGTCGAGCTCCACGCCGCGACCCCGGACCAGGGCGAAGTGCCCGACGGCTCCGTCGGGGCCGACGGCCCCGGCGTCGACGAGGGTCAGGGGCGCCCCCGGCCCGAAGCTCCCCTCGACGGTGCGACCGGCGCGCCCGCCGACGTCGATCGGGTCGGGCCGGCGCTCGTCGACGAGGTACGGATCGATGAGCCCGATGCCGTCGTCACCCTCGCCGACCGGTGCGGTCACCTCGGTCAGGATCACCAGCGCACCGTCGGCGGGACGGGCCGCGACCCACGTCGCGCACGGGCAGGTCCCGCCCGACGTCTCGCGGTCGAGCCAGTCGGTCCGCACCGACGTGACCGTCCAACCCTCCGCCGGGAGGAACCAGCCGGTGTCGACCGGGCCGGGCTCGGCGATGACTCCGGTGCCGTCGTCGCTCCCGCCGCGGACGACGGCGACGCCGACGAGCGCGACGGCGACCACGGCGGCCGCGGCGGCGAGCAGCCACCGGCCCCGCCCGCGCGAGGCCCGGCGCGCCGCCAGCTCGTCGACGGGCGGGAGGTCCAGGTCGACCTCGAGCTCGTCGGGGTCGACGGTGGCGTCGATGGCCCGGTCCGGGCCGGATCGGCGGTCGCGGGCGTCGAGCGCGGCGAGCAGCTCGCCCTCGCGGTCGACGACCGGCGTGGCGGTGGCGACCGCGGCGAGCGTGCGGCGCACGCGGTCGGCGGTGTCGGGGAAGGCGTCGGGGGTTTCGTGGTCGTTCACGGGGCGAGCTCCTCGGTGAGGGCGGCGAGGCCGCGGTGGATGTCGGACTTGACGGTGCCGACGGGGCGGCCGAGCAGGGCGGCCACGTCGGCGACCTTGAGGTCGAGGTGGAAGCGGAGGACGAGCGCCTCGCGCTGGTGGGTGGGCAGCGCCTGGATCGCGCGCCACGTCTCGTCGAGCTCCGGCGGCAGGGCCGGCTCGGGCGGTGCCTGGCGCTCGCGCCACCGCGCCTCGACCCCGCGGCGACGGTGGTGCGAGTGGCAGAGGTTGACGACCGTGCGGCGCAGGTACGCGCCGGGCCGCTCGGTGCGGCCGATCGTGTCGTACACGCGGAGGAACGCCTCGTGCACGAGGTCCTCCGCGGTCGCTGACGATCCGGTCAGGAGGTGGGCGAGGCGCACCATGTCGGCGTGCTCCTCGCGGTAGAGGGCCGCGAGGCGGTCCCTCCGATCGGGATCGGCCCCCG
>Ga0123332_1003601_pt1 | contig 14053 bp, 16 predicted proteins | sample BioC12SIPDNA_4_FD_89958 | JGI IMG/M metagenome (GOLD analysis project Ga0123332, IMG submission 89958) | Anaerobic biogas reactor microbial communites from Washington, USA - Biogas_R2_A C12 SIP DNA | ecosystem: Engineered > Bioreactor > Anaerobic > Unclassified | place: Washington, USA...
GCATTTAGGTTGGCGACTTGAGTGGCTGAGTCACCAATGTAGTCGAGCAGTCCTTGAGCGTTGAAGGGAGATATCGATGTTCCCGTATCCAACGGCAGAGCAATGTGGTTGTAGCGCGGCCCGGTAAAGGCCGATGGTGAATCCAGCTCAAACTCAGGCGCGGCTGCGGACACGACTGGCGCGGCGGCCAGGGGAGCGTTGGCGCTGGGCATCGCCAACACGGCCAGTGCGCCCAGCCCAAGGAGCAAGGCCACGGCAAGGACTGTGGTGAGAACCTGTTTCATAGAGGATGCCTCCTTGAGTCAGGCGAGCGTAAGCGGCTTACTTGCCGGTGCCGGTCAGATCCCACAGCCTGGCGCCAACGTCATTCAACACCATAACCTTGCTCTGTCCCGGATCCACAAGGACCGCTTCACCGTCGAGCGTGCGGCTGGCAACGCGCACTGCACGTCGGGGAGTGTCGCTCAGAACCATGACGTCACTGATCTCGACGGTTCGTTCCGGCGCTGATGACATCCCAAAACGAGTCGTCTTTGCGGAAGTGCAACCGCTCTACACCTGCGGCCACGGCGATATCCCGGCAGCGATCGAGCAGACCGGGCGCCAGGGCCGGCTGGCTGTTGACGATGGGACAATTGGCTGCCAGTTCGGCTGTTGCCGCTCCCGCTCTGCCCGGCGAACAGGTAGACGCCTGAGCCAGTCTTGAGGCCTGCACAATGGATCAGCAGGCCGCCGGCATGATAGGCGAAAAGGGATACGGCGACGCGCAGGAAATACTCAATTTCGCGCGCCACGGCATTGGAGGCCACGCGCAGCGATGCGCGCCCATCCAAGGGAAATATCATACCACGGAAATCTGGGCCGTCAAGCATGAAATTGGCGCCCCTTGTTGTCAATTCGGCGTTCAACAAACTGCCGCTGGCCCGGGCAGTTTCCTCCGCCGCGATCTCGATGATCAGGTTCGTGGCCCTGCCCTCGTCAGTGATGCAGAAGGGTGCATAGCGCGACGCAATGGCCGCGTTAAGCTCCGCCGGGTGAATGTCTGCACTGATTAGCCAGCCGGCCAGGTTCAGGAGCATCGTTCCGCGGTCCATCGCAGTGGACGCAGAGGATCACTCGGCATTTGCGCGCGCTCTCTGCAGTTGCCGGCCACCGCGCCACCAAAGGACCAACACGAGCAGCGCCAGCACGCCCAGCACGACGCCCTGGCGCCAGTCCAGTCCGCCTGCAGTCACGTTGATGGGCCCGAATTTGTTGATCGCGCCGTTGCGCTCGACCTCCTGCAGCTCATAGTAGTAGGTCACGCCCGCCTGGGCCGTGCGGTCGATGTAGCTGTACTCCCCGCCGGTCAGTGGATCGGCGGACGGCGGTATCAGCGCGTCGTTGACCCTGGCATCAAACGGCCCTTCTGGCGAGAGGCCACGATACAGGTTGAAGCCGGCCGTGTTCATCTCGGTCTCGGTCTTCCACGTGACGCGCACCGGTGCGGTGCAGCCTCCGAGCAGGAGGCCGGCCATCAGGAGCGCGGCCACCAGGACGGTTGCCCTCCAGGCGGCCGGCGCCGGCATGGCCGGCAGAGCAGACAGTGAGCGGGACGCGGTGATTGATTCAGGGGCACTCAAGACGGAAATCCCTTTCCAATATGACTTCCTCGTGACAGGCGCCTGCGGTGACCGACAGTTCACTGCCACTGGCGCCGGCCTGCTTGCGGACAAAGAGCCGGTAGGGCGCGCGGGGCGCGTCCGGCGGCAGGCGGTAGCGGAGCGTCACCAGGTGCTGCTCCCCGGGCTTGAGCACGAAATCGCCCGCGAAAATGGTCGTGTTGCGCACGCCGGCCTCGGTCGCGGGATCGTTTAGCCCCTCGGCCGAGATCAGCTCGCTGCCGCCCGGCGCGTAGACGCGCAGGTAACTCCAGTAGCAGCGCTCCGCCAGATCATCATAGGTCGCACCGTAGCGCGCCGCACGGTTGCAGACGGGCTCCGAATCGAGCGGCGCGGTGTGGGTGTAGGTCAACCTCAGCGTGGCCTCCAGGCCGGCGTCCCCCTCCTCGACCGCGTAGTCGATCCGCTGTCGCACGAGCATGTTCGCCTTGTTGAAGCCCACGTTGCTGTCGACCACCAGCAGGAAGTCGCTGTCAGCGGGCGGGCGCACGCCACCGTCCCAGCCCCGTTGAGCCAGCAGCGCGGCCGCGGCGGGATCGTCCAGCGACACCTGGAGGTTGCGCGCGTCGAGCGCGGTATAGGCCGCCCGAGCGAGGGCGGCCATGTCGATGTCTGCGCCGCCCTGCACGCGGGCCAGTGCGGCTTTGACCAGCTCGCCCATGAAGTCCTTGCGCTTCTCCCACCAGGCCGTGCCGCCGCCGGTCTCCGGCCCGGTCTCGCTGCCCACGGGCGCCTGCCAGGCAGCCTTCATCCATTGGATGGCATTGTCCCCCGTCACGGCCTGGTCGATGCCCGGCACCTGGAGTGGGCCCACCGCGCCTACCAGCAGGCGCACTGCCTCGAGATCCAGCGCCACCGCGCCGTCTGTCTCAATGCCCCGATCCTGCAGGTAGAGCGCACGCGCCACATCGGCAGCTTCGGGGAAATCGGGCGACCAGTTGCTGTCGCGCAACAGCCAAAGATCGGCGGCCATGTACCTGGCCAGGGGCGCTGGCGGCGCAGTGTGGGGCTGCTCGAAGTTGTCGACCGCATAGCTGTCGGCAAATGTCAGGCCGGTGAGCTTGCCTCGTTCGAACGTCACATGGCCCGCGCCGCTGATGAAGCCCCCCGTGCCGCGCAGCTCGTCGTTGTTCTGTGCGAGCAGGAGATAGGTGCGCGGCCCATCCGCGCCGAGGAGCGCGGGCGCAAGCGCCGCAAGTTCCAGTCCGCCGGTCGCCAGCGGCAGGAGCGCGTCGAGTTTCGCCAGTTGAGCGGCCAGCCTCGGCTCTGCGAGCGGGGGCAGCGATGCCCGGATCTGCGCAGCGCGCGCCATGCCCGCGCGGGCCGCCTCGATCCGGGGCTGCGCGGCCTGGAGCGCCTCGACTGTCTGCGGCAGCACGTCGAGCCCGCCTCCGCCAGCCATTATCTCGCCGACCGGCGCGAGCGCATCCATCGCGGTGCGGCCAGCGGTCGACAGCGTCACCGCCATTTCGAGCAATTGGGGGGCGCTGGCGATGTCCGGGCCAAGGCGCGGCGCCCAGCCGAGGTGCGGCGCAAGGCGGAGGAATGGTCCGGCCGCGACCTGGGCCTCCTTCAGGTGAGTGTCCAGGCTGGCGATGCCGGCCTGGACGCGCGGCAGGGCCTCGAGCGATGGCTCGGCCAACGCGGCCTGCAACTGGTCGAGGTCGGCCAGTGCGGCGCGCGTGTACATGCCGGTGCGCACCGCACGCCAGCCCAGCCAGCCGGCCAGCGCGAGCGTCGTGACGACCAGTGCTACGGCCAGCCACCGGCGGAGGGCTTCTCCTGTCTGTCGTTCCTGTGCGTCGTTCATCAGTTGCCGCCAGACCTCCGAGGTTTCACAAACCTCGGAGGTCTTCATGTGCAGTTGGCATCATGCGATCGGTTTAGGGCACGGGGCGCAGGCGCACCAGCACGCCGGTCCGTTCTTCGACGGTGCCGGGCAGCGCCAGCGCCAGGTCGTCGGCCCGGTATACCGGCCGTTGCGCCGCCAATGCTCCAATCGATTCCTCCAGCGGCGTTCCTGGCGGCAGCAGGTCTCCATGCGTCTGTGCGAAGGTCGCATCGTACCAGTCGTAGCCGTGAAGATTCACGCTCAATACCGCCAGGTCGCTCCGCCGGTGCAGGCCGTAGACGCCATACCAGAGCGCGAATGTGCTCCGGTCGCCACTCGCCAGGATCAGCGAGTCGGGCTCGGCCTCTTCCAGCGCGGCGGACAGAAAGTCGCGCGCCTCCCGGTCGCTCCGCAGGTCGTGGGTCGCCCGGTTGCGCACCAGCGACGCAGCCGGCAGCGCGGCCAGCAGCACGACCGCTGCGGCTGCCTGCCACGCGGTCCCCGGCAGGCGTCTCAGTGCCCGGTCGATGGCCACTGCGATCCATAATGCGGCCGTGGCCCACGCGGGGATCAGATAGACGGCCGAATCGGTCGTATTATAGCCTATCCCGTAGATTGTGAAGGCGCCAAAGACGAGCAGCGTCGCACACCACCACGCGCGGCGCCGCGCCTGCAGGAGCCACAGCCCCCCAAGCGCGAACAGCGCTCCCCAGGGTCCGCCGAACTGCCACATGGCCTCTGCGGTCCAGCCGGCGAGCCGTGCGGGCAAGTCTGCCAGGGGCAGCCCGAACGACAACCCGGCGTACAGCCGGCCCGAGACCGTCCACAGGAAGCGCGCCGGCGTGAGGGGATCGCCCCAGTTGACCGGTGGGCGGCCTGCAGCCGCGAGCGGCAGGTAGGCGTACACCAGGAGGCCAAGGAGCGCGCCTGCGCATGCAAGGGCAACATCCCTGCCCGCGCGTCCGGCGCGTTTCCGCTTTGCCCAGACCCAGGCTGCCAGCCCGGGCAGCACCAGCGCCAGCGTCAGGTGGTTGCCCAGCCCCAGCCCAAGCACCAGGCCTCCGGCCCACAGGGCAGGGCTGCAGGCCTCTTCGGCCCATCGCCATGCCAGCCACAGGAGCGCGACGGAGGCCAGCGCGTTGAGTGCGTAGACCTCCGTGATGGTCGCCTGTCCCCAGACGGTGGGCGCCGCGGCCCAGGTGAGGCCGGCGAGCGTGCTCGCGACATCTGCGGGCCATGAAACCCGCGGGAGCGGCGGGTACGAGACCTCCGAGGTTCTCGAAACCTCGGAGGTCTGGCAAACTTCGGAAGTCTTAAGCGCGCGGTCATCGAGCGCCGCGAGCATCCGCTGGGCCAGGCCGGCCAGCAACGCGGCTGCCAGTGCAGCGCAGACGGCCGAGAGCCAGGCTCCCGCGCGGGCGGGATCGCCGCCAAAGACAGCGATGGCCGCGCGGAGGGCGAGCTGATAGGTGGGATAGCCGGTCGGATGGGGCACGCCGCCGGTCAGCGCTGCAGCCAGCAGATCGCCGCCGTCCGCGCCGCCGTGCGCCCAGGTGAGCCCCGGCGCAAGCGTGGCGCCATAGAGGGCGAATGCACCCAGGCCTGCAATGAGCGCGGGCCAGCGCCTCACGTCAGCCTCCCCCTACGGCCGGACGCAGCCTCCTGTGACCGGCAGCTCGAGCGGCGCGGGACCCGCGACGCGGCCGGTGCGCGTCGCCACGGCGGTGACCGTTAGCCGCGGCGAGACCGTTGCCGCGACCGTCGGAAGCGCGGTCGCACCCGGCTGCAGCGTGCCCGGCGCCGGATCCGTCGCCTGGACGGGCGGCGGCACAGGGGTTCGAGTGGGCACGGTCTGGGCATGCGCGCTCTGGCCGGGCGTGGCCCAGACGCCAGGTGCGGCAATCAGCGCAATCAACAGAGCGGTCCCCACCGCGGCATAGATGGCCAGGTATCCCTTCTGCTTCATCTCTATCTCTCCACGCCCACAACTCAGTCCACAGGCTCGGCAATGACAATCAGGCGGTGGGTGTTGTTGGTCGGCGGCCAGCAGGTCACGAGGGTGACGCGCTCGTCCCCGGTCGGCAGGATATACTTGCCGTTGGCAAGGCGCTGCGCCTGCGACACGCCCGTGTCCTTCAACCGGTAGAACTCTGTGATCGTATAGGCGTATTGCTTCCCCTGCGCGTCGAACAGGTCGAGTCGCCTCCCGTCGAGGATGTCCGATCGATCGGTGAAATCATCGACTATGACGCGCGCGTCGTTGTCCCAAGCCAGGCTGATCGGTTTGAACACCTGGCCGAAGATGTTGTTGTGCCCTGAGATGACCAGGTTGCCCGCCTCGCCGATGCCCGCGCTGTTGATGTGGTGACCGGCCTCATCCTTCGGGATCACCCACTGCGATACCGGTCCCGCAGCGGTCTGGACGACTTCCCAGCCCATCGGAACAACCCGGGCGTCCATCTTCAGATCGGGAATCGCGATTCGCACCGGCTCGACGGGACCCGTGACCGCAGCAGGGGGCGGCGCAGCAGAGACTGCCGTGGCGGCGCTCGCGGCCGGGGCAGCGGTGGCTTTGGCCGGCGTGGCAGTAACAGGCCGTCGCGTTGCGGTGGCCTGCGGTGGCTTGCGCGTGGCAGTTTGGGTGGCCTTCGGGGCCGTAGCTGCCACAGTGCCTGCGGAGGCCGGTCGGTTTTGGGTTGACTCGGGTGCAACCTGAGCCGCGGCCTGCGGCGGGTCGACTGCGACCGGCGCCGCCTCCACTGCTGCGGATGCTGTGGAGTGCAACTGTGCGCGCACCTGGGCGCTCTGTATCTCGGACCAGGCGAAGTATCCCCCAACTGCCAGGACCAGGATCAATCCCAGGCCCAGCAGGAACGTGCCGAGGCTGCGACGTGCGGTGTTCTGCCCCATTTATTCCTCCGGTTGTCATTATAGCATGAATGGCCTGCGGCGCCGCAAGAGATGGCGGTGTCACGGCCAAGAGTAAAATCCCCAAAAGGGCCAAGATAAAATTCCCCACTTTGGCCAAGTCGGTCCTTCTTCGGCATCATAGCAGGCTAAGCCGAGGTGCCGAAAGGAGGGCCGCTGATGCTGAATATGGAGAGTCGCTTCATGATAAAAGACTTGTATCGCAAAGGTGTAACCATCAGCGAGATCGCCCGCCAGACGGGTCATGATCGCAAGACGATTCGTGCGGTTCTGCAAGGGCCGATCCAACCACCGGCCCAGAAGCGGAAAGCCAGGCCCAGTAAGCTGGAGCCGTTTCGGCCATACTTGGAGCAACGCATCCAGGACGGCGTGCTCAACTGCAACAAGCTGCTGGTTGAATTGCGCAGCCAAGGTTATCAAGGCGGTCGCAGCCTGATCAAGAATTTCGTGCAGCCCTACCGCAGTGCACCACGCCAACGGACGACCGTGCGCTTTGAAACTCTGCCCGGCCAACAAGCCCAGGTGGATTGGGGCTACTTCGGCTTCATCGAGCACGACGGCCAGCGGCGCCGGCTGTATGCCTTCGTCATGACGTTAGGCTGGTCGCGCATGCTCTACGTCGAGTTTACCGTCTCCACCGACGCCGCCTGGTGGTTACGCGGGCACCTGCACGCCTTTCACTACTTCGGCGGCGTACCGGCCGAGGTGCTGCACGACAATCTCAAGACCGCCGTATTGGCCCGGCAGGACGGCCAGGTGCATTGGCATCCGCGCTACCTGGACTTCGCCGGCTACTACGGCTTCACCCCCCGAGCCTGTCAGCCTTATCGTGCGCAAACCAAAGGCAAAGTGGAAAGCGCTGTGCGCTATCTGCGCTACAACTTCTGGCCCGGCTTGCGCTTCACGGATCTGGCGGATCTCAATCGTCAGGTGCACGACTGGCTCGACCTGACGGCCAATGTGCGCCTGCATGGTACAACCGGCGTGGCCCCAATCACCCGCCTGCCCTTGGAAAACCTGACTCCGCTGCTGGGCAAACCGGACTATGACACCAGTGTGATCGTCTTCCGCCGCAGCACTAAGGATTGCTACGTGCCCTACGAAGGCAACTTCTACTCCGTGCCAGCCGCCTACGCCCAGCAGATGCTCCAGCTCAAGGCGAATGAAGCCGGTCAACTGCTGGTCCTGGACGCCCAGGAGCAGGTGGTCGCGGAACATCACTTGGTGGCGGGTCACAACCAGCGCTTGAGCATCCCGGTACACTTTGCCGGCATCTATGCCCGCACCGCCCGCCCGGCGGCGGCCCACGCCGTTCAGACGCCGGCCCTGACCACCCTAACTGGCTGGCCGCTGCCCGAGGTGGAAAGTCGGCCGCTGAGTTGGTATGACGCGCTGACGGAGGTGACCGCATGAGCGATGTGGCTTATCCGCGGGTGCATACACAGCTCATCCGCCTCAAACTGCCCTGCATGGCCGACTGCCTGGATGCGGTAGCCCAAGAAGCCGTCCGCCGCGACTGGACCTACATCGAGTTTCTCGACCAACTCCTGGAGGCCGAAGTCTCCGCCCGCTACGAACGCGACGTGACCATGAAGAGCAAGCTGGCGCACTTCCCGTTCGCCAAGACGCTGGACCAATTTGACTTTGCTTTTCAACCTGCCATCAGCGAGCGCCAGGTACGCGAATTGGCCACCCTGAGCTTCATCGCCAACGGTGAGAACGTGTTGTTCCTGGGTCCACCCGGCGTAGGTAAAACCCATTTGGCCATCGCCCTGGGGGTAGCCGCTATTCACCAGGCCATCAGCGTCTACTTCACCAGTATGGTCGATCTTCTGGAGCAGTTACATCGCGATGCCAAGGAAGACCGCCTCGACCATCGTCTGGCCACGCTGTGCCGGCCGAAGTTGCTGATCCTGGACGAGATGGGCTACTTCCCCCTCGACCGCCTGGCCGCACAGTTCCTGTTCCAACTCGTCAGCCGCCGCTATGGCCGCGGCGCCATCATTTTGACTTCCAACAAGTCCTACGGCGACTGGGGCGAGATCTTCGCCGACCAGGTGTTGGCCTCTGCCATCTTGGATCGGCTCCTGCATTACTCGACGACCATCAACATCCGCGGCCACAGCTACCGGCTGCGTGAAAAACGCAAGGCCGGCGTCTTCAGCGAGCTGACCGAACCCGCCAAGGAGGTGTGAACCCGACCTAAACGCGCCGTAAGCAACCACGGGGTTTAGCGCTTGCCGGCCAATGTAGGCGGGTAAAGCGCCTAAATGCCGAGAGGCAGAGCGTGCGAACGTCGTTCGCCCGGCCCTGCCTCCCACCTACACCGGCCCTGCGTCGGCGCTCGGGGTCGCTCCCCAGCGTTGCCCCTATCCTCCGCGCAGGCTGCACCAGTGTACCACGGGCAGGATGGCCGTCCCAACTCGCCAGTTCTTGCCCCATAGAACGATTGAGCTGGGGAATTTTATCCTGGCGATTTTGGGGAATTATAAGTTGGCCTTGACAGCGGTGGCCAGGAATTCGAATTTCAACCGCCGCGGAGGCATCCGAGCGGAATTCAGGCCCGCATGCCCGCAGCGGGACAACCCGGCCGCCTCCTTCGACTGCGCTCCAAGGCGACCGCAAGGGTCGCCCCTACGCTCAGGATGCTCTGTACCGGCACGAAGGATCGCGTGTTCTCGCGAACTTGACGTTAAGTTGGGGAAAAGTTGGGTTATGTTCTATTGCGGAGGCTCTCCGAACGTGATACGATCGCTAGTTGAGAACGAATGTACTATTTCGCAAGGTATCGCAGATTTATCGCAAGGCGAGTGAAGAGCTCGCCTTGACTGTCTGGGGGGACTGCAATGGCCAACAGGTACGAGCTTCAGGCGGCCCGCATTGAAACGGTGCTTGGCGCGCACAAGGTTCCGGCGCGGGTCATGCAGGCAAATGTGACTCCCCGGTTCGTTCGATTCGATATCACCACCGCGCTCGGAACGAAACTGACGAAGGTCAGCAACCTGGCTGAAGAGCTGGCCTTCTCGTTGGGCGTGCGCTCCGCGAGGGTGTATCGGGAGGGGGGCGTCCTGCACGTGGAGGTCCCAAGAGAGGTCTCGCGTGCAGTGGACCTGGCCGGGATATGTGGCGGCTTGGGCTCGGTGCCTGCAAACTGCGCGGTGCTGGGCGTGGACGAAGGCGGCGCGCCCCTGTTGCTCAGGCTGGACAGCCCGGATGTTGCCCATGTACTGCTCGCGGGCACCACTGGCAGCGGCAAGACCGCACTTTTGCGCACGCTGCTGGCCTCGTTGGCCATGCACAACCACGCGGGCATGCTGCAGATCGCGCTGATCGATCCCAAGGGCCGCGGCTTTGGCCCGCTCGGCGCGCTGCCGCATATCTGGGGCGGCCGGGGTGTGGTGCAGGATCCCCTTGCAGCCGCAGAACTGCTGGAGGCGCTGGTGGCAGAGATGGAGCGCCGGGACCGGGTGAACCGGAGCCTGCCGCACATCGTGATCGCGATCGATGAACTGGCCGACCTTCTGCAGAGCGGCGGGAAAACGGTCGGCGATACCCTGCAGCGGCTGACGCAGCGCGGCCGCGAAGCAGGGCTGCACGTGGTCGCAGCGACCCAGCGTCCCGCGGCCACGCAGGTCGACGGCATGATGAAGGCGAACTTTCCCGTGCGCCTGGTGGGCAGCGTGGTGAGCGCCGAGGATGCGAAGGTGGCTTCAGGGCTTGCCGGATCCAACGCCGAACGACTCCTGGGGCGAGGTGATTTCCTGCTGGTCGCTAAGGGCCAGGTAATCCGCTTCCAGGCGGCCTATGCGGACAACCGCGAGCTGGCGGCACTGGTCGCGCAGGTGCGAGCCGGCGGACGCCGCAGGCGGTCGTGGAGTGGGCAGCCTACGCTCGCCCTGCCAGCAAGCAGCGCGAACGGCTGATCGCCGCGCAGCACGCCTGCGGTTGCAAACCGTAGGCTGATTACGATGATGGCGTAAGTGCGCTTCAGCGCACTTCGTGCCTGTCAGCCGCCGGTTTCCAACCGGTGGCGACGGCTGACATTCAAGACTCGGAGAACGACGTGAAACGTCTCATACCACTGATCTTGCTCGGTTTCGGGGTGGCTCTGGCCATCGTCATCGGACAACGGATGAGTACCGATGCCATGGCGGTCGTCATCGGCGTGGCGGTCGGTGTGGCTGCGAGCGTGCCGACCAGCCTGCTGCTGGTCGCGCTGCTGAGAAAGGAGCGGGCAGGTTACGATCATCGGGCGCAGGAGATGCCCCGCGACGCAGGCTGGAATCCCTATCCGGCCCTGCCGCAGCAGCCCAATGTCATCGTGCTGGACCCGTCACAATTTGCGATGGGGCGCAATCCCCAGTTCCAGATGCCGCTGCCCCCGACCGAGTACGCTTCGGATGCGGGGATGCGCCGTCTGCGGGTGGTTGGCTCCGATGATGAGTGGAACGGTCGTGATTGGTAGTGCGGACCTGCCCGGGATGATTGTCCTGGGCGGCTGCCGCAAGCGCTTTGCATGGAGGATCAGATGGCAGATTCGGTGAATCAGGTGCGGGTGACGCTGGCGGGGGATGGCTTCTATCCCCAGGTATTCCGCTGGGCGGGACGGGATTTGCGCGTGCTGTTTGTTGAGGGGCTGCGTACACGGGGCGCGGAGCGCTGGTTCCGCGTGCGGACGGTCGAGGGGGTTTATGAGCTGGTGCATCAGACTCGCACCGGGGTATGGCTGATGCGGCGGAGCCCATCATGGTTCGGTCGCACGATGGCACAATTGGCGCGTGCGCCGCGCTACTCGCTGCCCGCCGGTGCCAGGCGGGCAGCGAGTAGCGCGGGAGGCGGCGCCAAGAACGTTGAGGCGGAATCAGAGAAGACGAAGAAATCGCCGTCTTCACAAGGAGGTGGACATGCAAGCAGGCTTGCTCTGGTTCGATAGCGAGCCCGGCCGGTCAACGATCGTCAAGGCCACGGCCGCGGCGGAGCGCTTCGAAGAGAAGTACGGCATCACGCCCGATGTTTGCTACGTCAGCGAGCGGTCCCTGAAAGATGGGGAGATGAGCATACCCTTTCGGGAGGGGAAGCTGCGCATCGTGCCGGCCAGCAACATGCTGGTCAACCATTTCTGGATCGGGCGCAACGACGGCTAGGACTGCATGAGCTCGGCCAGCAACACATCCATAGCTTCGCGATCGGTCATCCTGCCGGTCTTGATGGATTCATCCGCTGCCAGGATGCGCTCCATTGCCTGCTGCAGCCGCGCGAAGCTATGGCGGTTGGCCTGGTTGACTAGCCCGGTCATCTTCCATTCGAAGATCCCCAGCGTGCGCGCAATGTCGGGCGTACGCACGCCCTGTGCCTGCAGCGCCTTCAGCTGGATCAACTGCCGGTAGTGCCGGGCGATCATACCCAGGAGCCGCAGAGGCGGCTCGCCATCAATGTCCAGGGCGTGGGTCATGAGCCGGCCCGCGACTGGACCATTGCCGCTACCCAACGCATCGACCAACTCGAAAACGCTCGCGGCGCGCGTCGCCGGCGTCAGCTTGCGCACGTCCTCGCGCGTCACCGTTCGCCCACCTGCATAGTCGCCGAGCTTGGCAATCTCCTGATCGATCTGTCGCAACTCATCGCCGACGAATTCTGCCAGATCCATCACCGCACCGGCGTCCAGCTTCACCTTCCGCTGCTGTGCGCGCGCCCGGATCCAGTTCGGCAGGTCGTTACGTTTGGGCTTTTCGCATGTGATGATCTTTGCGCGACCTTCGCGACTCAGTTCTTGCAGTTTGCGCAGCGCCGGACCGCCGGCCGTGTTCTCCTCGACCAGCACCAGGAGCGTGGTCGGGGGCACATGGTCCAGGTAGGCCAGGATCGACTTGGCATGGCCCCTGGATGTTTCGGGCGCGGGCTCTTCGCCGGATTCGTCCTCTGGCGTTTCGCCGGCCCTGGCCTTCGTCCTGGTGGGAGCAGCCAGCCGCGCCAGCAGCCCTTCGACCACGACCAGCCGCTGCTCGGCCAGGAAAGGCAGCGTGTCGCACGCGTTCTCCAACCCGGACGGCGAAACCGTGCGGCCGTCAAGCCGCGTCGTGTTCAGGTCGACCAGCTCGGGGTCGTCGCCGCACGATGCGGCCAGCTCGGCCAGCGCCTCCGCGCGCAACAGCTCTGCCGGGCCGTGGATGAGAGCGATCATCGCTGCACCTTCAACTGATCGTGATCCGGTGCCGGGCGACCGGACCGCCCTTGAGAGGCGTGACGCCCCGGATGCGCAGTCCCCGGACGTGGGGACTGGTCGTCACGTTCTGCTGCACCCACCGTCCCGCGGGTATGGCGAAGATCAGCGCGAGCGTGGCGGCCAGGAGGGACGCGGGGATGCGGTCGGACCACGAGCGTTTGCGGCCGCCGGTCACCGCCATGACCGCCATGCCCGATAGCATGCCCGATGTGACCAGGTTGGTGCCGCAGTTCGGGTGTATGGCCAGGCCATGCTCACCGGCCTGGAGCCGGCCCAGCGCTTCGCGTGCAACCTCCTCCACCAGGGGCGTGTCGGCATCGCCGAAGAGGGTGAAGCCCTGGAGGTCGCTGCGCGCCATGAGGGCGACGCCAGGCAGGCGCTGGCTTAAGAGCGTCACGGTGGCATGCTCGATCGCATGATGTTGGCGCAGCATTTGCGCAATTGAACGTCGTGCCATTTTATCGTCCTCATCTTGGGCCCCAGACCTCCTAGGTCGTGCCAACCGTCAGTTGGCCTGAGACCTCGGATGGTCTTCGTTTGTACTTAGCGTTGCACCAGCTTCGCGACAGTGACGCCTTCGCCACCCTCGTTGTTCTCGCCCGCGCGGAACTCTCCGACGAGCGGGTGTCCGCGCAGCTCCTCGCGCACGGCCTGGCGCAGCGCACCGGTGCCCTTGCCGTGGATGATCCGCACGAAGGGCAGGCCGGCCAGGTATGCCTGGTCCAGGTAATGATCCAGCTCAATCAACATGTCGTCGACCGTCATCCCCCGGAGGTCCAGCTCCATGCCCGGGCTCGGCGGCCGGGGGGTCTTTCCGCTCGATTTGATCTGAACGGCCAACTGCTCACCCCGCTGCTGGAGCTCGACGCGGCTCTGTGCGAGCTTCATGCGGAAACCGCCGATCTTCACCTCGACGTCCTGCGCGCCGGCTGCGACCACCTCGCCGCTGGCCTGGAGCGATGGCACCCACACCTTGTCACCAGGCTGCACCGGGCCGTCGATCACGATGGGCTGGGGCGTCTCCATGCGGGGCGGCGGCCGGAACTGGGCGCTGCGCTGCGCCAGTACATCCTGGGCTTCGGCCAACCACTGTTCGTGCAGGCTCTTTGCCGCCTGGCCGCGCTCGCGCGGCGCCAGGGCCAATTGTCCCCGCACCCGCTCGATCTCTTCGCGGATGGTTGCTAACTCCGCCTCAGCCGCCTGGCGGGTCTCGGCGAGCACCTCGCGGCGTGCTTCTTCGACCTTTGACAGCCGGTAGTTCAGGTCGGACCTGAGTGCTTCAGTCCGGCGCAGTGCGGTTTTGGCCTCCTGTTCGGCTGTCAGTGCGGCCTCGCGCGCGCGCTTGATCTCGGCCAGCATCGCCTCAGCCTCTGCAGATTGGGGCGATACGAGCGCCTCAGCCTGCTCCAC
>Ga0123332_1003604_pt1 | contig 14051 bp, 11 predicted proteins | sample BioC12SIPDNA_4_FD_89958 | JGI IMG/M metagenome (GOLD analysis project Ga0123332, IMG submission 89958) | Anaerobic biogas reactor microbial communites from Washington, USA - Biogas_R2_A C12 SIP DNA | ecosystem: Engineered > Bioreactor > Anaerobic > Unclassified | place: Washington, USA...
AGATGGTCGTCATGGGGCCGGGCAGCCTGTACACCAGCATCGTGCCCAACCTGCTCGTCCCGGGCATTGCCCAGGCGATACGGCATACACAGGCGCTCCGCGTCTACGTCTGCAATCTGGCGACACAGCCGGGAGAGACCGACGGTTTCACCGTGGCCGACCACGTGCGGGCCATCGACAGGGTGCTGGGGGGCAATTATCTGGACGTGGTCATCGCCAACGACCGGCTGGAGCTGCCGCCGGAGAAGCGCCATCAGGCCGATCTCGTCCGGCCCGACTGGCCCTTCGAGCGGCGCCCGACACAGATCATCTACACCGACCTGGTGGACGACGAACGCCCCTGGCGGCACGACAGCAGGAAGCTGGCGGCAGTGCTCCAACGGGCGGCGGCGGGCGAGCTGGCCGGCCGGTCCGCACCGATGTGATCAAGATCACCCATTCTCAGTTACGTTTAGCGTATGGGGAGCAGCCCGGCCGGGATAAAATGAAGGGGACGTAACAACTACGCCACCATGGTGCCCACTACCCTGGCGGGCAAAACATGCACCAAACAAGGAGTTTACAACATGGCTATCAAAGTAGGCATCAACGGCTTCGGCCGCATCGGTCGCCAGGTCTACAAGGCGATCTACGAGAACTACCAGGGCGTCCTCGACGTTGAGGCCGTCAATGACCTGACGGACGTTAAGACCAACGCCCACCTACTGAAGTATGACTCGACCTATGGCCGTTTCCCCGGACATGTCGAGGTCAGTGATGGCGACATCCACGTGGACGGCCAGCCGCTGAAGAGCTATGCCATCCGCGAGCCCGCGCAGCTGCCCTGGGGCGAGCTGGGCGTTGACATCGTTCTGGAATGCACGGGCATCTTCAAGTCACGCGATCAGGCGGCCCAGCATCTGACCGCCGGGGCCAAGAAGGTCCTGATCAGCGCGCCAGGCAAGAACGTCGATGCGACCTTCGTCCTCGGCGTGAACCAGGACGAGTACGATCCGCAGCGCCACGACGTCATCAGCAACGCAAGCTGCACGACCAACTGCCTGGCTCCGGCGGCCAAGGTACTGCAGGATCGCTTTGGCATCCGCCGCGCCCTGATGTCCACCATCCACGCCTACACCAACGGCCAGCAGATTCTGGACATGGCCTTTAAGGACCTGCGCCGCGCGCGCACGGCCGGCACTAACATCATTCCCACGACCACGGGCGCGGCGAAAGCCGTTTCCCTCGTCATCCCTGAGCTGGACGGAAAGTTCGACGGTATGGCTTTCCGCGTGCCCGTCGTCACCGTCAGCGTCGTGGACCTGGTCGCCGAGCTGGAGAAGGAAACGACGGTCGAAGAGGTCAACGCCGCCTTCCGTGAGGCCAGCCTGGGCAATGGCTGGCTGGGCAAGGTGCTCGGCTACACGGAAGAGCCGCTGGTCAGCACTGATTTCATCGGCTCCGAGAAGTCGTCCACCATCGACGCCCTTTCGACCCAGGTCATCGGCGGGGATCTCGTCAAGGTCGTCGCCTGGTATGACAACGAGTGGAGCTACTCGGTGCGTCTGGCCGATCTGGCCGCCTTCGTCGCCGAAAAGCTCTGATCCTTTGCATCCTCGGGGTGAGCCGTCGCATTCACCGTGATTTGTAAAAATCACCGTGATTTGCGAAAATCAACCCAGTTGTCGGGGGCGATCAGCCGGTCGCCCCCGATTTTTGTACCAACACTATGGACCTGAAAGAGCTGGAAGCTCGTATGCATGCCTTTGTCGCCGCGAAGGGCTGGTACGAGCCTGATTCTCCCAAAGAACAGACGGCGCGAAACCTGGCCATCTCGCTTGTCCTGGAGGCAGCGGAGGTGCTGGAGCATTTCCAATGGCGCGAAGAGGCCGGCGACCCGCAGGCGCTGGCGGCGGAGCTGGCCGACGTGGCCCTCTACCTGCTCCAGCTCGCCAGTATCAGCGGTGTGGACCTGGAAAAGGCCATCCTCGACAAACTGGCCGCCAATCTTGACAGAGAATGGCCTGATCCGTGAATATCCTCGCGCTAAGCGACCAGGTCCTCCCCCAGCTTTACTCGACGAACGTGCGCCAGTCGTACGCGGCTGTGGACCTGCTGATCGGCTGCGGGGATCTGCCCTTCTACTACCTCGACTTCCTTATCTCCATGCTGGATGTGCCCCTTCTGTATGTGCGCGGCAACCACGACACGACGCCGCAATACACTATCGACGGGCGCGTACTGCACGACGTGCCGGGCGGCCTCGACATCCACGGGCGCGTGGTCTATGTCAAGGGGCTGTGGATTGCCGGCCTCGAAGGCTCCATACGCTACAAACCTGACGCGCCGCTGATGTATACCGAGGCTGAAATGCGCGCGGAGGTAGTGCCGATGCTGCCTCGCCTGCTCTGGAACAGGGTGCGCACCGGCCGGGGGGCCGATCTGCTGGTGACCCATTCGCCGCCCTACGACATTCACGACCGGCCGGACCGCGCGCATACCGGCTTTCGGATCTTCCACCAGCTCATGCGCTGGTTCCGCCCGCTCTATCTCCTCCATGGTCACGTCCACCTTTACCGGCGCGACGTGCCCCGCGTGACGCTCTATGAAGAAACACTGGTGGTCAACGTCTTTCCCTACCGCCTGCTCGACCTGCGCCGCCCACCGCTGATAGACAACCGTTACCGTTAAGGCCGCTTGCCGGATTTTCCGGGCAATCTCCTGTCTGGTGGCCCGGTCTATTGACGCCCTTTTTCCCCTATCGTACACTGGCAATACCTCGGGTGGTGCTTGCACTACGTGATGAAAGGAGAAGACGGATGAGCACGGTGCTGAACAGGGTGGACCTCAGACCGGCTTACCAGCCCGCTGCCAGATATCTACGCCGGCCTCTGACCCTCCTGCGCACCTACTCCACAAATACCCTGCGCTTTGACTTACTAGCCGGCCTGACCGTTGGCGTCGTCATGTTGCCCCAGGCCATCGCCTTTGCCGTCATCGCCGAGCTGCCGCCGACGATGGGGCTGTACGCTGCCGTGGTCGGCAGTGTCGTCGGCGCGCTGTGGGGCTCCTCACACCACATCCACAACGGCCCTACCAACGCCAACTCGCTCCTCGTCTTTTCCGCGCTGCTCGGCGCCGGCTTTATCCCTGGCAGTACGGGCTATATCGTCGCGGCGGGTATGATGGCGGCGATGGCGGGGCTCTTCCAGTTCGCGCTCGGCATGGCCCGGCTGGGTATCCTCGTCAACTTCGTCAGTTATTCGGTCGTCGTCGGCTTCTCGGCTGGGGCCGGCGTGCTGATCGCCGCCACGCAGCTATTTCCGTTGTTCGGTCTCAACCTGCCTTTCCGGGAGCTGCCGCAGATCCTCTGGGGCCTGGTCAGCAATTTGCACGCATTGCATCCGGCCACCACGGCTATTGGTCTGGGCGCTATCGTCCTGCTCGTCCTGCTGTCGCGACTCCACCGCCGGCTGCCCGGCCCGCTGCTCATCCTGGTTCTGGCTATGCTGGTTGTCTGGCTCTTTCGCCTGGACCAGGGCGGCGTCAAAGTCATCGGCGCGCTTGGAGGCGGCCTGCCGCCGCTGGTCAACCTGCCACTCTTTGACCTGGACATGATTCGCCGCCTCTCGACCGGCGCGCTGGCCGTGGGCGCGATTGGCCTGGTACAGACGATGGCTATGGCTCGCAGCATTGCCACGCAGACGGGGCAGCGGCTGGACAGCAACCAGGAGTTCATCGGCCAGGGTCTGGCAAACCTCGCCTCTGGCTTCTTCTCCGGTTTTCCGGTCGCCGCCAGCTTCTCGCGCTCGGCCCTGAACGTCAAGGCCGGGGCGCGCACGCCGGTCGCCGCGGTGATCTCCGGCCTCTTCGTGCTCGTGGCGACCTTCGTCGTCGGGCCTCTGGCGGCCTTCCTGCCCGTTGCGGCCCTCTCCGGCATCCTGATCATCACCGGGCTGGGGCTCGTGGACGTGGCCGAGATCCGCCGTATCCTGCAGGGCACGCGCGGCGACGCCCTGATCATGGTCATTACCTTTCTGGCGACGCTGTTCCTGGCCATCGAGTTTGCCGTGCTGTTGGGCATCCTGCTCAGCTTCATCCACTATGCGCTTCGCACCAGCATGCCGCGCGTACACGAAGTGCTGCCCGATCCCGATTTCCGCCACTTTGCCTACCGGCCCGACGCGCCGAGCTGTCCCCAACTCGGCATCGTCGATATCGAGGGCGACCTCTACTTTGGCGCCGTCAACCACGTGGAAGAAGAGATCTACCGGCTGCACCAGCGCAACCCCGAGCAGCGCTTCCTTCTGCTGCGCATGCAGCACGTCAACCACGTCGATTTCAGCGGCATCCACATGCTGGAAAACGTCGTCCGCTATTACCGGGAGCTGGGCGGCGACGTCTTTCTGATGCGCGTCGGGCAGCGTGTCCTGCAGACGATGAGCGCCACGGGCTGTCTGCGGTTCGTGCGCCCCGACCACCTGCTGGGTAAGGACGACGCCATCGAACAAATCTTTTACCGTGTGCTCGATCCCGCTATTTGTATCTATGAATGTCCGGTACGCGCCTTCCGCGAGTGTCAGAACCTGCCCAAGCGGGACGTCGCCGTGCGGATGCCCCGCCTGCGCGAGATCCCGGAGGGATTGCTAATCGAGATCACGCCACGGGAGCTGTGGCGCCAGTTAACGGACGGCGATCCGCGCCCGACGGTTATCGACGTGCGCGAGCCGCGGGAGTTCCATCGGGGACACATTCCCGAAGCGCGCCCGGTCCCGCTCGCGACCATCCTGTCCGATAGCGTGCGCCTGCCCAACGACCGGCGTATCGTGCTCGTCTGCCAGAGCGGGCGGCGCAGCCAGCGGGCCGCCTACGCGCTACACCGCCTGGGCATCATGGACGTAGCCGTGCTGCAGGGGGGCATGCGCGCCTGGGAAGCGGCTAACCTGCTGGAGGCCGTCGAGCCGCCGGGAACAGCCGGAGATGGTGCGGCGCTGGAGGAGAGATGAGCGAGTCGCCGCAGTTACCACGCCCATCGCGCAACATCGGACTTGATCTCGTCCGTGTCACCGAGATTACGGCTATTCGCGCCGGGCGCTGGATCGGCTCCGGCCGGCGCGACCGGGCGCACGAGGCGGCTACGCAGGCCATGAGTGAGGCGCTGAACGAGGTGGATATCGACGGGCGCATCGTCATCGGCGAAGAAGGGCGGCTGGGCCAGAGCTCGCCGCTGGATACGGGCCAGCCCGTCGGCAGCGGGCACGGCGCGCCGATGGACGTGGTCGTCGATCCCATCGACGGAACGTGGCTGCTTATTCGCGGCTTTCCGGGCGCGGTCTCGTTGGTTGGCGTGGCGCCGCGCGGCTCGATGCACTCTCTGGCGCCCGGCGTCTACATGGAGAAGCTGATCGTCGGTCCGGCTGCCGCTGCGGCGCTGGTGCCCCAGTGCCTGGACGCGCCAGCCGCCTGGACGCTGGCCCTCATCGCCCGCGCCAAGAAGAAGGAGGTGCGCGACCTCGCCGTCTTCGTGCTCGACCGGCCGCGGCACCACGATCTCATCGAGGAGATCCGCGCTATTGGGTCGCGCATTGTGCTGCGCAACGAAGGTGACGGGGAAGGGGCGCTGAACGCACTGACGCCCGGGGGCGTGGACGTGTTGATGGGCATTGGCGGCGTGTCCGAAGGGATCATCGCCGCCTGTGCGGTCAAGGCGCTGGGCGGCGGCATGTTGGCGCGGCTCGCGCCGCAGAGCGAAACGGAGTTGGCGGCCATTCGCGCCGCCGGGCTCGATCCCCAGCGCATTTATACCGCCGACGACCTCGTGCAGGGCGACGAGGTCTTCTTCGCGGCGACGGGCATCACCGAAAGCGCGCTGCTCCATTCGGTGCAATATCATGGCCGGCGAGTGCGCACGCACTCGCTGCTCCTGCGTTCCGAGACGCGCACGCGCCGCTTCATTCGCATGGAATACTGGCTATCCGAGGAAGAGCACGCGGAAGAGCTGCGGGACTGGCGGGCCGCCAATCGCTGAGCCGGCAGCGGCTACGGCTGCCAGTCGAGCGCCGCCTGCACGGCGGCATAGGCATCGACCAGCCCATGCCCCACGTCGTTGTTGGCCCCGGCGTCGCCCCCGCAGGCAGGCGTTATCTCCGGTAGCGGCTGCGCCGTGTCGATGAGGATCTGTTCGGTCGCGGCGACGTTGCCGCGCAGCGCCGGGTTCGCCGACCACATCAGCGCGACGACGCCGGCCACGTGCGGGCCAGCCATCGAAGTGCCCTGCAGGGTGCTGTAGCTATTCCCCGGGTAGGCCGAAAGAACGTCCACGCCGGGCGCGACGACGTCCGGTTTGAGCCGCCGGCTGCCGTCCACCGTGACCGGACCGCGGCTGCTGAATAGAGCCAGCCCGCCGCCGGGCTCGATCGCGCCGACCGAGAAGGCTTCGTCGTAGATGGCCGGGGGCGAGGCGACGCTGCCGCAGGTCGGGCCCTCATTGCCTGCGGAAACGGCAAAGAAGATGCCGGCCTGGCGCAGCGCAAGCACCGCCGGGCGGAGCACGGTTGGGTCGCACCCTTCTTCCTCCGGGCAGCCCCAGGAATTGTTCAATACGTCGGCCCCCCGCGCCGGGTCGCCGTCGGCGAAAGGGTCGCCCCCATCCGGGTAAGGGGCCAGCATGAACTGCATGCAGCTCAGGTAGAGCGCGGGATTGCCCAGATTGCGCACCAGGTTGGCGCAGGCGAACCAGGTCGCGTCGGGCGCGACGCCGGTGTTGTTGCCCAGGACGGTCCCCAGCGTGTGCGTGCCGTGGCCGGATACGTCGTATGGGGCCCGCTCCCCGAACCATGGGTCGAGCCAGTTCCCACTGTGCTCTCCTGATGCGCCCCGGTAGCTGTCGGCCAGCTCGGGGTGGTCCCACTGCACGCCGGAGTCGGATTGGCCGACGACGATGCCTGCGCCGCGCACGCCAAGCTCTGCCCACACCTCGTCTGCCCGGATCGCCGCCAGGTTGGGCAGCAGCGTCGCCGGAGGCTGCTGCGTCTGGCCCATCGACGGCTGCAGATCGACCGGCCGCAGCGTGGGATTGTCGAGCACGCGGTCAACCTCCGGCCGGCGCTCCAGCCAGAGGCGCAGCGGCGGCCCACCCTCGACCTCCAGACCGTTGACGAGGTAGTACGGTGTGTAGGCCGCGCCGATCTCGTCAAGAGCCGCCCGTAGATCGGCCTGGCTCTGTTCGGCGTGGGCGACGAGCGTCTCATAGACGTAACGGCGCCGCGTGGCGCTGTCCCCATCGGGCACGCCGCCGAGATCGGCCTGATCGCGCAGCACGACAAAAAGGCGCTCGCCATAGAAGCCGGGGTTGCCCTCGCGCAGGTAGAAGAAGGCGAACGCGCCGGCCGCCAGCAGCGCAAGCAGCACGGCCAGAGGGCGAGCCGCAGCCGGCCGGTCGGGCCGCTGCTGCCACAGCCAGCGCGCGGCAAGCAGGACGATGCCGGCAAAAGCGGCGATCAGTACCGACAGGATGAGCGCCTCGCCGACCCAGACCAGAAGCTCCAGCAGGGCGAACGCGCCCGCCAGCGCCAGCTCCCGTGGATCGAGGAAGAGCAGTGGAGCGCCGGCTGCGGCCCCCAGAAGCAGCGTGAGCGGCAGCAGGTTCCGCCGCGCCCGGCCCAGCGCCACGGCGGGTAGGGCCGCAGCGGCGAGCAGCAGGGCCATTGGCACGGCCATTCCCCGGTAGGCGAAGCCGCTGCCGAGCGGAAGCAGCGCGCCGGCCGCGACAAACGCCGCGCCGAGCAGCAAGCCGGGCGAGAGCGGCGCCGACCTCCCGGCATAGAGCGGGCGAAACAGGTAGTTTTGTAGCAGCAGCGCTGCCGCCAGGCCAAAAGCCAGCGCCAGCACGACGTTCACGGCCGTTTCCAGCGGCGAGCCGGCCGCGCCGCCCGCCGCCCAGGGAATGGCGATTGACAGCCCCGCAGCCAGGGCGAGCCATCCGGCCGGAGCCGGCTCCACGGCGGTCGAGGCAGGAGGCCAGCGCCGGGCCAGCAGGCCGATCAGCAGAGCAAACAGGAGGGCCAGCCCGAGCTGCAGCAGCCAGACGACCGGCAACTCGGCCGGGCCGGGAAGCTGGACGGCAGCGCCGAATAGCTGGAAGAGGGCCGCCAGCGCCCAGAGCGTGAAGATGGCCTTGAAACGAGGCCGGCTCCAGAACCAGGCCAGCAAGGCGGCGGGCGCCAGGACGAGCAGCGCCTGCACCATGACCACCGCACTCCACAACCAGCCCGCCGGCTCCAGCCCGCCGCTCATCAAGAGCTGTTCCGCCGACCAGGTGACGGCCGGTACGCCAAGCGTGACCAGGGCAATCCAGAGCAGGAGGGCGGCGGCGAGCACGCGGCCGACCCAATCGGCGCCGCCTGCGGGCGCTGGCTGACTTTCAGGGTTATCTATCTGTTCCACCGGCTGCGTCTCTCCCTGGTCATCGATTTCGGCGATGACACAATACGGGCCATTCTAACATAGCGCGCCTATCATGAGAATTACGACGGTGGCAATGACAGGCGGCCCACTCCGTTGTACGATGTGGGGTGTGTGAGAGGATACCATGGAAGAACAATCTGACGTCAGGCCGCAGCCGCGGCGCCGCTGGCTGATTGCCGGCTGTCTCGTGATCCTGATCGTGGCGTGTGTGGCGACGGGCAGCGTTCTGCTCCTCAACCGTCTGGCGCCTGGGGGCGAGCGGGTGGGGCAAGAAGCGGATGAACCGGAAGAATCGCCGGCACCGGCAACGGCGACCGCGACAGCGCGGGCGACGAGCGCCCCGGCTGAGGCGGCTGCCGTCGAGGCTTCGGCCGGCGGCGCGGGCCGGATCGCCTTCGTCGATCCGCTGGGACGGCTGGGCACGGTTGCGCCCGATGGCAGCGACGAACGGCTGTTAACCGGGGATGGCGCCCTCTTCCTCTTCCCGGCCTGGTCGCCCGACGGCACGCGGCTTGCCGCGGTAGGCCAGGTGGACGACGGGCCGGGCGTCTTTGCCGTGGAGGATGCGATAGAGGCTGAGGTCACGCCGTTGTTCGTCAACCGGACCAATGTGCCGATCTATCTCTACTGGTCGCCGGCCGGCGACGTCGTAAGCTTCATCACCAACCACGAAGAGGGGATTGCGCTCTACCTGGCGCAGGCCGATGGGTCGGAAGAGGCGCGCCTGCTGGCAACTGGAGCGCCCTTTTACTGGCATTGGCGGCCTAGCGGCGACGAGCTGCTGATGCATACAGGCGCGGCCGCGTCCGACGCCCGGCTGGCTTTCGTGGGCGCCGAGGATGGCGAAGCGGGCGAAGATCTGGCGCGACCGGGCTTTTTCCAGGCGCCGGGTATTTCGGCCAACGGGCGTTACCTGGCCTGGGCGGAGGTTGACGGCGGCGTGCGCTGGCTCGTCGTGCGTCCAGAAGAAGGGGATGGCGGCGAGCGGCTTCCCCACCGTGGCGCCGTGGCGATGGGCTGGAGTCCCAACCCGGAGAGCGCCCAGCTCGCCTTCATCAGCCCGGTCGGGACCGACGAGCGCCCCGTGCTCGGATTCCAGGGCCCGCTGCGGGTGCTCGACGCCGAGAGCGGCGAGGTCGATGTCCTTTCCCCGCACTCGGTTCTGGCCTTCTTCTGGTCGCCGGAGGGCAGCCAGATTGCCTACCTCACGCTGGCCGGCGAAGAGGACGGCATGCAGGTAGCCGGCTGGCGTGGTCCCCTGGCCCGGCGTAGTAAGGGCGCTGCCCAGCGCAACGGCCTGCAGCTAACGCTCTGGGTCGCCGACGTCGCCAGCGGCCGTTCGACTCAGCTGTTGACCTTCCGCCCGACCCCAATCTACCTGACCCAGTTCCTGCCCTTTTTCGACCAGTATGCGCTCAGCCACCGGGTATGGTCGCCCGACGGTACGGCGCTCGTGCTGCCGGTCGCCGGCGACGGCTCAGCGGGGGAGGGCATCTACGTCGTCCCGGTTAACGGAGACGGCGCCCGGCGTGTGACCGACGGCGATATTGCCTTCTGGGGTGGTGGGCAGTAGCCAGCCGGCAGTAGACAGTGGGCAGGGGCCGGTGATCAGTCTGGGGAGCCTGCTGACTACTGACAATTACCAACTGATCACTGGCCACCGGCGGCCCGCCATAGCCCTTCCGCGAGCGCTTCTATCTTTTCCCGCAGCGCCAGCTTTTCGAGCCAGGCGGCGGGGATAGCGGAAGCGCCATAGTAGGCCCCGGCAAGCTGCCCGTAGACGGCCGCCGTCGTATCGGCGTCGTCGCCCAGGTTCGCGGCCAGCAGGCAGCCCTCGCGGAAGCTGTGGCTGCGGGCGAACGCCCATAGGGCAGCCTCCAGCGATTCCACGACGTAGCCGGTGCCGCGAATGAGCGGCGGCTCCTTCTGCCCAAAGCTACCCCCGGCAACCTCGTCGATCTCCGGGACCAGGGGCTCGCGTTCCCACAGTCCGGGGACGGGCGTATAGTGCGGCTGCAGCAGCCGCTCGCGGGGCTCGCCGGCCAGCGCGCCCAACAGCAGCGCCGCAAGGTAGCGGCAGCCATCGACGGCAGCCGCCGCCCCGTGGGTCGTCCGCGAGCTGTCGGCGGCGCGACGGATCGCCAGCTCTGGATCGCCCGCGAAGTAGAGCACCACGGGCGCCAGCCGCATGATCGAGCCGTTGCCCGCGCTGAAGCGGTCGGTGGCGCCACTGTACGGCTCTCCGCTCTGCTCGTAGCGCTGCAGGGCGCCGCGCACCGTATTGCCGATGTCGAAGCAGCGCCCGGTGCTGCTCAGGTAGCCTTCACGGTACCAGCGGTAATAGCGATCCATCTGGTCGGCCGGGTCGAAGCCCTCATTTTCCAGCAGGCTCGTCGCCAGGCAGAGGGCCATCGACGTGTCGTCGGTCCACTGCCCCGGCCGCAGCCCAAAGGGACCGCCGCCGGCCATGTCGTCGAGCGGCATAAAGCTGCCCGGCCGTTTGAACTCCAGCGTCGTGCCCAGGGCGTCGCCGGCGGCGAGGCCGAGAAGGCTGCCCAGAAAGCGGTCGCGTGTTTGCGCGTCGCGTAGATCCGGAGTGTTCATAGCGCCGGATCGTAGTCCACAGCGGGCACCCGGACAAGAAGAGGCTCTGCCCGTCTGCCGGGCGTTGAAATCCCCGCCCATCTGCGCTAGAAATAGGGTATGGCTTCACTGCTCGAACGACCGCTGGTGCGCATGCCCCATTTCGGGCGCGGCGCCTGGCTGAATACAACTCACCCCCTGACCCGTGAGAGCCTGCGAGGCCGGCCCGTTCTCGTGGACTTCTGGGACTATAGTTGCATCAACTGCGTGCGCTCGCTCCCCTATCTGCGCGCCTGGCACGAGCGCTATCACCGGCATGGTCTGGTCATTGTCGGTGTGCACACGCCAGAGTTCCGTTTCGGCGTGGCCCAGGGCGCGGTGAACAGCGCCATCGCCCGTTTTGAGCTGCCCTATCCCGTCCTGCTGGACAACGACGAAGAGACCTGGCAGCGCTTTGCCAACAAAGCCTGGCCCACGCGTTACCTGATCGACGCCGACGGCTACATCCGGCTGCGCCGCCAGGGAGAAGGCTATTACCCGGGAATCGAGGCTGCCATCCAGGAGCTGCTGCGGGCCCAGAATCCGGCGCTGCGGCTGCCGCCCCTGCTGGAGCCGCTGCATCCTGTGGACGAGCCCGGCGCGGCCTGCTATCCGGCAACGCCTGAGCTGTATGGCGGTTACCAGGGCGGCGGTCTCTTTGGCTCGGCGCTGGGCAACCCGGAGGGCTACGCGCGCGAAGGAAGCATTCTTTACCGACTGCCGGAGGAACGGGAGCCGGGCCAGTTCTATCTGGAAGGCTTCTGGCAATCTGGCCCGGAGATGCTGACGCATGGCGGGCACGACGGCCAGATCGTCGTGCCCTACGAAGGGGCCGGCGCCAACGCCGTGCTCAGTCCCAGCGGCGACAACGTGGCCCTGCTGCTGGGTCTGTGGGGCGATGCGCCGCTGCGAGTGGAGCTGTTGGAGGACGGTCGCCCGCTCCGGCCCGATACCGCAGGCCCTGACGTGACCTTCGACGACGCAGGCTGCGCCTGGCTGCACGTGGACGAGCCGCGCCTCTACGCCCTGACACGCCACCGAACGCACGGGCGGCGCGAGCTGGCCCTCATCGTCCGCGATCCCGGCCTCAGTCTCTACACCCTGACCTTCGAGCGCTGCGTCGCCGATGATTGAGCCCGGCCTGCGCGGCAGAGTGGTCCTGGTCACCGGCGCCAATAACCCCCACGGCATTGGCGCCGCCGTCGCGCGGGCCTTCGCCGGGCAGGGCGCCCACGTCTTCGTGCACTATTTTCGGCAGGCGCCCCCTGCAGGCTCGCCGCAGGGCGAGGCGGCGCCCGGCGAGGCGTTCTACGCGGCGCAGCAGACCAAAGATGTCGAGCCGCTGCTGGCCGAGCTGCGTTCAGCCGGCGTGCGCGCGGCGGCGCTGGAGGGCGACCTGGCCGACACGCGCACCGTGCCTGCCCTTTTTGACGCGGCGGAAGGGGCGCTGGGGCCGGTGGAGGTGCTGGTCAACAACGCCGCTTACTGGGAGGCCGACACGTTCGTGCCGCCGGCGGCGCCGCTCGCCAGCGACCACGTGGAAAAGTGGACGTCCCGCCCGCAGTCGCTCGACCTGGCGGCGCTGGACCGTATCTTTGCCGTGAATACCCGCGCGGTCGCCCAGAGCATGGCCGAGTTTGCCCGCCGCCACGTCGCGCGCGGCGCCGGCTGGGGGCGCATCATCAATATCAGCACCGCCGGAGCCTACAGCTTCCCCTCGGAGGTCTCCTGCGGCGCGAGCAAGCTGGCCCTGGAAGGCTACACGCGCAGCGCCGCCGCCGAGCTGGCGCAGTTCGGCATCACGGTCAACGCCCTGGCCCTCGGCCCGATCCAGACCGGCTGGATCACACCGGAATTGGAGAAAGCTATTCTGCCTTCCATCCCCGCCGGGCGGCTGGGCACGCCCGAAGACGTGGCGGACGCCGTGCTGCTCTTTGCCTCCGAGCAGGCGCGCTGGCTCACCGGGCAGCGCGTCTTCGTCGGCGGCGGGCATGGGATGTAGCCGGCCCCGGTTGCCCTCACCGGGCGCCTTGTTATAATCCGGCCCTATGACGCTACCCTCGTTGGAGACGATTGCCTCCTATCTGGCTATCGCCGCAGCCATCGTCGGCGCCCTGCTGGCGGCTCTCTGGCTGAGTCTGGTCATCTGGACTTTCCGCGATATGCGCCTGCGCTCGCGCGATCCCTTTGCCCAGATTCTCGCGGCGCTGGTCGTGGCGCTCCTGCCGGGGGCCGGCCTGCTCATCTACCTCATCCTGCGCCCGCCGGAGACGCTGGCGGAGGCGTACGAGCGCGCCCTGGAAGAGGAAGCGCTGCTGCAGGAGATTGAGGAACGTCCCGCCTGTCCAGGCTGCTCGCGGGTTGTCGAGCTCGGCTGGATACTCTGTCCCTACTGCCATACGCGCCTGCGCAAACGCTGCCTCGACTGCAACGCGCTGCTGGAGCTGCAGTGGAACCTCTGCCCCTTCTGCGGCAACCAGTACGTCGATCCCTACCGCGCGGACAACGTCCCGGCTGCCGGCGAAACGACCGCCCTGCTGCCGGAAGAGGTCGAGCCTGCGGGCGAAGAGGCAGCAGAACCCGAACTACTGGAACTGGAAGCCGGCGCGGCCGAAGAAGCCGAGGAAGAGACAACCTTCTGACCGGCCGCCGGCGACGCCAACCACCCGCCCCTGGGAGCTTCACGCCTGTCTGCCCCGGGGATTCTCATGGCTACAGGTATGCACTGATGCGATTTCGACCCTTGCCCCTCCTCCTATTCGCCCTGCTCGCCCTCGCCGCGGCCTGCCGGGAAGAACCCACCGCCACACCCACGGCCCGGCCGGAGGGCACGCCCGTTGCCGCTGCGGAGGAGACGCCCGCAGCCGGGGAAACGGCCGGCGCTGTCCCCGCCGCGACGGACACGCCGCCGCCGGAGCCTTCGGTCACGCCGACGGCGACCGCCGTACCGACCGGGCCGCTCAATATCTGCCTCGGCGCGGAGC
>Ga0123332_1003606_pt1 | contig 14048 bp, 11 predicted proteins | sample BioC12SIPDNA_4_FD_89958 | JGI IMG/M metagenome (GOLD analysis project Ga0123332, IMG submission 89958) | Anaerobic biogas reactor microbial communites from Washington, USA - Biogas_R2_A C12 SIP DNA | ecosystem: Engineered > Bioreactor > Anaerobic > Unclassified | place: Washington, USA...
AAGCGTACGGCGGCCCCGCTCCTTGCCGGCGGACCCCAGTCCTAGCGCGCGCCCTCGCGCCACAGGCCACGACACGGCCTCATAGGACCCCATGGTGGTATGCCAGATACCCGCTCCCCACATGCCAAGAACAACCAGAAGGAAGGTCAAGAGAAGGGACGCAAGGTAGTAGTACGGGGGATATCCCCTGTGACCGAGAAGAGTCTCGCCAAGCAACACCCCGGTGAAGAACGCCACCGGCAGAAACGCGACGTAGCTGAGAACGCGCGCCCAGGCCATCCAGGCCGGCATCCGGCGGCCTTTGAGCCAGACACGCTCCCCGTTCGTGCTCACCTCGCAATCGCCCACGAAGCGAGACCCCCAGAGTCCCGCGTTGAGATAGGTCGCGATCGCGCCGACACATCGAGGCTTACGACTGGATCCTATTCCCAAAGCGCACCTCCAATCGAGAGTCGATACCTGGGTATCGGCACCCTGGAGGTGTTTCTTTAGTCCCTTTGGTCTCATGGACCATTCCCACAGGAGACCTGCGCAACCACGGCTTCGATAGGCCGTTCAGGCTTCACCTGCCAGATGCTCGGCGATCCGAGCGAACTGCGGAGGGGTAAGCCGTTCGGCTCTCACATCGCTGGGTAGGTCCAGCATGCGGACCAGTCCGAGCGCTTCTTCTCGGGGGATCCGGAGACCCGCGGCCAACGAGTTGACGAGTGTCTTCCGCCGCTGGCCGAAAGCAGCCTGGATCACAGCCCGCAGACGGTCGAGGTCGGTCATGGGCGATCGTTCGGCGGGAAGCCGGGCGAGGATCACCAGGCTGGAGTCCACGTTCGGCCGAGGGAAGAAGATGGACCGCGACAGCGGGCGGACCTTGACGACCTCCGTGTATAGCTGTACCCAGACCGAGAGCACCCCATAGGTCTTGCCGCCCGGGGCCGCAGCCATCCGGTCGGCGACTTCCCGCTGCACCATCACACAGTAGCGGCGTATGCCGGGGAGCCGCTGCAGTGCCTCGATCATGAACGGTCCCGCCACAGAGTAGGGGAGATTGCTGGCGCAGAGGGTCGGGGGTGGTTCCAACTCCTCCAGGGAACTCTTGAGGACGTCCTCGAAGTGGAGATCCACGTTGCCGCCGCCTCCCAGCGTGGCCGAGAGGGCGGGCTCCAGGCTCCGGTCGATCTCGAAGGCGTGCACATGCCGCGCCGCCTTGGCCAGCGCCGCAGTTAGGACGCCCAGACCCGCGCCCACCTCGAGCACCACGTCGTCCGACCGGCACTCGAGCTGGCCCAAGATCACGCCTAGGATGTTGTCGTCGATGAGGAAGTTCTGCCCCAGGTCACGCCTGGGGGTTATGTCGAACTGCGCCAACCGGGCCAGAGAGATCTGGCGCAGGCGGGAAGCGGCAACCGGGTTCTCCCGTTCCGCAGGGTCCATCGCCGCCGCCGTTCTAGGACCCGGCGCGCGGGATACGCCGGAACGCCGCCTTCACGTTGGCCTCCACCTGCACGTCGAGTTCTTCCAGCGTCACCCCCCGCAGCGCCGCCACGAACTCGTAGGTCTTGGCCACCAAAGCCGGGTGATTGGGCCGTCCGCGCAGAGGCACGGGGGCCAGCCAGGGGGCGTCGGTCTCGAGAAGCAGGAGATGCGCCGGGACCGCCCGGGCCGCCTCCTGCAGGTGGACCGCGTTCTTGTAGGTCACGTTGCCGGCGAAGCTGACGTAGTAACCCCGCTCCACGACTTCGCCGAGCCGGTCGGGCAGAGAGAAGCAGTGCAGGACCACGGTCAGGCCGGCCCCGTGCTTGCCGAGCGACTTGAGGGTGTCGGCGGCCGCCTCGCGCGTGTGCACCACCACGGGCAGGCCCGCGCGCCGGGCCAGCTCCATGTGGTGGGCGAACACCTCACCCTGCACCCCGTGCGGCCAGCGATCGTGATAGTAGTCGAAGCCCGTCTCCCCCACGGCGACCACGCGCGGGTGGGCGGTCAGCTCCTCCATCTCGGCAAGGCCGGCATCGTCCAAGCGCCCCGCTTCGTGGGGGTGGAACCCCACGGTGGCGTACACCTGCGGGAACCGCTCGGCCAGCTCCACCGAATAGCGAGACCGCTGCAGGTCGATGCCCGACTGGATGATCAGCCCCACACCGGCTTCGGCGGCGTCGGCCACCAGCCAGGCCGGGTCCTCCTGACAATGGTCGAGGTGGGTGTGCGAGTCGATCAGCATCCGACTGGCCCCAACCTCAGGGGGCTCCGGCCAGGGAGTGCCGCGCAGGCAGGGACCCGCTGCGCGAGGGACCCACTGCGCAAGAACCTACAGGGCGAGAGCCCACAGCGCAAGAGTCTCAGTCCTCGATCCGAGGGAACAGAGCGCCACCCGAGATGACCGTGAGACCGGCCGGCAGCAGCCCCCACCGAGCCTCATCCCAACTGGGACCGGCCGCGGTGTCGGAGGGGGAGCCGGCAGGGGTCAACCCCAGCCGCTCCCTGATGGCCGTCGCCGTCTGCGGTATGAAGGGGTAGAGCAACACCGACAGCAGCCGCAGTCCCTCAGTGAGATCCCACAAAGTGGCGTTGAGCGCGACGGTGGCCGGCCCAGGTACGGCGCCGGCGGCTTGCCCCGGCGCGCCCTCGGCGGCTCTGCCGTCGCCGAGAATCGCTGGGGCCGCCTCGGCCTCCTCGGCCGCCTCGGCCTCCTCGGCCGCCCCGGCCTCCTCGGCCGCCGCTTCCTTGGCCAGTTTCCAGGGCGCCTGCTCCTCGACATAGCGATTCAGACGGCGCACAAAGGTCCAGATGGTCTCCAAGGCCGCCGTGAGGTCCAGTTCCTGTAGCTGGGCGCGGACGGAAGCACAGGTGCTGGTCGCCTCCACGGCGAGCGGCGAACCGGGGTGCGCGTGGGTGCACTCCGGGGAATCGGCATAGCCGGGGGGCGGCGCGGGCACCGCGCCGCCCCGGTACTTGCCGAGCATGGAGACGGTCCGCGATACCAGATTGCCGAGCTCGTTGGCCAGCTCACTGTTGTAGCGTGCCTTGAAGCCCTCCTCGCTCACCATGCCGTCCTGCCCGAAACTCACCTCACGCAGGCAGTACAGCCTGAACGCGTCGGCCCCATACTGCTCGATGAGTGGGAAGGGGTCCATCACGTTCCCACGCGTCTTGGACATCTTCTCTCCGCCGAGTTTCAGGTAGCCGTGGATGAACAGATGCTCCGGCAGCTCATATCCCGCCGACATCAACAGCGCCGGCCAGATCACACCATGGAACTTGAGGATGTCCTGGGCCATGAGGTGGTAGCTCGCCGGCCAGAAACGCGAGAACAGATCTTGGCCGGGAGCGTAGGTCAGCGCGCTCATGTAGTTGATGAGGGCATCCACCCACACGTAGATGACCTGGGTCTCGTCCCATGGTACGCCGATGCCCCACTTCAACGTGGAACGGGAGATAGAGATATCGTCCAGCCCCTGCTCGATGAACGACAGCGCTTCGTTGTAGCGGTGCTTGGGGCGCACGAAATCTTGGTTGTCCCGGTAATGGGCCGCCAGACGATCCTGGAAGGCGGATAGACGGAAGAAGTAGTTCTCCTCTTCCATGAGCACCGGGGCGGTGCCGTGGTCGGGGCAGAGCCCGTCTACCAGGTTCTCCTCGGTGTAGTAGGCCTCGCACGCCCGGCAGTAGAGGCCCGAGTACGCCTTCTTGTAGATATCGCCGGCATCGTAGCAGCGCTGCACGAACTGCTGCACGTACCGCTCGTGCTCGGAGTCGGTGGTGCGGATGAAGAAGTCGTTGCTGGCCCCCACTTTCGCCGCCACTTCCCTGAACTTGACCACCACCTCGTCCACATGCTCTTTGGGCGTCAGCCCCCGGGCGGCCGCCGCCTGCTCCACCTTCGTGCCGTGCTCATCGGTGCCGGTGAGGAAGAACACATCGTCGCCCAGTTGGCGGTGGAACCTCGCCGCCACGTCCGCGGCGGCGGTGGTGTAGGCGTGCCCGATGTGCGGCACGTCGTTGACGTAGTAGATAGGGGTGGTGATGTAGAAGCGCCCCATGGCCGGGCTATTCTAGCAGAAGGCCACCTCACGCCCGACACCAAGGCACCAAACGGGCAAACGGCCATTGACGCGCCGTCCAACAAGCCTATACTCGAATTCATGAAGGGAGCAGATCGCTCCCGGTTCGCATGCGATGAGGAGGGGGCCATGAAGAAGCGCCTGTTCCAACGCAGAACCCTGTTGCCCTTGATCCTGCTGTTTGCCTTAGCCCTGGGTCTTGTGTGCACCGCCCCCCACCAGGGCGGCGTGGACCAGGCTCAGGCCCTGGACCCCGGGCTTCTGCCCCCCGGCTTCGAACCTCCGATCGGGAAGTATCTCCTAGCCTCGAGCTGGGAGCCGGCAAAGAACGCAACAGAGGTCCCGCTCGATGCAAACGTGAGAGTCTCCTTCAACCTGAAACTCGAGGCGATCACCATCAACGACGGCACCTTCCACCTGAAGAAGCAAGGGGCCACCCTCAAAGTGGCGGCGGCGACCTCCTACACCTACAACGCTGTGCTCGGCATCAACAGGGCGACGCTCAACCCGGTCGCCAATCTGGAGCCTGGAACGACCTATGTGGCGTATCTGGTCAACCCCATCGTGAGCGAGGCCGCCGGTCTCCATCTCTTCAACGAGGGGTCATGGTCGTTCACCACTATCACCTGGCCGCAGGTGAAGATGCATGGACCGGCTACCGGAGCAACGGACGTGCCGGTGGACGAGCAGGTGCAGGTCGTCTTCGACCACGACATGGACTGGTCCACCGTCAACAGCAGCTCGTTCTTTCTCCAGGAGTCTGGGGGCGGCCTCAAGACGGCCACGCTGGCCAAGAGCTCCGACAAGCGCACGGTGACCCTCACCCCCCAGAACCCCCTCGATGAGAACACGACCTACATAGTCACCGTCACTACGGCAGTGAAAGCGGAGAACGGCTTGTTCATGCAGGCCCCGGTCACCTGGACCTTCACCACCGCCGCCTCCACGCCCCACGTCACCACCAAGATCCCGGCGAACGGGACGGCCGGGGTGCCTGTGGGCCAAGTGATCGCAGCCACCTTCGACACAGACATGGACCCGGCCACGCTCACCAGCGCCACCTTCTACATCAAGAAGTCGGGCGGGACTCCGCTGCCGGCCGTGGTGGACTACAGTGCCGCCACCCGCACGGCCACCCTTGACCCCGTGGCCGGCCTGGAACCGGGAGAGACCTACGAGGTCAGGCTCACCACCGCTGTCGAAAGCGGGGCGGGGACGCCGCTCGCCTCTGCCGTGGAATGGAGCTTCACCACTGCCGGGGAGGCGCCCTCCGTGATCACCAAGGTCCCGGCCGCCGGGGCGACTTCGGTGCCGGTGGGCCAGACGATAGCGGCCACCTTCGACAAGAACATGGACGCCTCCACCCTCACGGGCGCCACCTTCTACGTCCAGAAGTCAGGCGGAAGCCCGCTTCCGGCGACCGTCGCCTACAGCTCCGGCACCCGCACGGCCACCCTTGACCCAGCGGCCGACCTGGAGGCCGGCGCCACCTACGAGGTGACCCTCACCACAGCCGTTGAGGGCGCCGACGGTCAGACGCTCGCCGGAGCGCCGATCACGTGGAGCTTCTCCACCGCGCCCGGAGGCGGCGGGGGCGGCAGCTCCTTCACCGACGTCATCCCCGGCGTGACCCCCTATGCCACCGCCATAGTCGCGCTCGCCGACGAGGGCATCATCTCCGGCTACACCGATGGCACTTTCGGTCCGGACAACCCGGTGTTCCGCAAGCACTTCGCCAAGATGATCGTCGGGGTCATGGGACTGCCGGTCTCTGAGGCCGACTGGTCCGATAGCAGCAAGCCCTTCACCGACTGTGGCGCGGACGATCTCGCCGACATCTACCCGCACGACTACATAGCAGTGGCCAAGGCCAACGGCCTCACCGCCGGCAAGACCGCGACCACCTTCGCGCCCAACGACCACATCACCCGCCAGCAACTGGTCACGATGGTCGCGCGGGCGGCCGGCCTGTCGGAGCCTCCGGCTTCGTTCACGCCCAGCTTCGGCGCGAGCCAGTTCTACCCCGACGAGCACTACCTGAATGCCCGCAAGCTCGCCTATGCCGGCCTGCTGGACGGGCTCGCCGGCGTGGGCCCCTCCTACGACTTCTTCGCCCCGGCCTCGAGAGGAGAATGCGCGCAACTGCTCTACAACCTCCTGCTGTTGGTGACATCGTAGAGAGCCGAAGGCAGTCCGGGACGAGTCGGACAGACGCGCCGGCCTCGGACGGACCTTGAAGTGGAGGAAAGCCGGCCCGCAGGGCCGGCTTTCCCATCTCCTCCCCACTACGGTATCCTCCAAGAGACCGCAAAGTGCCGAACGACAGGGGGACGCTGTGATCAACTACGTCGACACCAGATCCCTTCTGCCGATCCCGCAGCCTTTCACAGAGGTCGTTCTACGAGGCATCGCTCCGGGGGGCGGCCTGTTCGTTCCCGACCGGATACCCGAGTTGGGTCTCGCGCAGATCGAGGCGTTGGCCTCCATGCCGTATTGGCAGCGCGCCGCTGAGATCTACTGGCTGTTCGAGATGGACCTCTCCGCCACGAAGGTCGCCTCCGTGGCCCGACGCGCCTACGGCGACAACTTCGACCATCCCGAGATCGCCCCGGTGGTGGCTCTCGGCGGCGGCCGTTACGCCCTCGAGTTGTGGCATGGGCCCACATTAGCCTTCAAAGACATGGCGCTGCAGTGCATGCCCCTCTTCTTCTCCACGGCTCTGGAACAGAAGCGCACGCTTGGCGGGTCGACCTCCGACTTCCTCGTCCTGGTGGCCACGTCGGGGGATACGGGGGTCGCCGCCCTCAGCGGGTTCGCCGACCGCCCCCATACCAAGATCGCCGTCTGTTACCCGTCAGGCGGCGTGTCCCCCATGCAGCAGCGCCAGATGGTCACCCAGCCGGGTGACAACCTGACCGTCTTCGAGGTGCAGGGCGATTTCGACGACTGCCAGTCGGCAGTCAAGGCGGTCTTCGGCGACCAGGAGTTCGCGGAGGAGTTGGCGCGCGACCACGGCCTCAAACTCTCCTCGGCCAACTCGATCAACTGGGGCCGCCTGCTGCCCCAGATCGTCTACTACATCAGCGCCTATGCCGACCTGGCGGCCAAGGGACACTGCCGCCTTGGCGAACCCATCGACGTGTGCGTCCCCAGCGGCAACTTCGGCAACATCCTCGCGGCGTACTACGCCAAACGCATGGGGACTCCCATCGATCGCCTGGTCTGCGCCTCGAACGCCAACAACGTCCTTGCCGACTTTCTGGCCACCGGCACGTATCGGATCGCGGACCGCCGCCTCGTGAAAACCGCGTCGCCGTCCATGGACATCCTCATCTCCTCCAACCTCGAGCGCATGCTCTACGAGCTGAGCATGGACGGGCTCGGGGTGCGCGGTTGGATGGACGATCTCCGCACCTCCGGCATGTTCGAGCTGGACGATCTCACGTTCGGTCGTCTACGCCGGGAGATGGTGGGCGACTGGGTGGACAACGAGACCTGCCTCAGCACCATCGGCCGGGTCTACAAGGAGCGGAAGTACCTGATAGACCCTCACACGGCCGTCGCCTGGGAGGTCGCCGACAGGCACGCCCGCGACCTGCCCATGCTCGTGGTGTCACCGGCCCATTGGAGCAAGTTCCCCGCAGACGTGATGCGCGCCCTCAGAGGACTGCATGCCGGCGAACCGCTCCCTGAGGACGACCTTGGACTCCTCGACCAGGTACCGCGCCTCGCTCCGGGCAACCCGGTCCCCGCAGGCATGGACGCGATGCGCTCCCGGCCGGTGCGCTTCTCCAACCTGGTCGAAGGCGACCGTCAGTCGCTCGAGCGCGCCATCCGGGCCTTCCTGACCTCCAGCGCCAGATCGTAGACCCTCCTCGGCGCGAGTCCGGTGAGGCCCGCCACTATGCCGGCGGCCTTCTTGGTGCCTACTCCCAGCGCCTCCAGGTCGGCCAGTGCCGAGCAGGCGCGGGCTTCTGCGTCAGAGACCGGCAGACCGCCGGCCGCCATCGCCCGGGTCCAAGAACCTTCGCCCTCCGCCGCGGCAGCGGGCGCGATGACGAGGACGATCTCGCCGCGCACCGGGTCACCGAGATCCTCCAGCACGTCCGCGGCCGTTCCCCGCACCACCTGCTCGTGCAGTTTGGTCAGCTCCCGGCATACCGCCAGCTGACGTCCGGGCCATCGTTCGCCTAGGGCTGCCACAGAAGCCCTGATCCGCCTGGGAGACTCGAACGCGACCAGAGTCGCGCCCGTGCCTTCGAAGCGCGTCAGTTGCTCGAGGAGCTTGGCCTTGCTCCGCGCCAGGAACCCCACAAAGGCGAAGCGGCCCACCGGGAGCCCCGACGAAACCAGCGCGGTGGAGACGGCCGAAGGCCCCGGCAGCACGGTCACCGGGAGGTCCTCGGCGATGCAGGCCCTCACCAGAGTGAACCCCGGGTCGGAAAGACCGGGCATCCCGGCGTCGCTGACCACGGCCACCACCTTGTCCTGCCGCAGGAGCGGCAGCAGCCTCTGGACCCGCTCTTCCTCGTTGTGCTCGTGGAAGCTGACGAGTCCGGCGGCAGCTATCCCATGACGTTTGAGGAGGATACCCGTGTGGCGGGTGTCTTCGCAGGCGACGACATCAGCCTTCCTCAGCACACCCAGCACTCTCAGGGTGACGTCGTCCAGGTTCCCGATGGGCGTAGGACAGATGTAGAGCATGAACCAGCCCCCGGCCGGCGGCGTCAGCCGGCCGCCGGTTCGTCGCCCGCCGGCTCGTCGATCGTCAACCCGGCTGCCGCCGGCCCAGAGGTCACGGTGCCCCGCGCGGCGGCCCCGCCGCCGGCCGGAGCCGCGCCCGGACTGCGCACCAGGTCCCAAGCCGCAAGCCCGGCGCCCACCAGACCGGCCTTGTTGCCCAACTCCGCCGCCGCCAACCGCACCTGGTCCTTCCCAGGCGGCATGGCGTTCTTCATCAGGTGCTCGCGCGCATAGCGCAGCAAGAGTTCTCCAAGCTCCCCCACCCCGCCCCCGACCACGATCATCTCGGGGTTGAAGATGTTGGTGAGATTGGCGAGACCGACACCCAGCCACTCGGCAAGCTGCTGAACGGCCTCGACCGCGCCTCGATGCCCCTCTCTGGCCAGGCGGGCCACCGCTCCCCCGCTCAGCAGTCCCTGCTCGCGCAGGTGGAGCAGCGCGTTACCCGGATCGCGCTCGGGGTCGCGGACCCGGGCGCTCGCGTAGCGAGCCAGCGCGGGACCCGAGGCGTACATCTCGAGGCACCCTTTCATGCCGCACCGGCAGGGGAGGCCGCCCATCTGCACCACGGTGTGGCCGAACTCCCCGGCCGCGCCGCCGGCGCCCCGGTACAGGCGCCCGTCCAGCAGCAGCGCCCCGCCGACCCCGGTGCCGAGGGTCAGCATGATCACGTGCCGCAGCCCCTGAGCCGCCCCGGCCACAGACTCACCGAGCAGAGCGGCGTTCGCATCGTTCTCCAACACCACGGGGACGCCGAGAGCCTCCCGAAGCGGCGCCGCCAACGGGACCTCCCGCAAGGGCAGATTGGGTGAGGTCACCACCACTCCGCGATCGCTGTCCACGGTGCCGGCGCAGGCCAATCCTACCGCTCCCGGGGCGAAGTCGGCGAACTGGGTCATGGCGCGGCGCAGTGTGGTCTCCAACCCTGCCAGGAACGATTCGGTGTCTTCCGTGCGGCTGAGATCCACGATGGGAGGTGCGAGCTGCGCTCCCACCGGGTCCACGGGGCCTACCGCGATCTTGGTCCCCCCCACATCCGCTCCAAGAACCGACAGCATCGGCATCCTCCCCGTACGACCATCCGTAGTCCCAGGACTACGGGGTCTGCTCCAGCGCTATCTTGGCCTCCTCCAGTTCCTCCGCGCGCACCATGATGTCTTGCTGGCCGAAGCCGTCCACGGTCAGGCCGTAGACGACCGACAGGGCCTCGTGCCGGACGAAGGCCTCGATCCCCGCGCTGCGCAGCTTGGCGATCACGATCTCAGCCTCCACCGGGTCATAGATGCTGGTGAGCAGCACGGGACCGCCATGCTCAGAGTCCGAGCTCATCGGCCACCTCCTTCATCGCACCCAGACCGATGGCCAGGAACTCCTCCAGCTCCAGCCCCAGATCCGAGCAGGTCATGATGTCCTCCCGCCGGGCGCCCTTGGCGAACGAAGGTTCTTTGAAGCGTTTCCGTAGGCTCTTCAGTTCCACCGGAGCGAGCTTCTTCTCCGGCCGGATGAGCGCCGCCGCCGTCACCAGACCGGTGAGGCAATCGCACGCGAAAAGGGCTCTGTCCATTGCGGAGGTCACGCTGGACCCGTTGGCCGGGTTGTGAGCCAGGATGGCCCGCAGGACTTCCTCGTCGTCCAGACCTGCTTCACGGAGCCATTGCACGGTCAGGGCGCCGTGCACCTCCATCCTCTCGGCGGTCTCTTCCACATCCAGATCATGCAGAAGCCCCGCCAGGCGCCACTTCTCCTCGTCACCGCCCAGCCGCCGGGCCAGGGCGCCCATGATGGCCTCCGCGGCCACCATGTGACTGACGAGGTTCTCGTTCTTCACCCGCCCCTTGATCAGTCCCAGGGCCTGTTCTCGGTCCACTCCGCCTCCACGTCCCAGAGGGCCTGGGCCATGCGCAGCGCCCTCCGCACATCGTGCTCATTCCAAGTACTACGTCCAGAGCGGGCCAGTTCCTCCCATTCCGAAGCCGACGCCCAACGCCGGTCCGTGAGACCCGCCTCCAGAGTCAGGTCGTCCGGGTCGCAGAGCAGTCTGCAGGCCATGCTGACGGCCAGTAGGCGCTCACCCTTGTGGAACGTCAGGTACGCGTAGCAGGGACCGGCCACCTCCACCGCGAGCCCGGTCTCTTCAGCCGCCTCCCGCCGGACGGCGGCCTTCAGATCCTCCCCTGCTTCCGCACGTCCACCAGGCGGGTCCCAGGCATCCACCGGATCCGTCCTATGCACGAGGAGCCATCTGACGGTCCCGGACGGCTTGGCGGCCTCCCCGCCGGCCGCGAGCGGAGGGCCCTCGTGCTCCCGAGCGATGAGAGCCGCCACCGCCAGACGCACATACGGCGCTCGAGGATCGGCCGCAGGCCCAGGCCCGGCCGCGCCCGCCTGCCGTGCTCCCGACTCACCGCCCCCCGTCATGTCGCGACCGGCCTTCCCAGCCCGGAGATAGCCGGCACGACGATCTCGCCGGCCGCCTTGACGGCCTCCATGCTCACATCCAGATGGGTGACGAAGCGGACCCGGTCGACCGCCGCCACCCCGCATAGGACCCCCGCCTCCTTCAGGGCCGCCACCACCTGCTCCGCCCCCACCCCCAGCCCGCCCACCGAGGCTATGAGGATGTTGGTCTGCACCGGATGGACCAGCTCCATACCGGGAACCTGCTCGAGGTAGCCGGCCAATACCGCGGCCTTCTCGTGATCCTCCGCGAGCCGCTCCAGGTTGTGCTCGAGGGCATAGAGCGCGCCCGCCGCGATGATCCCGGCCTGCCTCATCGCGCCGCCGTAGCGTCTGCGGTTCCGGCGCGCCTCTTCGACGAAGTCGCCGGTGCCTGCAAGGGCCGAACCCACAGGGGCGCCCAATCCCTTGGAGAAGCAGACCGAGACCGAGTCGGCTGTAGCCGCGTAGGCGGCCAGAGCAACACCGGTGGCCACGTGCGCGTTCCAGAGACGGGCTCCGTCCAGATGCACGGCCATTCCCCGCGAACGAGCAAGGGTCGCGACGGCCTGCATCTGCTCCAGAGGCCATATGGTGCCTCCGCAACGGTTGTGCGTGTTCTCCATCTCCACCACCGTGGTGCGGGGGAAGTGCTCGGCCACGGGCCTGATGACCCGCTCCACCTCCTCAGGCGTGATGACCCCGAGCACTCCAGGCACGGGACGGAGCTGCAGCCCGGACAGGGCGGCCGCGGAGCCCGCTTCGTAGAGCATCACATGCGCATCCTCATGCACTACGACCTCGTCGCCGGGGCGCGTGAGCGTGCGCAGGCACAGTTGGTTACCCATGGTCCCGGAGGGGACGAAGAGAGCCGCTTCCTTGCCCAACAGCTCGGCCACCCTCTTCTGGAGCAGTTCGACGGTGGGGTCCTCCCGGTAGATGTCGTCGCCCACGGGCGCCGCGGCCATAGCCCGGCGCATGGCTTCGCTCGGCTTGGTGACGGTATCGCTTCTCAGATCGATGGGCCCGGCCGGGTGAGACATACGTCCTCCTCCTTTCCGGCTCAGCACGCGACTCGGCGTCCAGCCTACCGGGGCGTGGAATCCGGCAGACCGCCGTCCACGGGGATGGTGGCCCCGGTGGTGGGCGTCTGCCTGGTGGCGAAGAAGAGCACCGCTCTCGCCACGTGGGCCGCCGTGACCTGGACCTTGAGCAGATTACGGTTCTGGTAGTAGGCCTCCAGGCCCGCCTCGTCCAGGCCCCGGGCCTTCATGCGGTCGGGACCGACCTCGGTCCACAACCCTGAGCGACAGGCGCCGCAGGCGAACACGGCATCCGGAGCGACCATGTTGACCCGCACGTCATCCGCCGCCAGCTCCAGGCTCGCGACGCGGGCCAACTGGTGCGCCGCGGCCTTGGTGGAGCTGTAGGCTCCGAAGTTGGCGCCCGGCGAGAAGACGTTCTTGGTCGACACCAGCACGATGTCTCCTCCGGTGGCCTGGCGCCTGAACAACCGGGCCGCCTCGGCCAGCACCAGAAGCGTTCCCTCCACGTTCACCTGTTCGAGCTTTCGGTAGCGGTCGAGGGTCAGTCCGGTGAGCGGAGCCACCGCGGCGACCCCCGCGTTGGGGATCACCAGATCGACGCCGCCCCAGGCCCTCGCCAGCTGGTCGAAGGCGGCGGCGACAGATTCGGGGTCGGTGACGTCCAGCGGCAGCCCGATGATCCTCTCCGGGAAACGGGCCTCCATCTCCCGGACTAGAGTGGTGAGAGGCCCGCCCGGCAGATCGGTGGCCGCCACCAAACAGCCCGCATTCAGCAACCCTTCGGTGATGCCCGTGCCGATGGCCCCGGCCGCCCCTGTGACCACGGCCACATGCCCGCGCAGCGGCGCCCGGGCGCCCTCTGCCCCACCTGCCACGGCCCGTCGCAGCTTGGCGTGCTGTAGCGTCCGGTACTCCATGCGGAACAGCTCTTCCTCGGGAAGACCGTGGTACTTCGCGCCTCCGGCCGCGATCGCGGCCTTTACCTCCATGGTGTGCAAGGTGATGTCCCGAGCGATCCGAGCGTCGCGCAGATCCGGACCCGCGCAGAACACCCCCAGGCCCTGGATCATGACCACCCGCGGCTGAGGGTCGAACGGCTGCACGCCGGCCGGCATAGCGGAAGCGTGCCTCTCCAGGTAAGACTCGTACCGTTCGCAATACCCCTGCACAGCCGCCTGCAGCTGGGCGCGGGCGGCGTCCGGGTCGCCCGGAGGTAGCTCGTCCACCCACAGCGGCTCGGCCTTGGCGCGGATCAGGTGGTCGGTGGTAAGCACCGGGCTGACAAAGGTCTCCCGAGCGGCGGGCGCGGCCAGCGCCGCCAGGATCTCGGGGCCCGTGCACCACTGAAGCACCACACGCCGGTACGGACGGTCACAGTCGCCGGTCCGCTCCGCCAGGAGACCACGTAGCATCGGTGCCACCTGGGCGGCACGCGATGCGAGCCTCCCCTCCGCTTCAGACGCGACCGCAGCTACGATCCGGCCGGTCGCCGGCGGGCCCCCGGCTTGGGGCCTGTTGGACTCGATCCACTGCTCGGCACGCGATACCAGACGGATCATCATCTCGTACGACTCGTGGGCGGTCTCTCCCCAGGTCACGATCCCGTGATGAGCCCACACCATTCCCCAAGCGTCGGGGTGGTCGTCGAGGGCCCGGGCCGCTGCCAGGGCAAGCTTGAAGCCGGGAGTCAAGTAGGGCAGCACTATCACGTCCTCGCCCAAGGCCTCCCTGGCCACGGAGAGGCCATGCTCGCGATTCGTGAGAGCGATCA
>Ga0123332_1003618_pt1 | contig 14021 bp, 11 predicted proteins | sample BioC12SIPDNA_4_FD_89958 | JGI IMG/M metagenome (GOLD analysis project Ga0123332, IMG submission 89958) | Anaerobic biogas reactor microbial communites from Washington, USA - Biogas_R2_A C12 SIP DNA | ecosystem: Engineered > Bioreactor > Anaerobic > Unclassified | place: Washington, USA...
GAGTGCGACTTGTACTCCACCCCCATGTCGTCGAGGATCGTGAGCAGGTCCTTGCTCTCGACCCCGAGCTCCTTGGCTAGCTGGTAGATCCTGACCTTATCGGACATTCATGCCTCCGTTGTTCTCGTTGGTACCCGCGCCCGTGCCCCCGTGCGGGTGCGCTGCCAGCGCCTCGGCCAGCAGCTCCATGACCTGCTGCGCCTGCCCCTTGAAGGCCTGGCGCAAACGTTTCTCGTCGTCACCGCTCGCGCAGTCGCGGCAGACCCACGTGCCGCGGCCGCCCAGGCGGCGCGCAAGGTCCAGACGGACGACGTCGCCGTCCCGCGTGAAGCGCAGCATCTCGGCCTGCGGCTTCGAGGCGCGGCACACCACGCAGCGCCGCAGCGGGACGTGCTTGGTCGTCGTCCGTCCCACGATCAGGAGGCCTGGTCCCCCTCGACCGCTTCGGCGGGGGAGTCGGTGGTGTCGGCGACCGCCTCGTCGGCGTCCTCGGCCGCCTCGCTGGGTTCGGCCTCCTCCGGCTCCGGCTCGGGGGTGCGGAAGAGGGCGTCGAAGGCGGCGTGCGAGCGCTCGGTCTGGGCGGCGCCCTCGAGGCGCGACGCGGCGGCCTGCATGGCAGCGTCGAAGTCGGAGACCGACTCGGACGGCTGTAGGTCGATCTTGTAGCCCGTCAGCTTGTGGGCCAGGCGCACGTTCTGGCCGCTCTTGCCGATGGCCAGCGAGAGCTGGTCGGAGCCGACCGTGACGCGCGCGGACTTCTCCTCGGTGTCGAGCTCGATGTTGCCGACCTTGGCCGGGGAGAGGGCGTTGCGGATGAACTCGCGCGGGTTGGGGTCCCACTGGATGATGTCGACGCGCTCGCGCTGCAGCTCGGCGGTGACCGCCTGGATGCGGCTGCCGCGGTGACCGATGCAGGCGCCGATGGGGTCGACGTTGGGGTTGTTGGACGCCACCGCCACCTTCGAGCGCAGGCCGGCCTCGCGGGCGATGGCCTTGAGCTCGACGGTGCCGTCGGCGACCTCGGGGATCTCCTGGCGCATCAGGTACTCGAGCAGCTCGGGCGCGGCGCGCGACACGTGGATCGAGGGGCCGCGGGGCGACAGCTCGACCTTCTGCACGTAGACCTTGAGGCGCATGCCGACCATGTAGCGCTCGCCGTGGATCTGCTCCTTGGAGGGCATGATGGCCTCGCCTCTCCCGAGGTCGACGAACACGTTGCGCTTGTTGTCGGTGCGCGACACGACGCCGGTCATGATGTCGCCGGCGCGGTCCTTGTACTCCTCGAAGACGTAAGCGCGCTCCGCCTCGCGGATCTTCTGGGTGATGACCTGCTTGGTGGTCTGCACCGCGATGCGGGTGAACTTCTCGGGGTCGACCGGGAACTCCATCTCCATGCCGACCTCGACCTCGTCGTCGAGCTCGAGCGCCTCGGCGAGCGAGATCTCCTTGTCGGGGTCCTCGACGGCCTCCACGACGCGGCGGATGACCATGATGTCCATCTCGCCGGAGTCGGGGTCCAGCTCGACCTCGATCTGCTTGCCCGGCATGACGTTCCGCTCGAACGCCTGCTCCAACGCCTCCTCGAGGCTGGCTAGCAACTGGTCCTTGTCGAGGTTGCGCTCGGCCGCCAGCATGTTGAGCGCGTCGACGAACTCTTTGTTCATTACCTACTCCCGTCTATTCGGTTGTGAACGGCCGCGGACCTGCCCGCGACCGGCTTGCCCAGGTCGTCAGCGCGGCTCGCTCGGCCACTCGGCCAGGCGCGCGCTGTCGATGCGCGCGACGTCGAGGCGGCGCGGCTCGCCGCTCACCTCGAACGTCACGGTGCTGCCCTCCACGGTGACGATGCGGCCCCGGAACGTCTCGCCACCCGCGCGCACCTTGGCCAGCAGGCCGTGGAAGCGCTCGAAGTGGCGCGGCGTGACCAGCGGCCGCTGCGAGCCGGGCGACTCGACCTCGAGGCGGTAGGGCTCGTCGAACGGGTCGAGGCGGTCGAGCTCGAGGCCGAACACCTCGGAGGCGCGCTCGACGTCGTCCATGGACACGACCCCCTCGTCGAGGCGGTCGATGCGCAGCAGCACGCGGCGCGACCTGCCGGCGGAGCCGACGTCGAGCTCGAGCACCTCGTAGCCGAGGGGCGTCAACACCTCGGCGGCTGCCTGCGCTAGGTCCATGCTACCTCCCTCGCCCCAACGAAAATGGGTGGGTTCCCGAACCCACCCGCGTGACCCGTGTCGGGACGTTTGCCGTCCACCAGTGTAGCGCTCCCCAGGGGTCATCCGCAACTTCACGGGCTACCCCATGAGCCACGTGAGGCGCGCCGGCTCGCGCGCGGCTGACCCGGCGCTCGGCCAGGGGCTATGCTCCGAGCCGAGATGAGCGCCGCACGCGACGACGACCGCCACGACCCCGGCCCGCCGGGCGCGGGCGAGCTGCCCCCCGACGCCGTCGAGGCGGAGCTCGGAACGCCCCTCGCCGAGCGGCCGTTCGCCGAGGCGCTGCGCGCCACGCCCGAGCTCGCCGACATCGCGGTGTCGCTGCTGCTGGTGGCGTTCCCCGAGAAGCGCCTGGCGCGCGAGGCCGAGGGCCAGCGCACGGTCCTCTACACCGAGCCGCCCCTCGCCAAGCCCGAGCGCCGGCGCCTGCTCGACCTGCTGTTCGAGCTGGTGGAGCGCCCCGAGTGGCGCGAGCGCTGCGCGGTGGCGCGCGAGGTGCGCGACGTGCGCGGCACGCGCCTCGAGCTGCTCGTGCCCCTGGCGCCCGACGCCTACGACGGCGGCGAGGCGCTGGTGGGCCCGTTCGAAGGCGAGGAGGAGGCGCAGGCGTGGGCCGCCGGCATCGCCGAGCCGAGCCTGGCCTTCGACACCGTGCCGTGCCACGGCCGGCACCTGGTCGACCTGTTCCCGCTCGGCGAGCTGCTCGACGAGTGAGCGGCCGGCCGCCGGCGCGTTGACAGCGCGTCGGGAACGGCCTTACACTCACCGCCATGAGAAGCCCGGCGGCTTCGCGCTTCTTTACCTGCTGAGCGTAGGGCTGGCCTCTACGCTGCGTTAGCCACTGCCCGGTCGGGGCGGTGGTTTTTTCGTGAAGGCAGCGGCCGTCCGCCACGCCGCTGCGGCCCGCGGCGCCGCCCCGGGCGAGAGGACGGGAGTCATGCACGACGGTTCGGAGAACGGCCGCCCCACCGAGGCGGCGAAGGCTGGGCCGCAGGCGCCCGCCGAGGCCGGCCCCTGGCTGGCGGCGATCGCCGAGGCCCAGGACGCCGCCGCGCTGCAGGAGCTGCGCGTGCGGCTGCTCGGCAAGAGGGGCGAGATCACCCAGCGGCTCAAGGCGTTGGGGCAGCTCGACCCCGAGGCGCGCCGCGAGGCGGGCCGCCAGGTCAACCTGCTCAAGCGCAGCGTCGAGGAGGCTCTGGAGGCGCGCCGGGCGGAGCTCGAGCGCCAGCGCCTCGAGGCGCAGCTGGCCAGCGAGCGCGTCGACGTCACCCTGCCGGGCACGCGCCCCCCGCAGGGCGGCCTGCACCTGCTGACGCTGGTCACCAACCGCCTGCTCGACGTGTTCCAGAGCCTCGGCTACGAGGTGGTGACCGGCCCCGAGCTCGAGACCGACTACTACAACTTCGAGGCGCTGAACTTCCCGCCCGACCACCCCGCGCGCGACACCCAGGACACCTTCTGGACCACCGACGGGCGCCTGCTGCGCACCCACACCAGCCCCATGCAGGTGCGCTACATGGAGACGCACCGGCCGCCGTTCAAGGTCGTGGTGCCGGGCAAGGTGTTCCGCAACGAGGCCGTCGACGTGACCCACGAGGCGCAGTTCAACCAGCTCGAGGCGCTGGTGGTGGGCGAGCGCATCACCATGGCCGACCTTCGGGGCGCCATCAACGAGATGGCCCAGGCGCTGATCGGCCCCGGCACCAAGACGCGCCTGCAGCCCACCTACTTCCCGTTCGTGGAGCCGGGCGCCGAGTTCGCCATCTGGTGGACCAACCCGCGCACCGGCCGCGAGGAGTGGCTCGAGCTGGGCGGCTGCGGCATGGTGCACCCCAAGGTGTTCGAGGCCGCCGGCTACGAGGGCGTCACCGGCTTCGCCTTCGGCTTCGGCATCGAGCGCCTGGCGCTGGTGCCCTACGCCATCCCCGACATCCGCTACTTCTACCAGGGCGACATGCGCGTGCTGGAGCAGTTCAGGGGCGTGCTGTGAGGGTCCCGCTCTCCTGGCTGCAGGCCTTCTTCGAGGCGCCGCTGCCCGAGGTCGAGCGCCTCGTCGACCTGCTCGACGGCCTCGGGCTGGCGGTGGAGGAGGTGACCGAGCTGCCGGGGGCGCCGGCCGGCGTGCGCGTGGCCGAGGTGGTGTCGGTGGCGCCGGTGCCGGGCTCCGAGAGCCTGAAGCGCGTGGTGGTGAACGACGGCGCCACCGAGCGCCAGGTGGTGTGCGGCGCCCCCAACGTCGTCGCCGGCATGCGCAGCGCGCTGGCGCTGCCCGGCGCCGTGCTGCCGGGCCTCGACGGCCCCGTCGCCGAGCGCGAGGTCATGGGCGTCGCCAGCCAGGGCGTGCTGGCCAGCCCGCGCGAGCTCGGCCTCTACGACCACGCAGGCGGGCTCATCGCCTTCGGCCCCGACGCGGAGGTGGGCGCCGAGCTCGCCAGCCTGTGGGGCCCCGAGACGGTCGTCGAGCTCGAGCTGACCCCCAACCGCGCCGACGCCTTCTCGCTGCTGGGCGTGGCGCGCGACCTGGCCGCCAAGCTGGGCGTCGCCTACCGCCACCCGGCGCAGGGCCTCGACCAGGGCGACCCGGCGCTCGACGACGGCCTCGAGCTCGACGTGGAGGACCCCGCCGCCGCGCCGCGCTTCTCGCTGCGCGCCGTGCGCGGCGTGAGCGTGCGCCCGAGCCCCGTGTGGCTGCAGCGCGCGCTGGCGTCGCTGGGGCTGCGGCCGCGCAACAACCTGATCGACGTCACCAACTACGTCACCTTCGAGCTCGGCCAGCCCTCGCACGCCTACGACCTCGCGCAGCTGGGCGGCGGCGTGATGCAGGTGCGGCGCGCGCGGGCGGGGGAGAGCCTCGAGCTGCTCACGGAGGAGCGCATCGAGCTCGACCCCGCCGACCTGGTGATCGCCACGCCCGGCGCGGACGGTAGCTCCGTGGCCATCGGCCTGGCCGGGGTGATGGGCGGGAACACCCACAGCGTCAGCGACGCCACCACCGACGTGGCGCTGGAGGTGGCGCACTTCGACCCCGTCACGGTGCGGCGCGCCGCGCAGCGCCACAAGCTGATCACCGACGCGCGCACGCGCTTCGAGCGTGGCGTCGACCCGAACCTGCCGGAGCTCGCCTCGGCGCGCGCCGTGGCTCTGATCGCCGAGGTGGCGGGCGGGCGCGTCGACCCCGGCGTGAGCCTGGTGGGGGCGCGCGTGGAGCGCCCCGAGATCGCCTTCCGCCCCTCGCGCGTGCGCTTCCTGATGGACTTCGAGGTGGCGCGCCCCGACCAGCGCCGCTACCTGGAGGCGCTCGGCTGCGAGGTCAGCGAGGACGCGCCCGACGCCTGGCGCGTGCGGCCGCCCAGCTGGCGCTTCGACATGAGCATCGAGGAGGACGTGGTCGAGGAGGTGGCGCGCCTGCACGGCTACGAGCACATCGGCGAGACCGTGCCCAACATGCACTTCGTGCCGCCCGCCGGCGACCCCACCCACCGCGAGCTGAAGCTGAAGCTCGCCGCCAGCGGCCTGCAGGAGACCATCTCGTACGTGTTCACCGGCGAGGCCGAGCTGGCGCGCGCCAACGCCCCCGCGGCCGTGGTGCACCTCAGCGACCCGCAGGGCGTCGAGCGCGGCGTGCTGCGCACCGCCCTCTACCCGGGCCTGCTGGCGGCGGCGGTCGCCAACCGGCGCCTGCCCGCCCTGGGCCTGTTCGAGGTGGGGCGCGTGTTCGGGCACGAGGAGGAGGAGCGCCTGGCGCTGCTCACCCGCGGCCCGCGCGCCGCCAACGGCTGGGGCGCCGAGCTCGCCGGCGACTTCTTCACCCTCAAGGGCGTGCTCGAGAGCCTGGCGGGCCTGCTGGGCGCCGAGCTGGGGACCACCCCCACGACCGAGGCGCCCTACCTGCACCCGGGCGTGGCCGCCGCCGTGACGTGGAACGGCGAGCCCGTGGGCTACGCCGGCCGCCTGCACCCCGAGGTGGCGGCGCGGTACGAGCTCGGCGAGGTCTACGTGGCGGAGCTGAGGCTGCCGCTGGCGGGCCGCGTGATCCGCTTCGGCGAGATCAACCGCCAGCCGTTCGCCGAGCGCGACCTGGCGGTGATCGCGCCCGTCGAGGACACCTTCGCGCAGGTGGCGCGCCTCTGCCGCGAGGCGGCGGGGCCGCTGCTCGTGAGCCTGGAGCCGTTCGACGTCTACCAGGGCGGGCAGCTGCCCACGGGCCAGCGCAGCCTGGCGCTGCGCTTCCGCTTCCGGGCCGAGAGCCGCGCCCTGACCGACGGCGAGGTCGACGGGCTTATGCAGAATGTCATCCGGGCGGTGAGGGACGCGGGCTACGATGTCCGCGCATGATCGGGGTCACGTGGGTCGACGTCCTGCTGGTGGCGCTGGTGGCGGTCTACACCGCCCTCGGCGCCAAGCGCGGCTGGGGCGGCCTGGTGGTGGGCGTCGGCGGCGTGCTGCTGCTACGCCCGCTGCTCGTGGTGGGCGCCCGCGGCCCGGCGGTAGCACTGGTGGCGGCGCTGCTGGGCGGGCTGCTGCTCGCGGTCATCGGGCGGCGCCTCGGTAGCCCCGCCCTGCGGCAGCGCTGGCCCGGCATGGTGGGCGGCGGCCTGGGCGGCTTGGCGCTCGGGCTGGCGATGACGGTGGCGCTGGTCACCTCGCTGCCCATCGAGCGCAACGTGCTGAACCCGCGCGAGATCTACTACCCGCCGCGCAACGCCCCCTGGGGCGTGTCGGCGGCGCTGCAACGCTCACCACTCGTGACCATGGGGCGCAGTATCCTGCTGTATCCGCTGCTTCCGGAGCCGGAACAGGAGTTGGAGCGGCGCGCCTACCAGGGGCTACGGTCCTGGTTCGTGGTCGGCGAGCCCTGGAACTGACCCTGGCCCGGTCCTGGCGCTCAGGCGCCGTCCGAGCAGCGGCGGGCCACGCGCCCGTGGCGGAGGAGGTGATTCCGGAGCCTGAGCAGAAGCGGAACAGGACGCCGAGGTAGCGCAAGCCCGAGCCGGCGCGCAGCACGTTCACGCGCCGCTCGGTGACGAGGTGGAGGGCCTCCGGGTCGCGCCCGTACGGGCGCCGAGGCCGGAGGATAGGCAGGGCGGCGCGAGCCCCCGAGCCGAAAGCGCGAACGAGGCGGTGGCCAGCCCACCCCTCACGAGTCTGCGGGCCCCTCCTGAGCCGTACCCCCCTCACTCGAGCCCGTCCGGGGTGTAACCACACGAGCAGGTGTTCGCCGAACCGGGTCGCTCCGCCCGCTCGGCCGACGTAGAGCTACGTCTTGAACCCTTCTTCCGGAAAGGCATCGACGACATGTGTGGAATCGTTGGATACGTGGGCGGCCGCGAGGCGGCCGGGGTGATCCTCGACGGCCTGTCGCGCCTCGAGTACCGCGGCTACGACTCGGCCGGCCTGGTGGTGAGCGACCTCGACCCGAGCCGGCGCGCCGCTCGGAGCGCGCACGCGCTGCAGGTGGTGAAGCGCGCCGGCAAGCTGGCGGCGCTGCGCGCGGCGATGGCCGAGACGACGTTCGTGGGCGGGCTCGGCCTGGGGCACACCCGCTGGGCCACGCACGGCCGCCCGAACGACGTGAACGCCCACCCGCACCTCTCGGAGGACGGCCGCCTGGCGGTCATCCACAACGGCATCATCGAGAACTACGTGGAGCTGCGCGAGCGCCTCGCCGCCGCCGGCCACACGTTCCTGTCGGAGACCGACACCGAGGTGCTGGTGCACCTGGTGGAGGAGAGCTACGCCGCGCAGGCGGCCGCCGGCGCCGAGCCCGACCTGGCGCGCGCCGTGCGCGAGGCGCTCGGCCACGTCGACGGCGCCTACGCCCTGGTGGTGGCGCACGCCGACCACGAGGTGCTGGTGGCGGCGCGCCACACCAGCCCCCTGGTGATCGGGCTGGGCCAGGGCGAGAACTACCTGGCCAGCGACGTGCCGGCGCTGCTGCCCTACACGCGCGAGGTGATCTACCTGCTCGACGGCGACGTGGCCGAGCTGCGGCGCGACGGCGTGCGCGTCACGGGCCTCGACGGCGCCCAGCGCGCGCGGCCGGTCGACACCGTGGAGTGGGACGCGGAGGCCGCCGAGAAGGGCGGCTACGAGCACTACATGCTCAAGGAGATCTACGAGCAGCCCACCGTGCTGCAGAACACCCTGGGCGGGCGCCTGGCGCGCAGCGGCACCGACGTCGAGCTCGACCTGGGCCTCGACCCGAGGAGCGTCGAGCGCGTGGTGATCACCGCCGCCGGCACCGCCGCCTACGCCGGCGAGGTGGGCGCGGCGCTGCTAACGCGCCTGGCGCGGCTGCCGGCGCACGTGGAGGTGGCGTCGGAGTTCCGCTACGGCGAGCCGGTGGTCGACGAGCGCACGCTGTGCGTGGTGGTGTCGCAGTCGGGCGAGACGATCGACACGCTCGAGGCCCTGCGCGAGGCCAAGCGCCGCGGCGCGCGCACGCTGGCGGTGCTCAACGTCAAGGGCTCGAGCATCAGCCGCGAGGCCGACGACGTGCTCTACATCCACGCCGGGCCCGAGATCGGCGTGGCCAGCACGAAGGCCTACACGGGCATGCTGGCGGCGTTCGCGCTGCTGGCGGTGTGGTTCGGCCGCGCCCGCGGCACGCTGGCCGACGACGAGGCCGCCGCCCTGGTGCACGGCCTGCGCGAGCTGCCCAACCAGGTGGCCAGCGCCCTCAAGCGCCGCGACGAGGTGGCGGCGGTGGCCGAGGCCATCAAGGGCGCGCGCAGCGCGCTCTACCTGGGGCGCGGCGTCAACCTGCCCACGGCGCTGGAGGGGGCGCTGAAGCTCAAGGAGATCAGCTACGTCCACGCCGAGGCCTACCCCACCGGCGAGATGAAGCACGGCCCCATCGCGCTCATCGACGCCGCCATGCCGGTGGTGGTCGTGGCCACCGCCTCGACGCTGCTCGACAAGACCCTCTCGAACGTGCAGGAGGTGCGCGCCCGCGACGGGCTGGTGGTGGCGGTGGCCGACGAGGACGACGCGCGCGTGGCGGCGGTCGCGCAGCACGTGCTGCGCGTGCCGCGCACCCTCGAGGCGCTGTCGCCCATCGTGGCGGTGGTGCCGCTGCAGCTCCTGGCCTACGAGGTGGCGAACCGCCTGGGGCGCGACGTGGACCAGCCGCGCAACCTCGCCAAGAGCGTGACCGTGGAGTGAGGCCGGGGGCCGGCTAGCGCCTCGGGCGCCGAGCGTGACGCCTGCGTGCGCGTCGCGCTCGGCGCCGCGCCGGGTGGGTCAGAGGTAGCCCGCCATGCGCAGCAGCACGTAGGCGCCCACCGCGATCAGGGCGTAGACGATCCAGCGGAAGTACTTCGCCACGTTCGGCCCCGCCCACTTGCCGATGCTCTCGCGCGCCTCGGCCACCTCCTGGCGGTGCTGGGTGCGCTGCGCGCGGCGCAGCGAGCGCACGCTCTTGGCGAGCTGGCCCTTCTTGCGGTACGCCACCCCCAGGTTGTGGTGGGCGTTGGGGAACTCCTCGTCGATCTTCAGCGCGCGCTGGTAGAGCTCGATGGCGTCGTCGACGCGGTCCTGCTCGAGCGCGACGTTGCCCAGGTTGGTGAGGGCGCGGTAGTGCTGCGGGTCGAGCTCGATCGCGCGCTCGAAGAGGCGCGCGGCCTCCTCGAGGTCGGAGTCGTAGACGTAGGTGGTGCCCAGCTGCGTGAGCGTCTCGGCCTCGAACCAGGTGCCCTCGAGCGCCAGCAGCAGGCCGCGGGCGCGGTCGGGGTCGCGCACGTCGAGGGCCGCCGCCGACTCTCTCAGAACGCCGAGGTCCTCCTCCAGCTCGGCCCACGGCACGAACGCGGCGCGCTCCTCGAGGCGCTCGATGCGCTCCAGCGCTCGCCCGAACGCGCGCTCGCGCACCAGGTCGAAGACGTCGATGAGGGCGTTCAGCGCGGCCCGCACGTCGGGGTCCTGCTCGCCCGTGACGAGGTAGGCGTTGCGGGCCGCCACGAAGCGGCGCTCGGCCACCAGCTGGCGCCAGTCGAGGGCGGCCTCGGGGCTGGCCGGGGCGCCGGCGGGGGCCGGCTCGCGCCCGTCGTCGGCCGGCGCGTCGTTGGGTACGGCGTCGTTCACGGCTAAGACGGTAGCACGCTGCCGTACAGGGCGGCATAGCGCCGCGCCGAGGCGTCCCACGACAGGTCCTGGCGCATGGCCGCCAGCTGCATCTCGCGCCAGGCGGGGGTGCCGTAGGCGCGCGCCGCCTCGCCGGCCGCCCACAGCAGCCCCTCGGGCGTGGCGTGCTCGAACACGAAGCCGGTGCGCCCGTGCGCCACGGTGTCCTTGAGGCCGCCGGTGGCGCGCACGACCGGCAGCGTGCCGTAGCGCATGGCGATCATCTGGCTGAGGCCGCACGGCTCGAAGCGGCTCGGCACCGCCAGCGCGTCGGCGCCGGCGTAGACGCGGTGGGCCAGCGCCTCGTCGAAGCCGACCACGGCGCCCACCGCCCCCGGCCGCTCCGTCGCCAGCGCCCGCACGGCCGCCTCCAGCCGCGGGTCGCCGGTGCCCAGGAGCGCCAGCCCCCAGCCCGCCGCCAGCAGGCGCTCTGCCGCGGCCACCAGCAGGTCGATGCCCTTCTGCTCGGCGAAGCGCGACACCACCCCGAGCAGCGGCCGCTCGGGGTCGAGGCCGAGCTCGCGCGCCAGCGCCCGCTTGTTCGCGGCCTTGCCGGCCAGGTCGCCGGCCGAGTAGCGCGCCGCCAGGTGCGGGTCGGTGGCCGGGTCCCACTCGTTCACGTCGAGGCCGTTGAGGATGCCGACCAGCTTGCCGGCCACGGCGCGGAAGGCGCCGTCGAGGCCGAAGCCGTACTCCGGCTGCTGCAGCTCCTGGGCGTAGGTGGGGCTGACGGTCGTGACGCGCTCGGCGGCGCCCACCCCGGCCAGCAGGGCGTTGGCGGCGCCGAAGCGGTCGTGGTAGCCGTGGGCCGCCTCGCGGCCCAGGCGCAGCCAGTGGAGCGTGGCCGCCATCTCCGACTCGCCCTGGTGCTGGGCGTTGTGCACCGTGAAGACCGACGGCAGGTGCGGGAAGCCGGGCGGCAGGTGCCAGCCGCGCGCCAGCAGCAGCGGCAGGTAGCCGGTGTGCCAGTCGTTGGCGTGCAGCAGGTCAGGGGCGAAGCCGACCCGCGCCGCCACCTGCGGCACGGCGCGCGAGAAGCGCGCGAAGCGCCGGGCGTCGTCGGGGTAGCCGTAGAGGCGCGGGCGCGAGAGGTCGGGGTGGCCCACGAAGGCGTAGCGCACCCCGTCGCGCTCGAGCGTGCCCACGCCGACGGGCTCGAAGCCGCCGTCGAACGGCACCTCCACGTCGCCGATCCAGTACGGCGCGGGGTCGGTGGGCACCGAGCGGTACCAGGGGGTCACGACCAGCACCTCGAGGCCCAGCCGGGCCAGGGCGCGCGGCAGGGCGCCCGCCACGTCGCCGAGCCCGCCCGTCTTGCTGAAGGGCGCCACCTCGGCGCTGGCGAAGAGCACGCGCATGCCCGACAGGTTAGCCGGCGGAGGTGCGTGGCGTAACCGGTAGCCGCCCGCGCGGAGGTACGGTTAGGGTATCGCGGTCGCGACGACGCCCGATGACGACGAACCGAGCCGTGGGCACATATACTCGTACAGCAGTAAGCGCCCACCAAGCGCCTTTGGGAGGCTCAATGAAGCGCAGATGGTACATCACCGGCCTGGCGGCCCTCGTGGCCTTCACCATGGTCGTCTACGCACAGCTCGGCAGGGACTACACCAACGAGTTCCTCGGGAGCTCCACGGGGCGGGCGCTGATGCAGGCGTACGGCGCCATCAAGAGCGGCTACCTCACCGAGGTCGACGACGACATCCTGATCCGCGGGGCCATCACCGGCATGGTGGAGGCGCTCGACGACCAGTTCAGCACCTACGTCGAGCCGAAGGCGGCCGCCCGCGACCGCCAGGACAGCACCGGCTCGTTCGGCGGCATCGGCGCGGTGCTCACCGCGCACGACCGCAACACCGGCAAGGGCGTCGAGATCCTGACGGTCTACCAGGGCAGCCCCGCCTTCGAGGCGGGCCTCCAGCGCGGCGACGTGTTCCTGGAGGTCGACGGCGTGGACGTGGCGGAGATGACCGCCAGCGACGTCGCCGACCTGGTGCGCGGCCCCGAGGGCACCACGGTGAACCTGCTGATGAACCGCCCCGGCGCCGACGAGCCCCTCAGCTTCACCATCACGCGCGGCGTGATCCAGATCGTCGACGTGAGCAGCACCATGCTGCCCGACAACGTGGGCTACGTGTCGCTCAGCTCCTTCAACAACCGCCTGCTCACCGATCAGATGGTCGAGCAGATCGACCAGCTGATCCTGCAGGGCGCCACCTCGCTGGTGCTCGACCTGCGCGACAACCCCGGCGGCCTGCTGCCGCAGGCGGTCTACGTGGCCGACGAGTTCCTCGACGAGGGCCCGATCGTCTACCAGCGCTCGCGCGGCGTCACGCAGCTGTACGCGGCGGCGCAGCGCGGCTCCTACGACCTGCCGCTGGTGGTGCTGGTCAACCAGAACTCCGCCTCCGCCTCCGAGATCGTGGCGGGCGCGCTGCAGCAGTCGGGCCGCGCGATCGTGATCGGCGAGCAGACGTTCGGCAAGGGCGTCGGCCAGACGGTCATCTCGCTCTCCGACGGCAGCCAGCTGCAGTACGTGTCGTTCGAGTGGCTCACCCCCGACCGCAGCAGCATCGCCGAGAAGGGCGTGACGCCCGACATCATCGTCGCCGACACGCGCTTCCCGAACACCGTGGTGGCCGACGGCCGCGGGCTGCGCCCGGGCCAGACGGTCCAGCTGTCGGTCGACGGCGAGGTGATCGGCGAGGCCACGGCCAACGAGGACGGCACCTTCACCATCATGGCCCTGGGCGAGGTGCGCGAGGCGAGCGCCGTGCAGGGCGAGGCGCTCGTGGACCTGGAGCGCGACCCGGTGCTGCAGGCCGCCCTCGAGGTGCTGGTGAACGGCGAGGCGGCGTCGAACTGACGCTAGGGTGGTGGTCCGCGCCGCTGTCGCGCTGCGCGGGCCGCGAAGCCTGAAGGTACGAAGCCCTGGACGACCGCCACGAGCGGCGTCCAGGGCTTACGTCGTGGTGGACCCCCTGCGCCGTCGTGGCGGGGGTCGGAGCAGGCTAGGTCTCGTTTCGCGTGGGTTCCGAACCGCTCCACGCAAGCTCCTCGTGTGGTGCGGTTCGTAGGACGCGCGTTTCCCGTCTACGACGTACTTCCCGCCACCTGGCTCGGTCCCGCCTGAGGCCGGAGGTGCCGATCGCGCGGGCGGCTAGCGCCTGCCGGGAACCGGGCGTGTACGCATCAGTTGCGTTCGCGACGGGCCCCCGGGTCGCTACGGCGACGGCGGTACGCGTTACGTAACGCTGCACGCTGGGCGTTCCTGTATCGCAGTTCGGAAACATAGGTTAGGGGGGACATCCCTACCCTCTAGGCAGTTCCCCCCAGGGCATCACCGTGCGCGCCCGCGAACGCAGCGTCAGGCGCGCGGGCCCGCGGCCGTCACCTCCGGCCCGGCGCTCGCTTCGAAGCGGCGGAAGTTGTCGCGGAACATGCCCGCCAGCTTGGCCGCGGCGGCGTCGTAGGCCGCGCCGTCGGCCCAGGTGTCGCGGGGGCGCAGCAGCTCGGCGGGCACGCCCGGGGCGCGCACCGGCACCGCCAGGCCGAACACCGGGTCGGTGTAGGTCTCGATGTCGTCGAGCACGCCGTGCAGCGCCGCGCGCACCAACGCGCGGCTGTAGGCGAGCTGGATGCGCGAGCCCACGCCGTAGCCGCCGCCGGTCCAGCCGGTGTTCA
>Ga0123332_1003622_pt1 | contig 14011 bp, 9 predicted proteins | sample BioC12SIPDNA_4_FD_89958 | JGI IMG/M metagenome (GOLD analysis project Ga0123332, IMG submission 89958) | Anaerobic biogas reactor microbial communites from Washington, USA - Biogas_R2_A C12 SIP DNA | ecosystem: Engineered > Bioreactor > Anaerobic > Unclassified | place: Washington, USA...
ACGACACACCAAGACCACTGCCGTCCTTGAACACGGGGAGTGGTTCATCCACGGCTCCAAGTGCTTCATCACCAACGCCAGCTACGCCAAGTTCGTGACCATAACGGCGGTGACCGACAGGGACAAGGGCACCCGGGGCATCAGCGACATCATTGTGCCCACCACGGCGCCCGGGTTCACCGTGCGGGCGGGATACGAGAAGCTGGGTCTCCACGGCTCCAACACCACAGAGCTCTTCTTCGACGATGTGAGGGTACCGGAGAAGAACCTCGTCGGGGTCCGTGGAGAGGGCTACAAGCAGTTTCTGGTGGTGCTCGACGGCGGCCGCATAGCCATAGGCGCGATGGGGGTCGGCATCGCTCAAGCGTGCCTGGACGCCGCTCTCAAGTACGCCAAGGAGCGCTGCCAGTTCGGCCGGCCCATCGGGAAGTTCCAGGCCATCCAGTTCAAGCTGGCCGACATGGCCATGAACATCGAGCTGGCTCGGAACATGTACCTGAAGGCCGCGTGGCTCAAGGACAGTGGCCAGCCCTACTCACTGGAGGCCAACTACGCCAAGCTCTTTGGCTCGGAGATGGCGACCAAGGCCGCGCTGGAGGCCATCCAGATCCACGGCGGTTACGGCTACATCAACGAGTTCCCCGTGGCGCGCTATCTCCGCGACTCCAAGCTGTTGGAGATCGGCGAGGGCACCTCGGAGGTGATACGGCTCGTGATCGCCCGGAGGCTCGGCCTCTGAGTCTTCTACTCTACCCTTCTCCGATAGAGGTTCCGGAGCAGCCGCGCGGCCTCACCCGGCGCCCAGCTCCTTGCCCAGCAGCTCGCGTATGACCTTGGGGTTGGCCTTGCCGCCCGAGGCCTGCATCACCTGGCCGACCAAGAAGCCGAGGGCCTTCGCCTGACCGTTCCGGAAGTCGGCCACAGCTCCCGCCTGCTCGGCAAGGACCTTGTCGATGAGCGGATCCAGAGCGCCGGCATCGGAGACCTGCTTGAACCCCCGCCGGGCCACGATCGTCTCTGGGGTTTCGTCGCATCCGAACATCTCCGCGAGCACTTCGCGGGCCGCGTTGGCGTTGATCTCGTCCTTCGCGAGCATGCCGAGAAGCGCGGCCAGGCGCTCCGCGGTCACCGGCGAAACGCTCAGTTTCTGCTGCCGCTCCTTGACGGCCGGGATCAACTGGGTGGTCAACCAGTGCATCGCGTTACGCGGCGCCGCGCCGTGCTCGACCAGCGTGTCGAAGTACGCCGCCACCTCGGGGTCGGCGCTCAGCGACAGAGCGTCCTCTCGCGTGAGTCCGTGCTGCGCGGCCAGACGCTCGGCGCGCTCGGCCGGCATCTCCGGGAGGCGGGCCCGCATCTGGTCGATCCACTCGGACGATAGCTCGATGGCCGGGACACAGGGATCGGGCACGCAGGGCCCGTCGAACTTGGCCCGCATGGGGAGGGTGGCCTTCTTGTCCGGGTCCCACAGGCGGGTGTGCAGCACCACGGGCTCGCCCGCCTGCACGGCCGCGGTCTGGCGGGCGATCTCATAGGCGATGGCGTCGCCCACGTGGCGGACGGAGTTCATGTTCTTGACCTCGACCTTGGTGTTCATCTGGTCGGTGCCGCGGGGGCGAATGGAGATGTTGGCGTCGGCGCGCATGGTGCCGTTGTCCATGCTGCAGTCGGAGGAGCCGACGTAGCGCACTCGGGTCCGGAGCGCCTTGAGGAACTCCATGGCCTGATAGGGTGTGCGGAAGTCGGGCTCGGTGACGATCTCCACCAGAGGGGCACCCGCGCGGTTGAAGTCCACCAGGCTGATCGGCAGGCGCCCCTCCATCTCGTGCACCAGCTTGGCGACGTCCTCCTCCATGTGGATGTGGTGGATGCGGAGCCTCCGAGTGGAGCCGTCCTCGTCGACTATGTCGATGCCTCCACTGCGGGAGAGCGGCAGGTGGGCCTGCGACAACTGGTAGCCCTTCGGTAGATCGGGATAGTAGTAGACCTTCTGGTCGAAGGCGCTCCTCGGTTGTAGCTCGGCACCCAAGCTCAGACACAGGAGTGAGGCCTTCTCGAGGGCTTCCTGGCTCAGTCGGGGCAGAGCCCCGGGCAGCCAGAGGCAGGTCGGGCAGGTGTTGGCGTTCGGCTCATCGCCGGGGCGGTTCGGGCAATCGCAGAACATCTTGGTGGCGCAGTTGAGCTCGACATGGATCTCAAGGCCGATGACAGCTTCGAATTCCATGTCTACTCACCTCCTCGGGAGCCCGAGATGAGCCTGCCCAGCGCCAACAGACGACTGTCGCTGAGCCTTGGGCCCGTGAGCTGGAACCCCGTCTGCGCCGAGCCCGGCGCGGGGGGCATGTACAGCGCCGGCTGCCCGGTGACGTTCGCGAAGAGCGTGGAGGAGAAGCACTCATAGACGTAGGCGAGTGACGGCGGCGTCGCGGAGCGGCCTTCGTCGGCCGACGGAGCCGGGGCGCCTGCGCCACCTCCGGCTCCGTGTGCGGGGCCGGCGCTCATCGGCGACACGAAGAAGTCGGCCTTCGACTCGAGCTGCCGCATGTCCTCGACCAGGCGGGCGCGGATGCGGCAGGCGTCGACGAACGCCTCGTACCGCTCGAACTGGAAGAAAGCTCCTTGCATGAGGTAGCTCTTGACCAGCGTGCCGAAGGCGGCGCCGCGCGACATGAGGTACATCTCGTTCCAGTTCTTGGCCCCCGGCGCGCGCGGGCCGTAGCGCACCGAATCGTAGCGTCCGGCGGCGGATGACGCCTCCACGGAACCGACGACCCTGTGGACGAGCGAGAATAGTGCGTAGCCCGGCACGGACATCTCCCGCAGCGTGAAGCCCAGGCGTCTCAGTTTCTCAAGGCCCGCGCGGAATCCCTCTGCATGCCCGGGCGCCGGCGGACCCTGTCTGTCACCGGACGCCGGTGCGCCCTGCGCCTCCGTGATGACCCCGATGATGGTCTCCTCCGGCCGGATCTGCTGGGGGGAGAGGTCGGGTGGGTCCTCGTCGGGGAGCGAGAAGTCCAGGCCGTCCTGGCCGGCGACGGTCTGAAGGATGGCCCCGATGGCGTCCAGGCTCCCGGAGACGATGCCGCAACACTCCATCGAGGGGATGAGGCCGATCAACCCGTAGCGCGACACCAGGCCGTAGCTGGGCTTGAAGCCGTAGACCGACGCGCGCGCGGCGGCCAGGCGGCTCTCGCCCATGAAGTCCATGACCAACTCGGCGTCAGCGGGGGCGCCGATATCATCGGCGGCCACGCCAGTGGCCACACCGGCGCAAGTCACAGCCGTTTCGCCGGCGGCCACGTCGGCCACCGGCGGTAGCGGCGCGGCGCCCGGTCGCTCGTCCAACAGGCCGAACCCGAACTCGCTCGCACGGCCGGAGTCGCGGAGGTGGGCCCCGGCCTCGCGCAGCCGCCGCACGACGGTGGCGTCTTCGAGTGCCGTGTAGCCGGCGAGAGCCTTCGAACCCGCCTCCGCCGGCCAGCCCCGCACCGAGATATCGGGCGGCACCGCGATGGTCAGATCCTGCTGAAGAATCGGCTCCATGAGATGTCTCCCTATTCCAGGATGCCGGCGACCTTGAAGTAGTCGCCTTTGACAGAGGGGGCGTTCTTGAGCAGGTCACCCGTTTCAGCGAACTCCGAGCGCTTCTCCGCGGTTCCCGGGCGCATGCGATTGGCGACAGGCGTGACCGAGTACATCGGCTCCATCTCACCGGCCTCCTTGGCGGCCAGCAGGGCCAACTCTTCGGCTTGGTCGAGGACGCTCTCCATCACCGGGCGCTCCTCGGGTGCGACGCCGATGCGCGACAGCCACGAGATGCGGTCCACCCGGTCCTCTCTCAGAGCGGTGCCGGGCAGCACGTCCTGGCCACCGAGATCGAGCAACCCCAGTTCTGCCAGCTGCTCACGCTTCACGGGGGCGGGCGCGCCGGTGAGGGGACAGGCTGCGCTGCGGTTCTTGGGGAAGGCGATCACCTCCCGTATGGAGGGCGTCTGCAGGATCATCGACACGGTGCGGTCCATCCCCAACGCCAGGCCGCCATGGGGCGGGGGGCCGAAGTCGAACGCTCGCAGAAAGAAACCGAACCTCTCCTTGACGTCGTCGTCCGTCAGCCCCAGCGCGGCGAAGATCCTACGCTGTGCCTCGCGATCGTTGATGCGGATGCTGCCGCCGCCCAGCTCCTCGCCGTTCACGACTAGGTCGTAGGCTCGGGAGCGCAGCGTCAGTAGCTCCTCGATGTCCTTGGGGTCGAAATCTGTGCGGTCGGGCGCCGTGAACGGATGGTGGCTGGAAGTGACGCCGCCCTCGTCGGTGGGTTCGAACAGCGGGAAGTCGGTCACCCAGACCGGACAGAAGCTGTCTACCGGGATCAGCCCGAGGCGGTCCGCCAGATGCAGGCGGAGCTGGCCGAGCGCTGAGGCCACCACGACGTACGAGGGATCGGCGATCATGACGAGAACGTCGCCATCGGCGACCTCGAACCGCTCTCGCAACCCCCGCAGCTCGCTCTCGCTGAAGAACTGTACGATGTTGGATTCAAGAGCCCCGTTCTCGGCCCGCATCCAGGTCATGCCCTTGGCGCCGAACGACGGCGCGATCTCCTTGGCGTACTCGTTCTGAAGGACGTTCTTGCTGAGCTTGTCGGACTGGCCCTTGAGGTTGAGTCCCTTGATGCATCCACCTCGCTGGAGGATCTGACGGAAGATCGTGTAGTCGGTCCCGGCGAACAGGTCGGTCACGTCGACGAAGCGCAGGCCGAAACGCAGATCGGGGCGGTCCGAGCCCGTGGTATCCATGGCCTCCGCGTAGGTGATGCGGGGGAAGGGTCTGGCGAGCGAGATGCCTCCCACCGCGAACATCTCCACCACGAGCTCCTCCACCAAGTCGTAGACGAACTCCTCGTCGATGAACGAGGCCTCGATGTCGAGCTGAGTGAACTCCGGCTGGCGGTTGGGCCGCAGGTCCTCATCGCGGAAACACCGGGCCAACTGGTAGTAGCGCTCCATGCCCCCGATCATCAGGAGCTGCTTGAAGAGCTGCGGCGACTGGGGGAGCGCGTAGAAGCTCTGCGGGTGGACGCGGCTTGGCACGAGGTAGTCGCGCGCTCCCTCGGGCGTGCTGGCCGTCATCATGGGAGTCTCGACCTCGACGAAACCCTTAGAGTCGAGGGTCCGGCGGACGGTCTGGAAGATTCGGTGCCTGAGCACCAGGTTGTCGCGCATGGAGGGGCGGCGGATGTCCAGGTACCGGTACTGGAGGCGCAGGTCCTCAGTCACGTGGCCGGCCTCGGCGGAGGCGGCCCCGGCGACCATGCTCTTCTCGGAAACGGTGAAGGGGAGGGCGTCCGACTCGGAGAGCACCTCGAGCTCGGTGACCATGATCTCGATCGTCCCGGTCTCTATGCCCGGATTCTCGGTGCCCGGAAGCCGGTCTCTCACCTCACCTTTCACCGCGACACAATACTCGGAGCGCAGGGCGGCGGCCTGCTCGCAGAGCTCTCGCGACGCCTCTTCCGGGCTGAAGACCAGCTGCACGATGCCGCTCCGGTCGCGGAGGTGCACGAACATCAGACCGCCGTGATCCCGGAAGGCGTCCACCCAGCCGGCGACCACCACTTCGCGGCCGGCATCGGCGGGAGCCAGTTCTCCGCAGAAGACTCGTTCGGGAAGATGCATGAGATGAGCCCTTTCTGACGCACGAGTGTCTGTTCAGCCGCACGAGTGTCTGGTGAGGATAACGCAGCGCGGGGACTAACACTACCTGATCCCCAGCTACGGCATCGTGCAGGCCATCTACACGCTGTCGAGCGAGGGTGGGGGATGGGTCGACGTCGCGCCCCATCTGCTGATGGCGCTCGGCTGGTGTGCGGCGCTCTTCACCGTGGGACCGGTGCTGCTCAAGCGCAAGGTGGAAACCCTGTGAGACCGGCATGAACCCGAGACGTGTCTGGCAGGTGCTACGCAAAGACCTGGAGTTGGGACCGCCTTGCCGATCCTCCTCTGGGCGATCGTCATGCCGGTGGTCGGACTCTCCTTCTGCAGCTGGTGTTCGGCGGTCTCTTCCCCCCGCAACCGCGTTTGGCCATCGTGGACCGCGGGTTGTCAGAGATCACGGCTGCCTACCGGCAGATGGACGGCATCGACGTGGAGCTGCTGGACGACGAGGCGCAGCTCAAGGCGCGGGTGGAACAGAACCAGTACGACGCCGGGCTGATCCTACCGGCCGGCTTCGACGAGGCCGTACGGGCGGGGCAGAAGCCGCTGCTGGAGTTCTACGTATCGGGGGAGAGCCTGGCCTCCAACCGCATCATCCTGTCGGCCAACACCATCGACCTCGTGCGGACGGTGGAGGGAGACACGGCGGCAGTCGAGGTCGAGGTGGTCCAGATGGGTGAGGCTCCGCAGTTGAGCGTCGCTCAAAGGCTGGTGCCGATGGTGGTCATCTTCGCCCTGCTCATCGCCGGCGTACTCCTCACGGGGACCAGCCTGGTGGAGGAGAAGGAGCGCAGGACGCTCTCCGCGATGCTGGTGAGCCCGGTGAAGCTGTCGGAGGTGGTAGCCGCGAAGGCGATCTTGGGCCTCGTGCTCTCGCTCCTGATGGGTTTCATCATCCTTGCGATGAACAGCGCTCTCGGCTCGAGTCCCCTCGCCCTGTTCGTCGCCCTGGTGGTCGCGGCTCTCATGTGCGTGGAGGTCGGCCTGCTCTACGGCGCCGGCGCCAGGGACATGAAGGGCCTCTACGCGCTGTTCAAAGGACTCAACCTGCTGCTGTTCGCGCCCGTGGTCTTCTACCTGTTCCCCGACTGGCCGCAGTGGCTGGGCAAGATCTTCCCCACCTATTGGGCGATCGACCCTGTCTTCGAGGTGGCGGTGAACGGCGCCGGCCTGTCTGATGTATGGGTGGAGCTGGTAGTTGCTCTGGCTATCTGCGAGGTCCTGGCGCTCGGCGTGGCGACGCTGATCCGCAGGATGCGGACGCAGCTCGCGACCGGATGAGCCGCCGTCAGGCGGGCGACGGCTTGGTCAGCAGGCGGCCAGAGGCAGGGCGCCCTGCTCCCGCTGGCCATTGGACAGCGCGGAGACGTGGTGCTCCACCACGTGCGCGATGCGGTCGGGCGGGAGGATGTAGCGGGCGCCTTTGAGCTTGATCGCTTCCCCGGGCATGCCGTGAACCACCGACGTCTCCTCATCCTGGGCGATCGTCACGGCGCCCTTGTCGCGCATGAGCCGGAGCTCCTTGGCCCCATCTCTGCCCATGCCGGTCAGCAAGATGCCGATGGCGTTCGCGCCGTAGTGCTGGGCCACCGACCGGAAGAGCACCGAGACCGACGGGCGAGAGCCGTTCTCGGGCGGGTCGTCGCTCAACACCAGGTGGCCCTGACGGTTCACGGTCATGTGGCGGTTGTCGGGCGCAAGGTAGACCAGGCCGGGATGGAGGGGCATGCCGTGCTCACCGACACAGATGCGCGTGCCCGTCGATTCGGACAGCCACGACACCATGCTGGTCTGGAAGCCGGGGCTCAGGTGCTGGACGAGCAGGATGGGCACGGGAACAGGCCGCGTGAGCCCGCGAAAGATGGTCTGCAGCACCGGCGGCCCTCCTGTCGAAGCCCCTATCGCCACCACCTCGATGCGGGTGGCCGGCGGAGCCGGCACGGGAGGCGGCACCGTCTCCGGGGGAAGGGGGCGCGACTGAGCACGCCGGTCCCTCCGTCTCACTACCTTGACCTCGGACATCGCGCGCACGGTCCGTATCAGGTTGTCGCCGCTGGTACGGGCGCCTGAACTGGTGGGGGTCCAGGTGACGAAGGCTACCGCTCCGACGTTCAGCGCCTGGCTCTCGAGAGTGGCCACAGGCGCGTCAGGCTGCTTGGACATCATGACGATGGGGACCGGATACCGGCTCATGATCTCCCAGACGGCCGCGTAGCTGCCCGGGTTGGGCAGGTCACAGTCGACCAGGACGACGGAGGGCGTGGCTTCCTCCACGAGGTACAGCGCTTTGTCCACGGTCGCCGCTTCACCTACCACATCGACATCGGCCACGTGGTCGAACAACCCGCGGAGCCGCTCCCGCGCGGTAGGCGAATGGTCGACGATCAGCAGTCTGATCGTTCGTACTGGATTAGGCGTCACAGGAGACTCCGAGCGGTCTCCAAGAGTGTCCCCTGCGTGAATGAGCTCTTCGTGAGATAGGCGTTCGCCCCTACATCGACACCGCGCTCCTTGTGTTCCTGCGACTCCATGCCGGTTACGAGCATGACGGGCAGTCGCGACAGGCGCGCGTCGCCACGGATCTTGCTGGTCAACTCGAAGCCGTCCATGCGAGGCATCTCGATGTCGCTGATGACCAGATCGAAGTCCTCTTCGTTGAGGGCGGAGAGGGCGTCAACGCCGTCTACAGTGGGTCTGACGTAGAAGCCTGCCGCCTCCAGCACGTTCTTGAGCAGCATCCGGGAAGTGATGGAGTCCTCGACCACCAGCACGGCCTTCCTGGGGGCCCCGCCATTGGAGGAGAACCCGTCCCGGCCTCTCGAAGAGACGCCGCCCCGGGCCGACTGCAGCAGATCGCTGATGTTGATGATGGGGACCACCTTCCCAGACCCCATGATCGTCCCTCCGGCGATGTTCCGTACCCGTGCGAGCTGCGGACCCAGGGTCTTCACCAGCACTTCCTGCTCGTCGATGATACGGTCCACGGCGAACGCGACGCGCTCTTCCCCGCTGCCGGCCACCACGGCCTGGATGTACTCGGCGACGCCCCGTTGGGGTTTGAGGGGCAGGTCCAGCACCTCGTGCAGATACACCAGCGGCAGTGTCTGGCCCTCGAGCTGGATGGTCTCGCGGTTCTCCACCAGGCGCACGTTGCTCTTGTGGACCCGGACCACCCGGTCGACGCCCACGACGGGCATGACGAACGGCCAGTCGGAGACCTGAGCCACCACGCCTCGGGCCGTGGCCAGGGTCGCCGGGATGGTGATGCGGAACGTGGTCCCCTTGCCTAGTTCGGTCTCGATGGCCACGGAGCCGCCGAGGTTCTCGACCTTCTCCTCCACGATGGCCAGCCCAAGCCCTCTGCCGGAGACCTGCGACACCACCTGGGTGGTGGAGAGACCGGAGGCGAAGACCAGACGCAGGGCCTCGCTGTCGTCGGTGTCGTCGACCTGGATCTGGGTGCGATAGCCTTCGCGGACCGCCGTGTCACGCAGTCGCTGCACGTCGATGCCGCCGCCGTCGTCGGAGACGCAGATCTCTATCTTGTTGTTCTCGAGCTGCGAGACCGCGACGCGTATCAGGCCGCGCAGCGATTTGCCTCGGCTCATCCTGATCTCGGGGGTCTCGATCCCGTGGTCGACGCTGTTGCGCAGGAGGTGGGTGAGCGGATCCTTCAGGTTCTCGATCACGCGCTTGTCGATCTCGACATCGGCTCCGACGATGGAGAACTCCACCTGCTTGTCCTTGGAGCGGGCCAGGTCGCGGATCATCTTGGGGAAGGTCGAGAGCAGCGAGGACATGGGCAGCATCAGGACGCGCTTCATCCCTTCCAGCAGGTCGTCGACCATCGGGCCTATCGTGCGCCGCTCGTCATCCGCGGATTTGGACAGCGTTCGGATGTCGGCGATCACACCTTCCATGAAAGTGGAGTTCCACCCGAGGAACTCCTCGATCTTGTCGCGGTCGTCGCTGATGCGGGCTTGATACCACTCCCGTTTCCACATGTCCAAACGAGCACTTAGGTCGCGGAGGGCGGTCGCCTGCTGACCGGAGGACAGCTTCACGGAGATGAACTCTTCCGCCTGAAGCATGAGCGATTCCAGCTTGTTCGTAGCCACGCGGACGGTGTCGGTAGCCGCCGCCACGGGGGCCGTGGGAGCGGCCCGCGGCTCGGCCGGCGCACCCTGGGCCGGTGGAGTCGCCGCCGGCGCTGGTTGACTCTCGGGCTGGGCCCGTTGCGGTTCGATCGGGAGCATAGGCTCATCCGCGTGAGGTTCCGCCGCCTGCCACCCGTTCCGAGGTGCCTCGGGAGCGGCGACCGGCGGGGTCTGTTGCGCCTCCGGTCCCGCAGCAGCCGGTTCGCTGACTGCCGACAGTCTCTCAAGGGCGGCTGTGACCCGTCCTTCCATGGGGGCTTCGCCTGCGACCAGACAGCCTTGGAGGCAATCGACACACTCGCTGAGCGCGTCGACCACTGGAGAGGTGACCTGGAGCTCGCCGTGCTTCAGCGCCGAGAACACCGATTCCACGTTCTGGCAGATGGAGACCATCAAGGCGTACTCGACGGCGGCAGCCGCTCCTTTGAGGCTGTGCGCCTCCCTGAAGAGGGTCTCGAGAGGAGCCTGGGCGGCGTAGCCTTCACCGGCCGCTTCGAGCTCCACCAGCGCGGTAGACAGAGCACGGATGTGCTCCTCCGCGTCCTGACGGAACGTCTCCAACAGATCTCTAAGGAATTCCTCGTCTTCGGTCATGTCGGGCCTCTCTTATACGCGATTCGAGCGCGCCTATAGTCCGCTACGCACCAACAGGTCTTCAGAAGCAAGCAGTTTCTCAGCGTCCAGGACCACGACCCTGTCCTGAGTGACTCCCTTCAGGTACTCCTCACGCCTCCCCGACAACGTCGCGAGCGCGCGCTGGCCCTCGTCGCCGTCGATCGCGTACACCCCCGCGACTTCATCGGCCAGGACCGCCAGTTCCATGTCCCCGTTATGCAGGATGATCGCTTTGTTGAGATTGGTGAGGCCGACGTTGGCGAAGTCAAGAAGGCGGCGTATGTCCATGACGGAAAGGATGCGGCCCCGCACGTTCACCACCCCGAGGATGTAGGGCGGTACGCCCGGCAGCGGCGTGATCTCCGTGAGAGGGAACACCTCGCGGACGAAGGACGTCTCGAACGCATAGCGCTCCGGACCGAGGGAGAACTCCAGGATCTCCATGAGCCGTGCCCCGCCCATCTCGGCATCCGGAGCCTTGGCCAGTTCCCTGGCGCGGCGCCTCAGTATCTCGCGAACCGGATCCGCGCCGGCGCCGTTCTTGCGTGGCTCGACGGCCTCCTGGAGTGGGCCTACTTCAGGTTCTGGCATGGACACTACATTCACGATACACACTCACTTCCCATCAGGGACGCCACCGTCTCGGCCATCTCGCCGGCAGTGAGTCCGTCAGTCTCAGGCAACACGGTATTCGACGGCATCTGCGCGAGCAGGACGAGCGCCTCGCGGAAGTGCTTGGCGGCCTCGCCCGATCTGGACTGGTTGCGGGCGATGGCGCCCAGCATGATCCGTGCGAGAGCGAAGCTGCCGTCGAGGAACAGCGTCGACTGCAGGGCCTGCTCCGCCTCGTCGGGGCGGCCCAGCTCCTGCAGTATGCTGGCCTTCAGGTAGTAGAGGGAGGGGTTGAGCTTGTCGCAGTCAAGGGCGGATTCGCAACGCGCCAATGCGTGGCCCAGCTCACCCCTGTCGGCGAGAAGCCGGGCTTCTCTGGCGGCTTCCACCGGGTCTGTCTCTTTGGCCGGCCGCGTGGCGGCCTCGGCTGCCAGCTTCTCGGCGTAGGCGGCGAACGGCCTGTTCTTGCCGCGACGATCCACACGGGGACCTTCCGATGGCGCCGCCTTCCTGGGAGCGTGAGCGGGTTTCGCCGACGCGGCCGGGTGCCGCTGCTCTTTGCTCTCGTGAGCGGCTCGCTGCGGGTGGGACGCGGCGGCCGCAGCCGGCCGCGCATGGGTCTTGTGGGCCGGCTGTTCGGCCGCCCGTCTTTCCGCGACCAGACCGTGGGGGTCATCATGACCGGCTCCGCTTATCTTGGGAGCCTTCTTGTAGATGATCTCGCCGTTGCTCATGAGCGAAGTGAGGTCGCCCTGGATCTCTCGTGACGCTTCGCTGGGCGTCACCAGGAAGTAGCCGCCTTCCCTCAGAGACCTGTGAAGCCTGTCGGCAACCCGCGTCGCCGTCTCTCTGGAGAAGTACATCAGAACGTTGCGGCACAGAATCAGATCGAAGTCATGCAAGTCCGACCCCAGCGAGGGGTAGACGTCGTCGACGAGATTGAGATAGCGGAAGGTCACCATGTCGCGTATCGCGGGATCGAGCAGGTAGCGTCCCTCCGGGGTCCGGGTGAAGTACCCGTTGACCACCCACGACGGCGTGCCGCGGAAAGACCACTGCGTGTATTCCGCCTTACCCGCCGTGGCGAGGACCTCGGGATTGACGTCGGTCCCCAGGATGGTCACGTCCCAATCGGCTCGGTCGGGGATGAGACGCGAGACAAGGATCGCGAGAGAGTAGGGCTCCTGCCCGGTGGCGCACCCCGCGCTCCAGATCCTGAGTCTCCGCGTGGTGTTCTGCTGGGCGGCGATCAATTCGGGAAGCAGCCAGGACTGCAACATGGCGAAGGTATCCGGGCTGCGAAAGAAGTGGGTCTCGCCGATCGTGAGGTGAGCTGCCAGTGCCTGCACTTCGCGCTGACCGAAAGAGTGGGACAGCAGCCGGGCGACGAGAGCGTGGGAGCTCTCCAGGCCCAGGCATTGCGCGGTCTTCTCAAGCCCCTTCACGAGGTCCGGCCAACGGTCCTCGGGGAAGTTGAGCCCCATGCGCTCCGCGATAAGACTCGCCGGCACCGACAGGTCGTAGCTCATGTCATTTCCAGTTCGGCCAGAACCGAAGCGAAATCGCGGTCGGAGAAGGATCCGTCTCTGAACACCACTCTCTCGAGATCGAGGGCGTAGATGAGCTCGCCGTCTACGGGGACTATCTTCCGCAGGCAACGCGTCCGTTCGTCGTCGTCATGAGGCACGAACCCGCCCGATACCTCCAGAGAGCCCAGCGCCGCGTCCACAGGGAGGACCACGGAGGCGGTCGAGGTACTTGCGATAATGAAGTGGTCGTCGAGGGCGATGTCGCGGGTCGGTTGCCCGAAACGCACCCGCAGGTCCACGACGGGCAGGACCCTGCCTTGAATGTTGACCACGCCGCGGATGTGAGGCGGGGATTCCGGCACCGGCTTGACCTCGACGGCACGCACTATCCTCTCGACCTCCCAGATGTGAAGAGCGTAGGTCTGCTCGTCGAGCTGGAATATCACCCAAGTCTCCGTCGTGCCATCGGCGGCGGCTGTGTCCACCGCCACGGCCGGCTTCGCATAGCCCAAGGGACCGTCTGACTGCATGGTCGTCTCACTCTCTCTTCCCAGAAGACTCATTGCCGGCTCGAAACCGCCGGCCCGGGCGCTCTTCCCAACGAAAAGGCCATCCAGACTCTAATATCGCCCGATATGCCCTCCAGCTTTACACTCTGCAAGCTATCGGCGATACGGGTGGTCGATCAGCCGTTCGAGAGGGCTTCGACGAGTTCGTCGGTGGTGGTCACCCAGCCGAAGATGTTCTCCACGTTCCAGAGCGTCGCCTCGTAGGTCGGACCGGGTATCAGCGGATGGGTGGCGTCGCTCACCAGGATGGGCCAGTAGTCGAGCGAGAAGCCGTCCCTGAGGGTCGACTCGACGCACACATTGGCCGCCAGACCGGAATAGATGCAGTACTTGATCCGGTATGTCTTCAGGATATGGTCGAGCTCCGTGCCGGCGAAGGCGCTATAGCGGTGTTTACGCACGATCGTGTCGCCGGCCTCGGGCTTCAGCTCCTCGATGATCTCCTCGTCCCAGGTACCCTCTGTGATCAGCCGGCCCCAGTACTCCGGGTGCCGCCTCATGAGGACCAACGCCAACTCCTTGTGCCAGTTGGGTGACTCGGGGCCGCCGGAATCGGAGTAGTCCCTGTTGTAGCTCATCTTGATGAAGACGATCTTCATCCCGGCTCCCCGGCAGGCGGGGATGAGCTTCTGGTGCCTCTCGACGACCGGGGTGTGAGGCGATGGATCCCAGCCGAAGAGATCGACCATGCCGCCCTTCTTGGTGAAGGCGTTCTGCATGTCCACCACGATGAGCGCGGTGCGTGAAAGGTCGAGCTCGAGGGGTTCCGGCCTGGCGGGGATCTCGAGGAGCCTGGGGGTCTGCGAAGGCTGGGG
>Ga0123332_1003628_pt1 | contig 14001 bp, 9 predicted proteins | sample BioC12SIPDNA_4_FD_89958 | JGI IMG/M metagenome (GOLD analysis project Ga0123332, IMG submission 89958) | Anaerobic biogas reactor microbial communites from Washington, USA - Biogas_R2_A C12 SIP DNA | ecosystem: Engineered > Bioreactor > Anaerobic > Unclassified | place: Washington, USA...
ACGACCAGAAGGACAGCGCCGGGTTCATCGCGCTGTACGGGCTGCCGATCGCGGTGCAGGCGATGAAGAAGCTCAAGAAGTAATCCAACGCGCGGGCTGCCGGGCAACGCCGACAGCCCGTTTTCATGGAGGAACATATGAAGCTCTGGCAGGGAAGGCTCGGGGGGGACGTCGACGAGCGGCTGAACAGGCTCAACCAGTCGATCGGCTTCGACGCGCGGATGGTCAGACAGGATATCTTGGGCTCGGTCGCGCACGCGAAGATGCTCGGGAAAATCGGCGTCCTGACCGCGGACGAGTGCGACGCGATCGTCGGGGGGCTGAACGGCATACTCGCCGACCTCGACGGCGGCGCGCTCTCGATCGACATGTCCGCCGAGGACATCCACACGTTCGTCGAGGCGGAACTGACCGCGCGCATCGGGCAGCCCGGCAAGAAGCTGCACACCGCGCGCAGCCGCAACGATCAGGTCGCGCTCGACCTCCGGATGTACTTAGCAGACGAGATCGCCGCGCTGTCCGGCCGCGCAAAGAGCGCGGTCGCGGCGCTGATCGACATCGCGGAACAACACCTCGAGACCGTCATGCCCGGCTACACGCATCTGCAGCGCGCGCAGCCGGTGACGCTCGCGCACCATTTGATGGCCTACGCGCAGATGCTGCTGCGCGACGCCGACCGCCTCGCGGACTGCCGCCGCCGCACGATGGTCTCGCCGCTCGGCAGCGGCGCGCTCGCCGGAACGGGCTACCCGCTCGACCGGCAGTTCGTCGCGGACGAAGTGGGCTTCCGTTCCGTCAGCGAGAACAGCCTCGACGCCGTCGCCGACCGCGATTTCGTGCTGGAACTGCTCTCCGACCTGTCGATACTGCTTTCGCACCTGTCGCGCTTCGCGGAGGAGATATGCCTGTGGTGCTCGTGGGAGTTTCGGTTCATGGCGCTCTCCGACCGCTTTTCGACCGGCTCGTCGATCATGCCGCAGAAGAAGAACCCCGACCTGGCGGAATTGATCCGCGGCAAGGCCGGGCGCGTGTACGGCGCGCTCGTCGCGCTTTTGACCGCGGTCAAGGGGCTGCCGCTCTCGTACAACAAGGATCTGCAGGAGGACAAGGAGGCGGTGTTCGACGCGCTCGACACGGCGAACCTGTGCCTCGACGTGCTGCCGCCGATGCTCGAAACCGCTAAGTTCTTCCCCGGCCGCATGCGCGAGGCCGCCGCCGCGGGGTTCCTGAACGCGACCGACCTCGCGGACTACCTGGTCGGCAAGGGCGTGCCGTTCCGGGACGCCTATCAGGTGTCCGGCGCGCTCGTCCGGCTCTGCGTCGAGAAGGGTGCGACGCTCGAGACTCTGCCGCTTTCTGAATATCAGAAGTTGCACCCGGCGTTCGACGAGGGCGTCTATGCGTTCATCGACCTCGGAAACTGCGTGAACCGCCGCAATGTCTACGGCGGCCCGGCGCCCGAGGCCGTCCGGGTGCAGATCGAGAACGCGCGGGCGAAACTGTCCGATTAAGCGCATATTCAACACCCCCTTCTTGGAAATTTGCCGTTGATGGTATATAATGGTCGTGGAGGCCATTTCCAAGGAGGGTTTTTCATGCGCCGAAGCGGCGTGCTCATGCACATCACCTCGCTCCCATCCCCCGGCGGCATCGGCACGCTCGGGCGCGCGGCCTACGAGTTCGTCGGCTTCATGGCGCGCGCGGGGCTGTCGGTCTGGCAGATGCTGCCGATCGGGCCGACCGGCTACGGCGAGTCGCCCTACCAGTCCGCCTCGACGCACGCGGGAAACCCGATGCTGATCGATCTCCCTCTGCTCGCAGAGGAGGGGCTGCTCCGCGCGGAGCTTCCGGAGCTCCCGGGCGACCCTTCGAAGGCCGATTTCGACGCCGTTCGGCGGGAAAAGGAAAAGCAGCTGCGGCTGTCGTTCGAGCAGTCGTTCGGCCTGGTCTCCCGCGAGGTGGCCGCGTTCGCCGCCGCGCGCCCGTGGCTCGACACCTACGCGCTCTATTCGGCCGTCAAGGACCATTTCGGCGGCGCGATGTGGTCGAAGTGGCCGCCGGAATACCGAAACAGGCGCTTGGTCCGCGAGGGGCCGTTCCGCGCGGAGATGGATTTTCACCTCTACTGCCAGTGGCTGTTCTTCCGCCAGTGGCATGCGCTCAAGGAATACGCGAATGCAAAGGGCATCGCGCTGTTCGGTGACATGCCGATCTACGTGGCCGAGGACTCCGCCGACACCTGGGCCGACCCGCAATTCTTCCAGCTCGGCCGCGATTTTCGGCCGCTGCGCGTCGCGGGCGTGCCGCCGGACTACTTCAGCCGGGACGGCCAGCGTTGGGGCAACCCGCTCTACCGCTGGGGCAGGCTGCGGCGCGACAAGTTCCGCTGGTGGCTGAACCGGCTCCGCTCGGCTTCCGAGATGTTCGACTGGCTGCGCATCGACCACTTCATCGGCTTTGCGAACTACTACTCGATCCCGGCCGCGTCGCCGACCGCGCGCGAGGGGAAGTGGGTCAGGGCGCCGGGGACGGCGCTGTTCAAGCGCGTTGCGAGAGAGCTGCCGGAGCTCGCGATCGTCGCCGAGGACTTGGGCGAGGTCGGCCCGCGCGTCAAAAAGCTGATCGCTCGCTTCGGCTATCCGGGCATGAAGGTCTTGTCGTTCGGCTTCGACAGCGACGAGAACAACCCGCACTTTCCGGGAAACATCGTCCCGAACTCGGTCGTCTACACCGGCACGCACGACAACGACACGGTCGCCGGCTGGTGGGAGAAGGCGGCGGAGCCGGTCAAGGCGTTCGCCCGGCGCTCGCTCCCCCAGATCGACGACATCGTGGACGCGATGATCGAGTGCGCGTTCCGGTCGATCGCCGACGCCGCGATCGTGCCGATGCAGGATTTCCTGCATTTGGGCGGCGACGCGCGGATGAATTACCCCGGCACCGTCGGCGGAAACTGGCGGTGGAGGGTGCCGCCCGGCGCGGCGACGGACGCGCTGGCCGACGGCATACGACTGCTGAACGACCGCACCGGACGCACCGTATCTGTGATGGAGGGAAAGCGATGAACACGATCGCCTGCGCGGAGAAGATACTGCTGGCGCGCCACCGAAAGCCTCTCTCGGAGGCAAACGCTGCGCAGCTGCACGGCGCGCTCTCGGAGGCCGTGATGCTCGAAATCGCGCCGACCTGGTTAGAGAGCGAGCGCAGGCGCGCGGGGGGCCGCCGCGCGTTCTACCTGTCGGCGGAGTACCTGGTCGGCAGGCTCGTGTTCAACAACCTGCTGGCGCTCGGCTGCCTCGAGGACGTGCGCGCGCTGCTCTCGGACCGGGGCGTCGATTTGAATTGCCTCGAGGACGTCGAGGACGCGGCGCTCGGAAACGGCGGGCTCGGCCGGCTCGCGGCGTGCTTCCTCGACAGCGCCGCGACGATGGGCGTGCCGCTCGACGGCTACGGGCTGCGCTACCGCTTCGGGCTGTTTAAGCAGTTGATCGAGGGCGGGCGGCAGGTCGAAATTCCGGACGACTGGGCGAAATGGGGCGACCCGTGGTCCGTGCGGCGCGACGAGTTCGCGGTGACGGTCCCGATGAAGACCGGCGACGTGCGCGCGGTTCCGTACGACATGCCGGTGATCGGCCTCGGCGGAAGGAACATCGGAACGCTGCGGCTCTGGCAGGCGGAGAGCGAGCGCGAGCTCGACTTTTCGCTGTTCAACCAGCAGCAGTACGCGCGCGCGTCCGCCGCGAAGAACCGCGCAGAGGACATCACGAAGGTGCTCTACCCGAACGACACGAGGGCCGCCGGCAAGCGCATGCGCATCCGGCAGCAGTATGTGCTCGTCAGCGCGAGCCTGCAGGACATGCTCCGGCAGTTCGACGCCCTGAACCTGCCGATTTCGAAATTCCCGGAGATGGTCGCCGCGCAGCTGAACGACACGCACCCGGCGATGGCGATTCCGGAGCTGATCCGGCTGCTCGGGAGCCGCGGCGTGCCGTTCCCGGACGCGCTCGACGCCGCGCGGCGCGTGTTCAGCTACACGAACCACACCGTGATGCAGGAGGCGCTCGAGCGGTGGGACGCCGCGGTGCTTTCGAGCGTCGTGCCCGAGATCGCCGAGATCATCCGGCGGATCGATCACGCGTTCCGCCACGAGCTCGCCGAGAGGGGCGTCGACGCCGGGGGGCTCGCGATCGTCGAAAGCGGCGTCGTCCACATGGCGCGTCTGTCGGCGTACGCCTCGCACCGCGTCAACGGCGTCGCGGAGATACACTCGGAGCTGCTCAAGCGGACGGTGTTCCGGCGCTTCCACGAGCTGTACCCGGACCGCTTCACAAACGTGACGAACGGCGTCACGCAGCGGCGCTGGCTGATGCTCTGCAACCCCGAGCTCTCGCGCCTAATCGAGAGCCGCATCGGGGGCGGGTTCGCGGCGGACCTGCCGGCGCTCGCGAAATTGACGCCGCACCTCGAGGGCATGGTCGACGAATTCCTCGCCGTGAAGCGCGAGAAGAAGCGCCAGCTCGCCGAGTATGTGCTCAAGCGCGAGGGCGTCCGGCTGAACCCGGACTTCCTGTTCGACGTGCAGATCAAGCGGCTGCACGAATATAAGCGGCAACTGCTCAACGCGCTGTCCGTCTACGACCTCTACTGCGAGTGGAGGGACGGGAAGCTCCCGGATTTCACGCCGACCGCGTTCATCTTCGGGGCGAAGGCCGCGCCGGGCTACGCGCGCGCGAAGGCGATCATCTACTTCATCAACAAACTCGCGGAAATGATCGCCAGCGACGCCGCGGCGGGGGCCGCCATGCAGGTCCTTTTCCTGCCGAACTACAACTGCTCGCTCGCGGAGAAGATCATCCCGGCGGCGGACCTGTCCGAGCAGATTTCGCCCGCGGGCACCGAGGCGAGCGGCACCGGCAACATGAAGCTGATGCTCAACGGCGCGCCGACGATCGGCACGCTCGACGGCGCGAACGTCGAAATCGTCCGCGAGGCGGGGATCGGGAGCAACTTCATCTTCGGCGCGACGGTCGGGGAGCTCGCCGCGCTCTCCGATTACAATCCCCGCGCGGTCTACGAATCCGAGCCCCGCGTGAAGCGCGCGGTCGACGCCTTGCTTCTGTTCGACGACCCGGACGGCGCGCTCAAGGAATTGCACACGGCGCTGCTCGACGGCGCGAGCTGGCACAGGCCCGACCACTACTATGTGCTCAAGGACTTCCTGCCCTATCAGGAGGCGCGGCTCAAGGCGATGGAGGCGTACAAAGACCGGCGCGGCTTCGCGATGATGTGCCTCAAGAACATCGCGGGCGCGGGAAAATTCTCCTCCGACCGCTCGGTCGGGGAGTACGCGAGGAATATCTGGAGGGTGTAGGGGAGTTACCGGCCGAGGTTCTTCGGCCTGAGCCCTATGTCGACCGGCGCGCCGATTTTTCCGTTGATGTATTTCTCGCAGACGGCGTTCCCGAGCGACGCGTACAAGAGCCGGTTCAGCGCGAGCCCGAACACGAGGTAGAAGAACCCGCCGAACATCAGCATGTAGACGGCGGCCTGCGGAAAGCCCGTGAACGCGACGTACAGCGCGACCGGGAACGCGAGCGTCAGAATGCGCAGTCCCAGAAACTGCGGGAGCCGCGCGACCACGAGCACGAGCGCGTTTTTCAAGAGCTGGCGGAACGAGAGCCTGTAGGTGACCATCAGCATGTAGAGCACCTCGAGCATCAGAAGCCACGCCGCCGCCGCCGCGAACACGAGCGCCTGCGGCACGATGAACAGTATGCTCACGTCCGAGACCATGTCCGCGTAGAACCGCCACAGGATGAACGTCAGAACCGGCAGCGCGCCGGTGATCGTGGAGACCAGCAGCGCCTGCTTCCAGTTCTTGCGGAAGTGCTCGAAGAAGTCGCTTGCCGGGAAGCTGTGCTCGCCGCGCGCCCAGTTGCGCAGCACGTAGCTCGCGCCGGCGGTCGCGGGGCCGGTCAGCGCGACGAGCGGCCAGAGAACCAGCAGAAACGTGAACACGAGCGCGCTCACCTGGCCCGCGGCGTCGGCGGTCGACGCCGCGCTCGCGAGCGTCTGCTCGAGCGTCAGAAAGTTGACGCCCGTCCAGAGGATCGCGGGCAGCCAGAACGCGAGGTACAGGAGGTTCAGCCCGACCATCGCGCTCCAGCGAATCTTGAGCGCGTCGAAGAACAGCTTCACGCGCGTGTCGGGCAGGTCCTCCGGCCGGAAATCCCTGCTCGCCGCGCGGTTCAGGCGCCCCGCGCCGAAGAGCTTGCCGACGATGTTCATGCGACATACCCCCTATACGAACCCATTATAGCAGAAACGCGCCCCGTTGCATAGGGCGCGTTTCCGCATACACGTCATATCGCGTACGATGTCCTCGCGATGATCTGGTCCTGGTACATGCGGTCGAGCTGCACGAAGTGGCCGCTCCAGCCCCAGACGCGCACGATGAGCTGGCGGTGCTTTTCGGGGTGCCTCTGCGCGTCGAGCAGCGTCTCGCGGCTGACGGCGTTCAACTGCAGCTGGTGGCCGCCGAGCAGCACGAACGTGCGCACGAGCTGCGCGACCTTCTTGAGCCCCTCGCCGTTGCGGAACACCGTGTCGTGGAGCTCCAGCGTCAAGGGCCCGCCGTTGATCGCGCGCGCGAGCGCCGGGCGCGCGAAGCCCTCGAGCACCGTCAGCGGGCCGGCGTCCTGCAGAAGCAGCGCCGGGGAGAAGTTCGCCGGGAGCCGCTCGCCCTTCCTGCGGCCGTCCGCGGTCGCGCCGAGATGGTCGGCATGCCAGACGTAGTACATCGCCGAGCCGGTGCCCGCGCGGAAGATGCCGCCGCGCTCGTTTTTCAGGCCGTCCAGCGAGTCCGCGAACGCCCCGAGCAGCCAGTCGGCGAGCGGCTCGCACGAGGGATCGCGGCCGAGCTTCGGGGCCTCCGCGCGCAGCAGGTGCAGAAGCTCCGCGTCGCCGTCGAAATTCCGCTCCATCGCCCCGACGAGCGCCTCGGCATTTACCCGGCCTTCTTCAAACACGAATTTCCGGACCGCGGCGAGCGCGTCGACCGCGTTCGCGAAGCCCGTGCCGTGCACGCCGTAGTTGTTGTACTTGGCCCCGAGGCTGATGTCCTGCCCGCGCTCGAGGCAGCCCGCCATCATCACGCTCTGCCACGGCGCCGGCTCGATCCGTATGTTCCGCACGCCGTCCGCGATCTCGGCCGCCTTTTCGCGGAGCCGCGCTTCGACGAGCGCCTGAAATTCCTCGAAATTCGCGGCGTCCGCGAGTCCGTCGACGCACGCGGAGCGCACGACCTCGGCCAGCGGCATCGCGCCGATGTTCGGGATGTCCATCGCGACGCCGGGCACGATGAACTCCCAGCACGCGGCGACCGTGTAGTTGCGCGCGTCCTCCAAATCGTACCCGAGCGCGATGAGCCCGGGGATCACGACGTCGTCGTTCGCGTATTGCGGGAAGCCGAGCCCCTGCTTCGTCAATTCCGTGCAACGCTCGTAGATCCCGAGCGGCGTGTTCTTGTTGACGCGGAGGTTGATCTTCGGGTCGATGCGCTTGAGCTCGAGGCTCGCCGTCAGGCAGAGCGCCGTCAGCGCGTTCGAGGCGTCGCGCCCCTCGCGGTCGCAGCCGCCGAGCATCATGCTCTGGCCGTTGTCGCCCTGCTGCATGCCGGTGTAGAGGTCGCTGTCGCGGTTGAACGTCAGGAAGAACTCCTCGAGAAGCTCGAGCGCGTCCGCCTCCGACATTCCGCGCTCAAAATCACTCTTCAGATACGGCCACATGTACTGGTCGAACCGCCCGACCGTGTTGTGGTAGACGTTCGAGGCCCAGAGCGACAGGTGCAGCATCCGGAACATCCGGAGCGCGTTCGGGAAGTCCTTCGCGCCCAAGCGGATCGCGTCCTTGAGCCCCTCGCCGTCCGGGAGCAGGTCGGCATACCGGTCGGCAAACGCGATCACCGCGTCGATCGTCTCGATCGCGGCCTCGAGGAAGTCGCGGTCGCCGCGTCCCTCGGCGAGCACCTTTTCGGCAACCGCGCGGCGGGGGAGCAGCCCCTCGCGGAGCACGCCCTCGTAGTCCGACGAGATGTTGCAGACGCGCCCCTGTTCGTGCATGAAGCGGCCCGCGAACAGGCGCTCCTTTTCGCCGTCCGTGTAGATGTCCGGGAACGCCGGAACCGTGCGGATGCCGGGGATGCGCTCGCCCGGCCGGACGAGAACGCGCTCCTCCTCGAGCAGCAGCCGAAGCCGCCTCGACGCGCGCTTCACCAGCGGCAAATCCTCCCGCGCGATCTCCTCCTGCAGTTCCCGAAAGCGTTCGCCCGAAAGGGGCGCCCGCAGCGCCCGGTGCTCGCCCTCGACGATCCAGTCGAGCAGCGCCCGTATCCTCTCCGTCATAGTGCCACCGCCTTTATGCCGTATTGTTCGAAGATCGCCAGGTTCATGTTGGGCTCCTTGTCGACGTCGAAGCCCGGGCGGTATTCCTCGCCGACGAGCCCATACTTCGCGCCCGCCGAGCGGTTGTAGCGCAGGAGCTCGACGCGCTCGAGGTTTTCCGCGCCCGCGAGCAGCCGCGCCGTCGCTTCAAGGTTCTCGTCCGAATCGTTGACGCCGGGGATGACCGGCACGCGCGAGCGGAACGGCACCCCCGACCGGATCAGCGCGCCGAGGTTCTTGAGAATCAACTCGTTCGATACACCCGTCCAGCGCCGGTGTTCCTCCGGGTCGACGAGCTTGATGTCCATCATCACGAGGTCCATGCGCGAGATCATCGACAGGAACGCGCCCTCGGAGGCGAACCCGCAGGTCTCGATCGCCCTGTGGACGCCCGGCAGCCGGTCCGCGACGTCCTCGACGAACGCAAGCTGCAAAAGCGCCTCGCCGCCCGAGAACGTCACGCCGCCGCCGTTGAGCGCGAGCACCTTCGCGTGCCGGAGGACGCGCTCGGCGACGGCGCTCGCCGACATCGGCGTCCCGACGATTTTGATCGCCCCGTTCGGGCAAACCGGGACGCACATTCCGCACGCGGTGCACATGTCCGGCGTCGGGCAGATTTCGCGGCAGCGCCCGCAGTCCGTGCAGAGACTCTTCGTGACCGCGCGCTCGGGCCGGGGTTTCAGGCCCTCCGGGTTGTGGCACCACCGGCAGCGCAGCGGGCAGCCCTTCAAAAACACCGCGACGCGTATGCCCGGCCCGTCGAACACCGCGAATTCCTCGATGTCGAACACGATCCCGACCGTGTCCCGCATGCCCCCGCCTCCTTTATACCCGGCGCGTCCCTTGGTAATCACTGATTTATTCGGCGGCAGGCTTGCCGGTCGCTTTTCCGCCCCCACAAGGTTGCTTTCCCTTCGGGAAAGCAGGTCGCTGCGCGACCGTGCGATTCAAATGCATTTGAATCGCACGCCGTTGTCGCTCATCCGGTCGCCGTAGCGCCGCTACGGCTCCGTTCTGGCTCCGTGTGGGGACGAAAAATCGCCTCGGCAATCCACCACCGAATGAAATCCGTGCTTACCTTGACAAACCGGGCAAAGCGCCGTATTATGAGAACCGAGAATACCGAAGGAGAACCACCATGCCGCAGCCGAACGGAAAGCTCAAGCTCAGGGACCTCGCCCGGCTGACGGGTCACACCGTCGGCACGGTTTCGAAGGCGCTTCACGGAAAGCCCGGCCTGTCGCTCGACACGCGCGAGCGCATCCTCAAGGCGGCGAAGGAGACGGGCTACATCGGAAACGCGCTCGCGGGGTCGCTGCGCTCCGGCACGACGAAGACCGTCGCGATCATCCTGGGCGACATCTCGAACCCGCTGTTTTCGATCTTCGCGAAGCAGCTGATCGCCGGGCTCAAGGACAGCGGCTACAGCGCGATATTGCTCAACACCGACGAGAACAGCCTCGAGGAGGAGCGCGCGATCGTCACCGCGCTCTCCCGCAACGTCGACGGCGTGTTCATCTGCCCGACGCAGCAGGGGAGCGCGAACATGCAGCTGCTCAAGCACAACGAAGTGCCGTTCGTGCTGATCGGCCGGCACTTCGACGACGACTCGTTCGACGGCGTCTGCTTCGACGACCGCGAGGGCGGCAGGCTCGCCGCGGAGCACCTGCTCTCGCTCGGCCACCGCGAGATACTGCTTTTGACCGGCCCCGACTACATCTCGAGCGCCCGCGAGCGGAAGCAGGGCTTCTTCGACGCGTTCCGCGCGCTGCGACTTTCGCCCGACCCGAAGCTGATCCGCGAGGTGGACATCGCCACCGACGCGGCCGTGCACGCGGTCGAGCACGCCGTCGGCGAGGGCGCGCGCTTCACCGCCGTCTGCGCGTTCTCGGACTACGTCGCCTGGCAGGTCATCTACGCGCTGAACGGCCTCGGGCTGTCGGTCCCGGGCGACGTGAGCGTCATCGGCTTCGACAACATACAGTCCGACATTCGCCTCCCGGTGCCGCTCTCGACCGTCGGCTGCGACAAGCGCGCGTTCGGCCGGCGCGCGGTCGAGCTGCTGCTGGGGCGCATCGAGAACCCCTCCGCGCCGCGCGAACAGGTCCGGCTCAAGACGTCGCTCGTCGCCCGCGGCACCACCGCGCCGCTTGGATAACGTTTTCCAAAGTCCTTTTTTGAAAACAGCCTGCGCGGACAGGCTGTTTTCTTTTGCTAGGATCGCCCGTAGACCGCCCGCGATGCCGAGTACATCCGCTTGTACTGCTCGAACCGCTCGTCGTACTGCGCTTTGAACCGGCCGTCCGGCGCGTACGTCTCCCCGGGGTGCACGAGCGCCGCGGCGGCCTCGTCGAACGACGAAAACTGCCCGGTCGCGAGCGCGCAGAGCATCGCCATGCCGACGGTTCCGGCCTGCGCCTCGCGCGTGCGCGTGATCGGCAGGCCGAGGATGTCCGCGCGCAATTGCAGTGCCTCCGGGGACGCGCCGCCGCCGCCGGCCGTAAGCGCGCCGAAGCGCATGCCGAACCGCTCGAGCAATTCGAGGTTCAGCCGCATCTCGTAGCACATGCCCTCGAGGATCGCGCGGTAGACGTCGGAGGCCGTCGTCGAAAGCGTCAGCCCCGCGAGCATGCCCTTCGCCTCCGCGTCCATGTGCGGCGTGCCGGTGCCGCCCAAGTGCGGCAGAAACAGCACCGGCGACGGGGCTTCGGAGATCGACTTGTTCAATTCGTCGTACGCGCTCGTGCCCTCGAGCCTGCAGCGGTCGCGAAGCTCGGCCGCGAACTGGTCGCGATACCACTTGAGCGCGGCGCCCGCCGTGTTGTTGAACACCAATGCCAGATAGCGCCCCGGCACCGCGTGCGGCTCCGCGCAGATGTTGTAGCGGAACATGCCCTTCAAGTCCATGTCGTCCGGCAGCACCGACGTGATGCACTCGGCGCTGCCGATGCCGTCGGCGGCCTGCCCGGGGCGCAGCGCGCCCGCGCCGAGCGCAGCGGCGATCTGGTCGTGCACGCCGGAGACGATGATCGGGGACCCCTGTATGCCGAGCTCGCGCGCGACGGACGGAAGCATCTTCCCGACCGGGTGTCCCGCCGGGACGTAGTCCGGCAGCCACGCGCGCGGTATGCCGAACGCCTTGAGCGTTTCCGGGTTCCAGTCGCCCCTGAACCGGTCGAACAGCAGCGTCCGCGAGGCGAGCGAGCCGTCCGCCGTGCACTCGCCCGAGAGCATGTAGGCGACGTAGCCGCTGTAGGGGAGTATCTTTTCGGTTTTTTCGAGCAGCTCCGGCCGGTTCTTCTGCATCCAGAGCAGCTTCGGCAGCGTGAACATGAAGTTGATCGGCATGCCGGACGTGCGCATCAGTTCGTCCGCATCGACCGCCGCGCGCAAGTCGTCGAGCTCGCCGCTGCCGCGGACGTCGGTGAAGAAGATGCTGTCGCAGACCGGCTTGCCGTCGCGGCCGATGTGCGCGACCGCCTCGCCGAACGACGCGGCCGCCAGCGCCTCGATCGGCTCGCCGGACGTCGCGGCGACCTCCCTGAGCACGGTTTTCACCGCCTCCCACACGTCCGACGGCCGAAGCTCGACGTGGCCCGGAGCGGGGAAGCGCAGGTTATACTCGCGGTAGGCGCTCGAGAGCGCCCTGCCGTCGCGCGCGATGACGGTCGCCTTGCTGCCGGTCGTGCCGACGTCGAGACCGATGTATGCCATGGGAACCTCCTCCCAGGCAATCACTGACTTATTCGGCGGCAGGCTTGCCGGTCGCTTTTCCGCCCCCACCGTGTCGCTCATCCGGTCGCCGTAGGCCTCCACTACGGCTCCCTGCTGGCTCCTTGTGGGGGCCAAAAATCGCCTCGGCAATCCACCACCTCATTGCGTCCGTGCTTGCCTCAGATCGCGATGCGCGTGTAGCCGAGGTACTTCACGAGCGCCTCGTCCATCGCGCGCTCCCAGTCGCCGAACGTGATCGTCGTGTGGTGGCGGAAGCCCGCGTAGCAGATGTTCTGCATCTTGCGCTGCAAATCGTCCGAGCGCATGACGCCGGGCGTGCCGAAGAAGCCCTCCTCGACCGGGTCGGAGGTCACCTCGCCCGTGCTCAAATAGAACTGGCACCGGCCGTTGTCCGTGCGCCCGCCCGCGAACGTGATTGCACCGGGGCGGATGTGGCCGACGTTCAGGCCCCACGAGCAGTTCGGGCCGGAGGTCTTGACGAACATCTTGTGCTCCTCGATGCGGCCGGGCTTTACCATCATGTCGGCCGGCACCGGGCCGCAGTGGAACAGTATCAATTTGTCCGGGTCGGTCCCGTAGTTGTTGTTGAGGTCGAGGCACGCGGCCGAGCCCTCGGAGGCGGCGGCGAGCGCGGCCATCGTGTAGACGTTCGAGGCGTCGGTCTCGCACGCGGCGGGGACGCCCAGCATGTTGAAGATGCCGAGCAGCGAGCACGGCGCGATTTTCAATTCGTCTTGCAGTTCCGTCCAGCAGCGAAGCGTCAGCGCGCCCAGGCTCAGTTCGTCGACGTAGCTCTGCATGGTCGCTCCGAACCGGGCGAGGGTCTTGTCCGCGTAGTCCGGAACGCCCTCGAAGCTCGCGGCGGCGTGCAGCCGGTCGATCCACTCGCGCACGCGCGGGTCGTTTTCGGGCATTTTATTGTAGCGCGCGAGCACGCCGACGAGGTCGAACGACTCGACCTCGACGCCCCTGCGCTCCATCGCAATCTCGTCGAAGCGCACGGACTTGAACGCGGTCGTGCGCGCGCCGAACACGCCGACGCGCAGGTGGCGCAGCTTCTTGACGATGCGGCAGATCGCGGCGAAGTCGCGCAGCTCGCGCTCGAAGTCCTCGCCCAGCGGGTGCATGACGAACGGCCTTCCGGAGGTGAACTTGAAGTCCATCTGCTTGAACACGCTGCACAGCCCGAGCTTTCCGCAGAACGCGTCGCGGCGGTTCGCGAAGTCCATCTTGCCGATTTCGTCCGGGTACGCCTGCAAAAGCACCGGCACGTCGATGTCCGCGAGCGCCGCCTTGATGCCGTTCTCGTCGCCGAAGTTCGGGAGCGTGATGATCACGCCGTCGAACTCGCCGCGGTGCTCGTCCAGGAATTTTTTGAACAGCATGCCCTCGGCCGTCGTCTCGATCGCGCCGAAGCGCGTGAGCGAAGGATCCGTCGTCAAAAGCTCGATGCCGTGCTTCGCGGCCGCCTGTGCGAGTTCCCTTCTCGCGTCCTCGAGGAATTCGCTCGGGAAAAAGCCGCGGTTCGCCACCAAAAGCGCCATCTTCATTCGGGTGCCCTCCTTGCAACATACATTCACATTCTCAACCTATATGCCAAAAAACACGCGGTTGGAAAACGTTTTCTGCCCATGATCCACCGCTGGTATTCTATCACAGCGCCGTCCGGACCGTCAAGCGCGAATGCCGAAAAACACAAAAAAATCCGGAAAACGCGGGCGTTTTTTTGCGAGCGGATAAAGAAGTTTTCACATAGGACACAGCTTTTCCTTGCTCCCGCCCAAAGACTGTAGTATAATAAAACGCGAGGTCTATGAAGGAATGG
>Ga0123332_1003630_pt1 | contig 13991 bp, 8 predicted proteins | sample BioC12SIPDNA_4_FD_89958 | JGI IMG/M metagenome (GOLD analysis project Ga0123332, IMG submission 89958) | Anaerobic biogas reactor microbial communites from Washington, USA - Biogas_R2_A C12 SIP DNA | ecosystem: Engineered > Bioreactor > Anaerobic > Unclassified | place: Washington, USA...
CCGTCACCCGATGTGCCCTGGACAAGGGGGCTGAAGTCGTCGGCATTCATGAGGGTTGGCAGGGAGTGGTGGATGGCGGCGAGCAATTCGAGCCGTTCAACTGGCGCAGCGTGGGCGGCATCCTGCAGTTGGGCGGCACGATCCTCGGTACGGCGCGCTGCGAGCTCTTCCGCACGGTGCCTGGCCGGCGCCAGGCCGCACGTAACCTGATCCAGGATGGTGTCGACGGCCTGGTGGTGATCGGCGGCGACGGCTCGCTGACGGGCGCGCTTCTCCTGCAGCAGGAATGGCCGGAGCATGTCCGTGCATTGGCGGCCGAGGGACTCATCTCACCGGAGAAAGCCAAGTCCCACCCATCATTCCGTATCGTGGGGCTTCCCGGATCGATAGACAATGACCAGTTCGGCACCGATATGAGCATCGGAGCGGATACCGCGCTGAACACCATTGTCGAGGCGGTGGATAAGCTCAAGTCAACTGCAGACTCACACCAGCGCACCTTTGTCGTGGAGGTGATGGGCAGGCGCTGCGGCTATCTCGCCTTGATGGGCGCGGTGGCTACGGGGGCCGACTGGCTGCTGATCCCCGAAGAGGAGATGGATTCGCGCTGGCATTTTCGAATGGTCGATGCGCTGAAGACCGGCCGGGAGGCGGGCCGCCGGCACGATGTCATCATCTTCGCGGAGGGTGCGCGGCATCCGGACGGACTCCCCATTCGCGCTGACACCCTCACGGAGATCCTGCGAAACCGCATGGGCATCGAGGCCCGCGTGACGGTGCTGGGGCATGTGCAGCGAGGCGGATCGCCCAGCGGGTTTGATCGCAATCTTGCATCGCGCCTCGGCGCGGCGGCAGTCGACACCATTTTGGGACCGGATGAGACACCCGTGATGCTCGGCCTGGTACATGGCGAGCCCAAGGCCACCCCTCTGGAAGAAGTTGTCGCCAAAAGCCGCGATATCAACACTCAGATCGACCACGGCAATTTCGAAGAGGCGCTGGCCCTGCGCGGCCGGAGTTTCCTGGACTCACTCAGCTTGTTGAAGACGCTGGCACGGGCGCATCCGAAGGCAGAGTTGGCGGCCCGCGGGCGTATCGCCATCATGACCGGGGGGCCAGACTCGCCCGGCATGAACGCAATCCTGCGCACCGCGCTGCGGATGGCGCGGAACGAGGGCCAGGATGTCATCGGTATCCGCTATGGCCTTGGCGGACTGGCACGCGGGGATGTCTGGGATCTTAGCTGGATGGATGTTCAGAACTGGATCAACCTGGGCGGAAGCGAACTGGGAGCGATCCGGCACGAACTGGACGATGAGGAGATCAAGGCGATCGCGGAGCAAATCCGGCGGTGGGACATCCGCGGAATCATCGCGGTTGGCGGTCTCCAGACCTACTGCCAGATCCAAAAACTGGCAGATGTGCGCGATACCTATCCGGAGCTGTGCATCCCGATGATCTGCGTCCCGGCAACCATCGGCAACAACCTGCCGGCCACCGAGGTCACCGTGGGCGCGGATACCGCGCTCAACAATATCGTGGACGCGGTGGACAAGATCAAGTACACAGCCGGTGCAGCCCATCGCGCCTTCCTGGTCGAGGTGATGGGCCGGGAGAGCGGCTACCTCGCCCTCGCTTCAAGCCTGGCAACCGGCGCGGAGATGCAGCTGCTGAACGAGGATGGGATCGACCTGCGGGTCTTGCAGAAGGATATCGAACAGCTCCGTGAGGGCTTTGCCAGCGGTAAGAAGCTGGGAATCGTCATCATTGCAGAGGACGCTTCCCCCTACTACGATACCGAGTTCGTCCGCCGCATCATGGTGGCTGAGGCTCACGGCCAGTTCGATGTGCGCGAAGCCATCCTGGGACACCTCCAGCGCGGGGGCGTGCCGACCGCGTTCGACCGGGTGCAAGGCAGCCGTCTTGGCGCGCATGCTGCGCGCAAGATCATGGAGGACGTTGCCGCGGGGCGCGATGAAGTGAACGTCATCGGGGTCTGGCGGCGCGGCGTCGAGTTCACTCCACTTGCCGAGGCCATGGCGCAGATGGACTGGGAGCACGATCGTCCCAAGGTCCAGCCCTGGCTTTCATGGCGTCCGGTGTCGGTGGTCTTGGCGAAGCCGCACGCGGGAGCCTAGCGGAGTTTTTCGATCGCGGCGATCAACCGGTCGATCTGTTCATCTGTGTGGGTGGCGAAAATGGCCACGCGCAGAGCGCCGCCTTGCGGTGTGCTGCTGTAGCGAGTCACATGCGCCACGCAGATGTCCCGCTCGAATAGTTCTGCCTTGAGATGCGCCAGGTCGACTCCGGGGAAGGCGGTCAGGCACAGTATCGGAACCGGTGAATCTTCCAGCACCCAACCGAGCCTTCGCAGCCCGCTGCGCGCGCGAGCAACATTCGACCAGAGCTGCTCCCGAAGCTCAGGGTGGGACCGGACATAGTCGAGCGACCACGTCGAGGCCGCAGCAGCCGGGAGCGGTGAAGGGCTGCTGCCCACCAGCGCATGAGCGTTGCGCCAGAGCTGCTCGATGAAGGATGACGATCCGGCGATGACGCCGCCGTGCCCTCCGAGTGCTTTACTCAGGGTATGAGTCGTGTAGCAACGCACGGCTGTGTCGGACCCGGCGGACACGCCTTGCGTTCCGCACCGCTCCGAAGCAAACTCCAGCGAGCCCCGGCCGAGGCTGCCGATGACCCCGGTTGCGTGCGCGTCATCGATGCACAAGATCGCGCCTTCATACCGGCTCAGCACCTGGATGTAGTCCATCAGGGGCGCGACCTCTCCGGAGATCGGGAAGACGCCGTCGGTCAGCACCAGGGGGCGCTCGGCCCGGCCCAACGTTGTGTGCAAGGCGCCGGCGAGTGCGGCGGGGTTCGCGTGGGGGAAGGGATGCACGGGGACGCCGGCCGCGCTTGCCGCATCTCGACCGCTGAGATGCGCGACCTCATCCACGTAGATCCGATCATATTCGTTCTGCAGGCCCTGCAGCAGGATTTCGCTCCCCAGGTACGCCGAGACGGTGTAGAGCGCAGCCTCCTGGCTAAGAAAGACGGCAGCCGCGCGTTCCACTGCCTGAAAGACCGGATGTTCTCCGTATCCCCCGCGCGAAGTCGCGGTGGTCAGCCCATATTTGTTAAGTGCTGCGCCGGCAGCAGCCACGAGACCGCTGTGGCCCTGCAGGCCCAGGTAGCCGGTGCCCGCGAAGTAGTCGCGCCACCGTCCATTGATGATCGTGCGCGCGCCCGGCGCACTTTCCATGACGAAATCCATCCGCACCTAATCCTTGAGAAAAGTTCGCGCGCCCACAAATGTCTCGCGCAGCCCTTCGACCTGCTGGACATTGTCTTCGTATACCCCGTTGATACGCCGGGAGGAGTGGATGATATCCCATCCGCCGCGACTGACCGCCACATGGGTGATCTTTCGAGCATCTCCAGCCTCACCGAAAAAGAGCAGATCGCCGGGCTGATAGGGGAAGTCGACCGGCCGGCCCGCCGTATATTGCATGTCCGCATCGCGCGGCAGGATCACGCCGGAGAGGCGGTGGAGCAGTTGGCTGAAGCCGGAGCAATCGATGCCCCAGGCGGAGCATCCACCCCAGAGGTACTGGACACCGATGAACCGCCCTGCATCCCGGCTGATCTGGTCGCGCCTGGTTTTCTCGTTGTGAGGCAGCTCGTCCAGGGTACGGAGTGCGTCCGCCCTGACCCAGCCGGGGTGCGCGCCGGCCAGCAACACATGGCGCCACGGGCCTTCTTCCCCGTCCACCGCCACAGAGGTGCCGCCGAGGAGCCGCGTGGCAAGCGGCGCTAGCTCGTCAGGTCTTGTTCGGACTCCGGTCTCAGGGCTGCACACCAGGTCTGTGACGGCGTCGATCGCTGTACCGGCCAGATAAGGGGCGTAGACCCAACCAAGATAGCCATCGGGCTGGCGGACGAAGCACCAGCGCTCCTCTTCCAGCAGCACCTCGACAGGGCACCCGTTGAGCAGTTGGCTCAGTTGCTCGGCCAGGAAGGAAGGCCTGGCATAGAATCCGGTGATGTTGGTTCCCAGGGCACGGCTCGGACTGCCAGACCGCAGAACGCGGACCTGCGTTGTGTCGTGAGTAACCTTGGGAAACCGGGCGGCCAGCCGGCCCACCACGTCGTGGAGCGTCTTCTCGTCCAGGACCGCGCCGGTCAGGGCGAGCCCGCCACCGGGGTCCCCGATCAGGTCGAGCCGGCAATAGCACGTGCGGCTGTCCGAGTAGGCGCTCGCGATTTCGCTCAGTGCGGACACCATTTCATCTGTCACGGTAAGACCTCCTCAAAAACGCGCGCCATGTTGCGCCAACAGACTTTCTCCACCTGGGCTGCAGACAGACCGCCTCGTCCAAGTTCGTCCACGATATGGGGATAGCTCTCGACTCCTGTCAGGCCGGCCGGGCCAAAGCTGATGCCGTCCAGGTCGCCACCCAGGCCGATGCAATCCTCGCCTCCGGCGTTGAACGCATGCTTCAGGTGGCGCACCACCCAATCCAGTGGCGGGAGGGGGATCGCGGACAGCTGGGGGCCTGCAGCCATGCGGTGCTTCTGCCGTGTCGCCGCGTCCGCGCCCTTCACGGGGGCCATGATCGCATCCCACGCCGCAAGGTAGGCCGGATCAAGAAAGTCAGGCGCCAGGTTGATGCCCATGACGCCTCCCCGGCCGGCCAGGATGCGGATCTGCGCATCGGTCAGGTTGCGCGAAGCCGGGCTCAGCGCGCGGCAATTGGAGTGGCTGGCGATGAATGGCCTGTCGCCCATCAAGCCGGCGACCTCGAGAAAGGCCGCGTCCGACAGGTGTGATACGTCCACCATGATGCGCAGCGAGGATGCGAGCTCGATGAGGCGGCGCCCCTCGGTGCTCAACGGACCACCTCCGCCGGTCGAGCTTCCCGAAAAGTGATTGTCGTCCCATGCAGGGATGACGAGGCGCACACCGAGCGCAAAGAAATCGTGCAGCGCCTCGGCATCGGGAAGCGGATCTGCGCCCTCCAAGCCGATGATCGCGGCTATGCCCGCGCTGTCATCACCCAAGGAGTGGGCGATGTCCGCCCACGTTCGGGCGATTATCATGCGGCCTGCAGAGTCGCCTGCCCATCCGTGCAGGGTGCTGATTGCGTCCTCTGCCAGGACACGGATGTCGCGGCCGCGGAAGTAGGAGGCCGCAGCGAAGACCGCGAACACCTGGGCACGGCCACCCGCAGCGATCAGGCGAGGTAGATCGATTTGACCGCGAGGGTCGCCGGCCACGAAGCCGAATGCGCGATCGTAACTGTTCATGACCGCGTCGCAGTGCGCGTCGAAAAATCGCATCGAAGTCCATTCCTTGGGTGAGAATCTGTCAGCGGTCATGGCGCGCGATGACGCCAATGCCCCACCGGTCCGGCAAGTGGACACCACCGTGTTCGTCATATTGCAGCCCATCAAACGGATCGTCTGCAATGAGCAGTGGTCCATCCAGGTCAAGCCAGTCGGCGAGGCCGGCCAGGTGGGCCATGGCGGTGACGCCGATCGACGTTTCGATCATGCAGCCGAGCATGACGCGCATTCCCAGCTCCTTTGCGCGCCTGGCCATGCGCAGCCCGGGTCCCAAGCCGCCGGCTTTCATCAGTTTGAGGTTGATCCCCTGCACGCCGGCGGCGGCCAGTGCTTCTACATCGGCGAGCGACTGGCACGATTCGTCCGCCACAATCGGGGTGGACGTGTGCGCCTGGACGTAACCCATGCCGGTCACGTCGTCCCGGCGGACCGGCTGTTCGATGAGCTCGAGGTCGAATCGTTCGATTCGCTCGATCAGGGTGATCGCTTCTTCAGGTGTCCATCCGGCATTTGCGTCGACGCGCAACCTGGCGTCTGGACGGGCAGCGCGCACCGCTGCAAGCCTGGCGATATCATCGTCTGAACCCAACTTGATCTTGAGCGTGCCGTATTGCGCGGCAGCAGCAGCCTGTTGTGCCATCTCCTCGGGCTCGGCGATGGCAATGGTGAAGCATGTGGCGAGAACCGGTGGTGGGGGAAGACCGAGCAACTGCCACAGGGGCTGGCGTCTTTGGCGCGCAATGCGATCGTGGAGTGCGAGATCCAACGCGCAAAGGGCGGGCGCCGGGCCACAGGCTCCGATCCATGCGCTGATTTCCCCAGGATTGTCCGGGAGAGGCACATCGCGCGCCGCAGCTTCAGCCCAGGTGGAGATCATGTCGTCATCGGACACACCATAGTAAGGGGGAATGGCAGCTTCACCCCAGCCCTCATCATTCGGCAATCGCAGCCAGAAGGAGCGCCGCGTCTCGCTGACGCCATAAGAGAGCCGAAATGGAACGCGCAGGTGCAGGGTGAGCGCCTGCCAGGTCAATGTACCGGTCATCGATACGCCTTTCCTCAGGCCAAATATCGCCCATTATAGCGGCGTGTCCCTGAGATGCCTACTTGGCGGGCGGCTGCTTCACCGGATGGCATGGGCATGGTAAACTTAGGCTACTGGTGGAGGCCGGTAAGACCATCCGAAATACGGACTTCGATAGGAGCCGATATGACTCATAATCAGCGCGTGCTGGCGACCCTGCGCGAGCACCAACATGATATGGTTGCCGACCTGACCCGGTTGGTGGAAATGGAGTCACCGACCGACAACAAGTCGGCCCTGGACAGGCTTGGCGAGCACCTCGCAGCGCGCCTGCAGCATCTGGGCGCACAGGTGGAGGTTTTCCCCCAAGCGCAGGCGGGCGATCATCTGCGAGCTCGCTGGGAGTCCGGCGACGCGGAGGGCGATGGTGGTCTGCTGCTGTTGTGCCACATGGACACGGTATGGGATATGGGCACGCTGGCCGAACGCCCTGTCGTCATCCGGGATGGACGCCTCTTCGGGCCGGGCGCATTCGACATGAAGGGCGGCATCGTCATCGCCCTGTGGGCGATTCGCGTTCTACGGGGCCTGAAAATCATGCCGAAACGGCGCGTCACGCTGCTGCTCACCTCTGACGAAGAGACAGGTAGCAAGACATCCCGGCCCATTGTCGAGATGGAGGCGCTCCAGCACGATGCGGTGCTCGTCCTGGAGCCGGCACAGCCGCCTAACGCCGCGCTGAAGACGTGGCGCAAGGGGGTGGGTGCGTACCAGGTGCGCACGACAGGCGTCTCGGCGCACGCCGGCGCAGCGCATGACCAGGGAGTCAATGCGATCGAAGAGCTCGCGCACCAGGTCGTTGCCATTCAGGCCTTGACTGACTACACCGCAGGCACGACGGTCAATGTGGGTGTCGTGAGTGGCGGCACGCGCGGCAATGTGGTGCCCCAAAGCGCATGGGCGCGGGTCGACGTGCGGGTGATGAACCAGGCCGAAGCCGACCGCCTGGATAGGTCTTTGCGCAGCTTACAGCCGCATCTGAAGGGCGCCAGCGTGGAGGTCACGGGGGGCATCAACCGTCCTCCGATGGTGCGGACCGCAGCGGGCGTGTCCCTCTTCCAGGAGGCCGCCGAGATTGCATCCGAGCTGGGTTTCTCAGTGACCGAGACCGGCACCGGAGGCGGTTCTGACGGCAACTTCACCGCAGCCCTGGGTGTACCCACGCTGGATGGGCTGGGGGTCGTGGGCGACGGCGGGCACGCACAGCACGAGAACGCGGTGATCAGCTCGCTGCCCGAGCGCGCCGCGCTCCTGGCCGGCTTGCTGCGCGCGTAGCGGTTAACAATTGCCTGTGACTTGCCAGGATAGTACTTTTGTGCTATCATCGCATAATGAGCTTGCCGAATATGTCCGTTCAACTCTCAGACGCGCAAAACGCTGTCGCTGCGCTGCCTACTGACCGCAGGATCTTCCTCGAAGGCATCGCCGGCACAGGGAAGACGACCGCTGCTGTGGCGCGCCTGGAACACCTGCTGCGCTCAGGCGTGCCAGGAAGTGACATCCTCCTCATCTTGCCGCAGCGCACACTGGCCGCGCCCTACAGTACGTCCTTGCGCAGGCCCACCACCCCTGCGGGTGGAGAGGTCGACACGGTCACCATCGGCGGATTGGGTCAGCGGATGATTGAACTCTACTGGCCGCTGGTTGCGCGACAGGCCGGCTTCGCTCATCCCGACCGGCCGCCCGTCTTCCTCACCCTGGAAACCGCACAGTACTTCATGGCGCGGGTGGTGAGGCCTCTACTCGAAGCCGGATATTTCGATGCCGTCCGCGTGGAACGCAACCGGCTCTACAGCCAGATCCTGGATAACCTGAACAAGGCGGCGGTCGTTGGCTTCGACGCGACGGAGATCGGGCCGCGGCTCAAGGCCGCGTGGGTGGGCGAATCCGCGCAGCTCCGGGTCTACGATGAAGCGCAGGAGGCTGCAGACCGCTTCCGCGCGACCTGCCTGGCCCACAACCTGCTGGACTTTTCGCTCCAGTACGAGATGTTTTCCCGGCACCTCTGGCCGCTGCGCCCATGCAGGCAGTACCTCCTGGCCCGTTACCGGCACCTGATCATCGACAATGCCGAAGAAGATACGCCGGTCAGCCACGACATCCTGTCCGAGTGGCTGCCGCATACGACGTCGGCGCTGGTCGTCTATGATGAGGGAGGCGGATACCGCCGCTTCCTGGGTGCGGATCCGGGCAGTGGTTACCGGCTCAAGGCGTTGTGCCAGGAACAGGTCCGCTTCGACCGCTCCTTCGTGACTCCCCCCCCCGTTCAGACGCTGGGCAAGGCGTTGCGACGCGCCCTGCGCGCCAAGCCGAATGCCGGCGATACTGCACCGGTCATGGGGCGGCGGACCTCACCCGTGCTGGCCGAAGAGCTTGAGTTCGATGCTCCTAAACCGCCGGGCGTCGATCGACCGGTCGATCCTGCGCCCGCGATTTGGGATGCACTCGAGGTCGAAGGACGGCGCTACTATCACGAAATGCTAGATTGGGTCGCGGATCGGATCGCGGTGCTGGTGCACGATGAGGGCGTCAAGCCGGGTCAGATCGCGGTTGTCTCACCGTTCGTCAGTGGGGGACTGCGCTTTGCGCTGGAGAATCGCCTGGCCGTGCATGGGGTGCCGGTACGATCGCACCGGCCCTCGCGCGCGCTGCGGGAGGAGCCGGTAACGCTGTGCCTGCTCACTTGGGCCGCTTTGTGCCATCCGGGCTGGCGCATCCGCCCTGCACCGTTCGACATCAGCCAGGCGCTGATGCTGACCATCGCAGATATGGACCTGGTGCGTGCGCAGTTGCTCGCGGACATCGCCTATCGCACGCGCGATGGCATCCCCACCTTAACCTCATTTGCGGAAATTGAGCCCGCCATGCAGGAGCGCATCACCTTCCTGCTGGGCGGGCGGTACGAGGGGCTGAGGACCTGGATCGGCGCCCACACCGTTCCGGTGGATCAGACCTGGGATCCACCGGTGCGCACGGGCATGGCGCGCGGTGACAGATCGCGGCGACGCGTGGAACTCGATCACTTCCTGTCGCGTCTCTTCGGCGAGCTGCTTTCTCAGCCGGGCTACGGCTTCCATGCCAGCTACGATGCCGGCGAGCAGACGGCCAAGGTGATCGAATCCGCTCGCAAGTTCCGCCAGGTGATGGCAGCATCCGGCGAAGGCGATGCGTCACCTCTCGGAGGACAGTCTGCCCGGACGTTGGGGCAGGAGTACATCGAGTTGGTGCGGGACGGCGTAGTGGCTGCGCAATATGTGCGCAGTTGGCAGCGCCAGGCCGAAGACGCGGTTCTGATTGCACCTGCGTATACCTTCCTGATGAGCAACATGGCGGTCGACCACCAGTTTTGGCTCGACGTGGGTGCCAGTGGCTGGTGGGAACGCCTCAACCAACCCCTGACGCATCCCTACATTCTGAGTCGACGATGGGAACACGGCCACCAGTGGACCGATCTGGAGGAGTACTTCGCGCGCCAGGAGGCGATGGCCGAGCTGGTCATAGGACTGCTGCACCGCTGCCGCAGGCAGATCCACCTGGCGTTGAGCGAGCTCAGCGAAGCGGGCAGCGACCAGCGCGGCGCACTGCTGCGCACCGTGCAGCATGTCCTGCGCACCGAGCGATTGGCTCACCACTGAGGCACGAAGAAGCTATGCCATTCATACCAAGACCTACACAGGCGGCAGTGCTGTCGTATGGCGGCGGCATGATGGGCGTGTCGGCCGCACCCGGAAGCGGCAAGACGCACGTTCTGTCCGCGCTTGCCGCGCGACTGGTGGCCGACGGTGGGCTGGCTGACGATCAGGAGGTGCTCATCGTCACCCTGGTCAATTCTGCCGTAGACAACTTCTCCACTCGTGTGGATGAATTCATCAAGGAGCGCGGCCTGCTGCCGCGCGTCGGCTACAGGGTGCGAACGTTGCACGGGCTGGCCCACGACATAGTGCGGGAACGACCGGGCCTGGTGGGCCTGGCAGAGGACTTTCGCATAGCAGACGAGCAGGAAGCCGACCAGATTCTGAAGTCCGCGGTGTTGGAATGGATCTCGGCTCACCCGGACGCAGCCTCGCCGTTCATAGATCCCAGCCTCGCCATCGAGGAGCGCCGCATGGAGTGGGTCAAGAGCGAGCGGTGGCCTGATCTGGTGAGGGACATTGCCAACAGCTTCATCCGCCTCGCCAAGGATATGCAGCTCACCCCCGATGACCTGGTCGCAAAGCTGGATACGCTGCACGAAACTGCGCCTCTCCTCCAAATGGGCATCGATATCTACGCTGACTACGAGCGAAGCCTCGCGGCTCGCGCGGCGCTCGATTACGATGACCTGATCCGCCTCGCGCTGCAGGCTCTGCAGAACGATGGCGATTACCTGCAGCGATTGCGCTACCGCTGGCCCTATGTGCTGGAGGATGAAGCGCAAGATTCCAGCCGGCTGCAGGAGCGAATCTTGCGCCTGTTAGCCGGGCCTGGGGGCAACTGGGTTCGCGTGGGCGATCCGAATCAGGCTATCTTCGAAACATTCACCACCGCTGACCCGCGCCATCTTCGCGAGTTTCTCAGGGAAGAGGGCGTTGCCGGCCTGACGCTCCCTAACTCGGGACGCTCGACGCACAGCATCATCCGCCTGGCCAATTTGCTGGTCGATTGGTCAAGAACGGAGCATCCCGTGGCCGGCCTGCGCGACGCCTTGGCGCCCACGCAGATCGAGCCGGCTCCGCCAGGCGATCCCCAGCCTAACCCACCGGATGACCCCTCCGGGGTACATCTACCGGCCGGAAAGTTCTCTCCGGAGAGCGAATTGGAGGGCGTGATTCGATCTGTGGCAAAGTGGCTGCCCGAAAACCAGGATCGAACCGTGGCCATCATCGTTCCGACGAACCGGCGAGGCTTCGGCGTAGAGAAGGCACTCAAGGCGCACGGAATCGAGCACGTGGCGTTACTTCGCAGCACATCGGAGACCAGGAATCATGCCGGTGCGCTCGGTAACATCCTGACCGCACTGGCTCAGCCGGCGAGCGCTACCAGGTTGGGCACTGCCTTCCGAGTGTGGCGGCGCCGCGACCGGGATGATCCGGATGCCAGCGCGCGTGTGACGCAGCTCGTACGGAGCATCGAGCAATGCCGCACCATCGAGGAGTTTCTGTGGCCGCGTCCCGAGTCGGAGGATCTGAGTTGTATCGAACTGCCCGGCGCGGACCCGATCTATGAAGAGCAGTTGCGTGACTTTCGGAACCTGGTGCGACGTTGGCAGCGCGCGGCAACCCTCCCCATCGATCAGTTGTTGATCACGATCGGCCAGGATCTTTTTGACCAGCCGGGCGAGCTGGCGCTTACCCACACCCTGGCGGCCTTGCTGCGCCGGGCAGCCGCCGAGCACCCTGGATGGCGGCTGCCTGAGCTGATCGATGAACTGGGCGCCATTGCGCGGAACGAGCGCAAATTCATAGGCCTGTCCGGTGCAGACAGCGGGTTCAACCCCGACGCACACAAGGGCAAGGTGACGGTCGTCACCGCACACAAGGCGAAGGGCCTGGAGTGGGACCGCGTGTATCTGACTTCGGTGAATGCCTACGACTATCCATCGGCCCAGGCAGGCGATTCCTTCATCTCCGAGCCCTGGTACATTCGGGACCGGTTGAATCTGCAGGCGGAGGCGCTGGCCCAGTTGCAGGCGTTGGCCGGCGAGACAGCATTGCCCGCGCTGGGGCGGCCCACCGAGGCCGCGCGACTCGATTATGCGGCGGAGCGGCTGCGGCTGCTCTATGTCGGCATCACGCGTGCCCGTCGCGAGCTCTTCCTGACATGGAACACGGGTCAGAACGGTAAGGTGACGCCTGCCGTCCCGCTGCTGGCCCTGCAAGGAGCATATGGCTCTACCACTTGACTTCCAGTTCAGCCAGGCGAGCCTTCAGGACTATGTCGAATGCCCCCGCCGGTTCCAGCTGCGCTACCTGTTGCGGCTCGAATGGCCTGCACCCGAGGCGGAGCCGGCCGAGGAGCACGAGCAGCACATGCGGGACGGCGAGGCCTTTCACCGGCTGATCCACCAGCACCGCCTGGGCATCCCCGTGGAAGCGCTGCAACCAGCGGCGGGCGATGAAACCTCATCTCTGCTCGCGGAATGGTGGGCAGGGTATCTGGCCGCACCGCCCCCGGATCTCCCCGAGATGCAGGTTCCGGAGCTGTCGCTTTCGGTTCCATTGGGCGAACACCGGCTGGTTGCGAAATTTGACCTCGTGGCGATCGAGCCCGGCCGCAAGGCGGTGATCGTGGACTGGAAAACGTCGCGGCGCCGCTCGCCGGCGAGCTTCCTGGCCGCACGGCTTCAGACCCGCGTGTATCGCTACGTTCTTGCGCAGGCGGGCTCCCATCTCAACGATGGTGCGCCGGTCGCCCCCGAGCAGATCCGCATGGTGTACTGGTTCGCGGTTGATCCCGAGCATCCGGAGACCGTACCGTACGACTCCCGCCAACGGGATGCTGACGGGCGCTACCTGGCGGGCCTTGCATCCAGGATTGCGGCTTCTGGCGACGACGATTTTCCGAAGACGGACGATGAGCGGCGTTGTCGCTTCTGCCCTTACAGGTCGCTGTGCGATCGGGGGGTTGAGGCGGGCCAGCTTAGCGAGGAGGGCGCGGAGGACGTGGACGAGCCCGAGCCGGAATTTGATTGGGAGCGGGACCTCGATTTCGAGCAGATTGCTGAGATCGCGTTTTAGGGGCTTGTTCGTCGGCTGCCGCGAGAACCCGTACAGAGGAGTATCACTTGCGATCGTGGGTTGAACCATTGCCGGTGATCGTCTCGCCAGAACTGGCGGCTGCGTTGGGCGGACACCGGTTGGTCGCGGAGGCTCTGGTCCGGCGTGGGGTCGTGAACGCCGCCCAAGCGCGGGCCGTCCTTGACCCGAAGCTGTATACGCCTTCACCTTCCAACGCGCTCCCAGGCATGGCGCGAGCCGTCGCGCGCATCAGCCGTGCACTCAAGACAGGCGAGCCGATCTGTGTCTGGGGCGACTTCGACGTAGACGGGCAGACGTCGACAGCCCTCCTCGTCACAACCCTGCGCGACCTGGGCGGTCACGTGACCTATCATATCCCCCTGCGGGAGGCTGAGGGTCATGGCATCTCCCTGCCCGTGCTGGAGCAGGTCATCGCCGGCGGGGCCCGGCTGATCGTCACCTGTGACACCGGGATTTCCGCCCATGACGCGGTTGCCTTCGCTCGCTCACAGCGCGTTGACGTCGTCATCACCGACCATCACGATCTTCCCGATCGCCTGCCCGATGCCGCGGCCATCGTCAACCCGAAGCTGCTGGCCGCAGGAAACCGAACGTCGCCCCTGGTCGACCTTCCCGGTGTGGGTGTCGCATACAAACTGGCAGAAGCACTCTACGAGCGGGCCGGCCGTGAGGGTGAGGCCCGGAAGCACGCGGACCTGGCTGCGCTGGGCATCATCGCGGACCTTGCCCTGCTGCGAGGCGACACGCGCTACCTGGCACAGATCGGCCTGGCCCGCCTGCGAGAGGCGCAGCGGACCGGCGTGCAGGCACTCCTCGAGTCTGCAGAG
>Ga0123332_1003635_pt1 | contig 13978 bp, 17 predicted proteins | sample BioC12SIPDNA_4_FD_89958 | JGI IMG/M metagenome (GOLD analysis project Ga0123332, IMG submission 89958) | Anaerobic biogas reactor microbial communites from Washington, USA - Biogas_R2_A C12 SIP DNA | ecosystem: Engineered > Bioreactor > Anaerobic > Unclassified | place: Washington, USA...
AAGGAAGGGATAAAAAGGAAGGGATAAAAAGGAAGGGACGGAAGAAAGCGCAACGGCGCACGGGGACGGCGGCGCGGACGCACGGCGACTGCAACGGGACGGGGCCGGCGGAGGGAGGCGCGCCAGCAGGGGGTTGACTTGGGCAGCCGCCTATGTACATTCTGCGGCGGAGGAGACACCATGGCAGCATCGAAACAGACGGCGGAAATGGCGTCGGGCAAGGCGCGGAATCCGCGCGGGAAACGGGCGCCCGAGGCAGGGGCCGGCACGCGCCGCGTGAAGGCCCGGAAGCGCATCCACGGGGCGGCGCGGCGGCGGGTGCGGGAAATCGCGGACGGCGTGCCAGACGGGCGCGAGATGATTTCCACGCCCCTTGTGGAGGCGATGCACGAGCGCTTCTGCCAGGCGATCCTCACGGAGCCGACGCTGACGGCCGCGGCGGTGCGCGCGGGCTATTCGCCAAAATCGGCGCGGCAGCAGGGGTCTGCCCTATGTACAAATCCGTACATTCAGAGGCGTGTCGCGTTCCTCCTGGCCGACGCGGCGCGCGAGGGCATCCTCTCGCGCAAGGCGGTGCTCAGGAACGCCTCGGCCAGGGCGGCGGGGATGATCGCGGACTTCGCCGACCTGCTGCGGCTGCCCTGGGGCCGGTTCTGCGAGGCGGTGCGGGAGCATCCGTGCGCGCGGGCCATCAAGCGCGTCAAGCGCAAGGTCGAGTACGACGCGGCGAGCAAAACGTGGAGCGAGCCCTTCGTGGAGGAGATCGAGCTCTTCGACCCGCGCTCCAGCGAGAGGCTGCTGGCCGACATCCTCGGGTGGGATGCGCCGAAGCAGGTTTTGCCGGCGCTGCCCGGCGGCGACGAGGAGGCGCAGACCTTCGACGGCGGCGAGGGCATCGGCGAGGTCAAGGCGCCGAAGGGCGTGATCTACCTGCCCATGCCGATCCTGGCGCCGCGCGGCGACGTGGACGACGGCGGAGGCGCCTCGGGTGGCTGACGCTCTCCAGGCGGCGGACGGCGGGGTCTGGCGGCCGCATCCGGGGCCGCAGGCCTTCATGCTGTCGCTGTGGGACGTGTTCGAACTCCTCTTCGGCGGCGCGCGCGGCGGCGGCAAGACGGAGGGCGGCCAGGCGTGGCTCACGAAGGCGCCGCACTTCGGGAACGAGCTTTACCGGGCGCTGGTGGTGCGCCGCAACTACGAGGACCTCTGCGACTGGATGGACCGCGCGCGCCGCATGTTCGCGCGGCTGGGCGGCCGGGTGCTGGCCAGCGGGCCGCCGCGCGTGGAGTTCGACAACGGGGCCATCTTCCGCTGCGGGCACCTCAAGGACAAGGACGCCTATACGAAATACCAGGGCGGCGAGTTCCAGCGGCTGCTGATCGAGGAGGCGGGGCAGATCCCCGACGAGAAGAGCTACGAGCTGCTGCTGGGGTCGTGCCGCTCGACGCTGCCGGGCATCCCGCCCCAGGTGCTGCTGACGGCCAATCCCGGCGGCGTGGGGCACCGGTGGCTCAAGGAGCGCTTCGGCTGCGGCAAGGGCGACTACCGCAAGCCCAACCACGCCTACGCGGGGCCGGACGGGCGGCTGCGCATGTACATCCCGGCGCTGGTGACGGACAACCCGACCTTGATGCAGCGCAATCCCGAGTACGTGCGCTGGCTGGAATCGCTGCCGGAGCCGTTCCGCTCGGCCTGGCGCTACGGCGACTGGGACATCTACACGGGGCAGGCGTTCGCGTGGAGCGAGGCGAACATCATCGACCCGTGCCCGGTGCCGGAGGGGGCGCGCGTGATACAGACGTTCGACTGGGGCTTCGGCAAGCCGTTTTCCGTGGGCTGGTGGTGGGTGGCGCCCGACGACGTGCTGGTGCGCGTTGCCGAGTGGTACGGCTGCACACCGGGCCAGCCCGACACGGGCCTGCGCCTGGCCGACCACGAGATTGCCGCGGGCATCATCGAGCGCGAGCGGGAGGCGGGACTCCGGCCAACGCTGCGACTGGCCGACCCGACGATCTTCAACCGTCGCCCGGATAGCAAAGGGGGCGGCCTCGGCGATTCGACGGCGACGGTGTTTCAGCGCCTGGGGCTGGCGATGCGGCCGGGCGATCCGGCACGCAAACTCAAGTTCCGCCAGTTCGGCGCGCGGATCAAGAGCCGGTCGCTGTTGGTGTTCCGCACCTGCCGGGACTTCATCCGCACGGTGCCGGACCTGCCGCTCGACGAGCGGACCTACGACGACGTCGACACGGACGCCGAGGACCACGTCTACGACGAGTCGTGCCACGCCTGCATGGAGGTGCCGCTGCCTGTGCGGGGCGCGGCGGCGCCGGCGTTCGATCCGGGCGCGGCGGCGGGCGGGCGTCCGCAGGCGGCGCGGGTGCGGGCCGGATCGCTCGCGGAGATCCTGCGGGGAGGGAGGTAGCATGTTGCATGTGGTGCCGCTCAATGATCTGCGGGAGCACGAAATACAGGGGACGATGTGCTGGTGCAATCCGCGCGTCGAGTGGCGCGATGTAAAGACTGGGGCGTTCATGCCCGAGGCGGTGGTGATCCACCATGCGGCTGATTGCCGAGAGGCGGTCGAAGAGGCGGAGCAGATACTGAGGGAGATGCAATGATGGAATCATGGCGGCGGGCGGGCGAGCCGAACCGCGACGGACTCGTGCCGGTCGAGGGGACTGGCGGGGCGCGGCTGGCGGCGGACCTGCGCGGCGGGGTGGCGTGGCCGTGGCCGGTGGCCGTCGGCGCGCGGCTGGTGGCGGCCGGGGCGGTGGCCGTGCTGGGATGGGTGCCGGCGGAGGGCCGCGCGCGGCTCCTGTGGTGGCGCCTGGCGGGCACGGTGGCGCCGGTGCATGGGTCGGACGGCTGGCCGCTGGACGGCGGGGTGGCCGGCGCGCTGCGCGACGCCGCGCTGCTGCTGGGCTGCTGGCGCTACTACGCGCTGGTGCCGCCGGGCTCGGACGCGCACACCGAGAGCCTGCGGACCGTGCGGCGCCACCTGGGCGACCTGCCGGCGCTGCGGGTGGCGGCCTACGGCGACCAGGCGGCGGAGGGGGACACGCGCGCGCTGCTCTTCCGCTGGGCGGCGGAGCGGCGGCTGGCCACGCTGCCCGATGATGCGCTCGCGGTGATCGAGGCCGAGGAGGGCGAACCGGCGGGGCCGCGGCCGCTCACGTCGGCGGTGGCGGCGGCGCTGGAGAGCCTCGACCGGCGCCCGTGGCGGCCGGCTAAGCGGGAGCGATGGGAACCAGTCCCGCGGGACATCCTGGGCACGGGCGCGCCAAGAGGGGGTTGACACGCGCTCGACGCTGTAATACAAGTGCCTCATGGACGCGAGTGCACAGCGTGACCAGATGGACGCGGCGGCGGATGCGCCCGCGGCGGATGCGCCCGTGGCGATGCCGCCCGGACTCAAGGAGCATCTGCTGAAGCTCTGCTCGCGGGCGGTGCGGGAGCGCTCCCCGCGCGAGGAAAAGTGGGATCGCAACCGCCTCACAGGCCTGGGAGAGGGGCCGGGGCTCACGGGCGACACGGCGCGGAGCTACGGGGACGGCGCCTGGCGCGCGGGCGATTACGGGGCCGGCCAGGAACGGCTGCGGGTCGCGCGGCAGAAGTTGACGACCGCCAAGGCCGCGCTGGGCGACAGCGTCTACAAGAACAATCGCGTGCCGTTCCTGCTGGGCTGGCGCGCATCGGCGGCTGGCAGCGACGAGGAACTGGCCAATCTCAAGGCGCGCGTCAGCGAGATACTGGTGGACGCGCGCGCGGCCTCCGTCCTGCGCGACGCGATCGAGGACGGCGCCACCTGGGGCGAATACTGGATCCACGGCCTGGTGGTCGCGCGGGAGGGGCGCATGCAGGCCGGCGTGGAGGTGCCCAGCCCGTGGGAGATGTTCGTCGATCCCGGCCGGGAGGACGACGCGGAGAAGGCCGAGTACGTCATACGTCGGCGCCGCCTGACGCCCTACGAAATCTGGGAGAACGTCGCTGCCGGCGGCGAGGTCTTCGACCAGGACGCGGTGCGCCGCGCGATCGCCGGGGCCCGGAGCGGCGGCGGCGGCGAGGCGCGGGAGCATCCGGCCCTGCAGGAGGGCGGGCGCGCCCAGGCGGACACGGTGGAGTGGCGCGAGGTCTGGGCCTGGGTGCCCGCGGCACTGCTCAACGGGGCGGCGGACGGGGCGGCGGACGGGGCGGCTCCGGACGGTGGCGCCCCGGAGACGGATCCGGAATGGGTGTCGGTGGCGGCCTACTTTGCGGGCGGCGAGCCGGTGGCGTGGCATTCCGATCCGGGGCCGCGGCCATATGCGCGCTTCATCTGGGATCGCGACCGCACGCTCGCGCATCCGCAGGGAATCTACGACGCAATGGAGGACACGCAGGAGTGCCTGACGGGGGCGGTCCGCACGTGGCTTGCAAACCTGCGGCTGGCCTCGCGGATCCTGTTGGCGGGGCACCGCGACCAGTTGCGCCAAGATCCGGAGAAAATCCGGAACGGCATCGAGTGGATCGACCTGGATCCGGACACGCGCGACGTGCGCGAGGCCGTCCAGCAGCTCGCCATCCAGCCGATGACCGCGGGAATGGTCGAGGCCGTCGAGATGCTGCTGACGTTCGCCGACCTGGAGAGCAACATCCCGCGCATCCTTCAGGGGCAGGCGCCGCAGGCCGATCAGACCGCGTTCGAGATCCGCAACCGCCTCATGGCGGCGGGCAAGTACCTTGGTGAGGTTGTGCGGCGGCACGACGCGGCGATCGTCTGGGTGGTGGGCTGGGTGCTCTACATCATGGCGCTCTTGGGCGAGATCAAGCACGAGGCCATCGTTGAGGTGCAGGCGCTGGGGTTCGCCACCTATTCCGACCTGGTGCAGAAGATCGACGGGCTCATCCGGCTGTTGGGCCTGGGGGCGCAGCATCCCGAGGTGCAGGGCGTCCTCGCGACGGAATGGATCGCGCGGCAGATCGCCGAGGCCGAGGACATCGACACCGGGAAGGCGTTCCTCCCCGCGGAGGAGCGGCAGGCGCGTCAGGAGGCCCAGGCCCAGAGCGAGGAGCGGCAGTTGGCCCTGGCCGAGGCGCAGGCGCGCACCGAGGGGCTGCGGGCAAAGGCGGCGCGCGACGCGGCCGCGGCCGAGGACTACCGCGGGCGCGGCCAGCTCGGGCGGGCGAAGTTCATCAAGGATGTCGAGGATGAGGCGAAGGGAGCGGCACATGGCGGCAGGCAGGAAAAAGCGGGCGGAGAGTCCGGCGCCGGCGGCGCCGGAGCGGCAACAACCGGCGGCGCGCCAGGCGCCTGAGCCGGCGGCGGAAGCGGCGCGGAGCCTGCGGACCGGCCGCGTCGGCCGCGTCGGGAGGCGTGAACGATGAGCGCCATCGAGATCGCCGGGACGCGGCTGGTGCAGTTCGCGGGCGACGGACTCGCGCGCATGGCCGATGTGCTGGAGACGGCAGCGGGCGTCATGCCCAGGCACGGCGACACGCCGGGCGACATCCGCACATTCAAACTTGTCTGCGGCTGCAACTACCAGCGGATCGCGGAGGCGGCGGCGGAGTTGCGGCGGCGCGTCGAGGACGCGATGGGCGCACAAGGATACTGGGACACCGCGGCGGCGCGCATCGAGGAGATTTTCAGGCAGGCTTGTCCGGACGCGGATCCGGGGGCGACGCTGGCCGACCTCTACGCGGCCGGCGAGACGGGCGAGGTGGACACGCTCTCCGGCGGCCCCTCCATGGGCGCGGCCTTCCGGCAGGCGGCGGCGGAGGAGCGCGCGGCGCATCCGATGCTCAACATGGCCATCCGGGCGCGACAGGAGGCGATGGCGCGGGCGCGGCGCGCGATGCAGGAGCCCGTGGCGGTGCGCGTGGCCCTGGTCCGATGGGATCGCGCGCCCTGCGGGCTCTCGGGTGGCTATCTGCGAGAGCTGGCCTGGATGTTCGAGGGACTCCCGACGGCGTTGCGCGATCTGGCCGGTGCGCGGGACGCGGCTTTGCTCCCAGAGGGGATTGACGCGGCGGAGCCCGGCATCGTACAAGAGAAGCTGGACGGCGGATCATGCGCGCAGGCGACTATCTGACAAGCGAGGAGATGCACGGCGCGGCGGAGGCGCTCTCGACGGGCGCGGGCGCGGCGCTGCTGGCCGCGTGCCGGCGCGAGCGCGCGCGGGTGCTCGCGGCGCTGGCGGCCGAGGCGCGCATCGGCACGGAGCGGATCGAGGACGACATCCGCTTCCAGCTCGGCGTGGCGCGCGGGCTGGAGTTCGCGGGCCGGGTGCGCGAGTGCGCGCGCCGCGAGCTGGGACTGCCGGCCGACGGGGAGTGACGATGACGATCAACCACGGAGTTGCCATGAGCGACCTCAACCAGGGACACGGTTGCCATGAGCGACGAAGACATCCGGGCGGAAGGACAGGACGGCGCGGCTGACGGCGGCGGCGGGGGCGATAGCGGCGCCTTGGACGACGGCGAGGACGACGGCGAGGCCGCGGTCTTCTCGGAGCTCTCGGGCGAGCGGGCCAAAGGCACGCGGTTCGATGCGATGACCGAGGGCAAGTCCGATGGCGTTGGCGTGGGCGACGGCGCAGGCGATGGCAAACCCGCTGGCGAGGGCGCGGGCGATGGCAAACCCGCTGGCGAGGGCGCGGGCGGCGGCAAGCCCGCTGGCGAGGGCGCGGGCGACGGCAAACCCGCTGGCGAGGGCGCGGGCGACGGCAAACCCGCTGGCGAGGGCGCGGGCGGCGGCAAGCCCGCTGGCGAGGGCGCGGGTAAGGGCGCGTTCGACGCGACGGCGTTCGCGGGATCGGTGGCCGAGGCGCGCGAGGCGCTCGTAACGGAGCTCGGCGACCTGGAGGTGGCCGCGGCGGCGGACGGCGAGCCGGCCGTCACCTTCAAGGATCTGGCCAAGGAGTATCCCGCGATCACCAACGCGATGGTGGCCGTGGTGCAGCGGCTGACGGCGCCCCTGCGCGCGCAGTACGAGGCGGCGGGGGCGGCGGCGGGGCGCGAGCAGCTCATCGGCGAGGTCGAGGAGCAGGTTCCCGGCGCGCGCGCGATCGCCGACTCGCGGGAGTTCGGCGCGTGGTACGGCTCCCAACCGGAGGCCGTGAAGGCGCTGGGCACGGTGCCGGACGCCAAGGCGGCCGCGAAACTCCTGCGCCTCTACCTGGCCGAGCATCCCGAAGCGGGCAAGGGCGGCACGGGCGCGGACGGGCGGCGCGGGCGGCTGGGCATCCTGGCGGCCGGCGGCGCGGCGCGCGGAAACGCGCGCATCGAGCGCGGCGCGGCGCGCATCGAGCGCGCGGGCGAGTCGGAGCTGGTGGACGAGGACGAGGCGGAGGAACTGTTCAATGAGCTTGTGCGCGAGCGCAGAAGCGGCAAGGCCGGCGTCTGATGCGGCCTTCGAGCTGCCCGTGGCCCGGACGACGCACCGCTGCCCGCACTGCCGGACGCCGGTGTTCGTCGGCAAGCTCGGGCCGGGCACGGTCATCGAGATCCAGTGCCGGCGCAAACACTGCCGCGGATACGTGCGTCCGTTCCACATCGTGGTCATGTAGCCGGCGCGGGCGCGCCGGCGGCGACAATCTTCAGCGACCCCGGAGTTGCGGATGGGACAACCAAGGCGCGGTAGCCGCGCCGGAGGGGTGCTGAGATGGAGACGAAGGTAAGCTATGGCGAGATCGCCCCGCGCGTGGGCGTGAAGGCCGTGCTGCGGCTGCTCGAGAACGCGCTGCCGCGCATGGTGATGCAACGGTTCGGGCAGGTGACGACCCTCCCGAAGAAGCGCGGCGACACGGTCAAGTGGCGCCGCTACGAGCGCTTCGCCGCGGCCATGGCGCCGCTGGCGGAGGGAGTTCCGCCCACGGCCCAGCCGCTGCGGGCGCGCGACTACACGGCCACGCTGCAGCAGTTCGGCGCGGTCGTGAAGCTCACCGACAAGGCGGTGGACCTCCACGAGGACAACCCGCTCGACGTGGCGGTGCGCCACTGCTCGGACCAGTTCGCGGAGACGGAGGAGCGCCTCACGATCGAGCTCTGCAAGGCCTCGGCCAACCGCTACTACGCCGGCGGCGTGCTGGGGCGCACGACCGTCGTGTCCAAGGTCACGCGCGGCGACTTCCGCCGGGTGGCGCGCGGCTTCGCGCGCGCGAACGTCGCCAAGATCAACCGCATGATCGCGCCGAGCCCGGACGCGAACACCTGGGGCATTGAGGAGACCTACTTCGCCATCGGCCACACCGACCTGGAGGCTGACGTCCGTTCCTGCACGGGGTTCACCCCGTACTCCGAATACGGTGAGCCCAACCGCAAGGTCGAGGGCGAGGTGGGCGCGGTCGAGAGCTTCCGCGTGGTGCTCTCCAACCTGGTCGAGCCCTACCTCAAGGGTGGCGGCGACTCGGCCGACATGCTCTCGGACGGGGCGTCCCCGTCGGGCGCGGTGAAGTGCGACGTCTACCCGATCCTCTGCCTGGGCAAGGACGCCTACGGCGTGGTGCGCCTGCAGGGCGTCAAGGCGGCGCAGATCAGCGTGCTCCAGCCCAACGTGCCGCGCTACGGCGACGAGCTGGGGCAGAACGGCAGCGTGGGCTGGAAGTTCTGGTGGGCCGGCTGCATCCTCTTCGAAGACGCGCTGGCCGTGCTGGAGGTCGCCGCGACGGCCAATCCCACCTAACCGCGGGCCGCGCAGTCCCGCGCCCGGGTGGGCGCGGGAACGGCGGCCGCACAAACCGACGATCGAGAGGAGCAGAGCATCATGCAGCGAATCACGGGAATCTACCGGGGCCTGGGAACGGGCGCCGTCAAGATCGCTCTGGGGTTCATTCCCCATGAGATCCACATCACGCGCCTCGGGCAGGCGGTCGCGACCGCCTTCGAGGTGTTCTGGAACGCCGACATGCTGCGCGCCGCGCTGGCGCGCAACGGCGGCCTGGCGCGCAGCAACGCCACCACCTGGGTGGGCCTGGCCGACACGGCCGGGATCAAGCCCTACCTCGGCGGCGACACCGTGGCGGCAGCATCCCTGGCCGGCCAGATCCACCGCGACACGGTGGCGGCCTACCGGGGGAACCTCAAGGGGACCATCGGGCGCTGGACGCTCGACACGGCGGCGAACCGCACGGGCCACTTCGACGCCGGCCTGGCGACGTCCTACTGCGGCGTCGGCAGCCGGGTAGTGATCGTGGCCGACAGCAACGGGCGCACCTACGAGGTCAATGTCGCGGCGCTCACCAACGACGGCGACGCGGCCAACGAGGTCACGCTCGACCAGGCGGTCCCCAGCGGCCGGGTGGTGCATGTCGGGGGCGCGTGGGACTTTGTCCCCGCTCCCGCCGGCACGATCCTGCCCGCGGGCATCGAGATCACCGACGTGACCTACGCGAATGTAGCCGACAACGACTTCGCGCTGGTCGCCATCGGCTGACGATGGCGCGCGCGCGAGCCGCCCATGAGCGGCCTCTCCACATGAACCCGGAGGCACAGACGCTCATGAGCGACGAAATCAAGGTGGCGAAGAACGGCAAGCCGTGGCGGACCGAGGACGAGGCCCGCCGGGCCCTGGCCGAGATGGAACTGGATCCGAAGGTCTGGGGCGTGGTGCCCCGCGATGGCGGGTGGGCGCTGGAACCCCACGCGCAGACGCTCGCGCGCCAGGCCGCGGGCCGGGAGCAGACGGCGCGCGACGCGCGGGCGCGCGCCGCGGCCGGCGAGAAATACTTCTGGGTCGTCTTCGCCGCGCGGCAGTCGGCGAGCGATGCCGAGAACGTGGAACTCTCGCACAACGGCGACCGCATCACGGTGCGGCGCGAGACCGAGGTGCCCCTGCCCCAGCGGTTCCTGAACGTGGCCGACGCGGCGGTGCAGCGCGTCTTCGAGCCGATCAGGCGCGGGAGCATCCCCTACCGCGATGCCGGGGTGATCCGGCGGCGGCCCTACCGCATCGTGCGCGAGGCGAGGCAGAAGGACTTTGTGGAGTACATGGAGTCCGGCAACAACGTGACGCGGCAGGCGATCCTCGCCAGCGCGGGGCGCGCGTCCGACGATGCCGGGGTCTAGCGGACTCCGGGAATGACGGGCCGCCGGCGGGCGGCATGGAGTGGCGCGGAAGATGACGGCAGCCGACATCATCGCACGGGCCAAGTGGCTCGCGCGCGAGCACGCGGCGGAACTCGACCCGGTTCCGGCGGCGGACTGGCTGCTGTGCCTGGCCGACGCCTGGCGGCGCCTCTGGGGCCTGCATCCCGAGGCGTTCCACGCGGCGGACGTCCGCGCGGGGAGCATGCCGGCGGTCCCGGCGTCAACCTCCGCCACCGTGACGCTGGCCGACGGCTGGGAGCCGGTGCTGGCGGCGGGCGCGGCGCTGGCGGCGGTGCGGGCCCTGCGCCCCGCCGACGAGGCGCAGGCGGCGCTGCTGGGGCAGACGGTGAAGCAGCTTGAGGCGGCCTTTGCGGCCGGACTGGGGGCGCCATGAGCGTCGCGGCGATCGCGCATGTCTCCGACCTGCTCCCGGAACTGGCCACCGACCTGCCGGGATGCGCCGGGGCCGACAAGCTCGCCGAACTCGAACGAGCGGCGCGCGAACTGTGCGACCGTTCGCGGTGCTGGCGCGCGCGCGTGACCGTCGAGGCGGAGGCGGATGCCGTGTGCGCGGCCATCGACGCGGCGGTCTTCGGGGCGCGGGTGATCGACTTCGACCGACTGCTCGTGGACGGCGCGCAGGCGTGGCCGTGGATGCTGAACGACAAGCCGCGCCTGGCGCTCGACGCGGCCGGGGCGCAGTACGTGACGTTCGAGGCGGCGCCGGTGGCGGGCGCGGCCTACGACGTGACGCTGGACCTGACGCTCAAGCCGGGGCCGCTGGCGCTGGCGCCGGCGTGGCTCCTCACCGAGTACGGCGACGCGGTGGCGGCGCGGGCGCTCTCGCGCCTCAAGCGGCACGCGCGCAAACCCTACACCGACTACGACGGCGCGGAGGCGGCCGATCGGGAATGGCGGCGCGGTGTCGCGCGCGCGGCGCAGGACGGAGCGGCGCGCCTGGCGGACATCGACGCGACAGGCGTGGTGCCCGCGGCGACGGAATGGACGGTGGGCGCGGGGACGGCGCTGCGCACCTTCGCGGGCGACAACCCGACCTACGCGGATCTGGTCAAGGCGGTGCGCACGCTCCTGGAGGATCTCCAAACGCGGGGGGTGATATGAGGGCAGTCGGCAGTTGGTGGTTGGCAGTCTGCAGTGCGCTGCTGGCGCTGGCGGCGCCGGCGGCGGAGCTCGGTTCGCTCTACCCCACCAACCAGGTGGCGGTGCCGGCGGACGTGGGCAACGCGGTCGCGGTGGTGCAATCCGCGCTGCTGTCGAGCAACGCCTCGACCCGCGCCATTGCACTGATCGCGATCACCAACTTGCAGGCGGCGGTCGACGCCGAGGCCCAGGCGCGCGCGTCTGGCGACGTGGTCGCCATGACCAACTGGCAGGCGATTGTCTACTCTCTCACCAACGGCGCGGCGCTTGGGGAGACGGCGCTGCAACCGGCGGCGACGAACGGCTGGACGGTGGGGAGCCATGCGGGGCTGGCGACGTGGGGCGGCGCGACGAACGCGGCATCGGCGGTTGTGTCGTCTTTCGCGGCCACGGGCTCGGTTGCGCACGCTACGGACGCGGGGCGGATTGCGGTTGCGGGGGATGCGGACTGCTGGCAGACGGTCGAGCACGGCACGGCGACGGTCTGGCGGGTGGAGGAGATCGGTGTGGTAACGACGCTGGTGGTTACGGCGATTATCGATAATAGTCCAGAAAGCAGACCGCCTCCTGGTTTGGGGCAGGTCTTTATCTATTATTATACAGATACCGAACTGGGGACCGAATATTACACCAATTCATGGGGAAGCGTTCTGCTTACCTATGCAGACGACTACGCCATAGCATTGCCAGAAGAAGGGCAAGCGTGGACTGACACTTCAATATCAGGCACCATGGGTTTCGGATCGTTTGATGAAATCGCATCAGAGTTTTATGTTGCCTTTGCCTACCGGTCCATCCTCTCGACCAACTCCTACCCGCTCGCGCTGCACGAGGAGCTCGCGGCCCACAACACCGACGGGAGCGCACATCCCGACATCCGCGAGGCCATCGACGCCATTCCGCTGCCGCCCACCAACACCGTCGCCGGATGGCTCGTCTGGGACACCGGGAGCAACTGCTACTGGCAGGTGACGGCGACGAACCTGCGGTTCTACGTCTGGGGGGTGGCAGAATGAAACGCAGTATTTTTATTTTCGTGTTCTTCGTGCTCTTCGTGGTGAGTCTCCGCGCCGAGGAGCCCGTGGCCGAGATCCTCACGGTGCGAGGATCGACCATCTACCCCACCAACGTGGCCGCCGAGGTCTCCGCCGTGGCCGCCGCCGTCGCCCAGGCCGAGGCCGCCGCCGCCCAGGCCGAGGCCGTCGAGACCGCCGCCGCCATGGTCAGCAACGCGGTGGCCGGCGTCACCGAGATTGTCAACAGCCTGGAGGGCATCGGCTACATCCGAGGTCACGTCATGCAGTTCGGGAGCGGCATCGAGGCCAACACCAACTTAACCGCGAGCATCGTCAAGCTGGCCAGCGCCGGATCGACCGCGACAAATTCGCTCTGGGACATCTGGACCTATTTCACCGAGGATCCCGGCGTGCTGCCGGTTATCCGTTTCACGGACTCACTGGGCCGCACTAACGTCTGGTACGAGGCCGCCGCCGTCGGCGAGCCAGTGCTCGACACGGTGCTCGTTGGATCGACCGAGTACAAGGCCTACAAGAACCGCGTCTCGATGCCGCCATCCTACACCAGCGCTTTTTTTAGGACCTTCGCGGACGTATCGGGCGTCGGCACCAATCAGGTCTTGCTGCCCGTGCGGAATGGCATTGCGGTCAACGGGACCACTCCATTGACGGCGACATTCGTGGACGGAACCAACACCTACCGCTTCGTGGGGGGCGTCCGTGTCCAGTAACCTCCAGGGACTGCTGATAATCCTGCTGCTGGCCGTGGGCGTGGCGGCGCTCGGCTGGCGCGTGCTGACGCGCGTCTGGCGCGAGCAGATGCCGTGCCTCGGGACGGGCGGCCGCGTCGCCATGGTGGTCCTGATCCTGGCCGCCGCCGCTATTGGCGGGGACAAGAGCCCTGCGCTGCGCGCCATCGCATCGTTGGTAACGGCGCTCCGGGGCGGCGCCATGCTCGACCCCTCGGGCCGCATCGGCGCGGCGGCCACCGTCGCGGCCTCGCAGATTGTGGTGGAAATGTCTGGTGACATCGTCGGGGCGGCCTCGCAGACCGTGGCCGACGCGCAGGTGCAGTTCGACGCGGCGGCCTGGACGCTGACCAACCGCACGCTGACCGTCGCCTACATCGCCGCCGACCTGCCGCGCGCATGGGCGGGCGTCCACACCAACGCCAACATCGCGGCCACGATCCAGCGCACGCGACAGGATGGCGCTACCAATCTGATCGCATACGTCTGGTTCAGTGAGGAGCCGACGATCGAGCCGCAGGTGTCGCTCTCCTACTCCGTCGAGGACGGCGTGTGGGCCTACATGCCCGCCGTCACCAACTCCTACCCGGACACGGTCGATATCGACGGCGTGCCCTGCATCGAGTACCGCTACGAGATTCCGGTCATGTACCGCGGCACGGTCTTCCGCCCGGATTACGAGCTGGTTTTCGGCGGCGCAGCGGCCAGCGACTATCTGACGATCCCCTCCGGCGGCGTCGTCGTCTCGACCAACGGCGTCGAGTGCCTGCCCTACACCGGCACCGACACCTACTCCGCCAACCTGTCCATCACCTACAAGGGCGGCATCGCCGTCTCCGCGACCTTCCACGGTACCAACTACACAGGAGTTGTAACCCTATGATCTCCCTCTCTCCTCTGCGCCTCTGCGTCTCTGCGTTAATCATCCTCTCCGTCTCCGCCCGTGCCGCGCAGACCAACTGGAACGCATCGGCCCGCGCTTTCCCC
>Ga0123332_1003638_pt1 | contig 13974 bp, 14 predicted proteins | sample BioC12SIPDNA_4_FD_89958 | JGI IMG/M metagenome (GOLD analysis project Ga0123332, IMG submission 89958) | Anaerobic biogas reactor microbial communites from Washington, USA - Biogas_R2_A C12 SIP DNA | ecosystem: Engineered > Bioreactor > Anaerobic > Unclassified | place: Washington, USA...
CCCTCACCCGCGAGACCTGCCTCGAGCTGAACGCCGCCTGCGCTCATCTCGCGGATTGGCTGACTTACGGCAAAAAGGAGGGGTCGTCTCGCGACGGCCCGTCAAAAACTGTTGACGCCTCAACCGCCTAGCAAGAAAGTAACTCTATGGGCTCCCATCCGGCATCAGTTTGGGCGTTCTCTCCTCACAGCACCTATCCTTCCGCGACGACAGCCTCTTTGTCCGGGCCGCGCCGAAGGCTTGGTTTCATGACGGCATGGCCGCGCTGTTCTCGCCGACGCGGCCGATCATCCTCGAAACCCAGCACTACCATATGGCCACGAAAATCAAGGCGTGGGACATGGCGCTGCTGCAGAAAGCGGTCGAAGATTTCCGCGCCAGCTATCTGTCGATCCACGGCTGGCCTGACGTGATCTACACGAACCACACCGCAGAGATCGCGGCGATCAGCCGCCGGCTCGGATACCGGCTCATGCCGCTCGCGGTCACCTTCCCGGATGAAGTTCACATCGGTGCGCCGTTCGAAGCCAGCGTCACCTGGGCCAACACCGGTGTCGCGCCGTGCTATGGCGGCGGCTTCGCCGCGTTCACGCTCAAGGATGCGAAGGGCGGCATCGTCTCCGTGCTGTCGGATGAATCGTTCGACCTACGCGAGCTGAAGCCCTCTGTCGGCGGCGAACGGCCGAGCGTCACGCGCACGGCCGCTTTCCGTGTCGGGCACCTCGCGCCGGTCACGCGGCCCGGCGAGTATGACGTGTATCTTTCAGTCGGCCGGCGCGACGGCACGCCGCAACTCGCCCTGCCGCTCGCCGAGGACGACGGTCAGCGCCGCTATAGGATCGGGCGCGTCACCGCTGCGGAGGCTGTCACGTGCTCCGCTGGCGTGAGCCCAGCGGACGCCGACGAGGCCGTGCTCGGTTTCGCGAACCCGCGGGTGACCGAAGGAGCTGAAGGCTCGCTGGTAGCGCGGATCGAGTCGGCTGTGATCATCCCTGGCGCGGCGCACCGCGAGCTGTGGGTGCACCCCGAGTTGCTGACGGTGCCCGGCTCGTCCGGCGCCATCGAGTTCCGAGCGCGGACCACCGACCGGCTGGGCAAAGACTCGCACGCGGAGTGGCACACCTTTGCCACGACCAACGGGTTCCGGACGCTCGAGCCGCTCGCCGGCCCGACGCCGGGCGTCTGGCGCCGCAAGGATCTGATGCTCGCCGACCTCGCCACGAACGGCGTTCCCGCCGCGGCGATTCCCCGCTCGCTCGGCCACACTTGGTGCTCAGCATTCATTTACACCGACGCGGCCACTGTTTTGCAGGCCTTCACCACGCGGGAGGGGACGCGCTACTCGGTCCAGACGCTGGTGGCGCGCCCGACACCCGGCGGGCTAGTGCCGCTGCACGTGTCGAACGCCTGGTCGAACGACAAAGGGCGCGGCCTCTATGAGCCGCACGTCGCGGCGGTCGGCAGGCGGTGCTTCATGACAGCCCGAGCGGAGGACGGCTGCGGCTATGTGATGGCGAGCGAGGATGGCGGCAGAACGTGGGGCAAGCCCAAACCGTGGACGTGGGATAGCGGGGAGCCGGTCGCCATGAACCAGACCATGACCAAGTTCGCCACGCATGCGGACGGCCTGGTGCTGGTCTACGCGCGCATCCGCGAGGATAACGCCTCCGTCTTCCGCAACCGTTCGCCGCTGCATGTGGCCGACGTCGATCTCGCGACGCTGTCGCTCAAGCGCGCGACCGAGCGCGTGATCGTGCCGCTGAAACCCTCACACGGCAAAGGCTGGCCGGTTGGCAACTTCTGGGTCTGGAACGTGAGCGAGAACGAGACCGACGTTGTGACGGCCGAGTGGCCCCGCGACGGCCGCCCCGAAAACGGCGACATCTGGCTCGCCAAGCTCTACTGGCGCCAGCCGAACTCCGCGTATCGTGCCGAAGTCGGCTTCACGTCGAGTGCCCCCTGACGCCGTCGGAGGTTAGACGTCAATGCGGATGATGCGGCTGATAAAGAACCAGCCGATCGCGATGAGCAGGGCGGTGAGGCCGATGGCGGCCATGCCGTTGACGGATTTAAAGAAGGGGATCATCAAGTCTGGCTTGATGAAGGTCATGGCCGTGCCGAGCAGGGCCGGCATGCAGGCCACGATGATGCCCTGCAGACGCCCTTGCGCGGTCAGCGTCTGCACGCGCCGCTCGATGCGCATGCGCTCGCGGATGGTCAGGCTGATCTTATCAAAGATTTCCGTCAGGTTGCCGCCCGTACGGCGGGCGATGTCGATCGAAGTGACTACCAGCGTCAGGTCATCAGAGCCGACCCGTTTATCGAGGCTCTGCAGCGCATCGTAAAAGTTCATGCCCACGCGCATCTGCTGCAGCATGACGCCGAACTCCTGCGAAATGGGCTTCTCGCCGTTTTGCACCACAGACTCAAAAGCTTGGTTGATGCTGAAGCCCGCGCGCAGGGCGTTGCTCATGCTGCCGAGCGCCTCGACAAGCTGTTCGTTGAATTTGCGGCGGCGGCGGTCGCGCAGGATATCGAGCAGTTTCGAGGGCGCCATCAGCGCGAGCACGCCGAAGGTCAAGCCGAGCACGGTGCCGGCGACGGTCGAGACCGGGTTGGTGTGGTCGAAAAGCGGCACGAAACAGAGCAGGAAGACGGCGGCGGCTGCGGCGCGTCCGATGTCGGAGATGCGCTTGGCCGGGATGAAGAGAAAAAGGTCCTCGAAGCGGCGCGATGCCTCTTCGGACATGGAGTCGGTGTAGGCGCCCGCGCCGGAGCCGAAAGCGCGCACGACGGTGTAGCCCAGCCCCGAGAAGGCCAGCCCGATCAGGGCGGCCGCAGACCAGCCGAGCGCGGTGAGGGCGCCGGGCGTCACGCGTCACCGCCTTGCTTGGAGGGGTCGAAGATGGCGGGATCCAGATGCAGGCCGCGGCTCTTGAGATGCTCGAAGAAAGTCGGTACGGCGCCGGTCGGCATGAAGCTGCCGAGGACCTTGCCCTTTTCGTCGACGCCGGTCTGCTTGAATTCGAAAAGGTCCTGCATGACGATTTGCAGCCCTTCGAGCCCGACAACCTCGGAGATGCAGGTTACTTTGCGCGAGCCGTCGCTGAGGCGCGACTCATGCACCACGAGGTCGATCGCCGAGGCGATCTGCTCGCGGATGGCGCGCGAGGGGAGTTCGAGGCCGGACATCAGCACCATGGTTTCGAGGCGCGAGATGACATCGCGCGGCGAGTTGGCGTGGACGGTGGTGAGCGACCCGTCGTGTCCGGTGTTCATCGCCTGCAGCATGTCGAGCGATTCGCCGCTGCGGCACTCGCCCACGATGATGCGGTCCGGGCGCATGCGCAGCGCGTTGCGGACCAGGTCGCGGATGGTGATGGCGCCGCGGCCCTCGATGTTGGGCGGGCGGGCTTCGAGGCGGATCACGTGCGGCTGGACGAGGCGCAGTTCGGCGGCGTCTTCGATCGTCACGATACGGTCCGTCGGCGGGATGAAGCCGCTCAGCACGTTGAGCAGGGTGGTTTTTCCGGAGCCGGTGCCGCCCGCGACCACGATGTTCTTGCGCATGAGCACGCAGAGGCGCAGGAACTCGGCGGCGCTGCGCGTCCAGGTGCCGAAGGCGATGAAGTCATCGACCGTGAGCGCGCGTTTTGAGAATTTTCGGATGGTGATGCAGGGGCCGATGAGGGAGAGCGGCGCGATGATGGCGTTGACGCGCGAGCCGTCCGGCAGGCGGGCGTCGACATAAGGCTGGCTCTCGTCGATGCGCCGGCCGATGGGTGCGACGATGCGTTCGATCACGCCCAGAACAGACTCGTCGTCCATGAAGGTTTGCCCGGTCAGCTCGATGCGGCCGTTGCGCTCGACAAACACCTGGCCGGGGCCGTTGACCATGATTTCGGTAATGGCTTCGTCGGCCAGGAAGTCTTCCAGCGGGCCGAGACGCATGGCCTCGTCGTAAATCTCTTTTTCCAGGCGCGCGGGATCAATCCAGGCGGGCAGCTTCTGGTTGCGGCGGACTTCCGCGATGATCGAACGGATCGTCTCGCGGGCCTTCTGCTGCAGCTCGTTGGTGCCGATGCGCGAGACGGTCATGCGCTTGAGGTCCAGACGCTGGATCAGTTCGCCATGAATCTGGTTCTTGATTTCGCGCAGGATGGCGGCCATCGGGTCGGCCGGATCGGGTGCTGGCATCGGCGCGGGCTCCGGGGGACGCGGCTCGACGGCGGGCACCGGAAGAGGTGCGCGGGGGGGGCCGGGCAAAGGCGGCGGCGTGGGCGAGGCGGGGGCTTCGGCCGGGGCGGCGACCGCGGGCGAGACGCGCAGCAGGCAGGGCCCGAGGCCGACCACGTCGTCGGCATGCAGCCGGGTGGGCTCTTGGATCGGACTGCCGTCGACGACGGTGCCGTTGCTGGAGTGGAGGTCCTTGATGGTGATGCCGGTTTCGCGCAGCGTCAGCAGCGCGTGGCGTTCGCTGATCTCCGGATGCCGCAGGCGGATCTTGCAGGCCTCGCCGCGGCCGATGGTGTAAAGGCCGGCCGGCAGTTCGAAGCGGTTCGAGGCTTGGTCGGGATAAGCGATGTCGAGGAAGAAGTTCATGCGTGCAGGCGTGTGAGGCGTGGGCGTGAGGGAACCGGTCAGTCGACGGCGCGCTTACGCAAAAGTTGCTGCTGGCGATAGGTGTTGAGCGATTCGATTTCCGACTGGATCATCTGGAAATCCACGCGCGGCAGCGTCTTTTCGAAGTAGATGTCGTCCGGGTTGCGCAGCGCGAGCGAGATGCGGCCCTTGATCTGCTCGGCGAACACCAGCATTTCCGCTTCGCGCGGGGTGACCTCGAGGGTGACGGTGTTGTAGGAGGCGGGCATGCGCATGTCGGAGAGCAGGCGCGATTTGGCGGTTTCGCGGCCGGTGGCCAGCACCAGCACGTCCTGAAGCATGGTGAGGGTGACCAATTCCATTTCGCCCTGCACGGTTTTGGAGGGGAACGAGAAGGTGCCGAGAACATCGACGTGGTCGTTGGGCTTGACCATGCCGCTGACCGAGGCGGCGCCGTTGACGTTGATCGAGATGGCGCGCATGCGCTGCTTGATGTCGGCGGCCAAGCCGCGCGATGTGGGGTCGCCGCCTTCGATGTCGGTCCAAAAGATCGGCGCGTCGGCCGACAGCGCGCGCACGGTTTTGCGGTTGAGCAGCAGCAGGATGTCTTCGGTGCGCACGGCGTGATCTTTGACGGCGCTTTCCAGAACCTCAAACCCGCCGATATCCTCCATCGTCAAGATCGTGCCGGAGGGAATGGCGCGTTTGGCGCCGATGACCGCGATCTTCTTGTTTCTGCTGTAGAAGTCCGCTTTCATGCGCGCGATCTCATTGTCTTTTGCGGTCAGGTAGGAGCGGGTCAGGAACGCGGCGAAGAGGCCGATGACCACGGAGATGATCAGGATGAGTTTCTGCTTCATGCAAGGCTCTTTCGGTTTTTTGGGACTCGGGGACAGTTTAGGGGGTTGCCCCCTCTCGTTGCAAGAGGCTAATCAAAGTGCCTTCCGAATCGTTGGCGCGGTTCGCATAGAGCAGGCACTGTTTGTGGCCGGAGACGAAAAGCTTAAAGGTCGGCGTGCCTGGCGGGGTCTCGGTCCAGCCCGCGTCGGTCAGGGCGCGCGCGGCATCCCGCGCGGCGTCCTCTGGCGCGTCGCTGCTTGCAGCCGTAACAAAATGCGTGCGGGTCTTGGCGCAGAACGCGGTGAAGCGGGGCGTGGCGTTCAGGGCGGGCAGCCCGTCCGGCCACGCCGGGGGCTCGCGGCTTGCGGCGGCGGCGTCGCGCAGCTTTTGCTCGAAAGCCAGCACCACGCAGCCGCCGAGTCCGGCGGCCGCCGGCAGCACCAGCAGGCGCTGCATGCTGTTATTTCGCACATGGGTCAACAAGGCCGCTCCCTGCCCTGCGCCAACCGGCAGCGGCAGGTTGAGCTGGCGCGCCAGGCGGGTACGGAGCGTGGCCGGGGTCTCGCCGAAGGCATATGCGGCCAGCGAGCCGGGCGCGCCGTTGACCGTCACGTCGGTGGCGTAGACACGCGCGCCGCCGAGCGCGCGCAATGTGGCGTCGGCGGTTGACGGCATACGCCAGAAGACATCCGCGCTCAGCGCGGCGGCGGTCAGCGCGGCCAGCGCCGCCAGGCACTCCGTGCGCCGGGAGGAGGGGGGGCGGCACGCGCGGGGACGTTCCTGGTGCAGGACGGACGGCATCAGTAGAGCCCTCCCATCAACGGCATCCAGACCTCTTCGCGGATGGCGACATCGTCTTTATCGTAGACGAGCTGGCGGATCACGCGGTCCACCGGCACGTGCAGCGTCTCGTCGGCGTGGGCGAACCCCACGGTGGTGGCGGAGTTCGGCGACTCGTGCAGCCGGACCATGGAGACCGGGAGCCGGCTGTCTGACGATACGTGTGTCCAGTCGTCCGGGGACCGGACGGAATAACCGGAAAGCATGCGGATGGTGCCGGGAACCACCGAGCCGCGGCGGACAGGCTGATCGTCGGCCGTGTAGGCGATGCCGTCCGGACCGTTTTCCCAGTCGGAGATGTGGGGCGGCGCGATGGCGAGCGTGGTGTCGCGCATGGCGCGTTCGCCGGCATCGCCGCGCAGCACCGCGTGCAGAAAAAGCGAGGTCCGCGCCAAGCGGGCCATGTGGATGATACCGGTCAGCACGAGCAGGACCAGCAACAGGCTGGCCGCGAACTCAATGGCCGCCTGGCCGCTGACCCCTGACCGCTGACCTCTGGCCTCTGACCTTCTCTCTCATCAGTGTCCCCTCCGGCTGCCGCCGCCGCGACGGTTGCCCCCGGGCGAACGCACGCGGCAGTTCTGATGATACAGGTCGAGCCAGTCGATGCCCTGCTGGCGGAAGGCGTCGTCCTCCCACAGCGTGAGCGCGCTGCAGTAGCGGCAGGCATTGGGCTGCGGGCCGGACTCGAGGTAGGGATGCAGATGGCTGCGCACGTGGCGCACCCATTCGATATCCGACGTGTTATTTTCGGAGCCCGTCGCGGCATCGACCGGAATCAGCCGGACATCGCGGAAGGCGGGCAGCACGAAGGCGGATGCATCGGTGGCGGGACGGCGTTCGGAGCCCTCCTCCAGATAGCCGAACGGTTTGGCGGCCGCGCTCCACATGACGTTGTCGCTGCGCCGGCCGCCTTCGATGCCGGGCGTCATGCGGTCGACGGAGGCGTAAACGCGGACCACGGCATCCGCTCCGGCCACATCGTATTCGGGGCGCACGGCACCGGTCACAGGAAAATTATCCTCGCCGTCGGGCTTGATGCGCGACCACTCGCTCCAGTCGCCGGGATTGTACAGGAACCAAGTCTCAAAGCGGTCCAGCACATTGGTGCCGGTGAGCTGAGCGGCGGTGACGGTATCGAAGCCAGCCTCATGAAACCGGGCTTCAAGCTCCGAGGCCGAAAACAGGAAGTCCAGACGGAAGGTGAACGGGCGCACACCGACACCGAAGATCTCGGCGTTGCTGGTGTCGGAAATGTCGGGGCCGGGCAGCGCGGGCCAGTCTCGGAACGAGGCGTAGGCTTGCAGCCAGCCGCGCGCGTGGAGATGGAACCAGCACCAGTTCCGGCTTAGCACCGCATCGTAAAAGGCTTTCTCCATCAACATGTGTCCGGAAGAAGGGTCGAGGAAGAACTGGGCGTTGTCCGGGCCGGCCGCGATGCCGTCTGAGGCGACCTGATCCAGCATGTCGGCGACCTGCAGCCAGGCGCCGGGCCAGGGCTCGGGAAAGTAACGGGTCCCGTCAAACAGCGCCGTGTACTGGTTGCGGACCGTGTCGGCGTGCTCGCGCAGCAGGTCGGTCATGTCGGGATCGACATGGATGCGATTGTTCTTGGCGGCGATCTGGGCGGCGAAGAGCGCGGTCATCGGGCCGGTGAAGCAGAGGCGCGCCTGCATGTTGGTGATGGCGTCGACCGCAGCGGGCTGGCCGTTGGCGAGCGCGAGAACGTGCAGCAGATTCAGCTCGCCGATCAGGTTGAGGGTGGCGCCTTGCCAGCGCGCCGCGGCCAGCGCCGCGGCGTCGCCGGCATTCTGGGCCTGGTGTTTGCGCTGGACGATGCGGTGGAGGTCGGCATTGAAAAGCAGCACAAAGACAAGGGCGGTCAACGCGAGCAGGAGAAAGACCACCGCCTGTCCGGCGCGGGAACATGCGGCACGCCGCCGCGTTCTGTCGCTGGCCGGGCTCACCAGTTCATGTCCTCCATGTAGAGCGGGTAGTGGCTTTCGATCGAGTAGAAGGCGCCGATCGCCAGCGCCTCCCCCTCGCCGGCATCGCGCAGCTCGCCTTCGGCTAGGGGGCCGAGCGCGATCAGGAGCGGATGACGCTGGCGCAGGTTCACTGTCAACGTGCCGGGCGTGAGCCCGCTGGTGCTGAGCGGTTCCTCGATGTCTACGGAAAGGGCGTCCCAGAGCTCGTAATCCAGAATGTACTCGGCGGTGGCGTCGTTGTCGCTGTCCATGTAGTCCGGGACGCGGCTGACCTCCAATTGGGTGCCCGGCGAGCGGACATTGCTGCGCAGCGCCAGATCCCAGATGTCGCCGACGCGGTTCTGCTGAAGTGCGGCGGTGATGGCCGGATCAACGCCAGCGAGGGCCGGCGTGATACGTCGGCCCGCCGCCGGGATCGAGGCGACACGCGCGCTTTTTTCGACCATCCACCGGTTGAAGCCCACCGCGCGGGCGCGCGCCGCGCGTGCCGCCGCATGACTCAGCACCGTTTTGGCGGCGAACAGGTTGGCGTACTGGAAAATGGCAAGAAAGCAGAGGCAGGCCAGGATGATGACGAAGATCGACTCGATCATAGCCTGGCCGCGCCGCGCGTGCGGCGCGGCGTGCAGCGCACCCTCCGGCGGATACCGTCCTGCCGGTCGCCACTGTTCCCGCCTGCTGGGTCTGTTCACGCCGGCCTCCCCCAGTTACTGGAAGCTGCCGTCAGGATTGAGATTCTTGACCTTGTTCTCGTCGATGTCCTCAGCCAAGGATTCGGCTTCCGAGCCGGCATCGGCATCCAGCGCGGAGGTGGCGCCGGCAATCTTGCGGCCGGTGGCTTTACTGAGGCGTGAGAACAGGACCAGCAGCGTGATGGCGATCAGCACCACGATAATGATGTACTCGACCATCGTCTGGCCGTTGCGGCGTCCGAAGCGACGTTTCATGAAGTTCTCCCGTTTATGCGTCCCCGGGCTGCTCCGCTCAGGGATATTCCGATGCGACCAGGTCCAGCGCCCGGTTCGATTGCTGTCTCACCGCGTACAGAAAAAGCGCCAACACCGCGACGACCGCCAACATGGACACGAACACGATCACGTATTCGATCATGGCTTGGCCGGAGCGCCTGTTAGGAACCTTTTTTGTGGAAGACAGCTTCAACATGGTCACCATCATACCAAGGAGGGACCGTTCGTGACAACGGCTTTCACGCGGCAGCGGGTCATCCGCGCAAGCTCTCAACGGCTGCGACGATGGCGCGCGTCAACAGATGGTTGATGCCCCCGTAGATGGATGCCGTGCGGATCAGCAGCGCGGCGACGAGGGCCGGCAGCGTGGCTGACGTGGTGCAGACCACCCAGAGGCAGATGCCCAGCAGGTTGAAGAGGTAGATCACGGAATATGAGAGGAGCCGTCCGTATTCGTGGATGTCGGGCTGGCGCGTCAAGAGGCTCTGGACCGTGAAACACAGGTGGAAGCCCCAGGTCAGGCCGACGAGAAAGAGCCAAACATTCGGCAGCGGGAGCGGTTGCACAAAGCGCTCGACCGTCCATCGCAACAGAATCACCAATACGGTGTACAGCGGAAAGAAATAGGGGGCCAGCGTGATCAGCAGGTTGGTCTTGGAGAGACGCACACTGCCGCTCGTGGCTGTCACGCGCATGCCGCGCACGCGCGCACCGAAAAGCAAGGCCCAAGCCGCGTGTGTCAGTTCATGCGCCATGACATAGGCGCGCACGGGCTGCGGCAGCACAAACCAAATCAACAGCCAGAGCGTGTACCCGGCGAACGACCAGACGGCCTCCGGCGAGAAGAGCGCCTCAGTGCCGGACGCCAGACCATGCAGCAGATCAAACAGCGCCCATGTTGCCGCCACACACAAAGGGATCAGCAACAATCCAGCGGCAAACCGGATGACGCGTTTCATTCGGGGTCACCGCACCGGTTCGGCGTCGAACACGAAAACCAGCTCGCCGGGGCGCACGCGCCGGTTCATGCGGGCGACACGTTCGACAAACTCCGGATCGGTCTTGAAACGCTGCTGCTTGTCTTTCAACACCTTGATCTCGTGCCCCTTGAAGTCGATCCGCCGCAGCAACTCATTGCGCTGTTGCGCCAAGCCACTCATTTGTGAAAATTTGGGCGCAATGGTCACCACCCCCGCCGCAAGCACGAGAATCAAAGCCACGACGAGCGTCGTTCGCGTAATGATGGTCAAAAAAACGTTCACAAATTACAGCCCAGTCCCAAAAAATGCCCCTCGCACATTGATACTGAACACGTTATGCCGGGGAAAGTCAATCGGTTTTTCAAAAAAAACATCCGCTGAGGAGCCAATCCCCGTTTTCAAGTTGTTCATTTTAGGCTCTTGTTCCGGTATCCGCAACGCTATAATGGCAGGAATTTCATTGCCGAGGACCTTGCATGAAAAAAATGTTGGTGATTCAGGTCGCCGCGTTCGGCCACGTTTGGGCCGCGCGGCATGGTGTGCGCGCGGTGGCCGGTCTGCCGCTGCGCCCGCTCGCGCCGGTCTTCCCGTCCCTGACCTGCACCGCCCAGGCTTCCCTGCGCACCGGCTTGGCGCCGGCGGCGCACGGTATGGTCGCGAACGGTCTTTTTGATCCGCTGCTGCGCCGCGCGGCCTTTTGGGAGCAGTCCTGCGCCCTGGTGCAGGGGCCTCGCATCTGGCAGACGTTCCGCGACCGGGGCGGTACGGTGGGCCTGACCTTTTTCCAGCAGAGCTTGGGCGAGCCGGTGGACCTCCTTTGTTCGCCCGCCCCGATCCACACGCACGGCGGCGGCATGATCATGGGGTGCTACGGCTGGCCGGATGGCGTGGAGGCCCGTCTCGCCGCGCATGCCGGCGGCGCCTTCCGGCTCAGCCAATACTGGGGACCGCTGGCCTCGGTCAAGTCCTCGGAGTGGATCGCCGATGCCGTCGCCGGCCTGCTCGCCGAACCGGACGCGCCGGACCTGCTCTTCACCTACCTGCCGGGCCTGGATTATGACCTTCAGCGTTTCGGGCCGGATCACCCGCGCAGCCTGCGCGCCCTCGCGGCGGTCCATGCGGAATTGGAGCGGCTCTTTGCCGTCGCCGCAGCCAACGGCTATGAGGTCGCGGCGTTCGGCGACTACGCGATGACGCCAGTCACGGGCGCCCCGGTCTTTCCCAACCGCGCCCTGTGCGAGGCCGGGCTCATGGCCGTGCGCAAGGTGCGCGGCATGCACTATCCCGACTTCCACCAGAGCCGCGCCTTTGCCCTGGCCGACCACCAGGTCGCGCCGGTGGCCGTGCTCGATCCCTCCGCCCTGCCGCGCACGGCCGAGGTTCTCGGCGGGCTGGACGGCGTGGCGCAGGTGCTGGACAAGGCCGGACAGGCCGCGCTGGGCGTCGACCATCCCCGCGCCGGCGATCTGCTGCTGGTGGCGTCGCCGGGGCGCTGGTTCGCCTACCCCTGGTGGAGCGATGCCCGCGTGGCCCCCGATTACGCCGGCCACGTTGATATCCACAACAAGCCGGGTTACGACCCGTGCGAACTGTTTTTCGGCCGCTCGCCTTTCCGTATCTGCCAGGATCCCACCCGCATCCGCGGCACGCACGGTCTGGCCGGCCCCGGCTGCGAGGCGGCCTTTGTCTCAACCCAACCCTTCGCCTGCTCGACACTGCCGGCATTCGCCGCCGCTTTGCGCACGTGGCTGGCACCTGTATGATCCGCGCTGAACCGTATCGATAGTCTCAAAAGCATGAGCGATATGAAAACCATTCACCAAACTTTTTCAGTCTCATTCCGCTATCCCGTCATCTTCACGCACGGCGTTTTTGATCCGGAGAACTCGGCGCTGGCCAAAGCCCTAGCCCGCAGCCGGCTGGCGGCGCCCGCCCGCGCGCTGGTGGTGGTCGACGCCGGCGTCGCTGCGGCGCGACCCGCGCTCTGCCGCGAGATCACGCGCTACTTCCGCGCGCACGGTGCGGCGCTTGAACTGGTGCGCGCGCCGCTGGTCGTGCCGGGCGGCGAACAGGCCAAGAACGGCTGGAACACCGTGCGCGAGCTGATGACGCTGGCCGCCGCCGAACACTTAGACCGGCACAGTTGTCTGGTGGCGGTCGGCGGTGGCAGCCTGCTCGACATGGCCGGCTTTGCAGCGGCCCTGATCCACCGCGGCCTGCGCTTCGTGCGCCTGCCGACCACCGTGCTGGCGCAGAACGACGCCGGGGTCGGCGTCAAAAACGGTATGAACGCCGCCGGCACCAAGAACTTCGCGGGGACCTTCGCGCCGCCGTTCGCGGTGATCAATGACGGCGAGTTTCTCCGGACGCTGCCGCAGCGCGAATGGGCCGGTGGCGTCGCGGAGGCGTTTAAGGTCGCGATCATCAAGGACGCGCGGTTTTTCTCCTTTCTCTGCAAGCGCGCCGAGGCCCTGCGCGACAGGGATCAGCGTGTGATGGAGCGGGTGGTGCAAACGACCGCCGCACTGCACCTGCGCCACATCGCGACGTCCGGCGACCCGTTTGAATACGGCAGCGCGCGCCCGCTCGACTTCGGCCATTGGGCCGCGCACCGCTTGGAGCTGCTCTCCGATTTCACGCTGGGACACGGACCGGCCGTCGCGGTCGGCATCGCGCTCGACAGCACCTACGCGATGCTGAAACGGCTGATCACGCCGGCCGAGCGCCAGGCGATCCTCGACGGCCTGGCGGCCTGCGGCCTGCCTGTGTGGTCGCCGCTGCTGGAGCGCCCCGGCGCGGCCGGCCGGCCGGATGTGCTGGCCGGCATCGAGCAGTTCCGCGAACACCTCGGCGGACGCCTGTGCGTGACGCTGCCCCGGTCGATCGGTGACAAGGTCGAGGTACACCGCATCAGCCTGCCGCTGATGATGAAGGCCATCGCGCTCCTGCGCCCCGCAGAGCGAGGATAAAATGCAGGAAGGGGCGTGCCTTACGAACCAGCAAACACACACGCTTTGCGGCCGATCATGGGCACGCTTTCCGACGTGAGCGTTTGGGATGGTGCGCTGCCTGCGGAGAAGATCGACGAACTCGCGCACGGCCCTGCCGCAGTCGATGCGGGCGTCGATTTTGTCACTACGTCTCAGACCGCCGAACTGCGCGCCACCCTCGGCGACGGCAGCGGGACGGTCCTGTGGTCGTGCGTCTCCGGCGAGGGGGCTTCGATCCTCACGCCCGATGCCGCAGTGACGGCAGTGACGCTGCCCGCAGTGGGGACGTACGTCTTCCGCGCGACCGTCGCGGGGGCGCTTCGCGCGAACGTTGACGATGTCGCCGTGACACGGATTGCACCGCCGGCGGAGAACGCAACGCCAACCTTAGGGCTTGCCGAGACGGCGGCCGGTACGTTGCCGGAGCCGATCCTGCTCACGGCATCCGTTGCCGATCCCGATTCGCAGCCGGGCGCACTCCGCGTGAAATGGGCGCGCGTGTCAGGGCCGGGCGGCGTGTGGTTCGAACCGCCGTTCGCCGCATCGACGCGCGCGACATTCTCCGTTGCCGGGACGTACGTGCTCGCCTGCACGGTTTCGGATGGCGACCGGGAGGCGACCGCGCAGACCTTGGTGACTGTCTCGGCGGACGCCGCGTCGCCGGGTTTGACGAACGGTCTGATCATGAGCGTGACGGGCGACGAAGGCTCCCCGCGCCGCGAGGGCGTTTCCGGGAACCTGTGCGTGGATAACGCCAACTACAGCA
>Ga0123332_1003640_pt1 | contig 13972 bp, 15 predicted proteins | sample BioC12SIPDNA_4_FD_89958 | JGI IMG/M metagenome (GOLD analysis project Ga0123332, IMG submission 89958) | Anaerobic biogas reactor microbial communites from Washington, USA - Biogas_R2_A C12 SIP DNA | ecosystem: Engineered > Bioreactor > Anaerobic > Unclassified | place: Washington, USA...
AAGGCGAGCGCGTACTCGCCGTTCGGCCCGCCGCGGCCCGGGCGGGCGCCGTGCACGGTGACGGTGAGCTCGCCGCCCGACAGCAGCGCCACCCGCCGGCCGTGGGCCACCAGGCGCGCGGCCAGCGCGGCGTGCTCGCGGCCCACCCGCCGCGCCTCGCCCTGCACGCCTGCGCCCAGCGACACCGCCGCGTAGCCGGCGGCCTCGACGACGCGCGCGGCGGCCGCCAGGCTCGCTTCACCGCCGCCCACCAGCCGGATCCCCGCGCGCGCCAGGCGCGGGTCGCCGGGCTTCGGGCTCTCCGGCGCCGCCCCCGCCGCGCCGCGCGTGAGCGCCGCTCGCACCGCCGTCAGCTCGGGGGCGTAGCGCTCGACCACCGCCAGCGCCTCGGCGTAGGTGGAGGGGTCGGGCACGGTGGGGCCCGAGGCGATCGTGGCGGGGTCGTCGCCCACCACGTCGGAGAGCGCCAGCGTGAGGCTGGGCGCCCGCGCCAGCGCCGCCAGGCGCCCGCCCTTCACGCGCGAGAGGTGCTTGCGCACGACGTTGATGGCGCCGATGTCGGCGCCGCTGGCGAGCAGGCGCCGCGTGGCCTCAGCCTTCTCCGCGAGGGTCACGCCCGCCGGCGCCGTGAGCAGCGCCGAGCCGCCGCCCGACAGGAGCACCAGCAGGCGGTCGTCGGGGGCGGCCGCCCGCGCCAGCGCCAGCACGCGCTCGGTGGCCGCCACGCCGGCCGCGTCGGGCACGGGGTGGCCGGCCTCCGCCACCGCCACGCGCCCCGCGCCGCTCGCCGCGTGGCCGTACGGCACGATCGCCAGCCCGCTCAGCGGGGCGCCGGCGTAGCGGACGTCGACCGCCGCCGCCATGCGCGCCGCCGCCTTGCCGGCGCCCACCACCAGGGTCCGCCCGGCGGGCGGCTCGGGCAGGTGCGGCAGCAGGGCGCGGCCGGGGTCGGCGGCCGCCAGCGCGGCCTCGAAGGCGCGGCGGAGCAGGCGCTTGGCCGCTGCGTTGGCGCGGTCGGCGCCGGGCACGGGGTCGGGCACCATGGGCGACGCTTACAATAGCCCCATGTTCGGACTGTTCAGGCGCCAGGACCCCCGGTTCCGGGAGGACGGCAACTTCCTGCTCTGCCAGGTTCGCACCGACCGCACGGGCGAGGTCATCAAGGTGCGCCTCTCCAAGACGAGCGAGATGAGCCTGCAGGGCAGCGGGTACTTCGTCCGCAAGGCGCTGGTCGGTCCCAAGACCCTCGACCAGGCGTTGCTCGAGGTGAGCATGACGCGCGCGCACAAGGTCACCAACGCCACCGTCGACGGCGGCACGCTGCTGTACGTGCGGGAGTGGGAGGCATGAGCGCGCTCGGGGGGGCTCCGCAGGCGGGCGCCGGGCCGGGCGCCGCCGCGGGGATGCGCGTCGACGTCCGGCCCGCGCCGGTGCAGGAGCTCGCCTACGCCTTCTTCCGCGTGGCCTCGCCGGAGAACCCCAGCGTGAGCGCCAACCTGCCGTGGCTGCGCCAGCTCGAGGCGAGCCCGCCCGACTGGTTCGCCGCGGCGCGGTCCGCCTTCACCGACGGCGGCAGCTGGACGGGCTTCGAGCCGCTGCTGATGGCCTGCGCGCTGGGCTACGCCCTCGACGACTCCCCGGCGCGCTTCCTCGAGGACCTGGCCGGCCTGCCGAGCGTGATGGTCCGCGACCTCGACGAGCTGAACATCGGCGGCCACGACAAGCCGCCGGCGACCTCCACCCCGAGCGGCCGGCTGCGGGCGCGCCTGCGCGCCAACTACGAGGCGCTGGCCGCGCCCGAGCGCGCCGCGGCGCTGCAGCGCACCCTGACCGAGCTGTGGGCCTGCCTCGAGCCCGACTGGCAGCGCGAGGGGCGCTCCGCCACCGCCCAGGCCGCCGAGCGGCTGGTCGACGAGGCGGCCGCCACCGGCGACCTGCTGGCCGCCCTGCCGCCCCACCACTTCGTGAGCCTCGAGTCCTCGGTCAACGAGATCCGCCTGCGCCAGCAGCAGGTGCGCCTGGTGGTGGCCCCGCTCTACTTCGCCTCGCTGGGCGGCTTCAAGTTCGAGATCGGCCGCACCCTCTACCTGGGCTTCGGGGTGCGCTCCGAACGCCTGTTCCTGCAGCGCAAGGAGCAGGTGCAGGCGTTGGCGGCGCGCCTCAAGGCGTTCGCCGACCCCACCCGCCTGCTGCTGCTGGTGCTCGTCAGCCGCCTGCGGCGCTTCCCGCTCACGGTCGGTGACCTGGCGCGCCAGCTGGGCGTGAGCCAACCCACCGCCAGCGGCCACCTCAAGCTGCTGCGCGACCTCGACCTGGTGGAGGTCGTGAAGCGCGGCAACCGCTCGTACTACCGCATCCGCGAGGGCTCGTTGACCGCCATCCTGCGCGAGCTGGAGGACACCCTCATCCTGCGCAGCCCCACCCCCGACGACGACAACTAGCTAGCAGGTCACTGAGCGCTGCTGAGGTCGGGCCTGAGCACGCGCGCGCCCTTGAGGTAGACGTGGCGCACCTCGTCCTGGCGCTTGGTGGTGTTCACCTGCATCATCACCCGGATGCACTTGGGAAGGCGCCCGGGCACGGGGATCTCCTGGAAACAGAGCAGCGGCACCATGTTCATGCCGAGCTCGCGCGCGCCCTCCGCCGGGAAGGTGGCGTGCAGGTCGGGCGTGGTGGTGAAGAAGATCGAGGCGATCACGTCGAAGTCGTCGATGTCGTTGACGCGCAGCATCTCTGCCAACAGCTCTCGGGTGGCGGCCAGGATCTCCTCCGCGTCGTCGGCCTCCACGGTGGTGGCGCCGCGGATGCCGCGTAACCAGTACGCCTCTCGCATGGCGGGGAGTGTACCAGGTGGTGAGAGGCACCGTCCCGCCGCGCCGTCCGTCCGCTACCTTGACGGCATGACCCTCGACGTCACCGCCGCACCGGCCTGGTTCGACCTCACCGCCGACCAGCGCGCCCTCATCGGGCCCCTGCGCGACTACCTGCGGAGCGAGGTCGCGCCCGGCGCCATCGCGCGCGACGAGAGCGGCGCCTTCCCCTTCGACATCGTGGCCGAGCTCGGCCGCATGGGCATCTTCGGGCTGCAGGTGCCCGAGGAGCTCGGCGGCGTCGGCCTCGACACGGTCACCAGCGCCCTGATCGTCGAGGAGGTCGCCGCGGTGGACGGCTCGCTGGCGCTCACGGTGGCCTCGCACAACTCGCTCTGCGTCGGCCATATCTTGCTGGCCGCCGACGAGGCGCAGCAGCGCGCCTGGCTGCCGCCGCTGGCGCGCGCCGAGCGCCTCGGCGCCTGGGCGCTGACCGAGCCGGGCGCCGGCTCCGACGCCGCCTCGCTGCGCACCCGCGCGCGCGAGGTCGACGGCGGCTTCGTCATCGACGGCAACAAGCAGTTCATCACCCAGGGCACCGTGGGCGGCACCTACGTGGTGGTGGCCCGCACCGACGAGCCGAGCGGCGAGCGTCGCGCCGAGGGCATCAGCGCCTTCGTGCTCGACGGCGAGGCGCCGGGCCTGGTGCGCGGCGCGCCCGAGAAGAAGCTCGGCCTGCACTCCTCCGACACCACGCCCCTCACGTTCGAGGGCGTGCGCGTGGGCGCCGACCAGCTGCTCGGCGAGCGCGGACGGGCGTTCGACGACGTCACCACCGTGCTGGCCGGCGGCCGCATCGGCATCGGCGCCATGGGCATCGGCCTCGGCCGGGCGGCCCTGGAGGTGGCGGCGCGCTACGCCAGCGAGCGCGAGCAGTTCGGGCGCCCGATCGTGCGGCACCAGGCGGTGGCGTTCAAGATCGCCGCCATGGCCACCGAGCTCGAGGCGGCGCGGCTGCTGGTGCGCAAGGCGGCCACGCTGCGCGACGCCGGCCGCGACTTCCACGAGGCGGCCGCCATGGCCAAGCTGAAGGGGAGCGTGGCGGGGGTGGAGGCGTGCGACGCCGCGATCCAGATCCTCGGCGGCTACGGCTACATCCGAGACTACGAGGTGGAGCGCATGTGGCGCGACGCGCGCCTGACCCGCATCGGCGAGGGCACCGACGAGATCCAGCACCTGATCATCGCGCGCGAGTACCTCAAGCGCCTCTGACGCTCACGCGGCACGCTCGACGGGCGCGGCCTCCAGCGCCTCGGAGGGCAGCGCCGCCAGCGCCGCCTCCACCACCTCGGGGCCGGCGCCCGGCCGGTAGGCGTTCTCCGAGATCACGCGGCGCCACGCCTTGCCGCCCGGCAGCCCGCGGAACAGCCCCAGCATGTGGCGCGTGACGGCCTGCAGCGGGGCGCCCTCCTGCCGGCGCTCCTCGATGTAAGGCAGCATGGCGGCCACCACCTCGCGGCGGCTCGGCGGCGGCGCCGGCTCGGGCTCGCCCAGGCTGCGCGCCACCAGCGCGTCGGCGCCGGCGAAGCGGTAGGGGTCCTCGTAGAGCGCGCGGCCGATCATCACCCCGTCGACGTGCTCGAGGTGCGCCTGCGCCGCCTCCAGCGAGGTGACGCCGCCGTTCAGCTCGATCGTGAGGCGCGGCAGCTCGCGCTTGAGGCGGTACACCTCGGGGTAGCGCAGCGGCGGCACGGTGCGGTTCTCCTTGGGGCTCAGGCCCTGCAGCCACGCCTTGCGGGCGTGCACGGTGAAGGCGTCGCTGGCGGGCGCGCTCGGGTCGCCGGCCACCACCTCCACGAAGCGCCGCATCTGCGCGTAGCTGTCCTGGTGGTCGATGCCGATGCGGTGCTTGACCGTCACCGGCACGCTCACGGCCGCGCGCATGGCCCGCACGATCGCCGCCACGCGCTCGGGGTCGGCCATCAGGCAGGCGCCGAAGTTGCCGCTCTTCACGCGGTCGGAGGGGCAGCCGACGTTCAGGTTCACCTCGGCGTAGCCGTACGCCTCGCCGACGCGCGCGGCCTCCGCCAGCTGCTCGGGGTCGTCGCCGCCCAGCTGCAGCGCCACCGGCCCCTCGGCCGGGTGGTGTCCGAGCAGGCGCTCGCGGTCGCCGTGCAGCACCGCCGCCGCCGTCACCATCTCGGTGTAGAGCAGCGTGCGGCGCGTGATCAGCCTGAGCAGGTAGCGGAAGTGGCGGTCGGTGAGCTCCATCATCGGCGCCAGCGAGAGCACCGCACGCTCCGTGCGGCGGCTCATGGCGCCTCGGCGGCCTCGGGGGGCGGGGTGCGGCGCGGCTTGCGGAACACGATGCTCTCCCACTCCCCCTCCTCCACCACCTGGAGGTCGGGGTTCTCGCCGCGGAAGCGCGCCACCACGCCCTGCACCAGGTCGTCGGGGGTGCTGGCCGCCGAGCTCACGCCCACGCTCCGCGCGCCCTCCAGCCAGGCCGGGTCGATGTCGGCGGCCGACTCGATGCGGTGCGCGCGCCCGGTGAGGTCCTGCGCCAGCTCCAGCAGGCGCATGCCGTTGGAGCTGGCGGCGCTGGTGACGACCAGGAAGACGTCGACGTGGGGCGCGATCTGGCGCACGGCGTCCTGGCGGTTCTTGGTGGCGAAGCAGAGGTCGTCGGACGGCGGCACCACCAGCTCGGGGAAGCGCTCCTTGAGGAGGGCGACGGTCCGCATGGTGTCGTCGACGGAGAGCGTGGTCTGGGTGAGCACCACCACCTTGCTGGGGTCGGGGACGGTGACGGTGCGCGGGTCGGCGAGGTCGGGGTCGTGCTTGCGGTTGCCGACCACCGACACCACCGTGGTCTGCTCGGGCGCCTCGCCGCGCGTGCCGATGACCTCCTGGTGGCGCGTGGAGTCGCCGACCAGCAGGATGTGGTAGCCCTGCGCGGCGTAGCGCTTGGCCTCGTTGTGGACCTTGGTGACCAGTGGGCAGGTGGCGTCGATGGTGGTGAGGCGCAGCTCGGCGGCGCGCTGGCGCACCACGGGGCTCACGCCGTGGGCGCTGAACACCACCGTGCTGCCGAGCGTGCGGCCCTCGGCCTCGGCCTGCGCGCGCGCCGTCTCGAGGTCGTCCAGGTCCTCGACGAACGTCACGGAGTGCTCGTCCTCGAGCCGCTCCACCACGGTGCGGTTGTGGACGATGTCGTGGTAGACGGCGATGTCGCCCTCGCCCCGCTGGCGAGCTTCGCGGGCGGCCTCCTCGACCGCCTGGATGGCCATCACCACCCCGGCGCAGAAGCCGCGCGGCTTGGCGAGGTACAGGGTCTCGATCATCTCGGCCGCATTCTACCGGCCGCCACGCGTCGCGCCCGTTGCTTGACCGCCTCCGGGGCGCGTGATATCCTCCGCTTCGCTCGGCGCGAGCCAGCAGGCACGCGGGCGATTAGCTCAGCCGGTTAGAGCGCGTCGCTGATAACGACGAGGTCAGTGGTTCGAGTCCACTATCGCCCACCACGAGGAAGGCGCACCGTTGAACGGTGCGCCTTCTCCTATGTTCGGGTGCTCGCGGTCCCTCGCGGCTAGTCGTTGGCGAACACCGAGGTCTTGGCCCCCAGCTCCAGCTCGAGGCGGAAGGTGGCGTTGTCGCGCTGGACCGTGAGGGTCACCACGTCGCCGATCTGGCGCGCCTTGACCAGCGCCAGCAGGTCGTAGAAGGTCGGCGTGGGCACGCCGTCGAGCGCCACGATCACGTCGGCCACCAGGTCGACGCCCACGCTGCCGTCGGCGTTGGTGACGGGCTTCTGGCCCATGGGGCGCAGGCCGGCCACGTCGGCGGGGCCGCCGCGCGCCACCCGGTGCACGATGGGGCCGGGGCGCGGCCCGAGGTCGTGGGGACCCCGGCCCGGCTGGTAGTCGGTCTGCCAGCTGAAGCCGATCACCGGCAGGTCGCGGCGGGCGCCGGCGACGACCTCGCTGACGATCTCGGAGCCGGCCGTGAGCGGCACGGCGTAGCCGGCGAAGTCGCGGGAGAGCGACAGGCCGCGCAGGAACGGCGGCATGAACTCCTGGGTGGTCATGGCGCCCGGGTTGAAGCTGATGTAGCTGACCACCCCGATGGCCTCGCCGCGCGCGTTGACGACCGGCCCGCCCGAGTCGCCGGGGGCCAGCGAGTTGGTGAGCTCGATGGTGCCGTCGGCGAAGTCGGCGCGGTTGGCCTGCACCCCGAGGCGCGTGACGCGCCCCGCGCGTGCCGCCAGGAAGTCGTCGCGCGAGTTGCCGATGGCCACCACCGGCGTGCCCGGGGTGGGCGCGCGCTCGGCGAGCGGCAGGAACGGCACGCGGCGGTCGACGTCCGCCTTGAGCGCCGCCAGGTCGTTGAAGGCGTCGAAGCCCACCAGCGTCAGGGGGAACACCTCCTCCTGGGCCGTGATCGCCACCCAGCGCACGTTGCAGCCGATGGTGGCGGTGGAGTCCACCACGTGGTAGGCGGTGAGCACCAGGCCGTCGTCGCTGGCGAAGAAGCCGCTCCCGACGCCGACGGGGTAGCCGTTGCGGCCGCTGCCGCAGCGCGCCTCGATGCGCACGGCGGCGTCGCGGGCGAGCTCGAAGGCCTCGGCCAGCGCCCCGGTGGGCGCCTCGATGGGCGGCGGGCCGTCGGCGACGTGTACGTAGGTGGGCGGCTTGCGCACCTGGCTGGCCAGCACGGCGACGAGCGCCAGCAGGAACAGTAGCAGCCAGGTGAAGGCGCGGGGCGCGCGGCGCGGCCGCGAGGCGGGCGGCACCGCAGCGCCGGGGTCGGGGGCCTGAGCCGCCGCGGCGGGGCTCGAGGCGGGGAGCGCCGTGGCCTCCCCTTCTTCGCGCAGCGCGGCCCCCTCGCTGGGCGGCGCGCCGGAATCGGAGGGGCGGTGCGCCCTTCCCAGCTCATCGTTCATGACCTCCATTATGCGGGCATCCGGGCGACGGCGGGTATCATGACCGTCATGTCTACCGCCGAACCGGCCCGCCCCGCGAACGGAACGCCCCCCGACAACCGCGGCAGCGCCGATCACCCCGCGGTGCTGCGCCGGATGGCGGAGCGCACCCTCGCCTGGACCGGCCCCATCGTGGTGGTGGCGCACGTCGACCCCGACGGCGACGCCCTCGGCAGCTCCCTGGCGCTGGCGCGGGCGCTGCGTCAGCTCGGCAAGCGCGCCGTGGTGGTCATGGAGCCGCCCCGCTACCTCGCGTTCCTGGCCGAGCCGGGCGAGCTCTCCCCCGCACTCGACGCGCTCGAGCCCGACACGCTGGTCTACGCCCTCGACGCCGGCGACCCGCAGCGCGTGTGGGGCGTGCCGCTCGACCAGGCCGCGGCGGTCTTCAACGTCGACCACCACGGCACCAACACGCGCTTCGGCGACCTGGCGGTGGTCGAGCCCTCGAAGGCGGCCTGCGCCCTCCTCGTCAAGGAGCTCATCGACCTGCTCGGCGCCGAGTGGGACGCCGCCATCGCCACCCCGTGCCTCACCGGCATCCTCACCGACACCGGCAACTTCCGCCACGGCAACACCAGCCGCGAGGCGCTGGAGACGGCGGGCGAGCTGATCGACCACGGCGTCGACTACGTCGCGCTGACCGACCGCCTGCAGTGGCGCCACCCGCGCTACTTCCACCTGCTGGGCGAGGTGATGCGCACGGTGCGCTACGACCTCGACGGCCAGCTCGTAACCGCCTACGTCACCGAGGCGATGCGCGCGGAGGCCGGCGCCGAGCTCGACGACTCCGAGGACTTCGTGGGCCTCATCCGCAACGCCGAGGGCATCAAGGTGGCCGCGCTGCTCAAGGAGCGCGCCGGCTCGGTGAAGGTGAGCGTGCGGGCGCGCGACGGCGCCTCGGCGCAGCGCATCTGCCTGGAGCTGGGCGGCGGCGGCCACGTCGCGGCCGCCGGCGCCACCGTCGAGGGCGACCTCGAGGCGGCTCGCGCGGCGCTCACGGCGGCCACCGCGCGCGAGCTCGCGCGCCTGCGCGAGGCGGCGGTCGCCGACCCGGCCGGCTGAGCGGCTAGCCCTCGGCCGGACCCGGCGGCGCCGGCTCGACGCCCGCCGCCAGCGCCGCGGCCTCGGCCGCCAGCGCCGGCAGGCGCCCCACGTCGACCCCCACCGCGTAGCCCGCGGCCGCCAGGAACGGCAGCACCTCCTCGGTGGGCAGGTTGCCGACCAGCTCGTCGCCCGCGAACGGGCAGCCGCCCACGCCCCCCAGCGCCCCCTCGAACCAGCGCACCCCGCGCGCCAGCGCCGCCTCGAGCTGCCCGCGCCAGGCGCCCGGCCGCGCGTGCAGGTGGAGCCCCAGGCGGCCGGGCGCGTCGACGGCGTCGAGCACCTCCGCCACGCGCGCGGCGTCGGCGTTGCCCACCGTGTCGGCGAGGGCGATGCGCCGCACCCCGAGCTCGCGCAGCCGCGCCACCGCCGCCGCGGTGTCGGCCGGGCACCAGGGGTCGCCGTACGGGTTGCCGAACCCCATCGACAGGTAGACCACCAGCTCCAGGCCGCCCGCGGCGGCGCCCGCGAGGAGCCGCGCCACCAGCGGCCACGACTCCGCCACCGAGCGCCCCACGTTGCGGCGCTGGAACGTGTCGTTGACCGACAGCGGGTAGCCGACGCTGGTGACCCCGCGCGCCGCGACCGCCCGCTCCAGCCCGCGCTCGTTGCCGACGATGGCGAGCAGGTCGACGCCCGCGGGCGCCTCGAGCCGCTCCAGCACCGCCTCGGTGTCGGCCAGCTGCGGCACCGCCTTCGGCGACACGAACGAGCCCATGTCGAGGTGGTCGAAGCCCGCCGCCAGCAGCCCCGCCAGGTGCGCCCGCTTGCGGGCGGTGGGCAGCACGTGGGGCAGCCCCTGCCACGCGTCGCGCGGGCACTCGACCCAGGTGATGGCGGCTTCGGCCATGGTGCCATGAGCGTACCGCGGCGCCGGCCCCTATACTGGGCGGCGTGCTGCACACGCTGGAACTGCAGGACTTCGCGATCATCGACCGGCTCGAGCTCGAGCTCGCCCCCGGCCTGAACGTCCTGACCGGCGAGACGGGCGCCGGCAAGTCGATCGTCGTCGACGCCCTGCAGCTGCTGGCCGGCGGTCGCGCCGACGTGGGCATGATCCGCGGCGGCAGCGAGGCCTCGCTGGTGCAGGCCACCTTCGAGGCCGCCCCGGTCGAGTCGGCGGCGCGCCGCCTGACGCGCAGCGGCCGTCACACCGCGCGCGTCGACGGCGAGCTGGTCACCGTGTCCGAGCTCGCCGAGCGCGTCGGCCGCCTGGCGGTGGTGTTCGGGCAGCACGCCGCCCAGGAGCTGCAGTCGGCGGCGGCGCAGCGCCGCCAGCTCGACCGGCTGCTGCCGCCCGAGGCCCAGGAGGCGCTGGCGCGCTACCGCGCCGCGTTCGAGCGCCTGGCCGAGGTCGAGCGCCGGCTCGAGGCCCTGCGCGAGGCCGAGCGCGAGCGCTCGCGTCGCCTCGACGCGCTGGCGTTCCAGATCGACGAGATCGACGGCGTGGCCCCCCGACCCGACGAGGAGGAGGCGCTGCAGGCGGAGCTGGCCGCCCTGCAGCACGCCGAGCGCATCGTCAGCGGCGGCAGCGCCGCCCTCGCGGCGCTCGACGGCGACGAGCCCAACGCCACCGCCCTCACGGCCGCCGCGCTGCGCGAGCTCGAGGGCGCCGGCCGCTACTCGGCGCCGCTCGCCGAGCTGGCGCGCGACCTGCGCGAGGCGCTGGGCGCCATCGGCGCCATCGGCACAGAGCTGGAGGCGTTCCTGGCGGGCTTCGACGCCGACCCGGCGCGCCTCGACGCGGTGCAGGCGCGCCTCGCCGCCCTCGAGGGGCTCAAGCGCAAGTACGGCGCCGACGTGGCGGCCGTGCTCGCCTTCCGCCAGGAGGCCGCCGCCGAGCTGGCCGCGCTGGAGCGCGCCGACGAGGACGTGGCCGAGCTGCAGGCCGAGCGCGCCCGGCTGGACGAGGAGCTCACGCGGCTGGCGGCGCGCCTCACCGAGGAGCGGCGCCGCGCCGGCGACGCGTTGGCCGCCGCGGTGGTGCCGCTGCTCAAGCAGCTGGGCATGCCGCAGGCGCGCTTCGAGGCGGCGCTGGCGCCCAGCGCGCGCCGCCAGCGCCACGGCGCCGACGAGGTGCGCTTCCTCTTCTCCGCCAACCCCGGCGAGGCGCCCGCGCCCGTGGCCGAGATCGCCTCGGGCGGCGAGCTGTCGCGCATCATGCTGGCGCTCAACCTCGTCACGGGCTCCGACGTGCCCACGGTGGCGTTCGACGAGGTCGACGCCGGCGTGGGCGGCGCCACCGCCAACCACGTGGCGGCGCTGCTGGCGCGCCTCGCGGAACGTCACCAGGTGCTGGTGGTCACGCACCTGGCGCAGGTGGCGGCGTACGCCGACGCGCACTTCGTGGTCGAGAAGGGCGCGGCGGGCGGGCGCACGGTCACGCGCGTGCGGCGCGTGGCGCCCGAGCAGCGCCCCCAGGAGCTGGCGCGCATGCTGTCGGGCACCATCACCGAGGCCTCGCTGAAGCACGCCCAGGAGCTTCTGGAGCTCGCCTCCGCCTCGCGCGCGCCGGCCTGAGCGCCTGCCCGGGCGCGGCGTCGGCCGCGCGGGCGCCGCGCCCGGAGGGGCCCCGGCGCTCCGCTGCCCCGTGTCACGTCCTCGCCCGGCGGCTGCTATACACTCGTAGCAAGCGGACGCGCACAGGCGCCGGTCAGGAGTCTCGAACGGTGAACAACGCGGTGGATGCCGAAGGATCCTACGACGGTGTCGCATGCCCCGTGTGCGGCGGCACCGGCACCATCACCTTCCGGTACGTCGAGGGCTTCGAGGAGCTCGAGTGCCCCGACTGCGGCTACCGCTCCGACGCCGAGGAGCTCGACGCCCTGACGCGCTACGAGAGCGCGTTGCTCGAATCCGACGACAGAGAACCCGCCCCGATCCCGCGACGGAGCATCGAGGCGTGAAGCTGCGCGCCCCGCACCAGCCGATCCGCCACCCCGGCGGCGGCCGGCGTGGGGCGCCTCTCCGAACGGCATCCGTGGGGATGGTGGCCGGCGGCCTCACGCCGCTGGCCCGGAAGGAGACGGTATGGACGTGAAGGTCGTTCTCACCTCGGAGGAGATCAAGCGCGGGCTGAAGCACTACCGCCGCATCGCCCGTCAGGACCTGCTGCGCGCCGACGAGACCGACAACCCGGAGGCGTTCAGGCGCCACGCCGAGGCGCGGCGCAGCGTGTACGCCTACCTCACCGAGGTGGCCGAGACCAAGAGCCCCGACGAGGTGGCGCTGGAGGCGCTGCGCGCCTACGAGTCCCTGCCGTTCGTCACGGGCTCCGACGACCTGGAGCACACCGAGATCAAGGGGCGCGAGAACGCCCTCGAGAACTTCTTCCTGATGATCGGTCTGGAGCCGAAGATCCGGCGCGAGGTGCGCAGCCGCCGCCCCTCGGCCAAGCGCCCCGCCGGCGGCGCCGAAGCCTCGGCGTAGGGCCGGCCTCGGGCCGCGTGGTATGACGACTGGCGTGAGTCTGAAGGAGTTGGAGCGCCGCGCCGCTAGCAAGCCGCCGGCGCTCGCCAGCCTGTCCGACAACCTGGTGTTCGGCACCGGCGACCCCGATGCCAAGCTGATGCTCGTGGGCGAGGCGCCCGGCGAGGACGAGGACCTGAGCGGCGAGCCGTTCGTCGGCCGCGCCGGTCAGCTGCTCGACAAGATCCTCGAGTCGGTCGACATCCCCCGTACGTCGGTCTACATCACCAACATCGTCAAGTTCCGCCCGCCCGGCAACCGCAACCCCAAGCCCGAGGAGGTCGCGGCCAGCGAGCCGGTGCTGCTGGAGCAGATCAAGCTCGTGCAGCCGCAGGTCATCGCGCCGCTCGGCAACGTGCCCACCCAGTGGTTCCTGGGCACCAAGGAGGGCATCACCCACACCCGCGGCCGCTGGTACGAGTGGCACGGCATCAAGGTCTTCCCCCTCTTCCACCCCGCCTACCTGCTGCGCAACCCGAGCCGCGAGCGCGGCTCGCCCAAGTGGCTCACCTGGAACGACATGAAGGAGCTGAAACGCGTGCTGGACTCGCTGCCGCCCAAGGACCGCACCGTCGTGATCGACACCGCCGAACAGGGTGGTCTCTTCTGAACGGCGCCGACGAGGGGCGCCCCGCCGAGGAGCACAGCGCCGCCGTGCGCTTCGTGGGGCTGGTGCACGCGCTGGAGGCGGCGGCCGAGACGGCGCTCGGCGACGACTCCTCGCCCCTGCGCCAGGCGCGCCGCCAGGGCCTGGAGGGCGTGAAGGCCGCCAGGCGGAGCCTGGGGCTGCTGGAGATGCTGCACGAGAAGACGCTCGGCAACCTGAGCGAGCCGGAGCGCGAGGAGCTGTGGGGAGCGCTGCGCAACGTGCGCGCGCGCCTGGAGGAGGCGCAGCGCCGCCTCGACGAGCTGGAGGCGGGGCAGGTGGCGCTGCCGCAGGCCGGGGCCGGGCTCGAGTGAGGGCCCTGGTGCAGCGCGTGGCCCGCGCCGAGGTGCGCGTGGCCGGCGAGCGCGTGGGCGCCATCGGCCGCGGCTTCGTGGTGCTGCTGGGGGTGAAGCCCGACGACGACGAGCGGCTGGCCGACAAGCTCGCCCAGAAGGTCGCCAAGCTGCGCGTGTTCGAGGACGACGCCGGCAAGATGAACCTGAGCCTGGGGCAGGTGGGCGGCGCCTGCCTGGTGGTGAGCCAGTTCACCCTGTACGGCAGCGTCAAGGACGGCAACCGCCCGGGCTTCAGCTACGCCGCGCGGCCCGAGGTGGCCGAGCCGCTCTACGAGCGCTTCGTGGCGGCGCTGCGGGCGCAGGGCGTGCCGGTCGAGACCGGGCGCTTCGGCGCCATGATGGAGGTGGAGCTCGTCAACGACGGCCCCACCACCATCTGGATCGACTCCGACGAGGTCTTCGCCTAGGCGCCGACGCGCGCCGCCGGCAGCGCCGTGGCGCCCTCGAAGGCGTTCACCTCTTCGATGAAGCGCCGGAACAGGTACGAGGAGTCGTGCGGCCCCGGGCTGGCCTCGGGGTGGAACTGCACGCTGAACACCGGGTAGCGCGTGTGCGCCATGCCCTCGAGCGTGCCGTCGTTGAGGTTCACGTGCGTGGCCACGAACTGGCC
>Ga0123332_1003642_pt1 | contig 13969 bp, 9 predicted proteins | sample BioC12SIPDNA_4_FD_89958 | JGI IMG/M metagenome (GOLD analysis project Ga0123332, IMG submission 89958) | Anaerobic biogas reactor microbial communites from Washington, USA - Biogas_R2_A C12 SIP DNA | ecosystem: Engineered > Bioreactor > Anaerobic > Unclassified | place: Washington, USA...
GAAGTCACCGTGAAGTGCTCGTGCGGGAACACGTTCACCACCCGCTCGACCAAGCCTGGTGACCTGTCGCTCGAACTGTGCAACGAGTGCCACCCGTTCTACACCGGCAAGCAGAAGCTGGTCGACAGCGGTGGCCGCGTCGAGCGCTTCAACAAGCGCTACGGCGCCCGCGGCAAGAAGTAACCGACCGCACCTCCGAACGAGCCGCCCGAAAAATTTCGGGCGGCTCGTTCGCGTTTTCGTCAAGTCTCCTCACGAAGGCGTCGCCGCTGGCCGATGATGCCTGCGCGCATGCCGACCCTGAACGAGACCAACGTCGTCCACCTGCTGCGACGCACCGAATTCGTTGCCCGACCTGACCGCGTCGCGGCCCTGCTCGGCGCGGCCTCGTTCGAGGCTGCGGTCGACGACGTGCTCGCCGTGCCGGCCAACCCGGGCACCTGTCAGTTCACGCGCGAGGCCAACTGGGAGCGCGGCCAGGAGTTGGTGCACTACTGGATCGACCGGATGGCGTACGACTCGCCGCGGCCGATCCAGGAGCGCATGGCGCTGTTCTGGCACGGCCACTTCGTGTCGTCGATGGACAAGGTCGGTAAGGCCGAGCTGATGCGCGAGCAGATCGACCTGTGGCGCCACCACGGGCTCGGCAACGTGCGCCACCTGGCGGTCACGATGTCGACCCAGGTGGCGATGTTGCGCTACCTCGACAACAACGACAACCGGCGCACCTCGCCCAACCAGAACTTCGGGCGCGAGCTGATGGAGCTGTTCCTGCTCGGTGTGGGCAACTACACCGAAGCCGATGTGGAGGCCTGCAGCGCAGCCTGGACCGGCCACACCGACGACTGGGAGACCGGTGCCTACGAGTGGCGCGGCGGCGAGCCCGGCCGGGCCGACTGGCAGAACCGGAACTCCAACTGGCACGACTACTCGCGTAAGCGGTTCCTCGGGCAAACGATCAACACCGACAACTCGTTCGAGGGCGGCCGCACGCACGGGGCCGAGACGATCCTCACGATGCTCGGCAACGGCGTGGTGCCGATCGGCCCGAATGCTGGTCGGCCGAGCCGCGAGGTCGTGGCCGAGTTCTTGTCGCGCAAGCTGTGGACGTTCTTCGCTGGCACGACGATCCCCTCAGGCGTACTCGCGGCCCTGCGTGACGCCCTCGTGAACTCCGACTTCGCGGTGCGCCCGTGGCTGCGCGCCCTGCTGCTGCGCGACGAGTTCTACGCCACCGACGTGCGTCAGGGCCTGCTGCGCTCGCCGGTGGAGTACATCGTGGCGATGCTGGTGACCACCGGGTTGCGTTCGCCCGACGCCACGCCCACCTGGCTGATGGACGGCATGGGCCAGGCCCTGCTGTACCCACCAAACGTGAGCGGCTGGCGGCACAACGGGTACTACGTGTCGGCCAGCGCGTTCGGCGACCGCACCGCGGCCGCCCGTCAGATGATGTGGCGCGTGCTCGATCGCTACTGGGGCGACGACGGTGACGGCAGCGTGCGCCTGGTCGGGGGAGTGGTGCCGGCACAGGACTTGATCGACGGGATCTGGCAGATGTCGGCCGGTGCCCGGCCGGCGGCTAAGCGGGCGATCGTCGACCAGCTGATCGACGCCTCGCGGATCGACCTCGACGTGGCCGGCAGCAACACCCGCAGCTCGCTGTACGCGTTCGCCGACCAGGCCCAACCCTGGGAGCTGGTGTATGTGGTGGGCCTGTTGCTGATGAGCCCGGAGATGCACGTGTTATGAGTTTGCCTCGCGACATCTCGACTGCTGACGCGCTGCGTCACCTGAGCCGGCCTGACGTCGATCCGAACGCGATCGATCGACGCCGGTTCCTCCAACTGATCGGCATGGGCGCCGGGGCCGGCCTGGTCGGTGGTGGGGCCAGCTCGCTGCTCGACGCATTCGCCCCCGGGCACGACCCGTCGGCGTGGGCAGCCGGGCCGATCGGAGCGCACGACGGGGTGCTCGTGGTGATCGGCATGTTCGGCGGCAACGACGGCCTCAACATGGTCGCCCCCGTCGACGACCCCAACTACGTGGCGTACCGGCGCGGCGTGGCGCTCGACCCGGCGACCACGCTCCCGTTGGCCGACGGGAACGCGCTGCACCCGGCCCTCACCGAGCTCAAGCGCTGGTGGGACGCCGGGCACCTCGCCGTCGTGCAGGGCGTCGGCTACCCCGACCAGGACGAGTCGCACTTCAACTCGATGGCGTACTGGATGGCCGGCGCCCCCCACACGATCCCGCAGAACGGGTGGCTCGGGCGCTGGCTCGACGGGCACCTGGCCGGATCGCACGACCTGTACGCGGCGGCCGAGGTCGGCAGTTCGGTACCGCTCCACGTGATCGGCGCGGCCACCAAGGCCACCGGCGTGTCCGACCGCGGCCCGGGCTGGGGTGCCGACCCCGACGGGGAGGGGCGCGACCAAGCTCAGTTCGCAGCTCTGCGCCGAATGGTGTCCGGCGCCCGGGGGCCGTGGTTCGCGGCGGCCGGCCAGGCCGTGGTCGACTCGATCGACGTCAACGCCCGGCTCGGGCCGTTCGTGCCCGACGAGGATCGGGGCGAGGAACTGGCCCGCAAGCTCACGATCGCGGCCCGCCTGATCAACGCCAACCTCGGGTTCCGGGTGCTCACCGCCGGGTGGGGCGACTTCGACAGCCACGCCGGGCAACCCGGGATGCACAACGCCCGAATGGGCGAACTGAACACCGCGATCGGGCAGTTCTTCGGGACCCTCGACCCGGCCTGGCTCAACCGGGTCACGATCATGACGTTCTCCGAGTTCGGCCGCACCGCGTGGTCGAACGACGGGCAGGGCACCGACCACGGTTCGGCCGCGCCGCACTTCGTGATCGGCGGCAACGTGCGCGGTGGGCTGTACGGGCAGCGTCCGTCGCTGGCGAACCTCGACCGGTGGGAGCGTCAGGTCCACACGGTCGACTTCCGTGCGTACTACGCATCCATCCTGGACGGTTGGATGGGCGGAGGGTCCTCGGAGGTGCTCGGCGGCTCCTTCGAGGACCTCCGCCTCTTCGCCGCCGGCCCGGGCGACGGCACGCCTTCGACGCCCCTGCCCCCGTTCGTGGCGACCTCCGCGGGAGCGTTCGTGCCGCTCACCCCCGTGCGCGTCGCCGACACGCGCGCCGCCGGCGGGCCGCTCGGCCCCGATGCCGTGCTGACCGTTCCCATCGCAGGTGCCCACGGGGTTCCACCGGTGGGTGCCACCGCGGTGGTCGCCAACGTCACCGCGGTCGACGCCACGCAGCCGCACTTCTTCACCGTGTACCCCGGCGGCACCGGCCGCCCGGGCACGTCGAGCATCAACGGTGGCCCCGGCCGGCCGGTACCCAACCTGGTGGTGGTCGGGCTGGGCGCGGCCGGCACGATCGAGGTGTTCAACTCGCACGGCACGGCGCATTGCCTGGTCGACGTGTTCGGCTACTTCACGTCGGGCGACGGGGCCGGGTTCACACCGCTCACGCCGGCACGGCTATTCGACACGCGCGACGGTGCCGGCGGGGTGCCCGCCGGCAAGCTCGGCGAAGCCCCGATCGACATCGCCGTGGCGGGCCAGGCCGGCGTACCCGACGAGGCGACCGCGGTGGTGGTCAACCTCACCGCGGCCGAGACCGACGGTCCCGGCTTCCTCCGCCTGACGCCCACCGGATCGCCGCCGGCCAGCACCTCGAACGTGAACTTCTTCGCCGGCGACGTGGTGCCCAACCTGGCGATCGTGCAGCTCGGCGAAGGCGGGCGCGTCACGCTCGAGGGAGCCGGCTCGGGGAAGCACGCGATCGGTGACGTGTTCGGCTACTTCGCGCCCGACGCCGGCGGGCGCTTCCGGGCGGTGGCGCCGCAGCGCCTGCTCGATACCCGCGAGTCGACCCCGGTCGGCCCCGGCGCCGCGATCGACGTGCAGGTCACCGACCGCGCCGGCGTTCCGGGCAACGCCACCGCGGTGGTGCTCAACGTGGCGGCCATGAACGTGACCGGGCCGTCGTTCGTCACGGTGTGGCCGGCCGGTGCCGCTCAGCCGGGCACGTCGAACCTCAACGTGATGCCGGGTCAGACGATCGCCAACCTCGTGATCTGCCAACTCGGTGATAACGGCAACCTCAGCATCGCCAACCCGATCGCCCAGTGCGATGTGCTCGCCGACGTGATGGGCTTCGTCGTCCCCTCCTGACCACAGCGCCTTTGCTCGGCGGCACGGTGGTTGAGCCTGTCGAAACCTCCACACATCTCACCGACACTCACACCTGCGTGCCGGTGCAGAACATGGCGAACGTCAGCTCGCTCGCCGCGGGAGGTTTCGACGTGGCTCAACCACCGGGTTGGTGTGCTGAGCGATTTTCCGCGGCGGCTGCAGGCACGTAGAGCGGGGCGCGCCGTACGAAACGCTGGCGGGTGCACCACAATTGCGGGCGATGCCTTCGGTCGCCGACGTCACCCATCTGTTGCGGCGTACCGAGTTCGTCGCGCGGCCGGCCCGGGTGGCTGAGCTGGCTGCCCTTCCCGACATCGGTGCGGCGGTCGACAACGTGCTGGCGGTGCCGGGCAACCCGCCCAGTGTGCAGTGGGGTGCACCGGTCGACTCGCTGCGGGTGGTCGAGCTGACCGACTTCTGGTTCGACCGGATGGCCCACGACTCACCGCGGCCGATCCAGGAACGGATGGCGCTGTTCTGGCACGGCCACTTCGTGTCGTCGAACGCCAAGGTCGGGAACCTCGAACTGATGCGCCGCCAGATCGACCTGTACCGCGCCCAAGGGCTCGGCAACTTCCGCGACCTGGCGATTCAGATGTCGACCACTGCGGCGATGCTGCGCTACCTCGACAACAACCAGAACTACATCGGATCGCCCAACCAGAACTTCGGGCGCGAGCTGATGGAGCTGTTCGTGCTGGGGGTGGGGAACTACACCGAAGACGACGTGGTGGCCTGCTCGGAAGCGTGGACCGGCCACACCGACATCTACCGGCCCGACGTCAACGGCCAACAGACCCAATACGACCACGGCGTCAGCGACTACGCGTTCCATGGGTTTGCCCACGAGCCGGGCACGCGGACGCTGCTGGGTCGCACGATCAACGCCGGGGCCGACCCGTCGCAGCACGGTGCCGAGACGATCCGCACGATGCTCGGCGACCCGGCCTCGATCGGCGGCGTCAACCCGGCCGGTCGGCCCACCCGCGAGGTAGCGGCCGACTTCATCTCGACCAAGCTGTGGCGTTTCTTCGCCGGCCCCGATCCCTCGGCCACCGTGCTCGCCGCCCTGCGCCAGGCCGCGATCGGAGGCGACTTCGACCTCAAACCGTGGCTGCGCGCCCTGTTGACCCATCCCGAGTTCTACTCGTCGGCGGTGAAGCAAGGGCTCGTGCGGGCCCCGACCGATTACCTGGTCGCCTTGCTGGCGGCCTCGGGGCTGCGCTCCACCGTGGGCAATCCGTGGTGGCTGCTCGACGGGATGGGGCAGCGGTTGCTGTTCCCGCCCAACGTGTCGGGCTGGGGACACAACGGCGCGTGGATCGGCGCGAGTGGGTTCGGTCGCCGGGCCGCCGTGGCCCAGCACGTGGCCTACTACGTCCTCGGCGACTACTGGGACGGCGCGGGGATGCGACTGGCGACCGACGTGATCCCGCGGTCCGCCGCCGAAGAAGCCGAGGGCGCTGACGCCCGTCGGGCGTTCGTCTCGCGCATCCTGGCCGGAATGCAGATCTCGGTCGGATCGGTCACCCGGGCCGCGCTCGACGAGTTCGCCGTCAACGCCGCCTGGCACGAACTCCACGACGTGGTGCAACTGATCTTCGTCAGCCCCGAAATGAGCCTCGCATGAGCGACATCAGTACGGCTGAGGCGCTGCGGCACCTGCGGTTCGCCGACCCGACCGACCGCGCCACACTCGACCGGCGGCGGTTCCTGCAACTGGTCGGCATGGGCGCTGGGGCGGGCCTCGTGGCGGGCAGCGGCGGGTCGCTGCTCGACTGGATGATCCCCGGCCTCGACCCGTCGGCCTGGGCGGCCGGGCCGGTCGGGCCCAACGACGGCATCCTCGTGATGCTCGGCTTGTACGGCGGCAACGACGGCCTCAACACGGTGGTTCCGATCACCGATGCCGACTACTACAGCCAGCGCCAATGGCTCAACGGTGACCTGGCGATCGCGGCCGACGACACGCTCCAGCTCGATTCGCAGAGCGGTCTGAACAAGCGCCTGCCGGCACTCAAGCAGTTCTGGGACGCCGGCCAGCTGGCGATCGTGGAGGGTGTCGGGTACCTCCAGCAGAACCTGTCGCATTTCAGCTCGATGGCGTACTGGATGGCCGGTCGGCCGCCCGGCGCCGGCGTCCCCAACACGGGCTGGCTGGGGCGCTGGCTCGACGGCTACACGGACGGCAACCCCGATCTGTTCGCGGCGGCCGAGGTGGGCAACTCGGTGCCGCTCTACCTGATCGGCTCGGCCGCCCGTGGCACCGGTGTGCCGGCCGAGATGCCCGGGTGGGGGAGCGCCACCGACACCCGCAGCGAGCGCAACTACCAGGCCGTGCGCCAGATGGTGTCGGGCCAGACTGGCGGGTGGGGCGCGGCGTGCACCCAGGCGTTCGTCGACGGGTTCGACATCGCCGCCGAGCTGGCCCCGCGGTATCCCCCGGACGCCGCGCCCGGCACGCCTGAGATCGTGCACCAGCTCGAGATCGCGGCCCGGCTGATCAACGCCAACCTCGGCTTCCGGGTGCTCACCGCCGGGTGGGGCGACTTCGACAGTCACGCCGGCCAACCGGCGATGCACAACGCCCGCATGACCGAACTCAACGCTGCGGTCGCCCGCTTCTTCGCCGTGCTCGACCCGGCCTGGGCCAGCCGCGTGACGGTGATGACGTTCTCGGAGTTCGGCCGCACGTCGTACGCCAACGATGGGGCCGGCACCGACCACGGCTCGGCCGCCCCGCAGTTCGTGTTCGGCGCCAACGTGCGCGGCGGCCGCTACGGCCAGCGCCCGTCGCTGGCCGGGCTCGGGCGTTGGGATCGCATGGCGCACCACGTCGACATGCGCAGCTACTACACGTCGATCCTCGACGGGTGGCTCGGTGGTGGTGCGGGCGACGTGTTCGGCGGCGCGTACGAGAACCTCCAGTTGTTCGCCCGGCCCCCCGGGCAGCTCGACGACGGCACCACGGCGCCGTTGCCGACGGTGATCGGTGGCTTGTCGGCGTTCGTGCCGGTCACGCCCGCTCGGTTGGCCGACACCCGCGAGTCGAACGCGCCACTCGGGCCCGACGGGGTGTTGCGCGTGCAGGTGACCGGGGCCCCTGGCATCCCGTCTACCGGTGTGACCGCGGTCGTCGCCAATGTCACCGCGGTCGACCCGACCGCGCCCACGTACTTCACCGCCTACCCGGGCGGCACCGCGCTCCCTCCCACATCGAGCATCAACGTCGGCGGCCCCGGCCGTCCGGTGCCCAACCTGGTCACGGTCGGCGTCGGGCTCGACGGGTCGATCGAGGTGTTCAACAAGTTCGGTCACGCCCACTGCCTGGTCGACGTGTTCGGCTACTTCGCCCAGACGGGCGGCGATGCGCCGGGCGACCGGTTCGTACCGCTCACGCCGGCCCGTCTGTTCGACACCCGCACCGGCCACGGGGTGGCGGCCGGGAAGCTGGCACACGAGGTGCCGGTCGAGATCGCCGTCGCCGGCTTCGCCGGGGTGCCGGCCGACGCTACCGCGGTAGTCATGAACCTCACCGTCACCGAGGCCGACGCTCCCGGGTTCCTGCGGCTCACGCCGGCCGGGGCCACGCCTGCGCTCACTTCGAACGTCAACTTCTTCGCCGGCGACACCGTGCCCAACCTCGCGATCGTGCGGCTCGGCGGGGGCGGCAAGGTGCTGCTCGACGGGGCCGGCGCGGGTAAGCATGCGATCGGCGACGTGTTCGGCTACTTCACGGCGGGCGCGGGCGAGCGCCTGCGGGCCACCGCGCCGCGACGCCTGCTCGACACCCGCGAGGGGCTCGGTGCGGCCAAGGCGCCGATCGGGCCGGGTCGTCAGATCGATGTCACCGTCGCCCGCCGCGCCGGTGTGCCGGCCAACGCCACCGCGGTCGTGCTCAACGTGGCCGCCACGAACATCTCGGCGCCGTCGTTCCTGACGGTGTGGCCCGCGGGGCAAGCCCAGCCCGACACGTCGAACCTGAACCTGTTCCCCGGCCAGACCATCGCCAACGCCGTGATCTGTCGGTTGGGTGACGACGGGGCGCTCACGATCGGCAACCCGATCGCCGACTGCGACGTGCTCGCCGACGTCACCGGCTACTTCACCCCGTAACACTTTGCGTTCAAGCGCCACGCAGGCTCCGCGCGGCGCACGGTCCGCGAACCTGCGCCGGTGGTCGAGCTTCGTCCAAACCCCGGCGCCCGTGCTGCGACGATCGCCTGCGCCGGCGGTTGAGCTTGTCGAAACCCCGGCGCCCGTGCTGCGACGATCGCCGGCCCGTAGCGTGGCGGGCATGTCGGACGATCGGCGGGCCCAACTCAACGCCGTCAAACTGCGCGCGCTCGTCAGCGACCACACCGGTACCGACGCCCCACCCACCAACGGCTTCGCGCCCGGCGCGGCGCTGGTCGACGACGGTGTGGCCTGGGTGCTGCTCGACGAGCAACCGGAACGCCGCCTCGGCGCGGCCCTGGCGTGGGCGCTGCGCGCCGGTGCCGACTCCCTTCACGTGATCGCCGAATCGGGTACCGGTGTGCTCGCCCGGCGGGCCGCGGAGTTCGAGTACCCGATCACGGTGTGGCACGCGGCGGGCCGCACGCTCCTACCGGCCGTCGCCGAGCCGTTCGCCGATCCGCCGCCGCTGCCGGCCCACCACGACGACTTCCGACCGTTGATCGTGGCCGGCGGGGCGACCCCGCTCGTCGAGGGCGGGGTGTTGGTCGGCGAGGTGGCCGGGTTGGAGGTGTGCCGGGTCGTCGACGACCCGCACCTGGTCAGCACCCGGCTCGAGGTCGGCGTCGGTGCCCACGATCGCGAGGCGTTCCAGATGCTCCACGGCGACGTGCCTCCGGCCGAATCGCTGGCGCGGATCGCCGCGACGGTCGCCGAGCATCGCCGCGTCGGTGCACCCCAGCACCCGCTGAATCGGCTCGGTGCCGAGCGCTTCTTGCGCTGGCGGATCGAGCAGGAGCCGGCCCGCGTGTCGGCGGCCGAGCTGGCACCCGCTGAACCGCCGGTGCCGCGCCCCAACCTGAAGGACCCGGTGCCGTGCGTGGCGATCGGCCGCGGCGACGACGGGTCGCCGCTGGTCGTCGTGTGCTCGACGGGGGTCGAACTCGATCTGATCCCGTACGCGGCCGATGCCCGCCGTGCGCGTAGCACGACGGGCGTCGGAATCGGACAGCTCAAGGTGGTGACACCGGCCCGTGACCGGCTGCCGGTGATCGAGGAGATCGCCGGCTTGCTACGTCACTCGGTCGAGCTGGTGTCGATCGACTGATCCTCGATCGCGGCCGGAGCCGGGGCGGTGTCGATCGCGACCTGGCGGGCCTGGGGGGCGGCCACCTTGCCGATCGTGACCGTGAGCCGGCCGTCGACGTGGCGAGCCGACACGGCGTTGGGGTCGAGCGACCCGCCCAGGCGCAGGCTACGAGTCCAGGTCGATTCGCCGCTGGTGGCGGCCAGGGTGAGCGTGTTGCCGGCGACCTCGACGGTGACGTCGTCGGCCGAGACGCCGGGCAGATCGACCGTGACGACGTAGTCGTCGCCCGACCAATCGGCGCGCACGGCCGGACCAAAGGCGGGGGTCTCGAACAGCGAGTTGACGATGTTGCCGAACGAGCGGTCGATCGCGCTGGAGTCGAAGAAAGTGGGGTAACGGTGACGGACGAGCATGAGCTTCTCCTTGATGATTGGTCCGGTGTGATTGGTCCGGGGGGAATGGTCCGGGGTGAATGGTCCGGGGGGAATGGTCCGGGGTGAATGGTCTGGAACGAAGTGGTGGGGACTTGAGCGATTGCCAGCCGGAGATGACATAGACATCATATATGAAAAGCTGAGTCGCAACAACTCATGATTTCGCACAAACCGAGCAATCTCGGTGGGCGCTAGCCTCGATCGCCATGTCGGATGCAGCGAGTGGCCTCGATGAGCGGGTGCTCGCCAACCTGGCCCTGGCTGCCGACGAGTTCCGCGAGCTCGAAGCGCGCCTGGCCGATCCGGTCACATTGGCCGACGCCGACGCGCTGCGCACGGTGTCGCAGCGCTACCGCGAGCTGGAGCCGGTCGTGGCCGCCCGGGCGCGCTACCTGGCCCGGGTCGACGACCTCACGCTCGCCCGCGAGATGCTCACCAGCGCGGCGCCCGACGAGCGCGAGTTCGTGCAGGGCGAGGTCGACGAGGCCCTGGTCGACCTCGACACGCTCGGCGGCGAGTTGCGCGAGCTGCTGCTGCCCCGCGACCCCAACGCTGGGCGGGCGGTGATCGTCGAGATCCGCGGCGCCGAGGGTGGCGAGGAGGCCAACCTGTTCGCCGGCGACCTGCACCAGATGTACGTCGCCTACGCGGCGACCAAGCGCTGGAAGGTCGAGACGTTGGCGCTCGACCCGAGCGACTTGGGGGGCGTCAATCACGTCACGTTCGTCGTTCGCGGCGACGACGCCTGGCAGCGCCTCAAGTTCGAGGGTGGGCCGCACCGCGTGCAGCGCGTGCCGGTCACCGAAAGCCAGGGCCGCGTCCACACGTCGTCGGCCACCGTGGCGGTGCTGCCCGAGGCCACTGAAGTCGACATCCAGATCAACGAGAGCGACCTGCGCGTCGACGTGTACCGCTCGTCGGGCGCCGGCGGCCAGCACGTGAACACCACCGACTCGGCGGTTCGCATCACGCACCTGCCGAGCGGGGTGGTGGTCACGATGCAAGACGAGCGCAGCCAGCTCCAGAACCGTGCCCGGGCCATGCAGGTGCTGCGGGCCCGGCTGTACGACGCGGCCCAGGCCGAAGCCGACGCCGAGCACGCCGCCGAGCGCAAGGCGCAGCTCGGCGGTGGCGGCCGCAGCGAGAAGATCCGCACTTACAACTTCAAGGAGAACCGGGTCACCGATCACCGAATCGGCTTCACGGTGTACCGCCTCACCGACGTGCTCGCCGGCGACCTCGACATGGTCGTCGACCCGCTGCTACAAGAAGAGCGCACCCGCCAACTCGCCGCGATCGGCGACTGATGTCGAGCCCCTCCCCGGTGGTCGACCGAACGCCGCTGGTTGAGCCCACCGCTGTGGTTGAACCCCGTCGATTCCACCCGCCGCGCCGGTGGTTGAGCCCCGTCGAAACCTCCGGCGCCCGTGCTCGGGCGTTGGCCCCGGTGGTTGAGCTTGTCGAAACCCGTGCCGCCCCGGTGGTTGAGCTTGTCGAAACCCGTGCCGCTCCGGTGGTTGAGCTTGTCGAAACCCGTGCCGCTCCGGTGGTTGAGCTTGTCGAAACCTCCGGCACCCGTGCTCGGACGATCGCGGGCCCCCGATGACGACCGTCCGCGAGCTGTGGGACCAGACCGCGGTCGCGATCGGCAACCGCCACGAGGCGCGCTGGCTGGTCGAGGTCGCGACCGCGCTCGACGGCCCCGAATTGAACGCGGCCCTCGACGAGCCGGTCACCGAGCGAATGGTGGCTCACCTCGACGCGATGGTCGCCCGCTACCGAGCCGGCGAGCCGCTCGCCTACGTGCTCGGCCGATGGTCGTTCCGCCACCTCGACCTGGCCGTCGACCGGCGCGTCCTGATCCCGCGCCCGGAGACTGAGCTGGTTGCCGAAGTGGCGATCGAGTTGGCCCGCCAGGCCGCACCGACCCGGCTGGTCGCCGACCTGGGCACCGGGTCGGGCGCGATCGGCCTGGCCCTCGCGAGCGAACTGCCGCTCGACGGCACCGGGGTGTGGATCACCGACGCGTCCGCGGACGCGCTCGCCGTCGCCCAGGCGAACCTGACCGGCATCGGCCGGGCCGCCCGCAACGTGCGCGTCGGCGAAGGCAAGTGGTTCGCGGCGCTGCCCGCAGCCGAGCGGGGCCGGTTCGACGTGATCGTGTCCAATCCGCCGTACGTCGCCGACGGTTCGCCCGACCTCGCCGAGTCGGTGCTCGACTGGGAACCGGCGGCCGCCCTGTTCGCCGGCTCCGACGGCCTGGCCGACATCGAACACCTCGTCACAGGCGCCCCCGAGTGGCTCAGCCCCGAGGGTTGGCTGGTGCTCGAGATCGGCCACGACCAGGGGCCCGCCGTGCACGATCTGTTCGAGGCCCGCGGCTACCGCCACATCGAGATCCGCCGCGACCTCGCCGGCCACGACCGCATCGCCCTCGCCCGCCGTCGCCCAACGGATTGATCTGGTACGTGCCTGGCACCGGCTGTCGGTGAGGTCGACCCGTCGTCGAACTCGGTGCCTGGAGCGTGCGCGGATAATCGCCCAGCACACCGACCCGGTGGTTGAGCCCCGTCGAAACCACGCGCAGAGCGCGAGCTGACGTTCGCCATGTTCTGCGCCGGCACGCGGGTGTGAGTGTCGGTGAGGTGCGGGTGGTTTCGACAAGCTCAACCACCGGCTCGAACCGGTCAGCGGACATTTCCGCTGAGCCTCCGGGCACGCAGTCCAGCGACAGGTGCAGACCTGTGGCCGAGCGTGCCAGGAGCTGCCGCGGAAAGTCGCTCAGCACACCGACCCGGTGGTTGAGCCCCGTCGAAACCTCCCGCGGAGCGCGAGCTGACGTTGGCCATGTTCTGCACCGGCACGCGAGCGTGAGCGTCGATGAGATGCGGGTGGTTTCGACAAGCTCAACCACCGGTCCGATCCGGTCAGCGGACATTTTCCGCTGAGTCTCCAGGCACGTGGCGTCAGAACAATCCGCGCGCCCTCCTGGCACGCGCCCGCGGACGCGTTTGCCCAGCAAGGTGGTTGTGCACGCGGCTGCCCGGTGGGAGGGCGGGGTTTGCTCGACCGTCAGCGGGAGCGGGTCATACCCCCGCAGTAGGCTGGGGCGTCGGTGCGGGGTTGGATGCGCCCCAGCCTACTGCGGGGGTATGACAGGGTTTCCGGGGCACACGCGTCCGCGGACGCGTGTGCCCATCACGGGGGCGCGGTTGTTGGCCAGGATGCGGCGGTTCATCCGCGCGGCCTCCTGTTACCGTGCCCTCGTGGCGGCGGGGGTGACGATCGAACGGTTCTCGCCCCCTGAACCCGTGGAGGCCGCGTGCGTGCTCTGCTCCAACGCCGATGCCAACCAGCTCGTGCTGCGCGTGACCCACCTGGACGCCAGTCGAGGCCTGCTCGACGTGGCTCGCTGCGGAGCGTGCGCGAGCCTCTGGTACGTCGATCTGGCTGCGTTCCGGATCGAGTATCCCGCGGCGCCCGAGCTCGAGGACCACCCCCACTTCCGTTTGCTCGGCCGGCACTACATCGAGCTGGTCGGCGGGCTCGACTGGCGGGTCGGCCTGCTTGAACGTACCCCGTTCGAAACGGCCAACTCGGTGCTCGAGATCGGGTGCAGCGTGGGCCTCGTCCTCGACTACATCCGGACGGTATGGGGCGCCTCGGTAGTCGGCTTGGAGCCGTCGGTCTACGGTCAGCTCGGGCGCGACTTGCTCGACCTGCCGATCCTGCGCGACTACATGGCCGACGCCACCGAGATCCGGGGGCGCCAGTTCGACGTGGTCGTCGCCACCGAGGTGGTCGAACACACCGACGACCCGGCGCAGTTCCTCGCCGAGCTGGCGTCGTTCGTGGCGCCGGATGGGTACGCCGTCATCACCACGCCGCGCGCCAACTCGATCGACGACTCGCATCTGTCGCACGGCGAGATCACCGCCGCCCTGTCGCCGGGCGGCCACGTGTTCCTGGCATCGGCACAACAACTCGACCGGATGTTGCGGGATGCCGGCTTCGGTTGGGTCCACATCGAGCCGTTCGGGATGACCCACTTC
>Ga0123332_1003643_pt1 | contig 13969 bp, 9 predicted proteins | sample BioC12SIPDNA_4_FD_89958 | JGI IMG/M metagenome (GOLD analysis project Ga0123332, IMG submission 89958) | Anaerobic biogas reactor microbial communites from Washington, USA - Biogas_R2_A C12 SIP DNA | ecosystem: Engineered > Bioreactor > Anaerobic > Unclassified | place: Washington, USA...
CCTCCGGCACGAGCGCCTCGATCTGGCACACGTCCCCGTCGAGCACGTCCGTCGAGGAGATGCGCCCACGCCTTGCCGACAGGTCACCCATGACGTCGCCCTGCTGCGCCGTCGGGACCCGCACGCGCACCGTGCAGACCGGCTCGAGCACGGTCGTGCCCCCCTTCGCGAGCGCCTCCTTGACCCCGAGCGCCGCCGCGGTGCGGAACGCCATCTCGGAGGAGTCGACCGAGTGGTGCTTGCCGTCGTAGCACTCGACCTCGACGTCGACGACCTCGAAGCCGCGCGGCCCGCCCGCCGCCATCGCCTCGCGCACGCCCCGCTCGACCGCGGGGATGTAGTTGCGCGGGATCGCGCCGCCCACGACCGAGTCCTTGAACGTCACGCCCGCGCCCCGCTCGAGCGGACGCAGGCGCAGCTGGGCGATCGCGAACTGGCCGTGCCCGCCCGACTGCTTCTTGAGCCGCCCCTCGGCCTCGGTCGGCCGGGTGATCGTCTCGCGGTAGGCGACCTTGACCGGTTCGGTCCGCACCTCGACGCCGAACTTGCGCGCGAGCCGCTCGATCGCGACCGTGACGTGCACGTCGCCCAGTCCGCGCATGACCGTCTGGCCCGCACCCGCCCCGCCGACCCGCTCGACGCGCAGCGTCGGGTCCTCCGCGACGAGCTTCGCAAGCGCCGCGGAGAGCTTGTCGTCGTCGGCCTGCGTCGCGGGCTGGAGCGCGACCGCGTACGGGGTGCCACGCTCGGGCAAGCCGCGGAAGCGCAGCGGGACCTTCCCGGGAGCGAGCACCGAACCTGTCGGGGAGCCGGCGAGCTTGGGTGCGGCGGCGATGTCCCCGGCCACGACCGTCGTCGTCGGCAGGTGCTCCTTGCCGCGCAGGAAGAACAACCCGTGCAACCGCTCTTCCTGACCGGTCGTCGCGTTGACCAGACGCATGTCGTTGCGCACGGTCCCCGAGAGCACCTTGAACAGCGAGAGCTGGCCCACGAAGGGGTCGGTCACGGTGCGGAACACGAGCAGCGCGGGCTCGCCCGCGGGGTCGGCCGTGACCTCGACCTCGGTATCCCCCGCCATGAGCGTCGTCGGCCGGTCCGCGGGGGAGGGGCCGAGCTCGCACACGTACTCCGCGAGCTGGTCGACGCCGACCCCGGTCAAGGCCGAACCGAGCAGCACCGGGAAAGCGGTGCCCGCGAGGACCTCGTGCGCGAGCGAGGTCTCGAGCTCGCTCGCCGAGGGCACCTCGCCCGAGAGGTACCGCTCGAGCGCGTCGTCGTCGCCCGAGACGATCTCCTCGGTGACCTGCTCGTGGAGCTCATGCTGCTCCGCGGCGACGTCGTCGGGCGCCTCGGCCGGCCGCGCCTGCCCGCTCGCGTCGTAGTCGAAGGACTCCTCGGTGAGCACGTCCGCGACGCCGTGCAACGACTCCTCCTCCCCGAGCGGGAGCTGGAGCGGGACGACCCCCGTCCCGAAGCGCGCCCGCAGCTCGGCGAGCACCGCGTGGAAGTCCGCGCGCGGGCGGTCCTCCTTCGTGACAAAGATCAGCCGCGGGATCCCCGCGGCCTCGCACTGCGCCCACACCTGCTCGGTGCCCACCTCGACCCCGTCGACCGCGCTCACCACCACGACCGCAAGGTCGGCGACCGCGAGCGCCGCGTCGGTCGCCCCCGCGAAGTCAGCGAACCCGGGGGTGTCGATGAGGTTGATCTTCGTGGTCGCCCCCGTCGCGCACGTCCACGTCATGGGCGCGAGGTTCGCCGAGAGGGAGATGCCGTGCGCGATCGCCTCGGGCTCGTGGTCGGTCACGGTCGTGCCGTCCTCGACCCGACCCGGGCGGGTCGTCACGCCCGCGCGATGCAGGAGCGCCTCGACGAGCGTCGTCTTGCCGCTCCCGGCGTGCCCCACGAGGGCAACGTTGCGGATCTGGGGCGTCGTCGCCGTGTCCATGGGCGCTCCTCGGGTCGAGCGTGGCTTGCCAAGAATGCTAGCCAGCGCCAGGCGGACGGGCAGGACCAAGGGCTCAACATGCTCTCGAGGTGCGAAACGGGCGAACCGGGCGAATACTCGGCGGCGGGGACCGCCTGCACGGGCGCGCCCCCGAGGGATGAGGCGACCGAGGATGCTCGCGCTCCGGCCATCGTGCGTTCACGCGCGGGCCACCGAGGCCGCCCAGCCTGACTTCGTCAGCCACGAGCGAGGAGAACCCGGTGTCCCCAGCACGAGCCGCACGAACCCGACAAACCTTCCGCCGACCGCTGCTCGCCCTCGTCGCGGGCCTCGCCGTCGGCCTCGGCCTCGTGGGCGTCCAGCCCGCGATGGCCGCCCCGGACGGTTCGGGAGTCGTCATCAACGAGGCGTTCCTGTCCGGAGGAAGCTCCGGCGCGCAGTTCAACCGCAAGTTCGTCGAGCTGTTCAACCCGACCGACACCGACGTCGACCTGACCGGGTGGTCCTTGCAGTACCGCTCGGCCACGGGGACCGGCTCGTTCACGGGTGTGACCCCGCTCAGCGGGACGATCCCTGCGGGCGGGTACTTCCTCGTCGCAGGCGGCTCGAACGGTACGAACGGGGCCGACCTGCCGACCCCGGACGTCTCCGGCTCGATCAACCCCTCGGGCACGACCGGCACGATCCTGCTCGCGAACGTCACGACCGCGCAGTCCTTTGCCCCCGGCTCGGTGACCACGGGCGGCGTCGTCGTCGACCTGCTCGGCTACGGCACGTCGAACACCTTCGAGACCGCGGCCGCCGCGGCGCCCTCGAGCAACGCCGACGCGCCGTCGTTCCAGCGCACCGACGGGATCGACACCGACAACAACGCGGCTGACTTCACGCTCTCCGACGACATCACGCCGACCGCCTCAGGCGGCTCAAGCGGCGACCCCGGCGACCCCGAGGAGCTCTCGATCGCCGAGATCCAGGGCACGGGTGCCGCGAGCCCCGTCGCGGGGCAGACCGTGACGACCACGGGTGTCGTGACCGCGGTGTACCCCACGGGCGGCTTCGACGGCTTCTACCTGCAGACCGCGGGCACGGGCGGCGACCTCGACGAGAGCCACGACGCCTCGCACGCCGTGTTCGCCTACGGCTCGACCGACGTCGAGATCGGCGACCACGTGCGCGTCACGGGTGAGGTCGTCGAGTTCTTCGGGCTCACCGAGATCGCGGTGTCCGAGGTCGAGGTGCTCGACGAGCCCGCCGAGGCGGTCAAGCCGACCGTGACCACGTACCCCGCGACCGAGGCCGAGCGTGAGGTGCTCGAGGGCATGCTGCTCGACCTCGAGGGTGACTTCACGGTCTCCGACGTGTACCCGACCAACCAGTACGGCGAGATCGTCCTCGCGGCGGGCGCGACTCCGCTCGTCGTGCCGACCGACGTCGCGGACCCGGGCAGTGCCGAGCAGGCCGCCGTGATCGCCGACAACGCCGCGCGCCGCCTCGTGCTCGACGACGGCGCGTCGATCAACTTCCTGTCCAGCGCGAACGGCGGGGCGAACAAGAACATCCCGCTGCCCTACCTCTCGCTCGACAACCCCGTGCGCACAGGCGCGGCCGCGACCTTCGAACGGCCCGTCGTGCTCGACTTCCGCAACGACGCGTGGAAGGTCCAGCCCACGACGCACCTGACGCCCGACAACGCGGACGAGGTCCAGCCGGCCTCGTTCGACAACACCCGCACCGCGGCGCCCGAGGACGTCGGCGGGACGGTGCAGATCGCGACGTTCAACGTCCTGAACTACTTCGCGACCACGGGCGAGGAGCTCACCGGGTGCACGTACTACACCGACCGTGAGGGCAACCCCGTGACGGTCAGCGGTGGCTGCCTCGCGCGCGGTGCGGCCGACGCGGCGAACCTCGAGCGCCAGGAGGCCAAGATCGTCGCGGCCATCACGGCGCTCGGCGCGGACGTCGTGGGCCTGCAGGAGATCGAGAACTCCGCGCCGTTCGGCAAGGACCGTGACTTCGCGCTCGCGACCCTCGTCGCGGCGCTCAACGAGGCCGAGGGCTCCGAGGTCTGGGGCTACGCACCCTCGCCCGCCGAGACCCCTGCCGAGGAGGACGTCATCCGCACGGCGTTCATCTACCGGACGGAAGCGGTCGAGCTCGTGGGGGACTCGCACATCCTGCTCGACGACCCCGCGTTCACGAACGCCCGTGAGCCGCTCGCCCAGGCGTTCCGGCCCGTGGGGGCCGACGGTGGGGAGTTCCTCGCGGTCGTCAACCACTTCAAGTCCAAGAGCTCGGGCGGGGCGACCGGTGACGACGCCGACCAGGGCGACGGCCAGGGTGCGTACAACGCCGCGCGCGTCGCGCAGGCCGAGGCGCTCGTCGCGTTCGCCGACGACGTCGCGACGCAGGTCGGTACGGACCACGTCTTCCTCCTGGGTGACTTCAACTCCTACTCCCACGAGGACCCCGTCAAGGTCGTCGAGGCGGCCGGGTACGTGAACCAGGCGCCCAAGACTGGTGAGTCGACGTACGTGTTCGGCGGGGAGGTCGGCTCGCTCGACCACATCTTCGCCTCGGCCGCCGCGGACGCGAGCGTGACGGGTGTCGACGTGTGGAACATCAACGCCGTCGAGGCGCTCGCCCTCGAGTACTCGCGGCACAACTACAACGTGACGGACCTCTATGACACCTCGGTGTTCCGTTCGTCCGACCACGATCCCGTGATCGTGGGCTTCGACCCGGCCGACGACGGCGGCTCGCAGGTCCTCGACCTCAACCTCCTGGGCTTCAACGACTTCCACGGTCGTATCAACTCCTCGACCGCGGTGTGGGCCGGGACGATCGAGGAGCTGCGCGCCGCGGGCGGCGAGGACAGCACGCTGCTGTGGTCCGCGGGCGACAACATCGGGGCGAGCGAGTTCGCGTCCTCGGTCCAGCAGGACCAGCCGACGATCGACGTGCTCAACGCGCTCGAGCTCGACGTCTCGGCGGTCGGCAACCACGAGCTCGACCAGGGCTTCGCCGACCTCGTGGACCGGGTGATCGGCCCCGACGGTGACCGCAACGCGCAGTGGCCCTACCTCGCGGCGAACATCTACGCCGAGGGGACGACGACGCCCGTGCTCGCCGAGTACGCGATCTTCGACGTCGACGGGGTGAGCGTCGGGGTGATCGGTGCCGTGACGCAGGAGGTCCCCTCGCTCGTGCTCCCCGCGGGCGTCGAGGGCCTCGACTTCGGGGACCCGGTCGAGGCGGTCAACCGTGTCGCGGCCCAGCTGAGCGACGGTGACGAGTCGAACGGCGAGGCGCAGGTCCTGCTCGCGACCCTGCACGAGGGTTCGCCGGTGATCGAGGAGGAGGGGGCGACCCTCGAGGACGCCGTCGCGGACTCGGAGACCTTCGCCTCGATCGTCGAGGGCATCAGCCCCGAGGTCGACGCGATCCTCAACGGTCACACGAACGGCCGGTACGCCTTCGAGGCGCCCGTCCCGGGCGAGGCGGGCCGGACGCGGCCGGTCATGCAGGCGGGCGAGTACGGCTCGGCGGTCGGGCAGATCGTGCTGAGCGTCGACCGTGAGACCGGCGAGGTGCTCGAGCACACGAGCCAGATCGTGCCGCTCACCTCGACGCCCGTCGAGGATCTCGTCGCGACGTTCCCGCGGGTCGCCGAGGTCGCGCAGATCGTCGAGGACGCCCTCGAGGTGGCCGAGGAGATCGGGTCGCAGGTCGTCGGTGCGGCGGCTGCCGACATCACGACGGCGTTCTCGGGCGGCTCCTACGTCGACGGTGTGTACGTCGGCCCTGGGCCTGACCCGACCTCGGGCCGGGACGACCGGGCGAGCGAGTCGACCCTGGGCAACCTCGTCGCGGACGCGCTGCTCGACACGCTCGCGGACGAGGCGTTCGGGGGCGCGCAGATCGGCGTCGTGAACCCGGGTGGCCTGCGGGCCGAGCTGTTCGCCGGTGAGATCACCTACGCGGAGGCGAACGCGGTCCTGCCGTTCCTCAACAACCTCGGCACGACGACGCTCACGGGCGCCCAGCTGGTCGAGATGCTCGAGCAGCAGTGGCAGACGAACGAGGACGGCACGATCCCGTCCCGGGCGTACCTGCAGCTCGGTCTCTCGGCGAACGTCTCCTACACCTTCGACCCCGACGCGCCCGCCGGTGAACGGATCACGGGGCTGTGGGTCGACGGCGCCCCGGTCGACCCTGCGGGGGAGTACCGGGTCGGGACGTTCAACTTCCTGCTCCAGGGCGGGGACAACTTCCGGGTGTTCCGCGAGGGGACCGACACGCGCGACTCGGGTCTGCTCGACCGTGACGCGTGGATCGCCTACGTCTCGGCCCACAACCCGCTCGTGCCGAGCTTCGCGCGCCGGGCGGTCCAGGTGCCGCAGGCCGGGCAGACGGTCGAGCAGGGCGGGTCGCTCACGCTCGACGTCGCGGGTCTCGACCTGACCTCGCTCGGCAGCCCGCTCAACACGAGCCTGTCGGTCGAGTGGGAGGGTTCGGCCGCGTCCTTCGACGACGTCCCCGTCACGGACGGGGCGGCGAGCCTGTCGCTCACCGTGCCCGACGACGTCGTCGGCGAGACCGTGCTCGTGCTCACCGCGGCGCCGTCCGGGACGCAGGTGCGCGTCGCTGTGACGGTCACCGAGGGCGAGCCGAGCGGACCCGTGGACTCGACGACGACGCTCGTGCTGACCCCTGACAAGGTCTCGAAGGGGCAGTCGTCCGTCGCGGTCGCGCACGTCGTGGCGGACGGGGTCCCGGTCGAGGGCAAGGTCCGCTTCATGCTCGACGGCAAGCGGCTCGGGACGGTCGAGCTGAGCTCGGGCCTGGCCGGCATCGCGTTGCCGACCCACCTCAAGAAGGGCACCCACCGGGTCGAGGCGAGGTACCTCGGCTCGACCGAGGTCGCTCCGTCGAGCGCGACGGCGTCCCTCGAGGTCACGGGCAAGCACAAGCACCCGAAGCCCAAGCCGCCCAAGGACCCGAAGCCGCCGAAGGACCCGAAGCCGCCGAAGGACCCGGGGCCCAAGCCGCCCAAGCACCCGAAGCCGCCCAAGCACGCCGGGCCGCCGAAGCATGTGACGCCGCCGCGTGCACCTGCTCCGCCGTGGGCGCCGATCTGGTGCTGAGCGATTCCCGGGGGCCGCACCTACCTGGTGCGGCCCCCGGGTCGTGCCCGGGTCCTGCCCGGTGACGCACTAGAATCGTTTCGATCCGTCTTGTGCAGCGTCGCCCCGGGAGGCTCTCGTGCCCACGTCCTTCGCCATCGTCGGCTCCGGCTGGCGCTCGCAGTTCTTCCTCCGCCTCGCCCAGGCGGCGCCTGAGCACCTGCGGGTCACCGCGGTCGCGACCCGGTCGGCCGAGCGTGGCGAGCTGGTGAGTGCGCAGTGGCACATCCCGACGGTCCGCACGACCGCCGAGCTCGCTGCGACGCGCCCGGACTTCGTGATCGCCTCGGTCCCGTGGGGTGCGATGCCCGGCACCGTCCGTGAGCTGGTAGCCCAGGGCACGAAGGTGCTCGCCGAGACCCCGCCCGCACCGGACGCCGACGGCCTGCGGGCCTTGTGGGCCGACGTCGGCGCGAGCGGCCTCGTGCAGGTCGCCGAGCAGTACCTGCTCATGCCGGGTCACGCGGCGCGGCTCGCGGTCGCCCGCTCGGGGAAGATCGGCACCCCGACGCATGTTCAGGTGTGCTCGACGCACATGTACCACGCGACCTCGCTGATCCGCGGGTTCCTCGGCACGGGCTTCGACCCCGTGCACGTCACGGCGCGCGACCTCCTCGCCCCGCTCGTGGACCCGTTGACCCCCGACGGGTGGACGGGCTCGACCGAGCCGAAGGACGCGACGCGCACGCTCGCGGTGCTCGACTTCGGCGACGGGCGTTCGGGGCTCTACGACTTCACCTCGAACCAGTGGTGGAACCCGCTCCTTGCCCGTCGCATCCAGGTGCGCGGCACGGCGGGGGAGATCGACGACGACGCCGTGACCTACCTCGCGGACGCGACGACCCCGATCACCTCGCACCTCGAGTACCGGCGGGTGGGGGTCGACCTCAACCTCGAGGGCGTGGACCTGCGCACGATCGCCTTCGAGGGCGAGGTGCTGTTCCGCAACCCCTTCGCCGGCTCGGGGCTCTCGGAGGACGACATCGCGGTCGCGCAGCTGCTCGTCGACGTCGGGGCGTGGGCCCGCGGCGAGGGGCCCGAGCCGTACCCGCTCGCGGAGGCCTGCCAGGACCACCTGATCGCGCTCGCGATCGGTGAGTCGGCCCGCGAGCAGCGTGACGTCGTGGTCGAGCGGGAGGCGTGGGCGCGCTGATCAGGGGGTCAGGTCGAGCGTGAAGGACTCGCCGCGTCGGGCGAAGCCGATGCGCTCGTAGTACGGCGCGGCCATCGCGACGGGCACCTCGATGTGGGTGAACCCCTGGGCCGCGAGGGTCTCGCTGCGCCGGAACACGAACTCCCCGGGCGTGAAGTCGCGGAACCGCTCGGTCACGTAGTCGAGCTCGACCACGCCGACGCCGCCCGGCGCGGGCCGCAGCGCGACGAGGCCGACGGTCTCGGGTCCGTGCAGGACGAGGAAGGTGCGCAGCGGGGCGTCGTCGGGTGCGGGGGTGGCCCGCGTGACCTGGCCGCGCTCGGCGAGCGCGTCGGTGTCGAGGTGCGGGTTGAACGTCGCGATGTCCGCCGCGTGGGTGCGCAGGAAGTGCCGCACGTAGACCTCGTCGGGGGAGACCTCGAGGATCTCGTAGCTCGCGGCGTCGTGCCGCGTGCCGATCAGCTTGCGCAGGTACACGACGTTGATCACGGCGAGCACGACGTTGAGGCCGACCATGGGCCACACCTCGACGACGGCGTTGTAGGCGATGAGCACGAGACAGCCGACGAGGTTGATGATGCGCAGCCGCAGGATGCGGTTCTGCAACAGCGACCACACGAGGATCGCCGAACCGGTCCAGCCGAGGATCTCGAGCCATGTCGCGCCGTCCATCCGTGCAGCGTACGGCAGCGATCCTGCCTCAGCGCGTCTGTGCGGCGGGTCCCTCGTCGATCGCGACGACGTGCTCCTCGGCCGAGGCGAGGAGCTCTGGCGCGGACACCATCGAGAGCGCGGTCTCGACGGGCGGGACCGTGTCGAGGCCGTCGTCGACGACCCCGAGGTCCGCGAGCCGGCGCGCGCTCACGAGGACGCGACGCTCGAGCGAGCCGACGGTCTCGTTGTAGGCGCTCGCGGCCGAACCGATCGCGCGGCCGAGCTTTGCGAGGTGCGAGCCCATCGTCGCAAGCCGGCCGTGCAGCTCCTTGCCGAGGGTGAGCACCTGCTGGGCGTTCTCCGCGAGGGCCTCCTGGCGCCACGCGTACGCGACCGTGCGCAGCAGCGCGAGGAGCGAGGTCGGAGTCGCGAGGAGGACGTTCTTGCTCATCGCGTACTCGAGGATCGTCGGGTCCTGCTCGAGCGCCGCGGCGAGGAACGCCTCGGCAGGGACGAACATCACGACGAACTCGGGCGCGGGGGAGAGCTGCTCCCAGTACGCCTTGCCCGCGAGCTGGTCGACGTGCGTGCGCACGTGTCGGGTGTGCGCCGTGAGCCGCTCGGCGCGCACCGACTCCTGCTCGGCCTGCTGCGCCTCGAGGTAGCCGAGGAAGGGCACCTTCGCGTCGACGACGACGTTCTTCCCGCCCGCGAGGTGGACCACGAGGTCGGGGCGCAGGACGCCGTCGTCGGTGCGGACCGTGGGCTGCTCGGTGAAGTCGACGCGCTCGAGCATTCCCGCGGCCTCGACGACCCGGCGCAGCTGCATCTCGCCCCACGCGCCACGGGTCTGCGCCGAGCGCAGGGCCGTGACGAGCTGGCTCGTCTCGCCGCGCAGCAGCTCGGAGGTCTGACGCATCTGGGCGACCTGCTCGGCGAGCGTGCTGTGGCTCTCGATGCGTGCGCGCTCGGCCGCGTCGACCTGCTCCTTGACCGACTCGAGGGACTTGGCGATCGGCTCGACGAGCGCGCGCACGGCCTCCTCGCGCTGGGCGAGCTGGGCCTCCTGGCGCTGCCCTGCCCGCGCGAGCGACTGCCCCGCGAGGGCGAGGAACTGCTCGTTGTTCTGACGCAGTGCCTCCGAGGCGACCGCGGTGAACCGCTCGCTCGCGAGGTTCCGCTCGGCCTCGAGCGCGGCACGCGCCGCACCGGCCCGCAGCTCGGCGTCGTGCACGCGCGAGGCGGCGCGCTGCGCGGCCACGAGCCAGCCGACCAGCAGCCCGAGAGCAAGACCGATGAGGGCCAGAAGGATCTCCATGCCGGTCACGGTGCCAGGAGCCACCGACATCGTGAGGCCTGCCGTCCCGAGCCGCGCCCGTAGACTTCCGCCCATGGCCCTCACCCTCGGCATCGTCGGCCTGCCCAACGTCGGCAAGTCGACCCTGTTCAACGCCTTGACCCGCGCGACCGTGCTCGCTGCGAACTATCCCTTCGCGACGATCGAGCCCAACGTCGGCGTCGTCCCGCTGCCCGACCCGCGCCTTGCGAAGCTCGCGGAGATCTTCGGCTCGGAGAAGATCATCCCTGCGACGGTGTCCTTCGTGGACATCGCCGGGATCGTGCGTGGCGCGAGCGAGGGCGAGGGGCTGGGCAACCAGTTCCTCGCGAACATCCGGGAGGCGGACGCGATCTGTCAGGTCGTGCGTGTCTTCGCCGACGGCGACGTCGTGCACGTCGAGGGTCGCGTCGACCCCGCGGACGACATCGAGACGATCAACACCGAGCTGATCCTCGCTGACCTGCAGACCCTCGAGAAGGTCGTCACGCGCCTCGAGAAGGACGTGCGCAACCGCCGCGCCGAGGCGGAGGACCTCGCGACCGCGAAGGGCGCCCAGGAGCTCCTCGAGGCCGGCACGACGCTCTTCGCGGGCGCCGCGAAGGCGGGCCTCGACCCCGAGCGCGTCGCGAAGCTTCAGCTGATGACGGCCAAGCCCTTCGTCTACGTCTTCAACTCCGACGACGAGGTCCTCGCGGACCCCGCGCGGCAGGCCGAGCTGCGCGAGCTCGTGGCGCCCGCCGACGCGATCTTCCTCGACGCGAAGTTCGAGTCCGAGCTCGTCGAGCTCTCCGAGGAGGAGGCCGCCGAGATGCTCGAGGCCAACGGCCAGGACGAGTCCGGGATGGACCAGCTCGCTCGTGCGGGCTTCCACACCCTCGGGCTGCAGACCTACCTCACGGCGGGCCCCAAGGAGGCGCGCGCGTGGACCATCAAGAAGGGCTGGACCGCGCCCCAGGCGGCCGGCGTGATCCACACCGACTTCCAGAAGGGCTTCATCAAGGCCGAGGTCATCGCGTTCGACGACCTCGTCGAGGCCGGGTCCGTCGCGGCCGTGCGCGCCGCGGGCAAGGCCCGCATGGAGGGCAAGGACTACGTCATGCAGGACGGCGACGTCGTGGAGTTCCGATTTAACGTCTAGCGTCATTGACGCGCCGCGTTACACTGGTTGAGTGATCAGATCGTTCGGCGACAAGGACACCGAACGTCTGTGGCGCCGCGAGCGCGTGCCCTCGATGGATCCGCGTATCCAGCGGGTGGCGCTGCGCAAGCTGCGTCAGGTCGGGTCCGCGGAGACGCTTGACGATCTCCGCGTCCCGCCCGGGAACAGGCTCGAGGCGCTGAAGGGCGATCGGGCCGGGCAGTACAGCATCAGGATCAACGACCAGTGGCGGATCTGCTTCGTGTGGACCGACGCCGGACCGGAGGAGGTGGAGATCGTTGACTACCACTGACAAGCTCGCGCCGATCCACCCCGGCGAAGTGCTCATGGAAGACTTCATCCAGGGGTTCGGCATCACTCAGAACAAGCTCGCCGTGTCGATCGGCGTTCCGCCTCGGCGCATCAACGAGATCGTGCACGGCAAGCGCGCGATCACGGCCGACACCGCGCTCCGGCTCGGGAAGTACTTCGGCACCTCCGCCCAGTTCTGGCTGAACCTGCAGACCCACTACGACCTGGACGTCGCGCAGGATCGCGTGGCCGGGCAGATCGAGGCGATCACGCCGCTCGAGGTGGCATGAGCGGACGGTGGACGGCGCTCGGCTCCCGTGCCAGACGACGTCGCGCGGTTGCTCGTTCCGGAATCGTTCGGGCAGCCGGAGTCGAATGACCATCCCGGTTGATCCGCGCCGCGACGTGGTCGAGTTCCGCTTCAACGTCTGAGTCGCGGGTCGCGCCCTTGGGCGGGCGCCGTGGCTAGCATCGAGCGATGACGAACCCGATCCGCCGTGAGGTCGGCCAGGTCTTCATCCCTGTGACGGACGTCGTGCGTGCCGCTCAGTGGTACGCGCGACTCCTCGGGACGGACGTCGGCGAGCCCACGCACGACAGAACGATCGTCGACATCCCGATGCAGGCCGGACCTGGCCTCGCGCTCGACGCGAACGCCCCCTTCACCCCGGACGGTCCACCGCGGTTCTTCTGGTGGGCGGACGACCTCGACGCGGTCGTGACCCACCTGCGCGAGCTCGGGGTCGAGCTCGCCTCGGGAATCGTCGACATCGGGAGCGTCGCGTTCGTGCAGTTCCGTGACCCGGATCAGAACCTGCTCATGGTCTGCGCACGGCAGGACCGCTCGAGCGGGCGGTCTGCGACGCCCTGACACCCAAGGTCGGTCTCTCCGCGAGGGCCGAGGAGTGTCCCTAGGCGTCCGGGAGTCGTCGGTCGAGCTCGTCGAGGAACTCCTGCGCCTCACGACCCGCAGGATCGTCGGCCGGCGCCCGACCGAGGGCACCGCGCAGGATCTTGGCCGCTTGCGCCTCGTCGCCCTTGCTGTCGGCGAGCACGACGGCGTTCGCAAGCGCCTCGCCGAGACGACTGAGCGCTTCCGGCGCTGCCTGTGCGACGCGGTCGTTGAAGAAGCGGAGCCAGTTGCCGGCCGGGTCGATCAGGCTGAATCCGCTCACGCCGTCCGCGTTCTTCCGAGCCCGGGGGCGGGTGATCCTCGGGGGCGAACTCGCCGAGCGAGACCGTGAGCGCGGTGACGTTGCCGTTCGCGAACGTCGGGATGCGGAAGAGCGTGACGTCGAGGAGCACCGACCGACCCGCCTCGACGCGGTGCTTCTCCCACCGCACGAGCAGCGCGAGGACGATCGCCGCGGCGAGGAGGAACAACGGGATCGGGCTGAGCTGCCCGAGGGTGAGCGGCGCGTCGTCCGTCGCGGTCCACCAGCCGTAGGAACGTCCCTCGATGAGGGCGAACACGAGCAGCCCGAAGCCGAGCACCGACGCGCCCGCCCCGAGCCAGTCGGTGAAGCGGTCGGTCTCGTGCTGGCGCGACTCACGCACACTCGCGTACAGCAGGACGACGACGGCGATCCCGAACGGCACGTTGATCCAGAACGCCCAGTGCCATGAGAAGGACGAGGTGAGCCAGCCGCCCAGGACGGGCCCGACGGCGGCCATCGAGCCGATCGTCGAGCCCCACACCGCGAAGGCGATGCCGCGCTCGGGGCCGCGGAAGGTCGCGTTGAGCAGCGCGAGCGTCGTCGGCAGGATCATCGAGCCGCCCACGCCCTGCAGGGCCCGCGCCGCGATGAGCCACGTGCCGCTCGGTGCGAAGGCGCACAACACGCTCGCAACCATGAACACGACGAGGCCCGCGGCCAGCACCCGCCGCCGTCCGAGCCGGTCGCTCGTCGTGCCCCACACCATGAGCAGGGCCGCGAAGACGAGCGTGTAGACCTCCTGGACCCACTGGACCTGGGTCGTGGACGGGTCGAGGTCCGCAGTCACAAGACCCCATCGCACGCCTCTTGCCGACACCGTGTCGGCAAGTTCCGAGTGATCTCGGTGACGCGTCCCGGGGGCGCGCAGCGCGCCCCCGGACCACGCCCCCGCCCGGCCGGGCCTACGGTGGGGGCAGCACCGGTCCCGACCACCGCGAGGAGCCCTGAGCCATGACCTTCACCGTCTATCTCTCCGGCGAGATCCACACCGACTGGCGCGAGGAGATCCGCCGTGGCGCCGA
>Ga0123332_1003646_pt1 | contig 13965 bp, 10 predicted proteins | sample BioC12SIPDNA_4_FD_89958 | JGI IMG/M metagenome (GOLD analysis project Ga0123332, IMG submission 89958) | Anaerobic biogas reactor microbial communites from Washington, USA - Biogas_R2_A C12 SIP DNA | ecosystem: Engineered > Bioreactor > Anaerobic > Unclassified | place: Washington, USA...
CCACCACCATCTTCAGACCGGAAAGGCCCGCGCAAGCGGGCCTTTCCGCGTGTCCGGTCCGGCCACGGCCGGGATCGCGACGACCCGGTACGATCCGTGACGCACCGCCGGCGGATGCGCCGGCCATCGCCCCCTCCGAACCCGTCTGAGCGAAGACTTGTTGGAGGCCAACGGGAAAGGCAGGGCCGCCTGCGCGGCCCTGCCCGGTCTGCGACCGGCGGATCCGGTCAGGAGCGCAGCGGGACGATCCGGATCTCGACCCGGCGGTTGAGCGCGCGGCCCTGTTCGGTGCTGTTGTCGGCCACCGGGTACTGGTAACCGAAGCCGGCGACCTCGAAACGCTCGCGGCGCAGGCCCTGTCCGATCAGATAGTCGGCCACGTTCCGGGCGCGCTCCTCGGAGATGCGCTGGTTCACGGCGGCAGTGCCGACATTGTCGGTGTGGCCGCTGACCTCGACGATGGTCTGGTCGTATTCGCGCAGGGTCGCGGCGACGTTGTTGAGCGCCGGGTAGAACTGCGGCTTGAGTTCGGTGCGGTTGAAGTCGAAGGTCACGCCATCGGGCAGGTGCAGCTTGATGGTGTCGCCCTCGCGGTCAACCGAGATGCCGGTGCCGGCGGTCTGGCGACGCAGTTCGGCCTCCTGCCGGTCCTGGTAGGCGCCGATCGCGCCGCCGGCCAGGCCGCCCACGCCGGCGCCCACCAGCGCGCGCTGGCGACGCTCGGTGGCGTCGCTGCCGCTGAGCAGGCCGGCCACCGCGCCGATGCCGGCGCCGATGAGGGCGTTGTTGCGGGTGCGGTTGGGGTCGTCCGGCGCGTTGGTCTGGCCGGTGTAGGTGGCGCAACCACCCAGCACGAGCGAGCTGGCGAGGACGGAGGCGATGATCGGGTTCCTGTAACGCATGTGCCACTCCTGGGGGCGGGGACGACCCGCCGGTTGGGTTCGCCGCGCATTCCAGCATGGGATCCGGCAACGGATGGTGACGGCCGGCGCGGGCGCATCGGACGCGGATCGCCGCCGTTCAGGTTGGCGCACCTTCCTCCGGCGCGTCCCCTTGATCCTCCTCCCGCCGCGATGCCGCCAGCGCGCGCCAGGCCGCGAGCGCCGCCTCCCGCCCCTCCTCCAGCCCCACGACCGGGCGCGCGGGATAGTCCGGCGCCAGCCTGCGCGCGAGTTGCGGCGCGGTCCACGGCGCGTGCCGGGCGGGCATCGGCAGTCGCGCCAGTTCCGGCACCCAGCGCGCGACGTAACGGCCCTCGGGATCGAACTTCACCGCCTGCGTCACCGGGTTGAACACGCGGAAATACGGGGCCGCGTCCGCGCCGGTGCCGGCCACCCACTGCCAGCCGAGCGTGTTGCTGGCCAGGTCGGCGTCGACCAGGTGCTGCCAGAACCAGCGCGCGCCCTCGCGCCAGTGCTGGCGCAGGTGCTTGCACAGGTAGCTGGCCGCGAGCATGCGCACGCGGTTGTGCATCCAGCCGCTCTCGCGCAGTTCGCGCATCCCGGCATCCACGATCGGCACGCCGGTGCGGCCCAGGCGCCAGGCCTGCAGCAGGCGGCGCTGCGGCGGTGCCCACTCGAACCGGTCGAAGCGCGGATTGAAGTCCGCGTCCGGCGTGTGCGGGAAATGGTGCAGGAGGTGGCAGGCGAACTCGCGCCAGCCCAGCTCGCGCACGAAGGCGTCGATGTCGGCGGACGTGGCGGCGCTGCGCTGCGTCTCGAGCGCGGCCACGATCCGCCACGGCGCGATCTCGCCGAAGTGCAGGTGCGGCGACAGGCGCGAGGTGCCGACCTGGTCGGGACGGTCGCGTCCCTGGCGGTATCCGTGCAGCGCACCCTCGATGAAGAGCTCCAGCGCCTCATGGGCACCGGCCTCGCCCGGCTTCCAGCCGTGGCGCAGCAGCGCGTCCGGGTCGCGCGCGGGCGGCAGCCGGAGCGTCTCGAGCCGGATGCCGTCAGGATCACCCTCCAGGTCGGGGATCGAGGCGGGCGCGTCGAGCAGCCGGTGCGCGCGCCAGTGCGCCAGCGCGGCGCGCCAGAATGGCGTGAACACGCGGTACGGCCCGCCCTGCTTCGTCGCCAGTTCCCAGGGTTCGAACAGCAGTGCACCGTTGAAGCTTTCCGCGTGCACGCCCTGTTCGCGCAGCGCGCGCTTGATCGCGGCGTCGCGGCGCTCGATCGCCGGCTCGTAGCGCCGGGTCCAGTACACCGCCTCGATGTCGCAGGCGGCGACCAGCGCCTCGATCACCGGCTGGCTGGGGCCACGGAAGATCCGCAGGCGCGAGCCGCGCGCGCGCAGCGAGGCGTCCAGGGCCGCCAGCGAATGGTGCCGCCATGCGTTCGAGGCCGGGCCGGGCGCCCAGTCGCCCTCTTCCTCCGGCTCGTGGATGTAGACGCACACCGGCACCTGTCCGGCCGCCAGCGCGGCGGCCAGCGCGGGCTGGTCGGCCAGCCGGAGGTCGTTGCGGAACCAGACGAGGGCGTTGGCCATGCGCGATCCCGTGTCCGGTGGGCAGGTGGCGTCAGCCGGCGGAGGCAACCGCGCCCACGTACTCGCGCGGGATGCGTTCGTTGAGCTGGACCAGCACTTCGTAGGGAATGGTACCGGCGGCGGCGGCGACCTCCTCGACCCGGATCTCCTGGTCGCCCTGGCGGCCGATCAGCACCACCTCGTCCTCGTTGCAGGCGCTCGACGCGCCGATCGCCACCATGAACTGGTCCATGCACACGCGGCCGACGACGGGATGCCGCTCCCCGCGCACCAGCACCTGGCCGTGGGAGGACAGCGCCCGGGGCCAGCCGTCGCCGTAGCCGATCGGGACCGTCACCACGCGGGTGTCCGCCGGCGCGGTCCAGGTGGCGCCGTAGCTCACCGTGCCACCGGCGCGCACCACCTTGAAGTACACCACCTGCGACACCAGCGACAGCGCCGGGCGCACCGGGACCGCGGGTCGCGACGCCGCGTCGGGCAGGACGCCGTAGAGCAGGATCCCGGGCCGCACCATGTCCAGGTGGGTGCCGGAGAAATGCAGCACCCCGCCCGAGTTGGCCAGGTGCCGCACCGGCATCGGCGCCCCCACCCGCTCGAAGTACGCGCACGCCTGGAGGAAACGCTCGAGCTGGCGCGCGGTCATCGGGGAGTCCGGATCGTCGGCGCAGGCCAGGTGCGAGTAGATGCCGCGGATCTCGCACCAGCGAGAGGCCAGCGCGGCCTCGACGAACGGACCGGCCGAATCGTGGCGCACGCCGATGCGGCCCATGCCGGTGTCGATCTTGAGATGGATCGCCGCGCGTCGCCCGAGCGCCTCGGCCGCCGCCTCCACCTGGCGCAGCTTGGCGATGGAGGACACGGTGAGTTCGAGGTCGTGGTGCAGGAACAGCCCGACCTGCGGTCCGAAGATCCCGCCCAGCACGAGGATGGGCAGGGTGATGCCCGCCTCGCGCAGGGCGATGCCCTCCTCCACGAACGCCACGCCCAGGCGGGTCGCGCCCTGCGCCTGCAGGTGCCGCGCCACCGGCACCAGTCCGTGCCCGTAGGCATTGGCCTTGACGATCGGCATCACCGGCACGCCCGCGTGCGCTTGAATCGCGCGCAGATTGTCGGAGATCGCATCGAGGTCGACGCGGATTCGGGTCGGGCGCTGGGTGAAGGCGGTGGTCACGCGGGGTTCCTCGACCCCGTCCGGCAACGTGCCGGCGCGGGCATTCAGCCGATTCTAGCGGCCCTGCCAAGGGACTGACTGGCCGCGACTGCGGATTCGCGCTAGGCTGGATCCGGATCTCAGGACGAGACTCGTGAATGAATGGATTCGACGCGCGCGCCCGCGCGGGCGCCCTGCTGCTCTCCGCCCTCCTGCCCCTGATCGCCGCCGCCGGGTCCGGGCCGCAGCGCCTGGACGGCTACGCCCACTTCATCGACGGTGCCGCCGTCGATGTCGCTCCCGAAACCTGGGATGGCCGCTTCCGCTTCGCCGACGTGTACTGCACGACGTTCCCCCTGGCCGGCAAGGCCCGGCAGCGGGTGTCGGCGCTGTTCCACGGCAACGCGGTATCGCTGGTGAGGGTGGCGTACGACGGACCCTACGAGGTCTACGTGGCCACCTCGACCCTCCCGGCTGGCAGGACTCGCGAGGACGAACACCACCAGCAGTTGGCAGGCCTGCAGGCCGGCGCCAGTGTGGTCCCGGAACTGCTGCAGTACGACGTGGTCGAGCTCGAGCACGGCCCCGTCATCCGCACGCGGATGACCAACGTCACCTACCCCCGGGAGGGCGAGGATCCGTTCCCGCTGCAGATGCGCTTCTTCGACTCGCCCGGCGCGGTCCGGAGCATTGCCGAATCCCGGCTGGCGATTCGCGCGTACGACCGGGTGGAGGTGGTGGCGCTGGCCGCAGTGCCGGAAGGCGCCGGCGAACTCGAAGCCGCCCTCACCCGGGGGCTGATGGCCGGGATCGCCGACGCGGTGCTGGCATCCCTGCTCGAGTGCAGCGCCACGCTTCCACCGCCATGACGCCCGCCCGGGGCGCTACTCGAAGCTGCCGACCGAGTCGTGGGCGAGGTTGTCGAAGCGGGTGTACTCGCCGAAGAAGCGCAGCTTCACCGAGCCGGTCGGGCCGTTACGCTGCTTGCCGATGATGACCTCGGCCAAGCCCTTGTCCGGCGAGTTTTCCTTGTTGTAGTACTCGTCGCGGTAGATGAAGATGATCACGTCCGCGTCCTGCTCGATGGCGCCCGATTCGCGCAGGTCAGCCATCACCGGGCGCTTGTCGGTGCGGGTCTCGAGCGAGCGGTTGAGCTGCGAGAGCGCGATCACCGGCACGTTCAGCTCCTTGGCCAGGGCCTTGAGCGAGCGCGAGATCTCCGAGATCTCGGTGGCGCGGTTCTCGCTGTTGCCCGGCACCTGCATCAGCTGCAGGTAGTCGATCACGATCAGGCCCAGGTCGTGCTCGCGCTTGAGCCGGCGCGCCTTGGCACGCAGCACGTCGGGCGAGAGCGCCGGGGTGTCGTCGATGAAGATGCGTGCGTCCTTGATCAGCCGGATCGCGCTCGTCACCCGGCTCCAGTCCTCGTCCTCGAGCTGGCCGGTGCGCAGCCGGGTGGCGTTGACCCGTCCGACCGAGGAGATCAGGCGCAAGGCCAGCTGGCTGGCCGACATTTCCATCGAGAACACCGCCACCGCCTTGCGCGTCTTCATCGCCGCGTACTCGGCCATGTTCAGCGCCAGCGTGGTCTTGCCCATCGACGGGCGCGCGGCGAGGATGACCAGGTCGGTGGGCTGCAGGCCGGCGGTCATCTCGTCGAATTCGGTGTAGCCGGTCGGCAGGCCGGTGATGCCGCCGCCGCTGGCGAAGCGGGTCTGGAGGACATCGAAGGCCTCCTGCATCGCCTTGTTGACCGGGGTGAAGTCCTGGCGTCCGCGCGCGCCGGCCTCGGCGATGGCGAACACTTCCTGTTCGGCCTTGGCCAGCAGTTCGCTGCTGTCGCGGCCGTCGGGCTGGAAGCCGTCGTTTACGATGCCGGTGCCGACCTCGATCAGCTGGCGCAGGATCGCCTTGTCGCGCACGATCTCGGCATAGGCGCGGATGTTGGCCGCCGAGGGCGTGGTGGTGGCCAGCTCCACGAGGTAGGCGCCGCCGGCGACCTGTTCGCCCAGGCCCTGCGATTCGAACCACTCGCCCAGGGTCACCGCGTCGAACGGCCGGTTCTTCTCGGCCAGTTCGCGGATGGCGCGGTAGATCAGCTGGTGGTCGCGGCGGTAGAAGTCGCCATCGGCCAGCAGGTCGGCAACCTTGTCGAACGCCTCGGGCGCCAGCATCAGGCCGCCGAGCACGGCCTGTTCGGCCTCGACCGACTGCGGCGGGACGCGCAGCTGTTCAACGCGATTGTCGATGCGGCCTTCCTGGCGGAAACCGGGGCGTGCGGACATCAGCGGGGTGACTCCCAGGGACGGGCCGTCGGCGCGGCCGTATCGTTGTTGTGTGGCAGTCATCGTAGCGGCGGCGGCTGTGGAGGCGCGACGGAACAAGCTGTGGATAACACCGCCAGTTGTAGGCGCCCGTCGTCTCAGGCGATGAGATCGCAGCGCTGCACTGGTGTCTCCATCCGGGATGATGCGGATGCTATCCCGCTTCGAAAGCCGGTCCCGATCCGGGGCCATTCGGTCCACCGACGCCGCCACCCGTCCACCAGAGCGGGAGACGGCACGCTGCCTGGCCGCCGCGTGGCCGTGGCCCGCTCCGGAGGCGCGAACAGGACAACACGACGGAGCCGCGAAGGATCACGGTGCCCTGGCCTGCGCGGTCGCGGCTGAAGCCGCTCCTACAGGGCCCGACCAGGAACATCGGCTCGCCTCGCGACGGCTGCGCAGTCGGGAGGTTCGAGGGAACGCGCGCGATGGCGTGCGACGTCATCGGTCGCGGCTGAAGCCGCTCCTACGGGGGGAACAGTCGGAACCGGGGCAACAAAAAAGCGGGCCGGGGCCCGCTCTTCTGTTGCACTGCCAGGGGTCCGGACGGCTTACTCGTCCGAAACGCCCTCGCCTTCCAGCACCGCCTTCATCGACAGGCGGATGCGGCCCTGCTTGTCCACTTCCAGCACCTTGACCTTGACCACGTCGCCTTCGCGCAGGTTGTCGGAGACCTTCTCCACGCGCTCGTTCGAGATCTGCGACACGTGCACCAGACCGTCCTTGCCCGGCAGGATCGTCACGAACGCGCCGAAGTCCATGATCTTGACGACCTTGCCCTCGTAGATGCGGCCAGGTTCCACGTCGGAGGTGATCTGCTCGATGCGCGCCTTGGCGGCCTCGGCGGCGGCGGCGTTGACCGACGCGATGACGATGGTGCCGTCGTCCTGGATGTCGATCTGGGTGTTGGTTTCCTTGGTGATCGCCTGGATCGTGGAACCGCCCTTTCCGATCACCTCGCGGATCTTGTCGGGGTGGATCTTGATCGTCAGCAGGCGCGGCGCGTACTCGCTCAGCTCGGTGCGCGGCGCGGTCAGCGCCTTGGCCATCTCGCCGAGGATGTGCAGGCGGCCCTGCCTGGCCTGGGCCAGCGCCACCTTCATGATCTCCTCGGTGATGCCCTGGATCTTGATGTCCATCTGCAGCGCGGTCACGCCCTTCTCGGTGCCGGCCACCTTGAAGTCCATGTCGCCCAGGTGGTCCTCGTCGCCGAGGATGTCCGACAGCACCACGAAGTCGTCGCCTTCCTTGATCAGGCCCATGGCGATGCCGGCCACCGGGGCCTTGATCGGCACGCCCGCGTCCATCAGCGCCAGCGACGAACCGCACACCGACGCCATCGAGGACGAACCGTTCGACTCGGTGATCTCCGAGACCACGCGGATCGTGTACGGGAACTCCTCCATCGTCGGCATCACCGCGGCGACACCGCGCTTGGCCAGGCGGCCATGGCCGATCTCGCGGCGCTTCGGGCCCATCATGCGGCCCGCCTCGCCCACCGAGTAGGGCGGGAAGTTGTAGTGGAACAGGAAGTGTTCCTTGTACTCGCCGGCGACCGAATCGATGATCTGCCCGTCGCGGGCGGTGCCCAGGGTGACGGCGACGATCGCCTGGGTCTCGCCGCGGGTGAACAGCGCCGAGCCGTGCACGCGCGGCAGCACGCCCACCTTGCAGCTGATCGGGCGGACCTGGTCGGGCGCGCGGCCGTCGATGCGGACGCGGTCCTTGAGCACCGCGTTGCGCATGGTCTGGTATTCCTGCTCGCCGAACTCCTTGGCCAGGTCGCCCGCCTCCCAGGCGTTGGCTTCGGCCTGAGGCGCGAGGGCGTCGAGGATGGTCTTCTTGATCGTGGAGATGGCGTCGCGGCGCTCGAGCTTGTCGCGCACCTGGAAAGCGTTGGCCAGCTGCTCGCCGATCGCGCTGCGCAGGGCCGAGATCAGGCTCTCGTTGGCCGCCGGCGGCTCCCAGTCCCACTTCGGCTTGCCGGCCTCGGCGACCAGCTCGTTGATCGCGGCGATCGCCACCTGCATCTGCTGGTGGCCGAACATCACCGCGCCCAGCATCACGTCCTCGGACAGCTCGTTGGCCTCCGACTCCACCATCAGCACCGCGTTGGCGGTGCCGGCCACCACCAGCTCCAGCTCCGAATCCTCCAGTTCGCTGGTGGTCGGGTTGAGCAGGTACTGGCCATTGCGGTAGCCGACCTTGGCCGCGCCGATCGGGCCGTTGAACGGGGCGCCGGTGAGCGACAGCGCTGCCGAGGCGCCGATCAGGGCAAGGATGTCGCCGTCCACCTCGGGGTTCATCGACATCACCGTGGCGATGATCTGGACCTCGTTGCGGAAGCCATCAGGGAACAGCGGCCGGATCGGGCGGTCGATCAGGCGCGAGATCAGGGTCTCCTTCTCGGTCGCGCGGCCCTCGCGCTTGAAGAAGCCGCCCGGGATGCGGCCGCCGGCGTAGAACTTCTCCTGGTAGTCGACGGTGAGCGGGAAGAAATCCTGCCCCTCGCGCGCCGTCTTGTTGGCCACCGCGGTGACCAGCAGAACGGTGCCTTCGCAGGAGACCATCACCGCGCCGCCGGCCTGCCGTGCGATCTCGCCGGTTTCGAGCGTGACCGTCTGGTTGCCGTACTGGAAGCTCTTGGTAACTTTTGCCACTTGGGTTTCCTTGATGACTCTTTCGATGGACCGGCCAGGACCCCTGTCCCGGTCGGGCGGCCGCGCCCGGCGTGGCCAAAAAAGAGCCGCGGCGCATCACTGCGCCGCGGCGGAGTTCGGCTTTATCGGCGCAGGCCGAGTTTCTCGATCAGGGCCCTGTAGCGCGCCGGGTCCTTGCGATGCAGGTAGTCGAGCAGGCTGCGGCGGCGGTTGACCATCTGCAGCAGGCCGCGCCGGCTGTGGTGGTCCTTCTTGTGGGTCTTGAAGTGCTCGGTCAGGTGCACGATGCGGGCGGTGAGGAGAGCGACCTGGACTTCCGGCGAGCCGGTGTCGTTGGGACCGCGCGCGTGTTCCTGGATGATCTTGCTGTTGTCGATGGACATGGTTGCCTCGTAGTCGCGAAACCCGCAGACCCGGCGCGGCGTCCTGGACGCTGCGACGCACCGCGTGGTTCGTCGTGGATGACCGGGGCGCCACCGTGCGGCGACGGCCTGGCCGGTTCGAAAAGTGCTGGAAAAAGCCGGGAAAGTGTAGCGGCTCCGGGACGTCCGGACAAGGTCAGGCCGGCGAGCGGGCACTCGCCGCGGCCCAGCTGAACAGGCGCTGCGCCCGCAGCGTTCCGTCCTCCACCCGCCCCAGGCCCAGGGCGCGGCCGTCGGGGCCGTACACCGCCACGCTGCCGGACGGGTGGAACGGGCCGTCCACCGGCTGCCCGCGGCCGAGCCGCCGGGCCTGGGCGGCGTCGAGCTCGACCGGCGGCCACGACGCCATGCCGCGCTCTATCGGCAGCAGGCAGGCCAGCAGGCTGCGCTCGCCCCGCGTCGCCAGCGCCTCGAGCTCCTCCAGGGTCCACATCCGCGGCTCCCTGAACGGGTCCACCCACAGCCGCCGCAGCTCGGCCACGTGGGCCCCGCAGCCCAGCGCCTCCCCCAGGTCCCGGACCAGGGCCCGGACGTAGGTCCCGGAGCCGCACTCCACGTGCAGGCGCAGCTGCGGCGGCACCCCGTGGAGGTCGTCGAGCAGATCGCCGGCCGACTGCAGGGTGAACTCGTGCACGTCCACCTCCCGCTCCTCCACCTCCACCAGCTCCCCGCGACGGGCCTTGGCATAGAGCGGCTCGCCGCCGCGCTTGAGCGCCGAATAGATCGGCGGCCGCTGGCGGATGCGGCCGGTCAGGCCGCGCAGGGCGGCATCGATGTCGGGGATCCGCAGCGGCGGCACCGGCCGCTCGCGCAGCGGTTGGCCCTCGGCGTCGTCGGTATCGGTCACCACGCCCAGGCGGGCCACCGTGTCGTAGGCCTTGCGCGCGCCGAGCAGGCCGCCGGCGATCTTGGTGGCCTCGCCGAAGCACACCGGCAGCAGGCCGGTGGCGAGCGGGTCCAGGCTGCCGGTATGGCCGGCCTTCTCGGCCCGGAACAGGTGGCGCACCCGCTGCAGGGCCTGGTTCGAACTCAGCCCGCGCGGCTTGTCGAGCAGCAGGAGGCCGTCGAGCTTCCTGAATTTCGTCCGGGGTCGTGGGGACATCGGGTCAGTGTACGTGGCCGCTGCCGGGCCGGGCCGGGCAGCACGCGGCGCGCGCGGCGCGGGCTCAGTCGGCCGGCCCGGGCCCCAGGTCGCGCAGCAGGGCGTCGATGCGTTCGCCGCGGTCGACCGAGTCGTCGTAATGGAAGTGCAGCTCCGGCACGTGCCGGAGCTTGACCAGGCGCGCGAGCCGGAAACGGATCTCCGGCGCGGCCGCCTTCAGCCCCTCGAGCGCCTCGCTCGCGCGCTCGGACTGCAGCGCGGTCACGAAGACCCTGGCGTGGGCCAGGTCGCGGGTGACCTCGACGTCGGAGACCGAGACCGAGGGCAACCCGTGCTCGGCCACCGCCTCGCGCACCAGGGTCCCGAGCTCCCTGCGGAGCTGGGCCGCGACCCGGTCGGTGCGATGGAATGACCTGTTCATCTGGTTCGGCTCCCGGTTGGGCGCGGGGACCGGCCGGCGGGCCGGGTCCCACCGGGACCCACGGCCACGCCCTCCGGTGCCGCCGGCGCCTACAGCGTGCGCTGCACCTCGATGCGTTCGAAGCACTCGATCTGGTCGCCCGGCTTGACGTCGTTGTAGGCCCGCACCGCGATGCCGCACTCGGTGCCGCTGCGGACCTCGTCGACGTTCTCCTTGAACCGCCGCAGCGATTCCAGCTCGCCCTCGAAGATCACGGTGTTGTCGCGCAGCACGCGGATCGGCTTGTTCCGCTTGACCACGCCCTCGACCACCATGCTGCCGGCCACGGCGCCGAACTTGGAGCTGCGGAACACCTCGCGGACCTCGGCGATGCCGATGATCTCCTCACGGATCTCCACGCCAAGCAGGCCGGACGCCACCTGCTTCACCTGGTCGATCACGTCGTAGATGATCGAGAAGTAGCGCAGGTCCAGGTTGTGGGTCTCGATCACCTTGCGGGCGGCCGCGTCGGCGCGGACGTTGAAGCCGATGATGGTCGCCTTCGCGGTCGCGGCGGCATTGGCGTCCGACTCGGTGATGCCGCCCACGCCGGCGACGATCACGTTGATGCGGATCTGCTCGTTGGACAGCCCGGTGAGGGCCTGGCGCAGCGCCTCCACCGACCCCTGGACGTCGGCCTTGATCACCAGGTTGAGCACCTGCTGGGCCTCGCCCTGGCCCATCTGGGCCATGATGTCCTCCATGCGGTTGCCCGCGGCCTGCACCAGGCGCAGTTCGCGGCGCTTGGCCTCGCGCTGCTGGGCGACCTCCTTGGCCAGGCGCTCGTCGTCGACGACCACGAAGTCGTCGCCGGCGTCGGGCACGCCCGACAGGCCCAGCACCTGCACCGGGATCGACGGGCCGGCCGACTTGACCTGGGATCCGGTCTCGTCGAACAGCGCGCGCACGCGGCCGTACTGCACGCCGCACACGAGGTAGTCGCCGCGCTCGAGCCGGCCCTGCTGCACCAGCACGGTCGCGACCGGGCCGCGGCCCTTGTCCAGCGACGATTCGATCACCGTGCCGGAAGCGCGGCCGTCGGCCACCGCCCGCAGTTCGAGCAGCTCGGCCTGGAGCGAGATCGCGTCGAGCAGTTCGTCCACGCCCTGCCCGGTCTTGGCCGACAGCTCCACCATCTGGGTGTCGCCGCCGTAGGTCTCGGCCACGACGTCGTGGGCCAGCAGTTCGTTCTTGATCCGGTCGGGATCGGCGTCGGACTTGTCGACCTTGTTGATGGCCACGATCAGCGGCACGCCAGCCGCCCGGGCGTGCTGGATGGCCTCGATCGTCTGCGGCATGACGCCGTCGTCGGCCGCCACCACCAGCACCACGATGTCGGTCAGCTTGGCGCCGCGCGCGCGCATCGAGGCAAAGGCCGCGTGGCCCGGGGTGTCCAGGAAGCTGATGACGCCCTTGTCGGTTTCGACGTGGTAGGCGCCGATGTGCTGGGTGATGCCGCCGGCCTCGCCGGTGGCGATCTTCGTGCTGCGGATGTAGTCCAGCAGCGAGGTCTTGCCGTGGTCGACGTGGCCCATGATGGTGACCACCGGCGGACGCGGGACGGCTTCGCCCTGCACGTCCTCCACGTGCGCCAGCAGCTCGGACTCGGCGTCGTCGGGCTGGGCGGCGACCGCCTTGTGGCCGAGCTCCTCGACCACCAGCACCGCGGTGTCGTGGTCGATGGTCTGGGTGATGGTGGCCATCACGCCCATCTTGAACAGCGCCTTGACCACGTCGCCGCCCTTCATGGCCAGCTTCTGGGCCAGGTCGGCGACGGTGATCGCCTCGCCGATCGCCACCTCGCGCACGACCGGCGCGGTGGGGCGCTCGAAACCGTGCGGGCCGGCGCCGCTGCGCGACTGCTCGACCTGGCGGCGGGTCCTGGTCCTGGCGCGGCTGCTGCTGCGGCGCGCGCGGTCGGAGGCGCTCAGGTGAAGCTGGCCGGCGAAGCGCGCGGTGGTCTCGTCGTCCTCCACCCCGGCGACCATCGCGTGCGAACCGCGGCTGGGCTTGTGCCGGTGCCCGCCGCGCTCGTCGCGCGAGGGCTGCTTGGGATGGCCGTGGCCGCCGGCCTTGCGAGGCGCCGGTTCCTCCCCGGCCGGGGCAGCGGCGGCAGCGGCGGCCTCGGCTTCCTTGCGCTGGCGCTCGGCTTCCTCTTCCTGCCGCTTGCGCTCGGCCTCCTCGGCCCGGCGCCGGTCCTCCTCGGCCAGACGCCTCTGCTCCTCAAGGTTGCGCTGGCGCGACTCCTCGAGCTTGCGCAGGATCTCGGCCTGTTCCTCGTCCACCGGGCCGGTGGCCGCGGCCTGCCCGGCATCGGCCTCGAGCTCGGGCTTGACCAGGGTGACCTTCTTGCGCACCACCACGTCGACGGTCGACTTGTTCCGCCCGCCGCCCACGGTCAGTTCCTGCTTGCGCGTGCGGCTGAGGGTGATCTTCTTCGGTGCCGCCGCCTCGGCTGCCTTCCCTGCCTTGCCGTGCGTCCGGCGCAGGAAGCCAAGCAGCTTGACCTTCTCGGTGCTGGTGACGACCTGGTCCGGGTCGCTGAACTCCATGCCGGCCTCGGACAGCTGCTCCAGCAGCTTCTCCACCGGCGTGTTGACCAGGGCGGCGAGCTTGCGGATGGTGGTTTGTTGCGACATTCGGTTCCTATGCTCTGTTTGGCGCCCCCTCGCCGTGAGCAAGGGAAACGCGGATTCTAAGCCCTGAGCGAAGCAGGGCGGCGTTCATCGGGTGGTCATTCGCCGCGCTCCAGGCGTGCGATCTCCTCGGCGCGCGCGGCCAGGATCAGTGCCGCGGCGCGTTCGGCGTCCAGCCCGTCGATGCCGAATTCGGCCACTTCGTCCGCGCCCAGGTCGGACAGTTCCTCGCTGGTGCGCACCCCGTGCGCGGCCAACGCGTAGGCGGTCTCGTCGTCCATGCCCTCCAGCGCCAGCAGGTCCTCGGCGGGCGCGTTTTCGTCCAGCTCCTCCTCCACCGCGAGCGCGTCGTTGAGCAGCGCGTCGCGGGCGCGGGCGCGCAGCTCCTCGACGATGTCCTCGTCGAAGCCCTCCACCGCCAGCAGTTCGCCCACCGGCACGTAGGCGATCTCCTCGACCGTGTGGAACCCTTCGGCCACCAGGATGCCGGCGATCTCCTCGTCGACCTCCAGCTTCTCCTGGAACAGGGCGCGCGCGGCGGCCTGCTCGGCCTCCGACTTGGCGGTGACCTGCTCCTGGGTCATGACGTTGAGCTGCCAGCCGGTCAGGCGGCTGGCCAGGCGCACGTTCTGGCCGCCCTTGCCGATCGCCTGGGCCAGCTTGTCCTCGGCCACGGCCAGGTCCATCGAGTGCTTGTCCTCGTCGACCACGATCGACTGCA
>Ga0123332_1003652_pt1 | contig 13953 bp, 11 predicted proteins | sample BioC12SIPDNA_4_FD_89958 | JGI IMG/M metagenome (GOLD analysis project Ga0123332, IMG submission 89958) | Anaerobic biogas reactor microbial communites from Washington, USA - Biogas_R2_A C12 SIP DNA | ecosystem: Engineered > Bioreactor > Anaerobic > Unclassified | place: Washington, USA...
ATCGGATGGTTTATGCCGGGCTGGTCTCCAGCGGGCTGGAGCGCTTCCCCACGAATGAAGGGCTGTTCCAGGTCTACGCGCGCAACCGCGAATGGCTGATGTACGGCGGTGAAGTGGGCGACGATTATTACTACCTGCAGGACGTGCCGCACACGATGTTCTTTGACGACGACATCGCTCTGCACGGCGCTTACTGGCACAACGAGTTCGGCGCTGTGCGCAGCCACGGCTGTGTCAACATGCCGCCCCGCGACGCCGAGTGGGTCTGGTACTGGTCAGAGCAGGCGCCCAACGACCTGTGGGTCCACGTCCACTCGACCGACCAGGACTACTTCCTCCAGGAATACGGCGACGCGCTGGCAGGCAACGCCGGCGTTCTCAACCACTGAGGCGGCGAAAGCTCGCTACCTTACTGCCCCACCCAATGGTAGGGGGTAAGCGGCGTGATGTCGTAGTATAGCTCGATGACCCGGCGGAAGAGGGGAGCCGCATACGTCGAGCCTTCCCCGGCGTGCTCCAGCATGACCAGCACGGCGATCTGTGGCTCGGTGACCACGGTGCCGTCGGCCAGGGTGTAAGGCTCGGCGGGCGCGTAGCCGGCGAACCAGGCATGGGGGTCGTTCGGCGGGGCTTCGGCGGTGCCCGTCTTGCCCGCTACGGGTACGGGCAGCCCGAAGAAGCGGTGGCTGGCCGTGCCGTAGCTTTGTGTGGCAACCTCGCGCAGGGCGCCGCGCAGCGCCTCAAGATGGGCCTCGCTGAGCGGGATCTGCCCGCTTTCCTCCACCGGCCACGTCTCTTCCGGGGTGCCCCCGCCGGAGCCGATGCGGTCGATCAGCCGGGGCGTGACCAACGTGCCGCCGTTGGCAAAGGCGGCGAAGACGCGGGCCATCTGCAGCGGCGTGACCTGCACGTCGCCCTGGCCGATAGCCATGTTGACGGCGTCGCCCGCCACCCAGCCGCCCGCGCCGGAAGCCATCTTCCAGTCGGGGTCGGGGATCAGGCCCGCGTTCTCGCCGACGCCCTGGACGCCCGTGGGCTGGCCCAGGCCATACTGGCGCGCCGTCTCGGGCAGGAAAAAGGGGTCGTAGTCGTTGAGGTTGAAGCCCATATCGTAGAAGCAGCTATTGCAGCTGACCGTAATCGCGCGGCGCATGGTCACCGTGCCGTGGCCGCCCCGGTTCCAATCATATTTGATGAAATCGTCACCCATCCGGCGCCAGGAGCCGACGCTGGTGTAGGTCGTGTCGGGCGTATAGAGGCCGCTGTTCATGCCCGCCGAGAAGGTGATGACCTTGAAGAGGGAACCCGAGGGATAGGCGCCCTGCGTGGCCCGGTTGACGAGTGGGTTGCCCGGCGCGCTGAGCAGGGCGGATAGCTCGGCTTCGGCGTTAGGGCGCGTGACGTCGAAGACGGCCGGGTTGTAGGTTGGGTAGCTGGCCATCGCCAGCACGTTGCCGGTGGTCACGTCGAGGACGACGGCCGAGCCGGCCCCGCTGCCGGGCGCCGTGCGCACCGCTTCGGCCAGCGCCTCTTCGACCTCCTGCTGGAACTCCATGTCGATCGTCAGATAGATGCTACGCGCCTGCTGCGGCTCGCTCTGGGCCACCGTGCTGATGTACTCGCCCGTAGGGCCGATAATGGTCAGCGTGCCGCCGCGCTGGCCGCGCAGGTACGGCTCGCCCCACGCCTCCACGCCGGAGATGCCGACCCGCTCGTCGCCACGGTAGCCGTCTTCGCGGTAGCCGTCAATCTGCTCGGCGGGGATGGGACCTACGTAGCCGACGACGTGGGGGGCCACGCCGTTCTCCGGGTAGAGGCGCGAGGTGCGCTGCTCGGTGTACAGGCCATGTTCCAGATAGGGCTGCAGCGCCGTGATATGCTGCTGCAGGGCGTCGGAGGAGAGCTCGCCCAGGGGCACGCGCCAGTTCGCCAGCGCGGTGGCGTAAAGGCCGCGAATCGTGGCGGGGTCTCTCCCAAAGACTGTCGAAACCGCCTCCAACATACCTTCTTCGTCTTCAAGCTCGCCCGGGATAACGCCCAGCGTCACGGCTGTGCCCTGGTAGGCCAGCGCCCGTCCCTCGGCATCGTAGATATTGGCCCGCGCCGGGATGCGGTAGTCCATGTAGAGCTGCTGCCCGCCCTCCATCTCCGGTAGAATCAGGCTCTCGTCCCAGATGACGCCCCAGCGCCCGTTGCTGTGCGTCAGGTTCACCGTCTGCTGGCGCGAAATCGTGCCCACGAGCAGCGTCTCCCAGATGACCTCGACGTTACCCTGCGCTCGCGTTTCTTCCTGCAGGATGGCGAGGGGACGCGCGTGCACGGCGCGGAGAGTCGCCGTCGCCGCAATGTTCTCGTAAAGCTCGACGAAGGTCTCCTGATCGACGAGCGCCTGGCTCTGAGGCGAAAGCAGGCTGTACATGCCCGCATAATCGCCATCCTCCCAGGCGCGATAATAAGCGCGCGCCACCCCTTCCGCCGCCTCGGTAATGGGCGTTGTCGTCGGCGAAAGAGTCGGCGTGGGCATCGCCGTCGGGGTCTGGGGATCGTAAGCGTCCTGCAGCGCCGGAATCAGCGACTCGCACGCTGCTAACGTGAACAGAAGCAACAAAAAGGGCATCAACCTGCGCATGGGCTCACCTTTTCTCGCGCTAACCTCTCCTGCACCGGCCTCGCTCAATGGCATCGTCAGGTAGTTCTATTTGTACCATCGATTGCGTTCGCCGTCCCCCAGACTTAACCATACCTTCAACGACGCCCGACGTTCATAGCCCAGATGAAGGTCGGCGGCTACAATAAAGACAGCCGCCGATCCGACCCGCGCGACGACAGGAACATTCGATGAGCGATTGGAACTTCAGCCCGCCACCCCCCTCGGAGCTTGGCGATCATGACGTGCCACAGGAGGGTCTGCACCTGCGCGGCCGGCGCATCGCCCTGCTGTTGACCGGCAGCATCGCGGCGATGAAGGCGCCTCTGGTGGCGCGGGCGCTGCGCCGCCAGGGAGCCGACGTGGTCGCCTTCGCCAGCGGCGAGGCTCTGCGCTACGTTACCGAAGAGACGCTGGAGTGGAGCACGACCCATCGCGTCGTGACCCGGCTGACCCCGGCCTCAGAGCACCTGAGCGACAGCGCTCCCTTTGACGCCTACCTGCTGGCGCCCGCCACCTACAACACCATCAACAAGATGCGGCATGGCATTGCCGACGGCGTGGTCACGGCGGCTTTGGGCAGCGCGCTTGGGCGCATGGAACAGGGCAGGACAAAGGTGCTGGTGGCGCCCGCCATGCACGGCAGCCTGCACAACGCCATCCTCACTGAATCCCTGCAGGCGCTGGCCCGGATGGGCGTGCGTATCATCCCGCCCCGCGAAGATTACGGCAAGCACAACCTGCCGGAAGAAGAGCGGCTGGTGGCGGAGGTCTGCCGCGCGGTCAGCGACTCGCCGCTGAAGGGTGTGCCTGTGCTCGTCACGGGGGGGCCGACTCCGGTCCCGGTCGATAGCGTGCGCCGCCTGACCAACAAGTTCACCGGGCGGCTCGGCGTAGAGATTGCCGTGGAGCTGTATCTGCGCGGCGCCGACGCGCTGCTCGTGCTGGCCGGCGGCGCGGCGACTCCTCCGACCTACCTGCCGTGTCGCCCCGCCGCTACGTTTGACGATTATGTAAATGTCGTTCATGAGGAGCTGGGGCGCATGCAGGCGCGGGCCGCCATCTTTTCGGCTGCGGTGGCCGATTACCGGCCGGAGGCGGTGCTGCCGGGTAAGACGCCGAGCGGCGGGGCGCTGGAGACGGTGCGCCTCGTACCCACGCCGAAGGTCATTGAAGGCGTGCGCCGGGCTTTCCCCGACATGCACATGATCACCTTCAAATACCAGGAAGACGTCAGCCACGAGCAGCTGCTCGACATCGCCAGGGAGCGGCTGGCGCAGGGTTACGGCGCGGTCGTCGCCAACCGGGGCGAGGAACGCGGGCCGGCCGGCGAGCAGGTGGCCTACCTGGTGACCGGAACCGGAGAGCCGGTGCGGCTGGTGGGCAAGCCGGAGATCGCCCGGGGCATTGCCGATTATCTGGAGCGCGCGCTGACCGCTAGCTAAGCAGCGGCGCCGTCTCGCCTCCGGGCTGTTGTTGTTCTGTTACCTTTCGCCGTACAATAGACGATGAAAGGTCACTTATCCCACTACTCAGGAGCGTATGATGAGCGAACACAAGCGCGAAGCCGAGCGCCAAGCCGTTATTTTGAGCGGGGCGCGAACGCCTACGGGCCGTCTGCTGGGCGGCCTGAGCAGCCTGAAGGCTACCGACCTGGGCGCCACCGTTATCCAGGCAGCCGTGGAGCGAGCGGGCATCGATCCTTCGACCATCTACGAAGTCTTCATGGGCATGGTCGTGCAGGCCGGCGCGGGCCAGGCCCCGGCCCGGCAGGCTGCCCTCGGCGCCGGCCTGCCGGATACCGTCGGCGCGGCGGCGGTCAACAAGGTCTGTGGATCCGGGCTCAAGGCGGTCATGCTGGCGGCCAACGCCATTGCTGCGGGGGAGGCCGACGTCTACGTGGCGGGCGGCATGGAAAGCATGTCCAACGCGCCGTTCCTCGTCCTGGGCGCGCGTGAGGGCCACAAATTTGGGCACGCGCAGTTCACCGACTCCCTGCTGAAGGACGGGCTGTGGTGCGGTTTCCAGGATTGGGCGATGGGCAACGCGGCGGAGTTTATTGCCAAGCAGTTTGAAGTCACCCGCGAGGAAATGGACGAGTTTGCGCTGCGCAGCCACGACCGGGCCGCTGCGGCGACCGTCGAAGGGCGCTTCAGGGATGAGATCGTCCCGGTGGAGATCAAAGGGCGCAAGGGCAAGGTAACCGTCGTGGACCGCGACGAGTCGATCCGCGCCAGCTTCGACAACGGGGGCTACACGCTGGAAACGAGCCTGGACATCCTCGCCAAGCTGCCCCCGGCGTTCGAGGAAGGCGGCAGCGTCACGGCGGGCAACGCTCCTGGCCTGAACGACGGCGCTGCTGCTCTGGTGGTGACGAGCCTCGCGGCGGCGGAGCGGATGGGCCGCACGCCGCTGGCCCGCATCGTCGGCTACACCCATGCGGCGGTCGAGCCCAAATGGCTGTTTGCGGCGCCGGCCCGGGCCATTCCACGCCTGCTGGAGCGGGTGGGCTGGCAGATGAGCGACGTCGATCTCTTTGAGATCAACGAGGCCTTTGCCGCTCAGGTACTGGCGAACGCGGCGGAGCTGGAGCAACGTGGAACGCCGCTCGATTGGGACAGGGTCAACGTCAACGGCGGCGCCGTGGCGCTGGGCCACCCGATTGGCTCCAGCGGCGCCCGCCTGCTGGTCACGCTGATCCACGCGCTCAGGCAGCGCGACCTGCGGCGGGGGGTCGCCGCGCTCTGTCTTGGCGGTGGCGAGGCGGTGGCGATGGCTGTCGAGCTGGAATCCTGATCGCCGGTTGCCATTCACACTGCCAGGGAGTTAGCCATGCAACGACACGAAACGTTTCTCGTCCTCGGTGGGGCCGGGATGGTCGGCTCGCAGATCGTGCGCGAGGTGGCCCGGCAGCTGGAGCCGCGCAAAATCGTCGTCGCCAGCCTGTTCCGGGGGGAAGTGCGCGAGTTTGTGCACGATCTGCGCAAGGAATTTCCCCACGTGGAGTTCGTCGGCGCCTGGGGCGATGTCTTTGTACGCGACGAGTTCGCCCTGGAGCGCCGCCGCCGCCTGCTGCAGAGCCGGATCGACCGCGAGAAGCTATACGACGATCTCTTCGGGCGGCTGGACGAGGCTTATAGCCGCTCCGGCGTCGCCCAGCTCGTCGAGCAGCACCGCCCGGACGTCGTCGTGGACAGCATCAATACGGCAACGGCCATCAGCTACCAGGACGTGCAGACGCTCAGTGAGGAGACGCACGAGCTACTCAAGCAGCTCCAGCATATCGTGGATCACCAGGAGCTGGAGGCGCTGGCGGCGTTTGGCCGCAACCTGGAACAGAACGTCAGCACGCTGATCCTGTCGCAATCGGTGCCGCAGCTCATCCGCCACGTCCAGCTGCTCCACCGGGCAATGCAGCGGGCCGGCACGCGCCTCTACCTGAAGATCGGCACGACCGGCACCGGCGGCATGGGGCTGAACATACCCTACACGCACAGCGAAGACCGGCCCAGCGCCAAGCTGATGAGCAAAACGGCAGTGGCTTTTGCCCACACTGGCCTGCTTTTTCTAATGGCGCGCACCCCAAACGGCCCGCTGGTCAAAGAGCTGAAACCGGCGGCGCTGATCGGCTATCGCAACGTGAGCTACCAGACGATCAAACGGCGAGGCCAGCCACAGTTCCGCTACGAGACGCTTGCCGAGCCGCTGGACGGGCAGCTCGTGCTGCGGGGGGACGAGAACCGCTACCACCGCCTGGGAAAGCTGCAGATGGCCGGCGTCGATACTGGCGAGAACGGCTTCTTTGCCCGCGGCGAGTTCGAGGCGATCACCCACCTCAACCAGATGTCGTTCGTCACGCCGGAGGAGATCGCCCAGCAGGCCGTGCTGGAGATTCGCGGCAGCAACACGGGCTACGACATCATCGCCGGCATTGATAGCAGCGTGATGACGCCGAGCTACCGGGCGGGCGTGCTGCGCCAGGCGGCGCTGGACAAACTGGCCCGTCTGGAAGAAGAGACGCAGTCGCACTCGGTCGCCGTGGGCCAGCTTGGGCCGCCGGAGCTTTCGAAGCTGCTCTACGAGGCCCATCTGCTCAAGCTGAACTACGGCACGCTAGACGCCGTCATCGAGACGCCGGCCAGCGAAATCGCCGAGACGGCCTACGCTACCATCCTCGAAGACGATCTGTTGCGCACAACGATCACGTCGATTGGCGTGCCGATTCTTACGCCGGATGGCCGGCAGCTTCTGCGCGGACCGCGTCTGAATATCCCGGAGAGTATCCATCGCGAGCTGCCCGCGACCGCCGAGGATTACAATCGCTGGGCGCGCAAGGGCTGGGTGGATCTCCGGCCCGTCAACTTCGCCGAATGGCAGCAGCGCTTCCAGCGCATGCAGCGCGCCCGCCATGCCTTCCATACGCGGGGCACTGCCTCGGTGACCATGAAGACCTACCTTCCGGAGACTATCGAAATCGGCAGCGTGGTCGCGTGGATCTTCAACAACGAGCACGAAGGCTACCGGATTAAGTAAGCTGGCCCCTCCAGGCTGATAGCTCATCGGGCCCCCAACCCCGGCACTTTTCGGACTGCCGCCGGGGCTTGCTCACACGCGCTCCGGCAATAGCGTCCCACAGACAGGGGGCTGCTTGTATATCCCCTAACTGTGACGGATCGATATCCGCGGTATATTCGGTTCGATTCCCCGTCCGTTTATCCTTGATGCAAGGACTTCCGCTGCGGCCTGCAGCACTGCCGGCCCATCGGGTTGCCGGCGAGAAGTCCGGCGCATCGCTACCATCTACGAGCCAGCCCTTCCATCAGGACGAGGACAGCATGGTGCTTGATCGCGATCCACGGCGGGGACGTACCGAACGCCCGAGCCGGGCGCGCGCCGTCGTGGCGCTCCTTTCTATTCTGCTTCTGGCCGGCTGCGCCGAAAGCTCGGCTTCCCTGCTCGACGCCAGAGGTCCGGCAGCGGCGCGGATCAACACCTTATGGTGGATCATGTTTGGGGTGGGCGCCGCTGTCTATCTGGCGGTCATGGGCTATCTGCTCGCTGCCCTGTTCCAGCGTCGCCCGGCCGGCTTCGACGAAACCGAACAGTAGGAGGGCACTCGCGCTGTCGTCTGGGGCGGGGCCGTTATCCCGGCGGTCATTCTCGTCGGCATCTTCGGCGCCACTGTCTTCACGATGGGCGCGCTCGACGAACCGGATATTGCCGAGGAGCTGGTTATCGAAGTAGAGGGCAAGCAGTGGTGGTGGGACGTCCGTTACCCGGAGCTTGGCTTCCGAACGGCAAACGAGATCCATATTCCGGTGGGCGAGCCGGTCGCGATCAAGCTGCTGGCCGAGGATGTCATTCACAGCTTCTGGGTGCCGCAATTACACGGCAAGCTCGACATGATACCGGGGCACGTCAACGAGTTCTGGCTGGAGGCCAGCGAGCCGGGCATCTATCTGGGCGAGTGCGCCGAGTTCTGTGGCGACCAGCACGCCAAAATGCAGTTCCTGGTCATTGCCGAAGAAGAGGAAGCGTTCCGGGCTTGGGTAGCGCAGCAGCAGCAGCCCGCCGCGGTCCCGGCGAGCGAGCTGGCTCAGGAGGGCCAGGAGATCTTCCTCGGCTCGACCTGTATCAACTGCCATGCCATCGAAGGCACCGGCGCGACCGGCGAGCTAGGGCCCGACCTGACCCACCTGGCGAGCCGCCGCACGCTGGCGGCGGGCACCGTGCCCAATAACCGGGGCAACCTGGGTGGCTGGATTGTGGCGCCGCAGAGCATCAAACCCGGCAGCCTGATGCCGGCCACCGAGATGACCGGGCCGCAGCTTCAGGCGCTGCTCGCCTACCTGGAGACGCTGGAGTAAGTTGAGGCGTTTATGACCACAGCCGCGGAAGAACCAACCGGCGCCGTTCCACCAGTCCCGCAACACTTCCCTGCCGACCGGGAACGGGAGGAGCTGACCACGGCGGAAAAGATGGAACAGGTCTGGGCCGATCCGCCCGGTGTCGTCGGCTGGTTCAAGGCGCTGCAGAACGATAGTATCGGCGTCCGCCTCATGATGACCGCCTTCCTGTTCTTCATCCTCGGCGGCATCAATGCCCTGTTGATGCGCGTGCAGCTTGCCAACGCGGAGAGCACGTTTATGTCGCCGCAGCGCTACAACGAGCTGTTCACCATGCACGGCTCGACGATGATGTTCCTCTTTGCCGTGCCGATGATGGAGGGCTTTGCCATTCTGTTATTGCCGCTGATCCTGGGCAACCGCGAGATGCCCTTTCCACGGCTGGGCGTTTTCAGCTGGTTCACCATGATCCTGGGGGGGCTGCTGTTTTACTCGAGCTTCATCGCCGGCACGGTGCCCGATACGGGCTGGTTCGCCTACGTGCCGCTTAGCGGGCCGATCTATTCGCCGGGCATCGAGCTGGACTACTGGCTGCTCGCGCTTGGTGTGGCGGAGGTCGCGGCGATTGCTGCCGGCGTTGAGATCATCCTGGCGATCCTGCGGATGCGGGCCCCCGGCATGTCGCTTGGCCGCATGCCCGTTTACGCCTGGGCTATGCTGGTCATGGCCTTTTCCATTCTCTTCGCCTTCACGCCCCTGGTCGTCGGCAGCCTGCTGCTCGAGCTGGACCGCCGGCTGGGCACGCAGTACTTCAATCCAGAAGCAGCCGGCAGCCCCATTATGTGGCAGCATCTCTTCTGGATCTTCGGCCATCCCGAAGTCTACCTGCAGTTTGTCCCCGCTGCCGGTATCGTCTCCATGGTCGTGCCAATCTTCTCGCGGCGTTCTCTATCTGGCTATACCCTGGTGGTCATCGCCCTGGTCGCCACCGGCTTTCTGAGCTTCGGCCTGTGGGTCCACCACATGTTCACCGTGGGCCTGCCGCAGATCTCGATGACCTTTTTCGCCGCCGCCGGCATGATCATCGGTATCCCTGCCGGAATCCAGACGATTGCCTGGATCACGACTATCTTCACAGGCCGGCCTGTCTTCAAAACGCCGTTCCTGTTTATCATCGGCTTCCTGGTGACCTTTGTGCTGGGCGGCATCACCGGGATCATGGTTTCCTCGGTACCGTTTGACTGGCAGGTGCACGACTCCTACTTTGTCGTCGCCCACTTCCACTACGTACTCATCGGCGGTGTCACCTTCCCCGTCTTTGCCGGCATCTACTACTGGACGCCGAAGTTTACGGGCCGTCTCCTGGACGAGCGGCTGGGCAAGCTGCATTTCTGGCTGTTCTTCATCGGCTTCAACCTGGCTTTTTTCCCCATGCACATTTCCGGCTTTCTGGGGATGGCCCGCCGCGTCTACACCTACCAGGAAGAACTGGGCGTCGAGACGCTGAACCTGCTCTCGACCGTCGGTGCCTTTATCATGGCAGCCGGCGTGGCCGTCTTCATCGCCAACTTCCTTTACAGCCGCCGCAACGGCCAGCCGGCCGGGAACAACCCCTGGAATGCCGACACGCTGGAGTGGGCGACAACTTCGCCGGCGCCGAACTACGGCTTTGCCCACCTGCCTATCGTGCGCAGCCGCCATCCCCTGTGGGAGCAGACCGGCATCGAGGAAGAAGATGAGGTGCTGGGCGACACGACCAACACCGAGCGCATGTTGCAGGCCCTGTCGGAGTGGCCGCTTCGCTGGCGCGCGGCGCTGGTGACGGGCGCGATCAACGGCGAGCCGGTGGAGATCTTCCGTGTCTCCGGCCCGTCCATCTGGCCCGCCGTCGCCGGCATCGCCCTCGTCGCCATCTTCGGCGCCGAGGTCTTCTCGCTGCACTGGCTGGCCTACCTGGGGATCGCCGTCGTCATTATTTCGTTCATCGGCTGGCACTGGCCCGACAGAATCCCGTTCACCGAAAAAGAGCGCGAATTCGAGGAGCAGTTCAATATCCGGGTCCATCCAACGGCAGCGTTACGATCGGCCGTTGGGGCATGGCGCTGGCGATCCTGCTCCTGGCGATTGCCCTTGGCAGCTTCCTGTTTAGCTACTTCTACATTCGCCTGGAGAACAAGATCTGGCCGCCGGAGAGCATTCCGCCGCTGGACCTTCTCAAGCCCGGCATTGCCACAGCGCTGCTGGTTCTGGCGGTACTAGCGGTGTGGGGGGCCGTGAGCGACGTTCGCCGGGGCAATCTCCGGCGGCTGCGCCTGGGATTGCTGCTGACCTTTCTCCTGGGCGCGGCTGCCCTGGGCATCATGATCTGGGCGTTCATCGAGCTTCCCTTTGACTGGCGGGTCAATGCTTACGCCTCGCTCTTCTACACTCTGGGCGGCTACATGCTGCTCCTGCTGGTCATCGCCCTGGGGATGAACCTGTTTGTCCAGGTCTGGGCCTGGAGAGGCCACTATACAGAGCTGGACCATACGGCCGTCCAGAATAGCGCCTGGTTCGTATATGCCATCGTCGCCTTCTGGATAATCACCTTTGGCATCCTCTACCTGACACCCTGACGGCGAAAGATGATGACGACTACAAGTGTGGACGAAAGCAGCGATAGGCCGTTTCTGGGCATGTTCCTGGTGACGTTAATCGGGCCGCTTAGCTGGGGCGTCTTTTTCCTTGCCGGCTATCTGACCGCCGAGGCGTCCTGTTTTCTGGGGCTGTTCCAGCGCACGGCTGCCGGGTTGGACCTGCTCGTCGTGATCGCCGCCGCCCTGGGCCTGGCTGCCACGCTCGTATCCGGCCTCAGTGCCGTCTATGCCTACCGGCGCTGGCGGCGAGAACGCGCCACCGGGAGCGAGACAGAGAACGTGAACACCTTCCTGGCCCTGATGGCCGTGCTGCTCGGCGCGCTGTTTGCGCTCGCCAATCTGACGACGGCCTTTAGCTTCATCTTTCTGGCCCCATGCTCGTGGATATGACCCTGCTCGCCAAAGCCCTGCACCCGGCGCTGCCTCCCGACGTGTGGAGCAGCTGGAACCGGGACCCATTCCTGATCCTCGGCCTGCTGCTTGCCGCCGTTCTCTACGCCAGAGGCATACGCCGGCTATGGCAGCGGGCCGGCACGGGCCGGGGTGTTTCCCTGTGGCGCGTCGCCGCCTTCGCCGGTGGCCTGCTTGCTCTGGTTGTAGCCCTTGTGTCGCCGCTCGACGCCATGAGCGGCGCGCTCTTTTCCGCGCACATGGTTCAGCACGTCCTCCTCATGCTCGCAGCAGCGCCGCTGCTGGTCATCGGTGGCTCTCCGGTCGCCCTGGGCTGGATGCTGCCGCGCGGCCCTCGCCTGGCCCGCTGGTGGCACCGGCGCAGGTGCCTGCGCCCCGCCTGGCAGCGCCTATCATCACCCGGCCTGATCTGGGCCGTGCATCTACTGGTGCTCTGGCTCTGGCACCTGCCGGCCCAGTATGAGGCTGCGCTACTGGACGAAAGCATCCACGTGGCCGAACACCTGTCCTTTCTTGCGGCGGCCCTGCTCTACTGGGGGCGCTGTTGCACGGCCGGCGCCTCACCTTTCTCACCGGCGCTCTCTACTCGTTCAGCACCATGCTGCTCAGTGGCCTGCTTGGCGTCCTGTTCGTCTTCAGCGAGAGCATCTGGTACCCGGCGCACAGCCTGCTGCCTTATGGCTGGGGGCTGACGCCGCTGCAGGATCAACAACTTGCCGGCGTGATCATGTGGGTCCCGGCGGGCCTCGTCTACCTGGCGGCAACGCTGCTCATGCTCGGTGCGGCTCTGACCCAGGAGACGCGGCGAAACGGTGGCGCTCGCGCGGTCGTGGCGCCGCACCGGAATTGAGGGTATAAGCACGATGACCGATGGCCGCCACCGTCCGGCGCTCCTTTTCTGGCTTGGCCTCGGCCTGCTGCTCCTTCTGGCAACGGGCTGCCAGGAAGAGGCCGACGCCGCCGACGAGAGCTTTATGCCCGGCGGCAACCCCGTCCGTGGCGCGGAGCTGATCGAGGCTTACGGCTGTCCCGCGTGCCACACCATTCCCGGCATTGATGGCGCCGACGCCCTGGTTGGCCCGCCGCTTACGGCGTGGGCCGAGCGAGTGTATATTGCCGGAGCCATCGCCAACACGCCGGAGAATCTGCTCCGCTGGCTGCAGAACCCGCAGGAGATAGAACCGGGAACGGCGATGCCCGACCTGGGCGTGACAGAGCAGGGCGCGCGCGACATCGGCGCCTATCTATACACACTGACCCGTGACGATAAAAGGAGCCAGGACGAGCCATGACTGCCGAAAGTGGCGATAAACGCCGGCCGGACCCGGACGAGCCGGCCGTGATTTCACCGATCACGCGGAGAACCTTCCTGCGCGGTGCACTGGCGACGGCCGGCGCGACCATCCTGGCTGCCTGTGCGCCGGGAGGAACGGCAGACCGGCCTTTAGGCTCGCCCTACAATACGGCGACGCCGGCCTCCGTCCTGGTCAGCCCGCCCGCGCCCGCTACGGGGGCGCCCCAGCCCGGCGACGGCACGCCGCAGCCCGGCGCCATCTCCCTGGAGCAGTTCCTCATGCTCTCCGCCGTCCTTACCGGCATGACCAACCTGGACACGGTGGCGGGCAATGTTTACCTGCAGAGCCTGCAGACCAGCGACGAGTTCGACGTGAGCCTGAGTGACCTGGTCGAGCAGGCCGGATTACTCGTCGCCTGGAGGCTGGCGGCAGCCGGCATAGACGTTCTGGTGCTGGAATCCGGCCCGCGCGTGAATCGGGCCGAGGCGGTGCAGACGTTTCGCAACGCCGTCGCGAAAACGCCAGAGTCGCCCTACCCCGACGTGCCCCACGCGCCGCGCCCGTCGGTCACTGCGCTGGAGGACTACTACGTGCAGGTCGGCCCCCAGCTCTTCAAGAGCAATTACGAGCGCCGGGTCGGGGGCACGACGTGGCACTGGCTGGGGACGACGCTACGCCACCTGCCCAACGACTTCCGCATCCGGTCGCTGTACGACGTGGGTGTGGACTGGCCCATAAGCTACGAGGAGCTGGCGCCCTGGTACAACCAGGCGGAACAGGCTATGGGTGTTGCCGGGGACAGCGGCGACGATCTTGGCTCGCCGCGCGATATGCCGTTCCCCCAGCCGCCTCTGCCGATGAGCTACCTGGACAACTACCTGAAGGCGGCGGTGAAACCACTGGGTATGAGCGTCAGGCTGACGCCGCAGGCCCGCAACTCGCTGACCTATGATGGGCGACCGCCCTGCTGTGGCAACGCCACCTGCGTGCCTATCTGCCCGATAGCCGCCAAATATGACGCCTCTGTCCAGGCCCGCAAGGCCGAAGATCTGGGCGCGCGGATTATCGAGAATGCCGTCGCCCACTTTGTCGAAGTGAATAACGAGGGCATGGTTACA
>Ga0123332_1003656_pt1 | contig 13945 bp, 10 predicted proteins | sample BioC12SIPDNA_4_FD_89958 | JGI IMG/M metagenome (GOLD analysis project Ga0123332, IMG submission 89958) | Anaerobic biogas reactor microbial communites from Washington, USA - Biogas_R2_A C12 SIP DNA | ecosystem: Engineered > Bioreactor > Anaerobic > Unclassified | place: Washington, USA...
ACCGAGATGGCCCCTCGGTACGAAGACACGATGGACCGAGAGCTGACCGAGTACTGGGGGATCAGCTATCGTGCCTTCATCGACCGATTTCTGGGGCGGGTCGCGGTGCGACCGGGCGATGTGGTCCTTGACATCGCCACGGGTACGGCGCAGATCCCTATCGCGCTGCGCAGCCGCATCGGCTCGTCCGGCCGGATCGTCGGCCTCGACATAACGCCGGCGATGTTGTTGCGCGGGCGGGCGAACATTGCCGATGGCTCCGGTGGGCCGGTGCACCTGGTGTGTGGCTCTGCGCTCGATCTGCCCTTCCCCGACGCGTGCTATGATGTCATCGTGTGCGCTCTCGGTACGCACCACATGGACGTACCCCGCATGTTGGGAGAGATGCGCCGCGTCTTGCGGCCGGGAGGGCGCCTGGCACTGGCGGACGTGGGGGCATCGCCGTTCTGGCGGTCGCCCCTTGGGCGCCTGTTGCTGCGCGCGCTCATGGCGCGCTACGGGCTCAGCCACAGTAGCGCGCGGGGGCAGGCGGAGCTGGAGGCGTTCCAGAACGTGCGGACCGCCGAGGAGTGGCGGGCGCTCCTGGCGGAGGTGCACTTGGAGGCGGTGGACATCGCGGTGGTGCGGCCGCGCCGTCCATGGTATCCGTGTGGCCTCACCATGAGGGCTGTGGCGTCGAATTCGTGACAGCTCGCCCGCCGATGGGGCGAAGCCAGGAGAAGGAGCATTCTAGCATGGCAACGGCCGCCGAACTACTCCGTCAAGGGCGCAGGGACGAGGTCTGGCGCAAGTACTGTGGGTTCCTAGACCTGAGCCTCGAGAGCTTTATGGACATCCAGGGGCGATTACTGATGGAGCAGGTCAACCTGCTCAGCCGTTGCGAGTTGGGCAAAACGCTGCTTGGCGGCGCGGTGCCGCGCGACGTGGAAGAGTTTCGTGCCCAGGTGCCGCTCACCACCTATGACGACTATCTCCCATACCTCGCCTCACAGACCGAGGCAGAGGGCTTGTTCCCGGGTGAGACGTACGTCTGGGCGCGCACCTCGGGGAGAACCCAGGAGCATGACTGCAAGTGGGCGCCTTACACCCGCGAGATGGTGACCAAGGTGGGCGAGTTCGCCGTCGCTACCTTTATTATGGCATCCTGCAGCGGGCGTGGTGACGTGCGACTCGATCTCGATGACGCCTGCCTCTATACGCTGGCACCTCCCCCCTACTACACGGGCGCTGTGATCGCGCGTGGCCTCGTGCAAGAGCTGAACCCGCAGTTCATGCCGACCCTCGAGGATGGCGATCGCATGGAGTTCGAGGAGCGCATCAGCGCCGGGTTCAGAATCGCCATGCGCAACGGCATCGACTTGTTCTACGGCCTGTCCAGCATCCTGCTCGCCATCGGTGAGCAGTTCGAGCGGGGAGCCTCTAGCACCAAGTTCACCCTCGATATGCTGCATCCGGCGCTGCTCTATCGCATGGCCAAGGGGATGATCCGGAGCAAGCTGCACAAGCGGCCGATGCAGCCGCGCGACCTCTGGAAGGTCAAGGGGATCATCGCCGGCGGGATGGACACGGCCTTCTACCGCGACCGCATCGAGAACCTCTGGGGCACGCGCCCGCTGGAGGGGTATGGCGGCACCGAGCTGGGCGGCGTGGCCGTTCAGGCCTGGAACCGGAAGGGGATGACGTTCCTGCCCGATTGCTGTTTCTGGGAGTTCATCCCGGAGGAGGACTTTTTCCAGAGCCAGGTTGATCCGGCGTTCACCCCCAGGGCGCTGCGCCTCGATGAGGTCACACCCGGGGTGTATGAACTCGTCGCCACCAACTTTCACGGCAACGTGTTCACGCGCTACCGCAGCGGCGATCTGGTCGAGATCGTTTCGCTGAACGATCCCGAGATCCGCGTGAACATCCCGCAGATGGTGTTCCATGCGCGGGCGGACGGTGTCATCGACATCGCAGGCTTTACCCGGCTGACGGAAAAGGCGGTGTGGCAGGCGCTCGAGGAGGCGCAGGTGCCCTATCGCGATTGGTCCATTCGCAAGGAGTACAGCGAGCAAGGGCCGACGCTGCACCTGTACCTCGAACTCAAGGAAGAGTGCTCCAGAGACGATATCAGAGAGCGCGTGCATGAGCGTCTGATCGAGAAGGACTCGGGGTATGCGGATTTCCATAGTATGCTGGGCTACCACCCCCTGCAGGTGACCGTCCTATCGGAGGGATCGTTCGCCCGGTACACCGAGGACCGGCGCCGGGCGGGGGCTGACCTGGCGCACATGAAGCCACGCCGCATGAACCCCAACGACGAAGTCATCACCCGGCTGCTGAGAGGGCCGGATCGTTAGCCGCATGGCGGTGACAGAGATGCGCGCCGGTCGTCGGGCGGCCTGGCCGCCCAACGACCACCATTGGATGTCGCGGCGCCTCGTGAGAAGGCGTTGCCTCCGATGATGGAGGGGAGCTAACACAGGGCACGACGAGACCGGTCCAGCGTGGCGCAAGCGGTGTCCGGCCACCACGCGACGACCAAGGCCCCGGAGTATATGACGCTAGCCATCGCATTCTCTGCAGTTGCCCTTGCCTGCTATATCGCCCTGATGGTCATCACCCTGCGACAGAGCAGGGCGCGGCTCAATCAGGCGTTCGCGGTGTACCTGGGCGCTATGATGCTCTGGCAGTTCACGGCGCTCATGGTGAGCCTGAGCCGTGCCCCTCTGGTCGCCTTGCTGTGGTACCGGTTGATGACGGCCGGCATGGGCGGGCAGTTCATCTTCCATCTCTACTTCATCCTCGTCTTCCTGGGGAAGGACCGCTACCGAAGCCTCATCCACGCGGGTTGGCTGGCCTTTGCCGCCCTCCTCGCCAGCAGCTTCACGGGGCTGGTGATCCGAGGGGTGACGGAGGAGAGTCGCACGGGGCTGTTGGTCCCGACCTTTGGGCCGCTCGTGCCGGTGGTGGCGCTGGTCGCCTACTCGGCACTCGGCTATGCCACGGTCTGCCTCATCGATGGCTACCGGACCACGCGGTACGATGTGCAGCGGAACCGCATCCGCTATCTCCTCATCGGCACGGCGGTCTCTGCCCTTGGCGCGGCGAGCAACTTGGCGCCGGCGCTCCAGGGCTACCCCATGGACGTGGCCGCCAACGTGGTGAACGCCCTGGTGATCGCCTATGCCATCCTGCGGTACCAGCTCCTCGACGTTCGCGTCGTCTTTCGCAAGGGGCTGCTCTATTCGGTGCCCACGGCCATCGTCGGTGCGAGCTATTTCCTCACAGTGTACGTGGCCGTCACCATCTTTCACCTGGTGACCGAGCGCCAAATCCTCATGGTGTCGCTCCTGGTGGCGGCCGTGACGGCCGTCGCCATCCAGCCCCTCTGGGACCGCGTGCAGTCGTCCATCGACCGGCTCTTTTTCCGTGAGCGCTATAACTCGAGCCAGATGCTCCAGAGGCTGAGCGGCGCCGCCGCCTCGATCCTCGACCTGGACCGGCTTACCGGCCTGATCCTCGATGAGGTGACCTCGACCATCCACATCGAGCGCGCGGCGTTCTTTTTGCGCGAGGAGCGCACGGGCGCGCTGCACCTGGCAGCGCAGCGCGAACTCGACGCCCTGGGCGACGCGCGTCTGCCCGAGGGACACCCGGTGGTGGAGTGGCTGGCCTCTCACGACGGGGTCTTGTCGCGCTACGACATCGAGATGAACCCCCACTTCAAGGCGCTGTGGGGCCGCGAGCGCGAGGAGCTGGAGCGGTTGGGGGCCGAGCTGCTGATTCCGCTTCGCTCACAGGGCGATCTGGTGGGGATCTTTGCTGTGGGGCCGCGGCGCTCGGAGGAGCCCTACTCTGATGACGACCGCCTGACGCTGGCCACCCTTGCCAACCAGATGGCCATCGCCATCGAGAACGCGCGTCTGTACCGCGCCGCGCAGCAGGAACTCGGTGAGCGCAAGCGGGCCGATGCAGAGATCCTGAGGCGGGCCGCGCAGCAGGAGGCGCTCAACGCCATCATCGCCGCCGCGGCGGCCGAGCGCGAGTTGATCGACCTCCTCGAGGCGGCCCTCGATCATACCCTCCAGGCGCTGGGACTGGTGGCTGGTGGCATCTGGGTGGGGGACCAACACCTCCACCGCGGCGTGCCGGAGGACCTCAGCAAGGCTCTGGCGAGCGCAATCCAGGATGCCGCCCTCGACGTTACGACGCCCACCGTGATGACGGACTGGTTTGAGGCGCGTGAGCGCATGCCAGAGTCCCCGGTGTCGTCGCTCATGGTGCTCGTAGGGGTGCGAGCCTCGATCATCGCGCCGATCGTGGCGGAGGGGCAGCGCATCGGGGGGCTGACGGTACTATCCCAGTCGCCGCGCGATTGGCCGACGGAGCAGGTGGCGCTGGTGCGTACCGTGGGGCAGCAACTGGGCGCGGCCGCGGACCGGCTGCGCCTCCTGGCCCAGACACGCGAGCAGGCGCAGCAGGTGCAGCAGATTCTGGATACCGTCCCCGAAGCGGTGATGCTGTTGGGCGCGGACAACCGCGTGCTCCTGGCAAACCTGCCGGCGCAGGCTACGCTGCAGGCGCTGACGGACGCGGGAGTGGGCGATGTGGTCACGCGGCTAGGAGACCGCAGACTGGATGACCTGCTCCGGGCTCAGGAGCACGGCCTCTGGCATGAGGTGGTGATGGGCGGCCCACCGCGCCAGGTGTTTGAAGTGGCCACGCGACCTGTGGAGACGGGGCCTCAGGCCGGCAGCTGTGTAGTGGTGTGGCGCGAGGTGACCCAAGAGCGCGAGACGCAGCAGCTCATCCAGCAGCAGGATCGCCTCGCGGCGGTGGGCCAGCTTGCGGCGGGCATCGCCCACGATTTCAACAACGTGCTCACGGCGATCCTTGGATACAGTGACCTGCTGGCGAACAGCCTCGATCCCTCGAGCCCGTTGCGGCGCGACGCCGAAGAGATCACGCGGGCCGGCGGCCGCGCCGCGTCGCTCACGCGGCAGTTGTTGGCTTTCAGCCGCAAGCAGGTGCTCCAGGTGCAGGTGCTCGACCTGAACGTGGTGATCGTCAACACGGAAAAGATGCTCCGTCGCCTGGTGGGCGAAGACATCCAGCTGGTCACCGACATGGATCCCGCCCTGTCCCCCATCAAGGCCGATGCGGGGCAGATGGAGCAGGTCATCATGAATCTGGTGGTGAACGCCCGCGACGCGATGCCGCAGGGTGGGCGCCTGGTGATCCGCACCGGCGAGGTGAACGTCGATATCCTGGATTGCGCGCGCAGTCCACGGGCGCGTCCGGGGCGCTTTGTGGCCCTCTCGGTGCAGGACAGCGGCATCGGCATGAACCCCGCGACGATCGAGCACCTCTTTGAGCCCTTTTTCACCACCAAGGAGCATGGCACCGGCCTTGGATTGGCGGTGGTGTACGGCATCGTGCACCAGCACGGTGGCTGGATCGATGTGGAGAGCGAACCGGGCAGGGGCACCGTGGTACACATCTGCCTGCCGCCGGTGGAGGACGTCTTTGAGGAGGACGATGCCGAGGGGCCCTCGATGCTCGAGTTCCAGGGGCACGGCGAGGGGATCCTGCTCGTGGAGGATGAGGCGGAGGTGAGGCGGTTCGCGACGCGCGTCCTCGGCGAGCAGGGGTACGAGGTGTTCCCTGCGGCGCGGGTCGATGAGGCGTTACGCGTCTTTGAGCAGCAGCGCCATCGCATCGACCTCATCTTTAGCGACGTCGTCCTGCCCGACGGAAACGGCCTGCAGTTGGTGGACTCGCTGCTCGCATCTAACCAAGACCTGTCGGTACTCCTGAGCAGCGGCTACATCGATCACAAGTCCCAGTCCTCCGTGATCCGCGGGCGCGGGCATCGCTTTCTGCAAAAGCCCTACACCCTCCCGGAGCTATTTGCGGCGGTGCAAGAGGCGATGGGCAAGCGCTAGCGCCGGCGCAGGTCTCCCCGCTTTGACGCTCTCCCCACCGCATGCTAGAATGAAGGTCTGTGACATTGCAGACCGCATGATGGAGCGAAGGTAATGCGACCCGATGCCGATGGGCGCCGCGTGGAACGGGCGCTGCTCATTGACGCGGACGATACGCTCTGGGAGAACAACGTCTACTACCTGCGTTGCCAGGCGCGCTTCCAGGAGTATATGGCGTCACTAGGGTGCGACCGCGAGGCCGCGGCGGCCATGCTGGATCGGGTGGAGCGTGAGACGATCCCGACGATGGGCTACGGACCGGATGGGTACATCGCCGCCCTCGGCGTCGCTTGCGAGCGCCTTCTGAGCGACGGGCATGGCACATCGGTGCCGCCCGAGGTGATTGAGGGTGCTCGTGTGCTGGGCGAGTTGGTGCGGAACATGCCGATGGTGGTGATCCCCGATGTGGAGGCCACGCTGGCGGCGCTGCGTCAGAGCAGCGAACTAGTGCTCGTCACCAAGGGAGACTCTGTCGTGCAACGCGCCAAGCTCGACCGCTCGGGCCTGGCGCGGTATTTTGATGCCGTGTACGTGGTGGCGGAGAAAGACGCCGCGGTGTACCGGCGAATCGCCGCCGAGCGGGGACTCCACCCGCGACACACCTGGATGGTGGGGAACAGCCCCAAGTCGGACATCAACCCGGCCATCGAGGCGGGCCTCGGCGCCATCCTGGTGCCCCACGATCATACTTGGACGGCTGAGGTCCAGGAGATAGAGCGCCCAGACCTCGTGCTGACGCTGGAGCGATTCGCGGACCTGTTGCCGTTCTTTGGTGTTGAGTGATTGGCCATTAGCCATTGGCTGTTGGAAACCGGTTAGCAGAGCCTGTCGCGTGTCAGCGGCCAAGAGCCAAGTGCTAACTGCCAACCGCCCAGTACGCTTCACAAGAGATGCCGTCCATGGAGTCTCGTGCCCTGATATCTGAACTCGATCGCCTCGTTGCAGAGACGTGCAGCCTATGGGACGCCGGATGGGTGACGTTCAACTGGCGCAACTACACCTACGACCACGTGCAGCGCGTGCGCTCGCTGACGCTGACGCTATGCGCCCGGGAGGGCGGCGACCCCCTGGTGTGCGACCTGGCATCGCTGCTCCACGACATCACCAAACCGTACGATGGCGAGTACCTCGTGGACGCCGAGGGCAAGCGCGTGGTGGGCGACGATGGTCTGTGGCGAAACGATCCCAGGCCTCCGGCGCGCTGCAACGAGGTGACCGAGCTGTACGACGCCCTGGGGCTGGCGGGGGAACTCCACAACGTCTCGGGCGCCATCGTGGCGCGGCACCTCCTGCGACGGCGGGGTGTGGACGACGCGATCTGTGAGCGCGTGGCGCGGACGATCCGCGATCACCTGAAGACGCCGCAGGACGCCCCGGTGGAGAGCCGTTGTCTCAGCGATGCCGACACCATCGACGCTAACATCGGCCTGCCCGCCTTTGTGCGGAACATCTATATTCACCTGCACTATCGCGATCAGCGCCTCGCGCCGGGCGACGTGCCCACCGAGACGTTGCTGCGCGAGGCGCCTCTGGATTACCTGCGGCCTTACGTCTGTGAGAACCTGCCGCGCTGGTCGGAGGGGAAGCGGCGCGACTTTGTGCCGCGGCTCATGACGGCCGCGGGCATTCGCATTGCCGAGGAGCGGCTGAGCGTGCTCACCGCTACGTGGGCGCGGCTGGCCGACGAACTTGAGGCGTTCGACGTTACCTCGCGACGGGGCGCCACGGCGGCCGTGCTCCACTTTATGCGGCATCGCGACGATCCCAGCATCGCGGCGGAGACGCGCTCCCTGCTGGACGCTTGGGTGTCGGGCGATGGCGTGCTCCCGGAGGCGCGTTGCTTCGTCGAACGCCTGCAGCGAGAGATAGCCGGCCTGAGCTAGCGCCCCGCCATCTTCGGGCGAGCCGCTGCGGCGGGCGCGCAGCCCGGGCGCAGCATGGCCCCGCCGTCCAACCCCGGACGGCCACATGGTGAGTCTCTGATTCGCCAGCAAACATCAGCAGCACGCCACATCGATATCATGGGGGAATGACCTTGGACGCAACCTGGCTGCAAATCACTCTCATCCTGGTCTCCGGCCTCGCGGCGGGGTTCGTCAACTCCCTGGCCGGCGGCGGCTCGTTCCTCACCCTGGCGGCGCTCGAGTTCGCCGGCCTCACCGCCGTAGCGGCCAACGGCACGAACCGCATCGCCGTTCTGGTGCAGAACATTTCCGCGGTGCTGGGGTTTCGCAGCAAGGGCGTCTTTGACTATCGCGCGAGTATGCGCTTTGCGCTCCCTAGCGTGATGGGGTCCGTGGCGGGGGCTCTGGTGGTGGTGCAGCTCGATGAGCGCATCTTTCACCGGGCGCTGGCCGTGGCAATGCTGGTGATGCTCGTTACCCTGGTGTTCGATACGGACAGGTGGATCAAGGAAAAGCGGGCGGGGCTGGGCCCGATCAGCCCGTGGATCGTGTACCCCGTCTTTTTTGCCGTGGGGTTCTATGGCGGCGCCATTCAGGCGGGGGTGGGGTTCTTTATGATCGCCGCGCTGGTGGCGGTCGCCGGGCTCGACCTGGTGCGCACCAATAGCATGAAGGTGTTCATCGGCGGCCTGTTTACGGTCGTGGCGCTGCTGGTGTTCATCTCGCAGGGGCAGGTGGTTTGGCTGTTGGGCGTGGTGCTGTCGGTTGGCAACGCCGCCGGCGCGTGGGTGGCGAGTCGCATGGCCGTAACGCGCGGCGAAAAGCTCGTCAAGGGGGTGCTCATCGTCATGCTCGTCATCATGACGGTGCGTTACCTGGAGATCATCCCCGGATTCTAGCCTCCCGCACTCATGCGATAGACGCCACAGCGGCGGCACTAGAGGCAACGGCGGTATCAGGCAAAGCGCTGGCATTCGATTCGGCATCGCTTGGAAAGGACAGTATCCAATTGGGCTATCCGTTAAAATAGCGTAAACTCGATTGACATACCATGCTCGTCGCGCTAGAATGGGCGAGTAGAGCCTGGAGCTACCACGGTGCGAGGGCGGTATAGCGCTCGTGGGGTGTCTCGGACAGCGCATCACACAACACTCAGGGAGATTGCCATGTCACGGAACAAGACAGCGATGCTGCTCGCCCTCGCGTTTCTTACCACCTTTGCGCTTGGCTGCGGGCTGCTGGATAGCCTGACGAAAAAGGCTACGGACAAGGGCACCGAGATCGTCGAGCAGGGCAAGGCTACCATCGAAGCCGCAGTCACGGAGGCGGTGGCGGAGGCGCCTGCCGCCACCGAGGTTGCAGCGGAACAGGAGGAGCCCACGGCGGCGCCGACCGAGCCGGCGTCGGAGCCCGCCTCTGGCGATACCATTGACCTCTCGGCGCTCACGCCGACGGAGGACCTCGATAGCTTCCGGATGACCGCCGTGATCACCTGGACCAATGTGATGACGGATGGCACCAGCGAGTCCGGCACGATGGAGATGCGCAACGAGATAGACCGGGCCTCCGAGTCGTCGCGTTTCACCATGAGTGGTGAGTGGCCTGATATGACCGGCGGCTTTGGCTCGGACGGCGGTATGATGGAACTCGTCCAGATCGGCAGCAGCATGTACATGAACTCTGGCGACGGCGAATGGGTGACCATGCAGATGAGCGCCGAGGACGTCCAGGACCAGTTTGGCTGGGATGCGGACCCGAGTGAGTTCGCCCACGGGACCGGGACGTTCGTCAAGACCGAGACGGCGAACGGGTACGCGGCCAAGCGCTACCACTATAGCGAGAGCGGCGTCGGAGATCTGGGCTTTGGCCAGGTGGACGAGTCGTCATCGGACGTGTGGGTTGCGGAGGTAGGTAGCGGCGCCGATGCGGCTACCGTGATCGTAAAGGTCGACACCACCTTCAGCGGCGTCGATATCGCCGGCACCGAGTGGTCCGGCGGCATGCAGGTGGACGTGACGGACATCAACGAGCCGGTGGTGATCGCCCCGCCGGAGGGTGTCGAGCCGCCCGGTATGCCCGAGGACGTCCCCATTATGGACGGCGCCGCCAACGTGCAGTCGATGATGGGCATCAACACCTTTGAGGTGGATGCCACGGTGGATGAGGTGATCGCTTTCTACGACGACGAGATGCCGGCCAACGGCTGGACCGCCGGTGATAACTCGACCCCGGGGGTGCGTCAGTACACGAAGGATGGTCGCGAGGCGACGCTGATGGTGGAGGAGAAGGATTCGGGGAGTTCGGTCACCTTGATGGTCGCCGAGCAGTAGCTCGCCGCGAGACAGGGACGACGGTCCCCGCGCCAGTGCGCTGGCGCGGGGACCGTTTGCGTTGCCCGAGCGTCCTAGAGTATCGCCGCGGTGTGGGATTCGAGGAAGGGCAGGTCCCACTCGGCGCCCCAGCCGGGGCCGTCGGGCGGGACGAGGCATCCGTCGACGATCTGGGCGGGGTTGGTGAGGCCGTACTCCTGCGCCATCTTGAGCCGGCCGCTGCCGGTGTGCTCATAGTAGTCGTTGTTGGCGATGGCGCACCCCGCGTGGGCGTGTACCAGCGCGCCCAACCCTCCGATGCCGTTCAGCTCGATGTTGGTGCCGAACAGCTCGGCAAAGTGCGCGAGCTTGAGCACCTGGGTGAGGCCGTGGCGCGCGTTGGCGCGGAGCCGATCGGTGGCGCCCTGGATCAGCCACTGCGCCGAGAGGTCCATGTCGTACATCAGCATCTCCGTAGCCATCACCGGAATGGTGAGTTCCGCGCAGAGTTCCTGGTACTGGATCAGGTGCTGCTCGTGGAACGGCTCCTCGAGCCACACAAACCCCAGGTCCTCCAGCACGTGCCCAACCTCTGTCGCTTCGCGTAGGGTGTAGGAGCAGACGGGGTCGAGCATCAGGTCATAGTCGTCGCCCACGTACTCGCGTAGCTTGGTCATGATGGGGATATCAGCCTTGCCGCCCTTGTACGAGTGGGGCTTGTAGGCGCGGATCCCCTGCTCGAGCCCCTCATCGATGTGGCGCAGGTACAACTCGACGGGGCCGTCGCCGGCCGTCTGGTACACGGGTACGCCCTGTCGCATGCGCCCCAGGAGGGCATAGATCGGCAGGCCCGCGACCTTGCCGGCGATGTCCCAGAGACAGTTGTCAAAGGTGCCAAACCAGCCGGGCTTCTGATAGACCCAACGGGTGCCCAGGTGGAGCTTTTGGAAGAGGAACTCGCGTTCCAAGGGGTTCGCGCCGAGGACGTTGGCGCGTAGCAACTCCACCATGCGTTCGGCGCCGCCTCCGTACGTGCTGGCATCTACGGTGCAGAGCCCCTCGACGCCCTCGTCGGTCTGCACGCGCATGATCATCTCGGTGGCTGGCTTGTCGGTCTGCACGAGTTGGTGTGTGTACTGGGTGCGGCGCAGTCCCTCGACCTGGACGATCTGATGAACGCCGGCGCGGCTGCCGGCGATCTCGATGACGTGCACCTTGATATCCGTGATCTTCATGGCATCCACTCCTCGTGGTTGGAGATTGCGACGCCGAGCGCATGGCGACGGCGCACACTGTAGCGCGGAGGCGACTCGGGGGCAAGCGAGCGCGTTGGCGAGCCTACAGCCAGGGCGCGATGCCCGTCGAGAGGTCGGCCCATCGCTCCAGCACCAGATCGGCCTGGGAGACGCCGTCGAGGCGTCGGCTGTTCTGGAGGAACAGGGCGGCGCGCATGCCCGCCGCGTGGGCGCCGGCGATATCCGTCTCGGGGAGATCGCCCACGTGCAGCGCCTCGTCGGGGGCCGCGCCCATCGCCGCCAGCGTGCCGCGAAAGGGTTGGGGACGGCGCTTGGTGACGCCGATCTCGTCAGAGAAGGTGAGGTGCCGAAAGTGGCAGAGTAACCCCGCTCCCAGCAGGACGCGACGCAGCGATCGGCCCGGGGAGACGCCGGTGTCGGAAATGAGGCCCAGAGAGAGGCCGAGATCGGCGAGGTGAGCGAGGGTGCGCTCGATTCCAGGAAGGGGCGCGGGCGGGTCCTCCAGGATGACCTCCTCCCAGTAGCGCGCGACGTGCTCGCGGTCGTTCGGGGGCAGGGCCGTGCCGAGGGCATCGAGCGTCAGGCTCAGCAGGCTCGCGGTCGGAAAAGAGAGTCCCAGGCGCGAGATGTGTGACGCGACGGCCGTGGCCTCGCGGTAGCCCCTCATCACCTCATCCGTGGACGCGTTCTCCAGATGCCGGGCGAGAAAGGCGACGCGTCGCTCGGTGTAGTCGGCGCGGGCGTCCACCAGCGTACCCCAAAAATCGAACGTGACGGCTCTGAGGGGGCGAATGGCCATGGTGTTCTCCTGGGGTCAGCCGCGGAGGAAGGCCACCCAGGCCGCAACAAGAAAGAGCAGCCAGAGTTCCGGTATCCCCACGCCGGCGAGGTATAGCCCGATCGAAATGGCAGTGACAAAGAGACAGAACGCCACACGGTTGCGTGGCCTGCCGGAGCGCGTCCGGCGTTTCCTCAGGTATCTCATCACGCACGCCTAACGCAAGAGACGGGCCAAGGGCTGCCCTGGTCTGCGGCGAACAGAAAGCCCCCTCATTATGCACCACTCCCTCCTTGGAGCCAACCACCTTGGGGGTGGCGTCACGTGGATGGCCCGCGCGTCGACGCAGCGGAGCGTTGTGGGGCGGGCGCGGCGTCGCCATAATGACGGTGACAACACGCATCGCCGGGTATATCGCTGCCCGACGGAGCGTACCGAAAGCTGTCGAGGAGGACAGACATAGCAACCTACGACCCGGGATGGATACGCTCGCACCTCGGCGAGCGGGGTGAGTCCGATCTCGCAGAAGAGACCAGACCGACTGCCAGGATCAGCGATGAGATCCATCTGCACTACCTGCGCCAGTTCCTCACCGGCAAGGAGCGTGTGCTCGAGATCGGCGCGGGCGTGGGCAAGCTGACGGGCGTGTTGGCCTCCCTCACGAGCCGCCTCGTCGTCGCCGATATCTCGCCCCTCAAGCTCCAGCTCAACCAGCGCAACGCCAGGGCAGCCGGCTATGCCGATGCCATCGAGGCGTGGGTCGAGTCGGACGTGGTGAACCTGGGGGAGTTTCGCGACGGCCAGTTCGATGCCGTCGTCTGCTATGGCGGCCCCCTCAGCTATGTTTTTGACCAGCGCGAGCGGGCGCTGCGTGAGTTGCTGCGCGTAACGCGCCAGGATGGCCTGCTCTTTTTGAGCGTGCGCAGCGTGTGGGGCTGCATCCATAAGGGCTTCCCCTCGATGTTGCAGCATGACCCGCGCTTCTTCAGGGAGGTCGTCAGGACGAGCGACCTTGGCCCAGATAAGGTGGCCGTGACGGGGAGCTTTTTACACGCCTACAGGGTCGAAGAGTTTCGCGCCTTGCTGGAGGGCACTGGGGTCCGCATCGAGGTGTTGACGGCCTCGGGCGTCCTGTCAGAGACGTGGGACGCTCTGCTGGCCGTCGAAACGATGGACAAGGCGGTGTGGGAAGAAGTCATCGACCTCGAGCTGGATGCGTCGCAGTCGCCGGGCTGCGTGGATATGGGTCCCACGTGATCGCCGTGGCGCGCAAAGCGTGAGCCATGCCTACGAGGAACCGCCGCGCTGGTCGCGGCGGTTCCTCGTAGGGGCGTGAGGCCCCGGATGCTGGCCTATGGCGCAGGACGGGGCGCGCAGCGAGCCATCGCGAGGCGACGCGGTACTCACATGTTTGTCGGCATGCCCATGACGGAGGGCGCAGAGGGTCAGTCAATCGAAAAGAACACGGCCCTGAAGACGATATAGACGACGTACAGCCCCATGAGGTAGAAGGCCCCGAGTCGACCCAGCTTCCCCTTGCTGAACCACAGGATGACCCAGAGCACGGCACCGGTGATCGTCTCCCAGGGAAGGTCCCACAGGACCAGTGGGCCCGGCAGATAGTACGTGGAGACCAGGGCGCCGCCACCAATGGCCACCAGGGGATTCGTGATGTTGCTCCCCACCAGCGTGCCCAGGGAGATGCCGTGCTCCTTGTTCCCCACGCCCGAGA
>Ga0123332_1003658_pt1 | contig 13943 bp, 5 predicted proteins | sample BioC12SIPDNA_4_FD_89958 | JGI IMG/M metagenome (GOLD analysis project Ga0123332, IMG submission 89958) | Anaerobic biogas reactor microbial communites from Washington, USA - Biogas_R2_A C12 SIP DNA | ecosystem: Engineered > Bioreactor > Anaerobic > Unclassified | place: Washington, USA...
AAGTTCACCCAGGCAAGGCCGGTTGAACCGATTGTGGTCAGCACCTTCCGCACGCCCGCAACGCCGAGAATGTCGGCTTCGACCTGCCGCAGCGTGGCATCCATGGTGCGGAGCGTGGCGCCCTCCGGCGCCGTGATGCGGACTTCGAACTCGCCTTCATCGACGTTCGTCGGAATGTAGTCCTTCTGAACAAAATAGTAGAGAGGATAATTGGCCGCCACCACGGCGATCGAAACGGCCAGGACGATCCAGCGGTGGCGCATGGCGACCCGCAGGCAGGCGAGATAGCCCAGGTCGATCCAGTGATAAAAGCCCCGCCGCGAAGCAGCCACTTTCCCGCCGTGGGTGATGGGCCGCAACAGCCGAGAGCACATCATGGGCGTCAGCGAGAAACTGACCAGCAGCGAGACGAGAATCGCCACGGTCGCCGTCAGCCCGAACTGGAATAACATGCGGCCGGTGACGCTGGAGAGAAACGACACCGGCAAGAATACGATCACCAGCGACAACGTGGTGGCAAGGACCGCCAGCCCGATCTCCTTGGTGGCCCCGACTGCGGCCTGCATCGGCGGTACGTCCTTCTCCTCGATCCAATGGAAGACGTTTTCCAGCACGACAATGGCGTCGTCGATCACCACGCCCACCATCAGCACCAGCGCAAGCATGGTCACGTTGTTCAGCGTGAAATCCATGGCCCGCATCATTCCGAAGCTGGCGATGATCGACGCCGGAATGGCCACCGCCGCAATCAAGGTCGACCGCCAGGAACGCATGAACAAGAGCACGACCACGCTGGCCAGGATGCTGCCTGAGATGAGATGCTTCTGGACCTCGTGAATGGCTGCATTGATGTAGCGGGATTGATCCTGAATGATGTCCACGGAAAGGTCGGGCGGCAACAACTGGCGGGCTCGCTCGAGACGGCCCTTGACCGCCTCGATCACCTCGACCGTATTCGCCCCCGACTGCCGCTGCACCTGGAGCACCACGGCCGATTCGCCGTTGACTCGCGCCAGGCTGCGAACCTCCTTGGTGCCATCGACGATTTCCCCCAGATCACGGAGTCGCACGGGCGTGCCGTGGACGGTCGCGACGACGAGGTCGGCGAATTTGCGGGCACTGGTGAAGCGGCCGAGCGTCCGCAAGGACAGTTCCTTGGCGCCGGCGTCGACCCGCCCTCCGGGAATCTCGACGTTCTGGCGTGTCAACGCTTCGCGGATTTCGACGATCGACAAGCCATACGCCGCCAGGCGATCGGCCGCGATGTTGATCTTGACGGCCCGGTCCGTGGCGCCGGCAATGACGACCTGGCCGACGCCCGCGGCCGACTCGATCACGTTCTTCACGTTGCGGTCGGCCAGTACGTAGAGTTCGCGTCCGTCGCGCTGACCGGAAACGGCAATGCTCAAGATCGGCGAGGAATCGACGTCTTGCTTGCGGATGACGGGGGGATCGACGTCGGGAGGCAGGCGGTTGAGCACGCCGTTGACCGCGTCGCGGACGTCCTGCGTGGCCGCGTCGATGTCGCGGTCGATGTTGAACGTGAGGATGACCACCGACGCGCCCTCACTGGAGATCGACCTCAACTCGTCGATCCCTTCGACGGTCGCCACCGCATCCTCCAGGATCTGAGTGATCTCCGACTCCATCTCCTCGGGAGCTGCGCCCCGGTACACGGTCCGGACGTAAACCGTGGGCATGTCCATTTTGGGAAATCGGTCGACACCGAGTTGCAGGTACGACGCGACGCCGGCCACGACCAAGGCCAGGATCAGCATCACGGCAAACACCGGGCGCTTTACGCAAATCTCAGCCAGCCACTGCAAGGTTCTTCCTCCGGCAGCTTGAGTTGGTGCGGCGAATCAGGCGGGACTTATTCGGGGTGGGATTGGGGCGAGCCCGCCTCGAGATTCTTCGCGTGGATCGGTCCGGCCCGGCCTTCCCGGGCATCCGCGACAATCGTGTCGCCCTCGGCGAGGCCAGCCACGATTTCCACCATCGGCTCCTTGTGGCGTCCGGTGGTAACCTGGCGTTCCTCCGCCTTTGCGTCTCGGACGAGCCACACCTTTTCGACACCGGCAAATTCGAAAACCGCTTTCTCCGGTACCGCGAGGGTGTTGGCCTTCGGATCGACGACGATTTCCGCCACGGCAAACAGTCCGGTCCGCAGTCGTGAACCTGCATTGGGCAGATCGGCTTCGATCGTTAGGGCCCGGCTCGACGCATCCAGCGACGGGCTGATCCGCGAGACCCGCGCGGTCAACGGCTCCGTACTCCCCTCCACCGACACAAGCACTTCCTGGCCCTCCTCCACCCGCGTTGCCTGGACTTCGGGAACTCCGGCCCGAAACCGCAAAGGATCGACGCGGACCAGCGTGGCCACCGGCTGGCCGACGTTGAGGTAAACGCCGGGAGCGATGTGCCGCTGCTCGATCTTTCCCGCAAACGGGGCGACAATGGTCGCGTCGGCGAGTTTCTGTTGGGCCAGTCCGAGTTCTGCGCGGCGAACCGACAGCAGGGCCACATCCTCGTCGACGGCGTTCAACGCCGAGCGGTACTTCGCCTCAGCAACCTCCGCTTCGGCCTGCCGTTCCTGCAGCTCTTCATCGGAGACCACATTCTGCGCGATCAGAGTTTCCGCCCGCTTGAGCTTCGATTTCGCATCCTTCCAGACGGCCTGCTCCTGGAGAACGGAGGGGACTGTGGTGGGATCAAGAGCCTGATCATCCTGATCGGCTTTCAGACCGAGTTTCGCCCGGACCTGTTGGAGTTCGGCCTCGGCCTGGCGGACCTGGATTTCCAGATCCCGGGTGTCCAATGTGACCAGAATCGCATCTGCGGCGACCGTGAGCCCCAAGTCGAATCGGACATCCTTCACGCGGCCCGCGACTTTGGCGCCGATGACCGCGTGCTCGTCTCCGAGGAGGCTCCCCTGCACACGAACGGCACGGGGCCAGGTATGCAGCGTGACCCGGGCACAGGATACGATCGTCGGCGGTTCGGCAGCCTTGGCTTCAGTGGCGGCTTCCGGAAACGCAGATCGTTGGCAGCCGAGTGGGACGGTCGCGATCACGCAGCCGCACAGCAGCCAGTAGCGGTATGCATGCGTCGGTGGGGCCATGGTGGGAAGCCCGTTGGGGCAGGTTTAGCGCGAGGAATTGATGCGTTCCCTGGGTTCGATGAACAGACCAGCGCTCCATCGGTCTGACTCGTCCGAGCCCTTCGGGTAAGCTTCCATTCTAACCGGCCGCCGGGGGGCTGTCTACGTTTTGTGCCTTGGTCCCGTCGAGACGGTGTTCACTTCGCACTCATCCATGTCCGGTCGTCGCCGGTGACGCTGTAGACGGCCCAGAAATACGGGTGCAGCCAGGGCTCGACCTGCTCGGACTGCCGGAGCCGATTGAGAAACGTGCGTTGCGACTGGGCCATGGCTTGCGGCGCGGGCTTTCCGCCGACCAACTCGACGAAGAAGTCGTGCATCAACTCCGGCCCGGTGCCGTCGTACACGTCCCACACGCCGGCAACCACGGTTCTGGCGCCCGAGTGCAGCAAGGCTCGCTCCAGACCGAAAAGGTCGTCTCCCGGCAGCGGCGAGCGATCGGCCAGGCCGGAATAGCAGGCGCTCATCACGACCAGGTCCGCGCGAACCTGAGAAGCATACAACTCTCGCGCCGTCATGTGGCCGTCGTTTTCTTGGTCGGGATGGAAGAGCAGATAGCTGGCCAGCGGCTTGTCGGCCTGGTTCTGCCCGTGCGTGGCAACGAAGAGGAGCCCTTCTTGGCCCAGCAGCTCGCGGGCGTTGGTTTCGAAGGCATCGCGGCCGGGCAGGAGTTTGCGGACGCGGGATCCGAAGACTGCCTGGAGATTCTCGATGTCCTTTCGCGCGCCGGGCAGGGAGGGAGCGTCGAGAAACTCCACAATTCCCGCCGCCTGGACCTGGCGAATCGGCCGATCGGGGCGCTGGCGCAACAGTTCCCAGGCCGTCAGCGACGGCGCGTAGCAGAGCGAGAACGACTCGTCGAGCAGGAATCTTGGCATGGCCATTCGCTCTGGGGTGAGTTGGCGGGTGTCGAGTTCGGTGACCAGAGCGACGAAGGGGAAGTAGTGGAGGACATGGTGCGGCACGACCAGAACGGTCTTGGCCTTGCGGAGCGCTTCGAGCGCCGGCGACGGCAGCAGTTGACGGCAGAACGTGTGCAGGGTGTCCTGCCAGGCGTGGTCGAAACCGCGGCCAGCCATCAGCCGCGGACGCATCTTATCGGCCTGGTGGCCCGTCTCGGAGAGAAAACGCACGACGCGAGCGACAAGGTCGCGCGAGGCGATCGCCTGCCCCTCGTCATCGACAAGCGGGTAGGAGGAGACCGTGCCCGTGGTGTCGATCACAAACCCCCAGGCAGCCCGACTGCCAAGGAAATACTCCACCGCCGCCACGTCCTCGGGCCATTGGGCGAGGATTTCCGAAAGCTCTCGCCGCGCCGATGGCTCGGAAGCAGCCCCGGGGGCGCCAACCGCCAGCACGTCCTCCAGCGCTCTTGCCTTGGCCAATTCGGCGTAGCCCAGGGCCTCGGTCGCACGACCATCGGCCAACAGCAATTCCACGATTCGCTCGTTGACATAGGCACGGCGCGCGAAGAACCCGGCGCGGCTGAGCCCGACTCGGTCCGCCGGAATACGATCGCGAAGCGTCTCGGCGAGCAGTTGGGCGATGAGGAAATGATTGAGGGCCTCTTTTCTCGCGTCGGCCGAAGCACTCTTTTGCAACTGGAGGAGCCCGAGCAGGCGGTGCAGGCCCTCGACTCCGGCGAGCGAGCCGGCAGCGAGGTACTGCTGCATGGCGGCCTCGGCATGACGACGGCAGGATGCCTGATCGCCGGCCCGGAAGTCGAGCTGCGCCAGACTCTCCCATGCGACGGCAAGGATCGTCGCATCGACCTGATCGGCCGGCTTCTCGGTGACCGCGGTCGCCAGTTGGCGAGCGCGCCGTGCCGCCGATTGTTCGCCGGCGGCAAGGTTTTCTTGACCGCGGGGGGAGGGCGCGAGCGTTCGGAGGATGTCCGCCAGGACGCTGTAAAGACGCGCCATGTTCACTTCCACGGCGGTTCGCTCCGCTGGCCCCAGCTTCTCAGCCAGTTTCAAGGACCACTCGTAGTAGGACAGCGACTCCTGCCAGTTCATCAAGGCGCGGATGAGCGGATCCTCAACGCCGCTGGCGATCTCCAGCGCATGGTTATAGAGGCGGTCCCGGGTGCGGCCGGAAAGGAAGTTGGCGTAGTTCACACCGGCTCGATAGGCATCGGCCGCCCGGCCCTTGGCCAATTCGTCGATGGCCCGGCGGAAGAGGTCGCGAGCCTCCGCATCGGTCCCTTGTCCCGACTCGGCAAGGATTACCGCACGATAGAGCGTGGCAAGGGCGGTTGCCCGAGGCGAGTTTCCGGATTCCGCCGCGTCGAGCCTTTCACTGGCCGCGTCCCACCTGGCTTCGGCGATGAGTCGCCGTGCCTCGTCGATCGGCGCGATCCCGGTGTCGCCGTCCGAGTCGGCGGGCCGCTGCTCGACGGGTTGGCCGCTGAGGCGCCGGAGGATATCGTTGCGCAATCGCTCATGCCGGCCGCCTGGTTCGAGGAGATCCAAAGCGTCGGCCAGGTAGGGCTGCGGACGGCCGTATTCGTCCAACTCGCTCAGCAGGTGCTCGACGGTAAACAGCCGATAAAGTGGATCGTCTTTCGTTTTGAGCAGAGCGGCCAGTTCCGCCGGAGCTTGCATCACCCACTCTCGGATCTCTGAGTCCTCCACGGTGAATGTCGTCGATTCGCCGCTCCTTTCGAGGCGAAGCGTGTACTCGCCGGGCGGAAGGCCGTCTTGGAGCGATTCGGGCAGACCGGGGATCTCTGTCCAGGCGAGCTTTTCCTGGCCGTCCGCCATAGGGATGCGAGCCAGTTCTCGATTGCCCTGGAGGAGCACCAGTGAATAGGCGGGATAACGCGGCTTCTTGTCCGCCGGCTGCCGCCGGATCGTGATTTGGGGCTGAAGGCAGCGACCGTTGTTGGCGGGCGTGAGCAATCCTGCGCCGCGGACCACGAGCTGCCCCAGGATCTGATCGATTTCGACCGTCGCCATGCCCGTGCCGTCGCCGGCGGGGGCGGGCGATTCACCGCGGCTGATTGCCGTAAATCGCGACGCCAGCGCCAGGGTGTTCGGTCCGCCAGAGGTTTGCTGCGCCTCGGGAACTTGTCGCCATTGTTCCCGTCCGGCCTCGCTCCAGATCAACAAGCCCGTGCCGGAAAGAGTCCCCGACGCCGGAATTCGCTCGAGAGGGGCGACGACCGGTACGCGCCCCTCCTCGATGCGAATGAAGACGGCCTGCGGCAAGTCGCTGCCCTGTGGCCGGGCGAGAGCGGGCAGCAAAACGGTTGACGTGAGGCAGAGCGTCAGCGAGACGGCGGTGAAAGGCGATTGCATCGCGATCTTCCGGTGGTGGAGAATGAGATCCTAGGGCACTGCCTATCATTGTATGGCCGTTGGCCCGGAACATCCGCCCTCTGTTAGCCGTCCGGGGTGCTTTTTGCCGTGTTTCGGCAGCGCCCGCCCGTTGTCCAATGGCGGCAGCCTCCGTGCCGGCGGAGGCCTGGAGGCGGCTGAAAACGAACGGGTCTTCTCACCCCGGCTGAGGTGAGAAGACCCGCGGTTGTTGATCCACGTTGCGAGTCGCAGCTCAATTAGAGCGGAACCCGCTGCGGTCCGGCCCATGGACTGCGGACGTTCTGGATCCAAACGTAGGGACCGTACTGCCGATAGCACCAATCGACCACATAATCGAGGTTGCCGGAAACCGACTTGTTGAAGTAGCTGCCGTAGCCGACGATCTCGTCGCCCACTTCGAGAGAGCCCCCGCTGAGCTGTCCCCAACGCGGTGAGGCAAGACTGGTAATGCGGTAGTTGTAGCCGTTGCCCGTCCAGTACTTGTCGTAGTGGACGCCAAGGCGGTAGGAATAGCCGGTTCCGCCGGCATTGGGGTTGAAGTAGTAGGGCGCGTAGCGCTGATCGCGAGTGCCGTCGGCCAAACGATCCATCGCGTCGGTGGTGGTGTTCTCACTGCCCGCCGGCACGGCATCCCGGGATTGACCAGCCAGCTTCTGGAGGTACTGGCGCTGATCGTCGGAGAGTTCCTTGAGCTTTGCCGTGTCTTCGACCATCGCTTCGAGGGCGTCGCGGTCGCCGCGAATTTTGGCCGTGCGGACGCGGTCCATCACGGTGCGAAATATCTCGGCTTCGGCCGAGTCGGATTTCTCCATCTCGATCGCCGCCGTGCCGGATCGCGAACTCGCGCCCAGTTTCGCGGCCGAATCGAGTTGCTTGAGGAGAGCCTTCTTGCCGAGTGACTTGAGGGCTTCACCGAGCCGATCGAGAGTGGCTTTGTCCTGCTTCTCGGCAGCCACTTTAATGGCGGCCTCCAGGACTTTGTCCGCCGAGATCGCCTTATGCGAGCGATGGAGAATCCGCTCGCCTTCGGCAAGCTGAAGGCCGGCGTCGGCAAGCATCTCCGAGTCGAGTTGATCCCAGGCGGCGCCGAGCATTGCCAGGTCGACGTAGCGGTCGAACGCCGGATCGGGCATTTGCGCGAGATCATCGCTTTCGCTTTCCTCGGCCGCATCGCGGCTGCCGTACTTCAGTTTGCCCCATTTTTTTGCAGGTGGCGTCTGCCATTGGCCAGGCGTTTGCCATTGGCTGGGAGGCGGATATTGACCGGGCGGCGGTCCGACCGGCGGGTAAGGAGTGGACGGTGGCCAAGGAGTCGAAGGTGGATACGGGTTCGATGGCGGATACGGATTCGACGGCGGGTATGGGTTCGTGGGCGGATAGGTCGGATTGCCGGGCTGTGTGCCAGGCTGCATGTAGTACGAAGCCCCGCCCGGCGTCCGGCTGGGATAGTTCAGAGCGGCCTGTTGATCGTCGCCAAAGGCGGCGGGAAAGGGGGAGGGCGCATCAATTGCTGCCGGATCTGCTCCGGGGGCGGCGGGCGGCGGCACCGCGTCGGCGGTTGAATCCGGCCCTGCGGCGGCCGGCGGCGCCGGCGGCTCTTCCTGCGGCTGTTCCTGAGGTTGCGCTGCCCCAGGCTTTCCGGGCTTGCCGTACTTGCCTTTGCCGGGTTTGCCCTGATCGGGCTTGGCCTTGCCGAACTCTGGCTTCGACTTGCCAAGCTCCGGCTTGCCTTGGGTAGGTTTGCCTACCGGCGGCTTGCCGGGCTTGCCGAGATCCGGCTTACCGGGTTTACCGAGATCCGGCTTTCCCCAAGGATCCGGCGTCGCGGGCGGATCCTGCTGCGGTTTTCCTTGCGCGGGCGGCTGGAATTGGGCCGGCGGCCCCTGATAGGGCTGCTGCTGGTAAATCGGTTGCTGGTAGGGCTGCTGGTAAGGCTGTTGTTGGTAAGGTTGCTGGTAAGGTTGTTGATAGGGCTGCTGGTAAGGAGCCTGGTACGGTTGTTGGTACGGCGTCTGATACTGCGGCTGATAGGGCTGCGGCTGATAGGGCTGCGGCTGGTAAGGCTGCGTATCGCTTCGGCTCGGATAGCCGAGACTGGAATCCCAGTAGCCCGGCGAAGGCTGAACGGGATACATCGGTTGGGGTTGTGGGTTCGGATACGGTTGCGGATAGGGCTGAGGCTGGGGATAAGGATACTGGCCTTGATTGGGCTGTTGCCATTGGCCCTGACTTGGAGGCGGATAACCGCCGCCACGGCTTGAATAGCCGAGACTGGAATCCCAATAGCCCGGCGATGGTTGCGCGGGATACGGCGGTTGGGGCTGTGGGTTCGGATACGGCTGCGGATAGGGCTGAGGCTGGGGATAAGGATACTGGCCTTGATTGGGCTGTTGCCATTGGCCCTGACTTGGAGGCGGATAACCGCCGCCACGGCTCGGAGCCGCCAACTGTCCCTGCTGATAACCACCCCATCCTTGCTGTTGATACTGATAGGGCTGCTGCTGGTAGGGCTGCTGCTGGTAGGGCTGCTGCTGGTAGGGCTGCTGCCACTGCGTCGGCGCATACTTACCCTTGCCGGGCTTGCCGTAACCGGGTGTCTGAGGCGGTGTGGGAGGATAGTCTGTCGACGGCGGCACAATGCCGCTTGCTCCACCGCCGCCGGTGTCAATCGCTGCGGCTGACATCGGCAGGAAGAAGCCGATGGCCGCCAGCGCGACCGCACTGCGGACCAACCATGTGCGACTGTTCATTTTGAAGTCTCCTTTGAAAACGGTTCGATTCAACCAGCGTGTGTGCCCGTTTGCTCATCCAAGACGCCGGCACCGCGTCTGTGCTCCCACCACTGCTATCGCAAACGGAAGCTTGAGCGGACGAAATCCTGGGTATTGGAGAAGTATTCTCCATCCATTGCATTTTGTTTATTCTTTTCAAACGTGACATATCCGCAAGTATGCCACGTATAATCGGAATAGCAACTCCTCCAAGGAATGGTCTTTCGAGAATTTTACCATTCATACATGGATTTGCTTAACCCGATACAGGGGGTTATTACTACATCTGAGTGCTCTATTTCAAAAAATCGATGAGGCGCATCATGGTAGCGCTGCAGTCACGCGGAGCAAGTGCGCCCCCCGGAATCAACTGCAATAGCGTACGGCGAAGCATCTCAACTAAGACAGTCCGGCGTAATCGGCACGATTCGCCTCGTTCCCGGGCTCTGCCTGGGAACACGCTGTTTTCGCGAGGCTCCGCCTCGCGGATGTACCAATCGGCGGGCCATCCCAAACCAGGCAGCGAGGCTCCATGCCGAGCGTGGTTTCCAACGCAGGCAGAGCCTGCCAAGCGTTGCGCTCCCAGGCAGAACCCGGGAAGCAGGATGATCTGTGGACACTTGTGCTGTCCCATCTACCCTCCGATGATCAGACAAGGTTGACCTGGCTGAAGGGCGAGGGATACTGGGAGGTGCAACCGCACTGGATCGGATTTTTTTGAACCGCAGCGGACGCGGAGAGAAGACGAGAAGTGTCCGCGGAGAAGAACACTATTGTGGCTGATCGATCGATGGTTTTGGAGCGGATTGGCCCTTCTCGGGCTGCCGCGGTGGCGGCAATTGCCGCAATCGCGGCAACTGCTGCCGCGGCGGGATCCGTCGGAATGGTCGCTCAACCGCTACGCATGGCGATGGTTTGGGTTGGGTTGGCCATCGTGGCGATTGCCGTTTGGCCCCGCCGGACTCGGACTTGGAGACCACACGCGGCTTTGGCCGGCGCTGTGGTTGTCTCGCTGATGCTGCTCGCATCCGGGGCAATCGTGGTGGGCTTGCTGGGAGTTGCCCTGGTTCTGGCGGCCTTCGCCTGGTCGAGCGAAGGGCTCGACCGTCGTCTACTTGCCGTGACAGCGACCGCGGCTGCCGCGTTCGGTGTCTACCGACTCGCGCTGGAGTCGATCCCATCGGTGTGGTTGGGTGCGGAGAGTGTCGGCAAAGTTCTCGGGTCGATCGGTTCCGCCATATCGAGAAAGCCGCTGTGGATCGGGGCGACTTTCGCGGGCCTCGACATGCTGGTTCTGATGGCGGTGGTTTGGGTCGGCTGGCTCCGGCTGACGGCGCCGCCCCGGCAAAAACGTGCCGTATTGGCCGCGGCCGGCATTGCGGCGGCTCACGTCGTCTACCTGGTGCTGTTGGCATCGGCGTCCGACATGGCGGCCTCGTTGCCGGCGGCACCGCCGAGCGGCGAGGATCCCTACCTCGATTTCTACGTTCCGCCGCATCGGCATTGGACGGAAGGCATCGCCAAGGCGTTGCCGTGGAACCTTCCGCTATTGGGCGTCGTTCTCTCGCTGAGCGTGGCGGCGGCGATGGTGGGGCAGGCGAAGTGGTTGGTCGCCGCTGAGGGTGATCCGCCGGGGATGTCGCGTGTGCCGCAGCGATTCCAGCGGGTTCTCGACTACGCTCCGTTCGTGCTCGCCGTGGCCATTCCGCCGATCGTGGCCTTGGCACCCGGCATGGCAGATCTGAAGGACTGCAGGATCGTTGCATTGGACGACGGTTACCTCGATTGGGAGAAGCCGGTTTTCGACGAGTACGGCCAGGCATCGGCCGGCACGTATGGAATGCTGCCGGTATTTGTCGAATCGTTGGGTGGCGAACTGTCGCGGTCAGCCGACCTCGCCGAAGGCGACCTCCACCAGGCGGATGTGTTGATCGTCTTTCACCCGACTCGCATGTGGGATGAGGAACGTCGGCGGCGAGTCTGGGAGTTCGTGCGCGGCGGCGGTTCGCTATTGCTGGTAGGCGGCCCCGCCATACCGGAAGACCAGATGGGGGCAACCCTCAACCAGGTTTTACTGCCAACGTCGATGAGGTTCCGATTCGATTCGGCGATGGCGGCAGCGCCGTCCTGGCAAGGCGTCCTGAAGACGATATCGCACCCGGCCGTTTCCGGCATCGGCGGGAGCAACGGCTTCGGGCTCTGGCTCGGACCGTCGCTTGAGATCGGCTGGCCGGCTCGGCCGCTGCTGGTGGGGCGGTACGGCTGGAGCGATCCGGGATGCGATGCGGCACTGCATATGATCTACCGTTTCGACGCCGGCGAACGGCTCGGCGATCTCGTTCTGGCTGCCGAGCAGCGATTGGGCAAGGGAACGATCGTGGTTCTGACCGATCCGTTCTGTCTGACCAACGAGGGCAATGCGGGTGCATTCGTTTTCGCCGGGCGACTGCTGGGCTACCTGGCCCATCGGCCGAGCAGTCCGCAGTCGGTTTGGCGTCAGGCGGTCGGGCTGCTGTCGTGTGTATGCTTGGCACTATGGCTCATCTGGCGGAACGACGCCGTCCGGACGGCCGCCGCAGCGGTGGCACTCGCCATCGCACTGATTCTCGTTGACGGCGTCAATGCCGCCGTGGCCGTGCTGCCCGAGGGAGGGCCGGAGCGACCGACGCCCGTGGCCTATATCGATGGCTCGCACCTGGAAGCGTACGGCACGGTGCGGTGGGGCTTTGACGACCTCGCCGGGCTGAAACTGACGCTGATGCGCAACGGCTACCTGCCGCTGGTCGCCAGTGACTTGGAACCGTTGCGGCTGGCGCGGGCGGCGATGTTGATTTCGATCGCGCCGGCGGAGTCGTTTTCCGAGGCGGAACGACGCGCCATCGGCGATTTCGTCGAGCGGGGCGGCACTTTCCTCAGCATGGCCGGTGCGGAAGACGCCGGTCCAAGCCGACAGTTGTTGCGAGATTTCGGCTTCGATATCCCGACTCCGACGCTGCTGCCGCCGCCGGGTTCGAGCGAGCCGCGCTATGAGCGGAATGTCCGCTCCCGGTATCTCAGCGCCGCGACGACCGGCAGCCACGACTGCTACGTTGCGTTTCACGCCGCCTGGCCGATCGAATTCGTCGCTCCGGACATCGTCGCGGTGGTCGCGGATTCCGACGACCGGCCGATCATCGGTGTCCGCAAGGTTGGCCGGGGGAAAGTGGTCGTGATCGGCGACACGGGCTTCGCGATGAACAAGAACCTCGAATATGTCGGCGGCGAACCTTTTGGCGGCGGATATGAAAACGCGCACTTCTGGCGGTGGTTTCTCAACTTCCTGAACGATCGGCCGGCTTGGATCCCGCCGCCTCCGCCACAACCGGCTTCGAATTCGGACGAAGCCACCGGCGATGCTGGAAGCCGGGAGGATTCGCCATGATGCGAACGTGGGCTGCCGTTGCACTGTTGTCCTGCTCGTGGCTTGCGGGCCTGGGGTATTACGCGCCCCCATCAATGGTCGCAGGGGCGGTGATGGTGATCGTCGCTGCCGCACTGTTGGCCGGCCTGCCGCTTGCCATGCCGGCCAAACGCGAGGCGTGCATGGCAGCGGCTTGTTGCGCGGCGGCCTGTTACCTCTTGCCGTGGCCCTCTCGCATGGCCCCGCTGGCGATCGGGGTTGGGCTTCTGCTTCCGTTGACGGCGCCCGACTGGCGGTGGACCTTGACCGCAGGTCGGGGATTGATTGCAGCCGGGTGCGTGTTGGCGTCGCAGTCGGTTCTGATGTGGCTTTACGAGGCGGGCACCGCCCGATCGCACGAATTGCCTGAGATAGCAGCCACGGCGGTCGCGGCGGTGATCCGACTGCTGGGCGCCGAAGTGGCGGTCGACGGGAATGAACTGGCGATTGCCGCTTCGGGAAAGGTACACCACGTCGGGCTCACCTGGGATCTATGGCTCGATCCGGCAACCTTGGGGTTCTTTGTGGGCGGGACCGTGGTTCTGGCGATTTGCCCGTCCGCGGCGACGAGCGGGCGCGGCTGGGCAGAGTGGGTTCGGGCGGTGCGTTGGTTGCTGCTAGTGGTGGCCGGGTGGCTGCCGGTTCGGGCCGCGCTGGTGCTTGGGCTGCTGGTCCAGCAGATCGATCGCGCCCAGGCGGGATTGGCGCTGAACGTGATGGACATCTTTTTCAGCCCCTGGTTGCATCTGGCGCTGCTGGCCGGTCCCGTTCTCTTGCTATGGCGGTTCGGCATCGGGAGCGGCCCGGCTGCTGTCACCAGTCAAAGCATTGTCGCTGCCGGACATCGAGGTGTTGCCGCCGGGCTGCTGGCGTCTTTGCCGTCTTGGCGAATCGGTAAGAAGACAAGCGTCGGATTGGCGGCGGCGGGGGCGGCAGCCTTTGGCGTGTTATTGCAGTGGGAGCCGATCGGGAGCCGCAAGGCCGGCCGCGTGATAGTCGTCGAGCGGCACTCGACCTGGGAGCCGACGACTCGCGCTTACGACACAACGAGCTACGGTGAAGCGGCCTCGTACACCTACGCCGCCATATACGACTACTGCTCCCGGTTCTTCACGATGTCGCGCCTGCTGGAATCGGATCGCATCGACGCCAAGACCTTGAGCCGTTGCGATGTCCTGGTCATCAAGACGCCCACGGCGGCTTACCTGCCGGGCGAAGCTAGCGCCATCGCCGGTTTCGTGGAGCGCGGCGGT
>Ga0123332_1003664_pt1 | contig 13910 bp, 10 predicted proteins | sample BioC12SIPDNA_4_FD_89958 | JGI IMG/M metagenome (GOLD analysis project Ga0123332, IMG submission 89958) | Anaerobic biogas reactor microbial communites from Washington, USA - Biogas_R2_A C12 SIP DNA | ecosystem: Engineered > Bioreactor > Anaerobic > Unclassified | place: Washington, USA...
CCCGAGATCTATGCCGGCGGGCCCGGATACCTGCTGAGCGCCGGCGGGGTTCATCGCGGGAAGCGGTCGATGATTGTGGCGCGACCGATTACGCTGATGCTCGATGATGAGGCCCGGGATCTCTCGGACGTGCTGTACCTCGCGGGGCCCGACGACACCTTCACGACATGGAACAACACCGGGGTCCACCGCGACCTGGCCTGTGCCGCAGGTCCGGTGCACGTGCCTGCCTCGTGGGAGCTCATCGTCAGCAATGATCTATGGGAGGTCTATGCGCCGGTCGATGGCCTGGTCGTGGTTGTGCATAGTCAGGTCGAGCAAGGTCTGGTGGCGCTGTTTCACGATGACGACCCCAAAGCCGTGCTTGCCGCCGTCACGGCCGCAAACAGTGACCCCGTCACGATCAACCGCGTCTTTCAATGGCCGGATGGGCCGAGGATTACGTTCAACGTGAATGCTCCGCGGAACCGGTGGGTTATCGTCGCTGTGGACGATGAGCACCTGGACACCGCCTTCGATCGCTGGCCTCTTCTGGACGGCGAGATCGACGAATACTGAGGACCTATGGCGATAACCGAGCGTGTTGCACGGTTGCGGCAGCAAAGCCTGGATGCAGTGCCTACCCTCTCCATCGAGCGGGCGGAGCTGCTGACGGCGTTCTACGGGCGAGATCTGGGGCCGGTCTCCGCACCGGTGCGCCGGGCGCTGGCGTTCCGTTATCTGATGGAGCACAAGGCCATCTGCATCAACCCGGGCGAACTCATCGTAGGCGAGAAAGGGCCTGCGCCGAAGGCCGCGCCTACGTATCCCGAGCTGTGCTGTCATACGCTGGACGATCTGGAGCTCCTCGATGGGCGCGAGAAGATCCCGTTCAAGGTGAGCCAGGAGGCCCGTCAGGCCTACGCCGAGACCATCCTGCCCTTCTGGCGCGGCAAGACAATGCGCGAGGCGATCTTCCGCGAGATGACCGCCGCATGGAAAGATGCGTACGAGGCCGGTATCTTCACCGAGTTCATGGAGCAGCGCGGCCCTGGGCATACGACGCTGGACGACAAGATCTACCGCCGGGGCATGCTCGACTTCGCGGCCGACATCGAGGCGCAACTGGCGCGCCTTGACTATCTGAACGATCCCACCGCCTATGACCGGCAGGAGCAACTGAAGGCGATGCACATCGCGGCTCACGCGATCGTCCGCTTCGCGCTGCGCCACGCCGAGAGGGCGCGCACGTTGGCAGAAGGAGAGCCCAACCCGGCTCGCAAGGCGGAGCTGCTGCAGATCGCCGAAGTTTGTGAGAGGGTTCCGGCCCACGCGCCCCGCACCTTCTGGGAGGCCCTGCAAGCCTATTGGTTTGTCCACCTGGGTGTCACCCTGGAGCTCAATCCGTGGGACGCGTTCAACCCAGGCAGGTTGGATCAACACCTGGAGCCCTTCTACCGGTGCGGGCTGGCCGACGGTACTCTGACCCGAGCGCAAGCCGAGGAGCTGCTGCAGTGCTTCTGGATCAAGTTCAACAACCAGCCTGCCCCGCCCAAGGTGGGCGTCACGGCGGCGGAGAGCGGTACGTACACCGACTTTGCCCAGATCAACACCGGCGGCGTGCGGGCTGACGGCTCTGACGGCGTCAACGAGGTCACCTTTCTACTGTTGGACGTGATCGAGGCGATGCGGCTGCTACAGCCCAGTTCGTCGATCCAGGTGAGCAAGAAGAACCCCGACCGGTTCATCCGGCGCGCAGCGGAGATCATCCGCACCGGGTTTGGGCAGCCCTCGGTCTTCAACGCCGATCTGGTGGTGGAGGAATTGCTGCGCCAAGGTAAGTCGCTGGTCGATGCGCGGGCGGGCGGCACCAGCGGGTGCGTTGAGACTGGAGCGTTTGGGAAGGAGAACTACAACCTGACGGGCTACTTCAACCTGCCCAAAGTGCTCGAGATCGCGCTCCACAACGGCATCGACCCGCGCACGGGCAAGCAGATCGGCCCCCAGACCGGCGACCCCACCACGTGGACAACGTTCGAGCAGCTTTTCGATGCGTTCCGGCGGCAGGTGCAGCACTTCGTTGACATCAAGATCCGCGGCAACAACGTCATTGAGCGGCTCTACGCCCGCTATATGCCAGTGCCGTTTCTGTCGCTGCTCATCGATGACTGCATTGCCACCGGGCGCGACTACCACGATGGTGGGGCGCGGTACAACACTTCCTACATCCAGGGCGTGGGGTTGGGCACGATCACCGATGCCTTGACGGCGCTCCAGGTTCACGTCTTCGACCGGCAGAGCCTGACGCTGCCCGACCTTCTCGCCGCCCTCGACGCTGACTTCGTGGGCCACGAGCGCGTGCGCCAGCTCCTGCTCAACCGCACCCCCAAGTATGGCAACGACGACCAGGTTGCCGATGCCGTGATGGTGCGTGTCTTCGAGACCTACTATGCTGCGATTGACGGGCGGCGCAATACCAAAGGCGGCGCCTATCACATCGATCTGTTGCCGACCACGTGCCATGTCTACTTCGGGTCGGTAACCGGCGCCACGCCGGACGGTCGCCGAGCTGGCACGCCGGTCTCGGAGGGCATCTCTCCGGTCCAGGGAGCCGATCGCTCCGGGCCCACGGCGGTCATTAAGTCCGTGGCCAAGATGGATCACGTGCGCACGGGAGGCACGTTGCTCAATCAGAAGTTCACGCCGCGGCTGTTGGCCGACGATGCGGGGCTTGATGGGTTGGTACAGTTGGTGCGGACGTACTTCACGCTGGACGGCCATCACATCCAGTTCAACGTCGTCGATGCCGCCACACTCCGCGCGGCGCAGGCAGACCCCGAACGGTATCGCACGCTGATTGTGCGCGTGGCGGGCTACAGCGACTACTTCTGTGACCTGAGCCGGGCGCTCCAGGACGAGATCATCGCCCGGACCGAGCACGAGGCCTTCTGATCGCGGCCATCGCACCTTGCCGGCCCAGAGCGCATCCCACCGTGAGCGGTCTTCCGGTCGCCAGGGCTGTGTAGAGCTTCGTGTCGCCGCTGATGCTCAGGATGCCAGCGTCACCAAGATGGCGTTTTGTGCGTGCAGGAGGTAGGCCTTCGCCTCAAAGACTTGGTGACCCAGCAGAGCCATCGCGTCTTCCGAGACTTCCTCACCGCGTGTCACCGGCGGGCACGGCAGGAAGAGCACATCGGACGGCGCTGATTGAAGGTGCGCGGCAGTGATCTGGTAGGGCAGGAATCTGCGCTCGACGCGGGCCCGTGTCTCATCGTCCGGTCGTGCGGGCCAGCAGTCGGTGTAGATCACGTCGGCAGTGCGCAGCTCCGCCTCCAGGTCGTGGCTGACGCGCAGCTTGCCGGCTGCGTTGCGCCTCGCTCGTGAGAGAAACCACTGACTGACCTCATAGCCCATTGGGCAGACCTGCACGACCTCCAGCGGGAGCCGGGCCGCTGCCTCGAACCACGGATGGCAGAGGTTGGTGGCCTCGCCCACGAAGACGACCTTGATCCCATTCAGTCTGCCGCGGCGGTCGCGGATATAGGCCAGATCGCCCAGGATCTCGCACGGGTGGTTGAAGTCGGTCCGTGCGTTGATGACGGGAACGGGCGACGCGGCGGCCAGGCGCTCCATGTGGCTGTGGGTACGTGTGCGCGCTACGATGCCGTCGAACCAGTTGCCCAGGTACTTGGCGACGTCCTCGATGGACTCCCGCGCATCGAGCCGTCCCGGAATCTGGACGCCGGTTCCACCGAGCGCTGCGATCCCCAGTTCGAACGAGACACGGTTACGAAACCCTTCGGCGTCCCAGATCAGGGCGTAGGATTTCCCCGCCAGTGGCTGTGGCATTGTACGGGCCTGCCACGCAACGCGCAGCTCCGCGGCGAGGTCCAGCAGAGCGGTGATCTCGGCGGGTGTGTAGTCCAGAAAACTGACAAAGTCCTTGGGCATAGTAGCTCCTACGAAGTTCTTTCGATCAGGTCGGCAGTGAGCGCCAGGGCAACATCCACCACACCGCGCACGGTGGTGGTGAAGACGACGAAGCGGTCGCCACAGCAGAAGCGGGGATGCGGGTCGATGTGGTAGTTCGCGCCGGTATAGTTGGCCATTTCGGGGTTGTCCACCAGGCGCACGCTTTTCCCTGTCTCGCGATTCAGGAAGTTGACCGTCGAGGGACACCCCCGGTAGAAGGTGGGGTTCCGATCTCCGATCAGGTAGCGGCCCGTGGCATCGCTGTGTGAGTGCCAGCGCCCGCCTGGCCACGCGATCTCCTCGACTTCCTGCGTCTCAATATCCACACGCCACACCCCGGTGTCGCTCTTGATGCACCATACGTGCCGGCCGTCGGGGTCCCACCATTCGTGCGTCAGCCGCGTAGGCTCCGGCATAATGGGGTGTGGTGCCTGGCCCCGCCGGATCAACCACAGGCGATCCTCGATACGGAAGCGGAGCCCGGTGATGGGATCAGAGTGGTTCTCCTGTGCGAAGAGCGCGAGATCGGGATCGGTCGGGCTGAACTGCGCGTGGTTGTAGTTGCGCTGGAACCGGTGCCATTCCACGAAATCGCTTCCATCGACCGGCAGCGACCCGAACACCCATTGCAGCCCCACGTTGGCGTCGATAAAGAACGCCCGCCCGTCTGCGGAGAGCGTCAGGTGGGTCGCTATGCGCGACACAGTGCGGTGGCCCACCAGGTCCTCGGGAAGACGGTTCACCAGCTCGGCACCGGCGTCGGGCTCGGGTCCACGCCGCCAAAGCGCGTCGCCCATGCCCCACGTGACGGCGCCAGTATCGAGATTGACCCACGGAGAGGCGTGATTGAACTGCGTGTCGGGAAAGTGACGCACTTCGCCGGCGGCAAAATCCGCGACGCCCAGCGTTCGGCCCTGAGCCCCCGTGCCAGACGGGGGAAAGGCGCAGTAGAACCACCAGTAGCGCCCATCGTGGGTGACGCTGGGGTTGACGAAGTAGAAGGCCTCCTGCACAGGCGCGACCTTCTGTGTGAGGATGTAGCTGGTCACGCCGGAGTCCGGGTCGGTCCACGGTGTCACGAGTCTCGAGCTGGTCGGATCAAACATAGGGTCCTCCTGAGAATGGAAATTCCGCGTTGGGCCTCACGGCGCGCCACTGTGCCCCTCGCATCACCGGCGGATGATGGAGAGCGCCAGGTCCTCCAGGAAGGTGGGCGTCCTGACAGTATAGGTGCCGCCACTGTGCCCATCGACCTCTGTGGTCCGGATGGTTCTGCCGTCTGATGGGTTGGTCCAGGTGAACTCGTAACTTCCGGCAGGCAACTGCACCCGGAGGTCGGTGTTAGGGCCTCCGCCCCAGAGGTAGACGGCATACTGCCGGCCTGGTTCGGCGAGCACCGCAACCCGCGTGTTGAGCGCTGTGCCGGGCATCGCGGCCTCGGGATGGGGCGCCATCGGCGGCAGATCAAAGGCGTCCAAGAAGCGCTTCAGGACGCTCAACTGCGCGCGCCACGCGGGCCCACCGTGACCCGGCGTCTCGTCGACGAGGGCTGCTGTGCCATCGGGATGCGCTACGGTGAAGCTGTAGTCCAGGTGACTAAAGACGGCGCCGCCGCTCAGCATAAAGGCCCACGCCTCTGTGCGGTAGGGCGTGCTCGTCCATCCTTTGAACCCCGTCTCGTCGTCCGCGATCACGCGGTCCAGGCCGTAGTTCCACGCCACAGCTTCGGGGAAGGCGTAGTGAAAGTTGAGAATGTCCACGTCCGGGTGAAGCGGCACGGCGCGCCCAACGTTGTTCCAGTAGTTGATGGCGACCAGGTGCCGCGCCGGCAAGGCGCGTTCCTCTTCGCGCAAGACGTCCACGAGATGGTGTTGCCAGTCGAGGTAGAGCGTGCCGTCCTGGCACACGTAGAGCTCGTTGGCGATCTCATAGTAGACGTTGTCAAAGCGGTTCAGCTCTTGGGCTGCCTTTCGGACAAAGGCTTCCTGAGCGGCCAACACCGGTGAGTTGTCGAGCTTGAAGATGTCGTTAGGGTTCTCGACCCTCAGCCCGTTGACGTTGTTGTCGGGGTGCAGGGGGCTGGCGCGCCACAACTCGTCGCTATACATGTAACAGAAGAGGACGTACTCGACCACGATACCGCGGGCGCCGGCCTGGGCCACGAAGTCACGCAGCCGCTGCCAGTAGGCCTCATCCCATCGGGTCAGATCCCATTTCAGCGGCGCGTTGCCCGGTCCGCGCTCCACGCACCGCCACGGGCAGATGAAACGCGCGTCTTGCGGGGCCATCGTGTTGTTCTGGATCCGGTGACTCCCGGGACGCTCCCTGTAGGTGCCGCTAAAGAGCCGGGTGAGGTTGAAGCCGCCTTCCGCCAGGGCGTCGAGATAGCGGTGGTAATCGAAGTCCAGGTTCATGACGGCGCCGTAGTGCTCGCCCGATGTGATGAGAACCGCTGGCTTTCCGCGGAAGACCATGTAGTGTGGATTGTCCGGATGCAACGACAGTGGGTCGGTGGGCATAAACGCCTCCTTGGTCGTGTCCCGATATCGGGATTCGATGAGCGCCAATTCCGAGCCGGCGCCCTGCCTTGCCGCTACGTAGGCGCTACCGCAGTGGAAAGACCTGTGATTCGTCCAGTTCCCCCGGCTCTTGGGCGTTCTCGATTTCCCGGAACTCTCCGAGGCTGGAGCACACTGGGCAGGATGCCGACAACGCATTGGCGGTCAAAGTCTTCTCCTGGGAGCAGCGAGCACAGAGCGCGGCACAACGGGTCTCTTATAGGTGACAGTATAGGCCCGTTCCTGACCTTCGCCAGGCCGGTCTGTGCACGGTGCACGCCTGCCCGTCGGCCCGTGGCAGCTCATTTGACCTGGACTACCGGTCGAGTATCCTTGGCGCAGACACACGCTGTCGATAAGGAGAATCCAGGAGGACACGCTATGCCAGACCTGCCGCGCTCCGAATACCCGCGCCCGCAGTTTCGGCGCGACGATTGGCTCAATCTCAACGGCACTTGGACGTATGTTTTCGACTTCGGCAAATCAGGCCGCGAGCAGGGCTTCCCCGAAAGCCAGGGCTTCGGCGACATGCCCGGAGGAGGCGAGATCACAGTCCCCTTCTGTCCGGAGAGCGCGCTGTCCGGGGTGGCCTATACCGATTTCATCGAAGCCATGTGGTATCACCGCGAGCTCAGCCTGCCCGCAGGCTGGGCGAGCAAGCGTGTGATCTTGCACTTCGGAGCCGTGGACTACGAGGCCGAGGTCTTCATCGATGGTGTCTCGGTGGGCCGCCACTGGGGCGGCACCGTGGCCTTCGCCTTTGACGTTACGGCTCACGTCACGCCCGGTGCAACGCACGACTTGGTCGTCGCCGTGCGCGATGAAGTTCGCTCGGGTGTGCAGCCGGGCGGCAAGCAGTCGCCCCGGTACCATTCCTTCGGGTGTATGTACACCCGCACCACCGGCATCTGGCAGACCGTGTGGGTGGAGGCGGTTGCCGAGTGCGGACTGCGTGACGTGCATATCGTGCCCGATCTGGACGGTCAGCGGTTTCTGATCACGCCCAGGTTCTATGCCCTGACACCCGGGCTCACGTTCCGGGCAATGCTCAAGGACGGCGGGGCCGTCGTCGCGGAGGTCGAGCGGGTTGCGGTCGACGGCGGCGGGTGCCAGCTCTCGATCCCCAGTCCGAAACCCTGGTCGCCTGCCGATCCGTTCCTTTACGATCTGGTCTTCGAGGTCGTGGATGGCGATGTGGTGATCGACACGGTCCTGAGCTACGCGGGCCTGCGCAAGGTGCATGTCGAAGGGAACCGCGTGCTTCTCAACAACGAGCCGATCTACCTGCGGCTCGTGCTCGATCAAGGCTTCTACCCGGATGGCATCTGGACTGCGCCGTCGGATGCGGCGCTCAAGTGCGATATCGAGCTATCGATGGCGGCCGGCTTCAACGGCGCGCGTCTGCACCAGAAGGTCTTCGAGCCGCGCTTCCACTATTGGGCCGACCGTCTTGGATACCTCACGTGGGGTGAGTCATCGAGCTGGGGCATTGACGTTACGGATGAGGTCAGCGCGCGGAACTTCCTGGCGGAGTGGCGCGAGATCGTGACCCGCGACCGAAACCATCCATCGATCATCGCGTGGACGCCATTCAACGAGACACGGGGGGGTGCCGGCCATCCCCAGCACGCGCGGCTTCATGCAGATGCCTACGACATGTGCCACGATCTGGACCCGACTCGCCCGGTCAACGACGCCAGCGGCTACGCGCACGTCAAGACTGACCTATGGACCGTCCATACCTATGAGCAGGACCCGGATAGGCTCAGAGAACTGCTCCGGCCCAGCCCGGAAGCGGGCGTGTGGCGCAACGTTCCCGAGTTCGAAGTCGCCTACACCGGACAGCCCTACATCGTCGACGAGTTCGGAGGTATCAAGTGGATTCCCACCGCAGACCTGGTCTTCGCCGAGGACTCGTGGGGATATGGCGAGGCGCCCAAGACCCTGGAGGAGTTCTACGCGCGGCTGGAAGGCCTGGTCGATGCCGTGCTCAGCTACGACCATATCTGCGGCTTCTGCTATACCCAGCTCACCGACATCGAGCAGGAGCAGAACGGCATCTACAACTACGACCGCTCCCAGAAGTATGATCTGACGCGCGTAGCGGCGGCTTTCCGGAAGGGAAGGCCACTAGGATAGGAGCCTGTTGTGCGGCGCCGTTGTGGGTCAGGTGCCCGGCGCCAACCGCTGTCAACAGGGCCGTTGAGCTTGGGGGCCCCAAGCTCAACGGTCTTGAGCGTCATGCCCTGGGGACTGGTGCTAGAGCATGGCACCTAAGGCGGCTATATGTTGCGTCGCAGCCTCCACCCGGCGCGCGACCACGTTGACCAGCGACCGTGCTACGTCCTCGTGGGCGCGCGGACTCTCGGCCTTCACCTTGTCGACCCAGGCCTCAGGAATCGCCCTGACGCCGCGATAGGCGCCCGCAATCGCGCCGGCCATGGAGGCGATGGTGTCGGCATCCCGTCCGAAGTTGGCGCCGCTGATGATCGTCTGACGGGGATCGCCGCCGGCAAGATAGAAGAGCGATAGCGCCACGGGCACGGTCTCTCGCGCATCCGGTATGGCCACCTCGGGCAGCATATGCTCCGAATAGTAGATCTCGCGGAAGGCCACGTAGGCCCCGGTCTCGCGCGCCAATGCCAGCGTCTTCTCGATGTAGTGACGCATCGTGTGCGCACTCCGGGGCGGTAGATAGGCCACTGCCGCGTCGAGGATCGAGTCGAGCGTCGCATCGGGATGGAGCGCCGCCGCGACTGCAGCCGCCATGCTGCACGCTGCGTCGCGGGAGAAGTTGTGATGGATGATCGACGCGACATCGAAGGTCTCCAGTGCGGCCTGTCTGGGGTCTCCGGCATTGATGATGCCGATCGGCGAGATGCACATAGCAGAGCTGCTGCTCGCCATGTTACCGTGGCCTGCTTCTCTCGGCGGAACACCCTCAGCCCGCACCTTCCAGAAGCCGTTCATCACCGGAATCCAGAAGAGGTGCCGCTTGATGAACATATCTTCCTGAGCCAGCCATTCCTCCGCCCACGTGTCGGCGGTTGGATACCCATCGCCCCGCTCGATCGCGTCGCAGAGGATGTGTTTGAGGGCCGAGTCATCGGTGCCGTAGCCCGCGAAGTCAATGATCTCACCGAACATGTCGGCGATCTGCTGATAGGTCTTGCCTTCGGCGGGCGCGCCCATCGCGTCCCCGATCTCACCACCGTATAGGCAGCCCAATACCCGTTCGTAGAGCCTTCCTCCAGTTGCCGGCATGGATCCTCCTGATGTTGTCATTTGGCCACGTGGGTGTACAACGTACCCCGTGGCGCCGGATTTCATCATCTTGTATACTGCATCGTCCCGGAGGGCAAGTCTATGAAGGTTGTTGCGGTTCCACTTCTGAGCCTGGAGAACCCCGAGACATGAAAATCGATGCCCATCAGCACTTTTGGCGCTATTCAGCGGCATCCTACCGCTGGATCAGAGCCGACGTCCTCAAACGCGACTATCTGCCCGCTGATCTCCGCCCGCTGCTGGCAGCAGCCGGGTTCGATGGCACGATTCTGGTCCAGGCACGTTCGACCTGGGAGGAGACGCACTGGCTGCTGGAGCTGGCCCACGCGCACCCCTGGATCACCGGTGTGGTGGGCTGGGCCGACTTGTGCGTGCCCGACCTGCCGGAGCGCCTGGCACATCTGACCATCCACCCGGAATACCGGGGCGTGCGGTGTGCCATCGAAACCGAGCCGGAGGACCCGGGTATCCCGCGGGCTGACTTTGTGCGCGGTATCGCAGAGCTGACCGCGGCCCGGTTGACGTTTGACCTGCTTGTTACCCCCTCCAGGCTGCCGCTCGCGCGCGCCTTGGTCGAAGCAGCGCCCCAGCAACGGTTCATCTTGGACCACATTGGGAACCCCGACATCGCCAATGCGGCCAGAGCCGACCGCGATGCCGCCTTCTGGGCCGGCGAGATCCGCCGGCTGGCCGCGCATCCGAATGTGGCCTGTAAGGTTTCGGGAATGGTAACCCGCGCCAACCACGCCGCCTGGCAACCTTCAGACTTCATACCCTTTCTGGATACCATCTTCGAAGCCTTTGGGCCTGAGCGGCTGATGGTTGGGTCTGACTGGCCCGTGTGTCTCCAGGCGGCTCCTTACGCGGAGACGATTGGCATAGTTATCGATTATATGAAGCCCCTGCCTTCAGAGATGCAGGAGGCAGTTCTGGGAGGCACCGCCGCGCGCTGGTATGGGGTGGGCGGCATCTAGAGGAGAAGCTATGGCACATTCAACGTTGAATGGGGTGCCCAAGGTTACCCTTGGCCGCACCGGGATCGTCAGCACCAAGCTGGGCCTCGGCACGGCGGGATGGCCCAACCAGGTCTCATTCGAGGACACCGTCGCGATGCTGCAGGCGGTGTTGGACGCGGGTATTCGCCACATCGACACGGCGCCGCTCTATGGCACGGAACCGGTGATCGGCCGGGCTCTGCAGGCGCTCGATCTCCCGCCGGACATCGTTTTGGCAACCAAAGCGGGGTCCTACGTGGACTCGGAGCTGGGGATCTACTACACGGGTTACCGGGCCCAGCAGATCTACCGGTCTGTGGAGCGAAGCCTCAAACGGTTGGGCACCGACTTCCTGCACATTGTCCACATCCACGACGTGCGCACTCAAGCCCTGGAACAGGTGTTCGCGAAGGGCGGCGCGCTGGAGGCGCTGCTCGATCTGAAGCGCCAGGGCGTCATCGGTGCCGTGGGCATGGGCACGCTGGGCCTGGATTGCCTGCAGGCCGCGGTGGACAGCGGCGGGGTCGATGTCATTCAGATCTTCCACACCTATACGCTGCTCAACCAGTCGGCTGCGGAGCGGGTCATCCCGTCTGCGCGGGCGAAAGGCGTGTCGATCCTCAACTCGGCTCCCTACGCGGGCTACATCCTGGCAACGGGAGCGCGGCCTGACGCCCGCTACAACTATGTCCCGGCGGGAGAGGATGTGATCGAGGCCACGCGACGATTGGAGGCGGCGTGCGCGGCCAAGGGGATCGACCTGGCGACGGCGGCTCTGGCCTTCTCTTTGCGCAACCCCGACATCGATGTGACGATCCCCGCCTCAGGTAAACCCAAGCGTGTCGGTGAGTGGGTCGCGGCGCTGGACGTGACCCTGAGCGACGAGGATTGGGGCGAGATTCTGGCAGCGGCGGGCGGTCAGTACCCGCTGCGGCACTGAAAGGACAGATGACGATGAAGATCACCAAGTTGGAGACATTGTGCCTCTCGCGAATGCACGAGCCGGAGCGACAGTGGATCACGTCGCGCTACCGGACGGTAAAGGCGGATTGTGCGATTGTCGTAATTCACACCGATGAGGGCCTGACCGGTATCGGCGAGGCGAGCGCCTATGGCTGGCCGTTGTCGATTCGTGAGTGGGTCGACTGGCTGTCAGTCGAACTGGTCGGCAAAGACCCCACTGACCCGAGCATCACTCCCTCGCCCAATGGTGGCGCGCGCGCTCACGATGCGGCGGTAGCCGGGGTTGATTGTGCGCTGTGGGACTTGCGGGGCAAGATCGCCGGCAAACGGGCCAGCGAGCTCCTGACCGACGCGCCGGTGGACCGCGTGCGGCTCTACGCCTCCAGCGGCTGCCGGTACGACTGGCGTGACCGCCCGGAGCAGCTCATCGAGGAGACACTCGGCTATATCGACGACGGCTTTGCCGCGGTGAAGTTCCGCCTGGGCACTGAATGGAGCTGGGACCACGTCACCGTCGATCGTTTCCTGGGCCTGGTGCGCGAGCTGGTTCAGGAGGTCGATGGGCGTATGGAGCTGATGCTCGACGGCAACTGCCGCCTCACCGAGGAGCAGGCCCTGGTGGTCGCTGAAGAGATCGACCGCCTGGGATTTGCCTGGTTCGAGGAGCCCCTGCCCAAGGATCAGATCGAGGGCTATGCGCGTCTGGCAGCGGCGGTAGAGATGCCCATCACAGGCGGCGAGAGCCTCACCACCCTGGAGCAGTTTCGGCCGTACCTTGATACTCGAGCCTACGACATCGTTCAGCAGGATGCTGCGCTGTGTGGCATTACCGAGGCGATGCGCATCGCCAGAATGGCGCACCGTTACGGTGTGATTACCTGCCCACATAGCTGGCACAATGGTCTGATGGCGATGGAACACGCGCACTTTGTGGCGGCGCTGCCCGTGCCCCACATGCTCGAGTTGTGCATGATCCAGGGTCCCCTCCAATGGGCCATCCTGGCCGACAAGCCGCAGATCGAGAACGGGTGGTTGGTGTTGCCCGACAAACCCGGCTTCGGTGTCGAGCTGGCAGATGATCTCGAGGCCCGGTTCCCCTATATAGAAGGGCACTACGCAGTCCAGGTGCAGAGGTAGCTGGCAGGCCATGGACACTGAGAAGTTTGCGCCACTGAACCTGAATCCCGGGGAGATCATCGAGTATACCTACGAATGGAAGGGAGAGCGGTTTGCCGACGGGCGGCCCAAGGTGCCGGACAGTCTTCTGGAGCGGGTCGGCCATGTGACGCTTACACAGGCCTGGGGCGTGCTGCGGAACGCCGGCTATCATTGGCAATATGAGGACGGCTTTGTGTGTACCCACCCGGGCCAAACGCTGGTGGGTCGGGCGCTCACGGCGATGTACGTGCCGCGGCGGCCCGATATGCGGGCCTTGATGGAGGAGAAAGGCGCGCGGCTCGGTTGCATCGGCGACCAGATCTCGTGGCCCATCGATATGCTCGTGCCGGGAGACGTCTATGTGGCCGACGTGTATGGCAAACACGAGGAGGGCCCGATCATCGGCGACAATCTCTCGACGGCGATCTATGCCAAGTCGGGCAAGGGTGTTGTCCACGACGCCTCGGTCCGAGATATCGACGGCATTCAGGAGATCCCGGGCTTTGCCAGCTTCGTTCGTGGCTTCCATCCGACCTACGCCTCACCAACTATCATGCTGGTGGGCGTCAACTGTCCCATCCGCATTGGCCAGGCGACTGTGATGCCGGGCGACGTCGTGTTGGGCCAGCATAACGGCGTCGTTTTCATCCCACCACACCTCGTCGAGAACGTGGTCAGGACTTCGGAGCTGGTCCGGCTGCGTGATATGTTCGGCAAGCAGCGCCTGCAGGAGGGTAAGTATACGCCAGGTCAGATCGACGCGCGGTGGAATGACGAGATTGAGGCCGATTTCTCCGGCTGGCTCGAAGATCACATCGACGCCTTGCCCGTACCACGTGACGCCATCCAGGAGTTGCTGCAGGAGCGTACCTGGTAGGCCGGTCGCGTCGTAGAGCAGGCCGGGGTTCAGGTCTCCACGCCCCCGGGCCCACCGTTAGGCGCGGCTTACTCGTTCGTGAGCTGAGCCTGTTCCGGGCCCCGGCTCGTATCGGGCATCCGC
>Ga0123332_1003668_pt1 | contig 13899 bp, 11 predicted proteins | sample BioC12SIPDNA_4_FD_89958 | JGI IMG/M metagenome (GOLD analysis project Ga0123332, IMG submission 89958) | Anaerobic biogas reactor microbial communites from Washington, USA - Biogas_R2_A C12 SIP DNA | ecosystem: Engineered > Bioreactor > Anaerobic > Unclassified | place: Washington, USA...
GGGGAAAAGCCCTGTTTCGCCCGGTTGTTCTGCGGCACCCCGCCGCATCATCAAAAATCCAGCAAAAAATCTCCCAGATGCAAGCCTGACGGCTTGTGTCCGAGAGGGTTTTGCAAGAGCCTCAATCCTGAAATCATGTAATCCTGTCAAAACATAACAGCGCGGCAGGCCCGGAAAATCCTGAAATCGTGTCTCTCACCTGTTCAAACCGCCCCGCGTGGGCGGTCGGCCCGACTGAACCCTGAACCCTGGCTCTTGCGTTGCTGGTTTGCGTACTGCGGGAAATCGCGTTGCGCCAGCGCCCTGATTTCTGGTAGGCTCATCGGCATGAGCAAGGGGAAGAATCCAGCGAGAGGGCTGCCTGCCGTCCAGAAGGTACTGGAGGAGGCGGATGCCCGGGGGCTTGTGGCACGGTTCGGACACGGCGAGGTCGTGTCGGCGATCCGTGCCGCCGTCGCCGCCGCCCGCGGACAACTGCTTGCCGGTGCCGGAACCCCGTCCCCGTCGGCGGCGGAACTGCTGGCGGAGGCCGCGCAGAGGCTCGAGGCTTCCGATGCACCGCGCCTGAAGCCCGCCGTGAATGCGACCGGCATTCTGCTGCACACCGGACTGGGACGCGCACCCATGGCACGCGCGGCACGCGAGGCCGTGGCGTCCGTCATGGGATGCTGCAACCTGCAGATGGACATGGACGACGGATCGCGGATCCACCGCGAACATGCGGTGCGTGGGCTGGTGTGCTCGCTGACCGGCGCGGAGGACGTCGTGCTCGTCAACAATAACGCTGCCGCGACCCTGCTCGTGATCAGTGCCCTGGCGCACGGGAAGGAGATCGTCGTCTCGCGCGGCGAGCTGATCGAGATCGGCGGCTCGTTCCGCCTCCCCGAGATCATGCAGCAGGGCGGCGCGCGGATGCGCGAGGTCGGCACCACCAACAAGACGCACCTGCGCGACTACGAGCAGGCCGTATCGGACGCGACGGCCCTGCTTCTCAAGGTCCACAAGAGCAACTACGAGATAATCGGCTTCACGCAGGAGGTAGGCATCGCCGACATCGCCGGGGTGGGGCGGCGGCACGGCATCCCCGTGGTTGACGATCTCGGCTGCGGCGCCATGGTGCCGCTGGAGCGCTTCGGGCTGCCTCACGAGATGACGATTGCCGAGAGCCTTGCCGCCGGGGCCGACCTCGTGCTGGCGAGCACGGACAAGCTGATCGGCGGTCCGCAGGGCGGACTCGTGGTGGGACGGGCCGAGTTGATCGCGCGTGTCCGGCGCCATCCCCTCTACCGCGTCTTCAGGGTCTGCAAGATGACGCTCGCGGCGCTGGAGGCCACCTTGCGGTTGTTCCGGAATCCGGAGAATCTCCCCCGGACGCACCCGCTGTACGCCATGCTGGCCAAGACGCCCGAAGAGACGCGGCACCAGGCCGGGGAGCTTGCGGCGCAACTGCGCCCCCTTACGCCGTTCCGCGTCGACGTCGTCGAGCACGAGTCGTTCCTGGGCGGCGGCTCGCTGCCGGCGCGGCCCCTGGCGTCGCACGCTGTCGTGGTCGCGACCACCGGTCAGGCGAACGAGTTCGCCCGCGCGCTGCGGGCCTGCCGCGTACCGGTGTGCGCGCGGATTCATGACGGCGCCATTTATCTCGACATGCGCACGGTCTCCCAAGAGGAGTGCGCGCATGTGGTCGAGGCGTTCCGCGAGACGCGCGGAGGCGCGGCATGAGCGGGTGTGACGGCGCGGCCGCCTGCCGGATGCCGCCCGGGGGCGCTCCCGAGGGGATCCGGTTGACGCTGGGAACGGCGGGACACATAGACCACGGTAAGACCTCCGTGGTGCAGGCTCTCACCGGCGTGTGGTGCGCGCGGTTGCCGGAAGAGCAGGCCCGCGGGATGACGATCAACCTCGGCTTCACGGCCTGGGACACGGGGGACGGACGGCAGGTCGGCATCGTTGACGTCCCCGGCCACGAGCGCTTCATCCACAACATGGTCGCGGGCGCCAGCGGGATCGACGCCGTGATGCTGGTGGTTGCCGCCGACGATGGTGTGATGCCGCAAACTGTCGAGCACGTCCAGATCGTCCGCATGCTCGGGGTGCGCAGGGGAGTCGTGGTGATCAACAAGTGCGATCTCGCGGACGAGGCGCGCCTCGCCGAGGTGGAGGCTGCCATCGCCGCCTGCGTGGCGGGAACCTTTCTGGAACACGCCGGGCGCGTCCGGTTTTCGGCCAAGACCCACACCGGGCTGGAGGAGCTTCGGACGGCGCTGCGGCGCGTCATCGCGGAGACAGCCGAGCGCGACGAGCGTGGCCCGTTCCTGCTGCACATCGAACGCTCGTTCCAGCTCAAGGGCCTCGGCACCATTGTTTCGGGCATCCCGCGGTCGGGTACGGTGCGGATTGGCGACGAACTCGAGCTGCTGCCCGGGGGCACGCGGCACCGCGTGCGGGGCATTCAGGCCTACGGGTGCGACGTCGCGACCGGCCGCGCAGGCGAATGCGTGGCCCTGCGTCTCTCCGACATCGACCGCGAGGCCGCCGTCCGCGGCAAGGTGCTCGCGCTCCCCCGCTACTTCACGCCGCACCGCTTCATGAACGTGCGCTTCCTGTATCTTCCACCCGACGCGCGACCGCTGGAACCCCGCACGGCGGTCATGTTCCATGTGGGCACATCGGAAACGCCGGGCCACCTGCTGCTGGCGGCCAACGATAGGCTCGCACCCGGCGCCGAGACCTACGCACAGATCCAGCTCGCCCGGCCCGTGGTGGCGGCACCCGGCGACTTCTACCTGATCCGGCGGCGATCCCCCGCCGCGACCCTCGGCGGCGGCACGGTGATCGATTGTTCCGACACCAAGCTCCGCCGGGGACGCGGTACGTGGGTCGAGGATCGCAAGGCCGTCGAGACCGCTGCCGGGGATGATCGCCAGGCCCTGCTGCTGGCCCTGGAGAAGGCGGGCGACGACCCCTGCCACATCGACAACTGGGCACGCCTGGCGGTGGTCGCGCCGGAGAGCGCCCGCACCGTGGCGCCCGCGCTGGCGGCGGAGGGCGCGGTGGTCGCGCTACCCGGCGACCGCTACGTCTCCCTTGCCGCCATGGCCAGGCTTCGCGCCGCCCTGCTCGGCCGCATGGCCGCACTGCATGACGAACACCCCCTTCACCGCGGGTTCGAGAGGCGCGCAATCCTCCAGTCTTTCCCGGGCTCGCGCCTGGTGCTCGACCCCGTCTTTGCGGATCTTGTGGCGGACGGCACGCTGGTGGCCGAGGGGCCGCGGTTCTTTCTCAAGGCGCGCGAACCCGTGCCCGACAAGCGGCAACAGAGCATGGCGAACAACATCACGGCGATCTTCGAGGGGGCGCGCTACAACACGCCGCGGCCGGACTCGCTGCCCGCACGCCTGCACGCGACACAGCGGGAAGTGGACGAGCTGCTCACCCATCTTGAGCACCGCGGCCTGCTGGTGCGGCTGGAGGATCACGTCCTTCTGCACTCCCGCTGGGTTAAGGAGTCGGGCGAGCGCCTCGAGGCACACCTGGTAAAGGAAGGCAGGATCGACGCCGGAGGGTTCAAGGAGCTACTCCAGGCCTCGCGCAAGTTCGCCATTCCATTGCTGGAGTATTGGGATCGCATGGGACTGACACGACGCGAGGGCAACTACCGGTTGCTCCGCAAAACCAGGGAGAAGGAGACGGAACGATGACGCCTGAACAGATTGAGAAGCGCAAGCGGGTGATGGGACGATCGATCAAGCTGGGGCACTGCGTGTGCGACCCCGCCAAGCCCTGTCCCTGTCCGGTGTTCCAGGAGAAGAACGTATGCCTCTGCGCGGGGGAGCATCTGCCCGTCGACGACGTGGTGGCGGTCAGGCTCACCGAGCATGTGCGCAGTGCCGGATGCGCCAGCAAGATCGGGCAGAAGGATTTGGACGAGGTTCTGTCGAGGCTGCCGCCGATCCGGGATCCGCGGCTTGTCGTCGGCACGTCCACGGGTGACGACGCGGGCGTCTTCGAGCTCCGCCCCGGACTGCTGCTGGTGCAGACCGTGGATGTCTTCATGCCCAGCGTTGACGATCCGCGCCTCTTCGGCCGCGTCGCGGCCTGCAACTCCCTCAGCGACGTCTATGCCATGGGCGGCACGCCGGTGACGGCTCTCTCCATCATCGGCTTCCCCATCCACACGCTGCCCCGGCGCGCCATGGTCGAGATTCTCAGCGGCGGCATGGAGGTGCTCGCCGAGGCCGGGACGGTTCTCGTCGGCGGACACAGCATCAACGAGGAGGAAATCAAGTTCGGCTTCGCCGTCACGGGTGTCGTGGAGCGCGAAAACCTGGTCACGAACGCGGCGGCCGCGCCGGGCGACGTGCTCGTCCTGACGAAGCCGCTGGGCGTCGGCATGATCGCGCTGGCGGGACAGCTCGGGCGTGCCTGCGAGAGGGCGTTGCAGGCGGCCGGCACGTCGATGGCGACGCTAAACCGCGCCGCCGCCGAGGTCATGGTGCGGCATGGCGTGAAAACGTGTACCGATGTGACCGGCTTCGGCCTGCTCGGGCACCTGACGCGGATGATGATGGAGAGCGGCACGGGTGCCGAGGTTGATTTCGATGCGCTGCCGCTGCTCCCGGATGTGGCGTCGTACGCGGAGCAGGGGATCTACAGCGGCGCCAACGAGCGCAACTCGGCGTTTGTCGCCGGCGAGGTGGAGTTCGCCGCCAGGCTTGGGGTCGCCCAGCAGGCGATCCTCTACGATGCCCAGACCTCGGGCGGCCTGCTGATGGCGGTGCCGCCCGCCCGCGTGGCGGCACTGCTTGACGATCTCCACGCCGCGGGGGTCGCCGCAGCCGCGCGCATCGGCCGGGTGACTGACAAGGGCCGCGTGCGCATTGTCGTGCGCTGAGCAGGGGCAGGGGGCGCAGGGGCGCGACCTTGAATGACCGCTTGCGCTTGCATTTTTGCCTTTAACAGGCCATTCTATGCTGGTCTTGAACCATAACGCCATAAGACCGGAGAATCAGCCAGATGCTATCCTCTTCCAAGTTTACCGCCAAAAGGGGCGGTGCCGGCCTGCTCGAGCGCCTGCGCGCCGAGCGGGCGGCGCGGCTCAAGGGAGGCTTGTACCATGAGACGCAGATCGCCCTCTGTTACAACTCGAACCGCATCGAGGGAACCAGGCTCTCCGAGCAGCAGACGCGGCTGATCTTTGAGACCGCCACGCTGCAGCCGGAAAACGGCGACGCCATCCGGATGGATGACCTCATCGAAACCAGCAATCATTTCGCAGCCTTCGATTTCCTGCTGGATGTGGCCGACCGTCCCCTGGACGAGCGCTGCATCAAGCGGTTCCACGCCATCCTTAAGCGTGGCACTACCGATGCCGGCAAGGAGTGGTTCCGCGTCGGCGGCTATAAGCGCCTGCCCAACATGGTGGGAGGACGTGAAACAACGCCGCCGCGGAAGGTGGCGGGTGCCATAAGGGCCTTGCTGGCAGAATATCACGCGTTGCCGACCGTGACTTTCGAGGCCGTGGTTGATTTTCACTATCGTTTCGAATCCATCCACCCCTTCCAGGATGGCAACGGACGGATCGGTAGGCTGGTCGCCTTCAAGGAGTGCCTGGCGCATGGCATCATTCCGTTCATCATTGATGAGGCGCATAAGACATTCTACTACCGCGGATTATCACACTACCACGAAACCCCGGAGTATCTGCTGGACACATGCCGCTCGGCGCAGGACCGCTATGCCGGGATGATGCGCTATTTTCACGGCTGATACCGGTTGAAAGCGGCAGGGTTCGCATTGGTGCCACAAGGCGCTTGCGGTACGGGCGGGATGATCGAGCGAATCGAGGGAATCGAAATAATCGAGGGAATCGATTCGTTCGAATCTATCGAATCTATCGATTCCATCGAAAAGCCCTACCTGTGCCCGCCGTCCCCGGCGGTATCGTTCGCCAATCATGCGCGCAACAGCACCACGCGGAGATCGCGGGCTCCATAGCGCATCCGAAGCGAACGGGGAAGCCGTAACATTCGCTTGCTTTTTCGCTTTCGACAAAGTGCAGAGACAAGGTGTGGAGACAAGGTGCGCCATTGGGCGGCGAAGGGGCAGCGCAGCGCTTTTACCCTCTAAATTGCGAGCCACTGCGTGGTCGCAATAACCGCAACTGCCTACTGCTACTCCTGGCTGCCGCCACCGGCGGCAGGCAGCGTGGCGAGGGTCTCGAGGCGCTGGCGGCCGGTGGCCGCATCGAGCTTCTGCCTGCGCGCCAGCAGGCGCAGCTTTATGGCATAGGCCAGCAGCACTCTGGCGGTCAGCGGCTGGATGCCCTGCAACTCCTCGGCGGCCTTCCAGCGTATCCGGTCCAGAGCGCGCTCGCGCTGCAGTGGGTCGGGCTGCTCGAAGGCCGCAGCCACACCCCGGGCAGTCTCCGTCTCGTCAAGGCCGTCCGGCCGGATCCATGGCCGGGCGTCGGTGCCCAGGCGCGCGGCGCGGCGGCGGGCGATGGCGTTGCGCAGCCCCGTCTCGTGCCGTCGCCAGGCCGTGATGAAGGGATGGGTACTGGGCTGGTCGTCCAGCAGCGCCTCGACCGCCGCCAGAAGACTACCGGATAGGTGCTCGGTACAGGCCGCCCGGAACTCCTCCAGCGTGATCGCTGAAGGTTGTTCGGGCAGCAGCGCCGGCAGCGAGGAGATGAAGTAGTCGAGGTTCATGCCCCGGGCACCTATTCGGCCGGCTTGAGCAGCTTGGCCAGTTGCGGGCGCAGCAGGCGCGCCAGCGCGGCGGTGATCGCCTCGGTGGTGAAGCTGTGCGTGACGCGGCCGTCCTGCAGGCGCAGGGTGAAGCCCTCCGGGAAGGCCGTATTGGGGGTAATGGTCACGCCCTGCTTGCTAGCCGCCTCCTTGCGCAGTCTTTCCAGCAGACCGGCGGTCTGCCCGGCGGCGGCACCGCCCACGACCACCTCGATCTCCTTCTCGCCGCCCTTGAGATAGGCGGAGACGGTCTCGGAGACCCAGCGCTGGAAGGTGGCCTCGTCGGACACGACCGCACCGACCTCGCGGCGCAGCAGGTTCTCGAAGAGCCTGACCAGGTCCTGCTCGACCTGGATCAGCACGTCGCGCGCCGCCTGGCGGATATTCTGCTCGGCGCGGCGCTGGTAGCCCTCGGCGTCGCGTTCCGCCGTCTCCCGCAGGTTCTTGGCCTCGGCCTCGGCACGGGCCACGATCTCGCGGGCCTCGCGCCGGGCCTGCTCGGTCATGGCCTGCGTCTCGGCCTGCGTCTTCTCGACGCCTTCCGTGCGGATGCGGTCGAGCAATTGCTGAAGTTCCTGTGTCATTTCGGCTTCCTTGGTGCGCGCAGCCGGCTAGACCCTGATGACGGCCATCAGCGTGAAGACCATCATGAAGATAGCCACGGTCTCGATGATGCCGATCGCGGCGAGGTTGTTCGTCAAGCCCTCTCCGGTCTCGCCATGGGCGTCGGCGGCGGCGGCGGCGGCGCGGCCCTGCATGTAGGCTGAGAGGCCGAGGCCGAGGCCGGCGATGATGCCGATCACGAAGAGGGGAATCCAGGGGGAGCCCTGCACGGCACGCCCAATCATGGTGAACATCACGATCATGCCGTAGAGCGTCTGCGTCAGCGGCGCGCCGACGTAGGTAAGCAGCAGGAAGGGGGCCTGCTTGCCCTGAATATAGCACTTCTTCCAGGCGCCGACGGCCGCGCTGCCCGCGACCCCCGTGCCCAGGCCCGAGCCGACGGCGCTGAAGAAGAGCGTCATGACGGCACCGGCGATGCCCAATCCGGTATTCAATGCTGGATCCATGTGTGTGTACTCCTGGTTGTTTCTGGCGTGTGGTTAGTGATTCATGCCGCGATCATTCGCCGGACTCGGCGGCCGCGGGTTTCTGGCGCCGGAAGGGGCGGTAGGCGAAGCCGCTCCAACTGACGCCCTTGTGGTTGGAAAACTCGAGGGTGTTGAGGCGCACGGCATGCACGAGGATGCTCAGTGCCCCCATCAGCAGGTTCATGCCGTGCCCGGCCAGCAGGATCAGCAGCACGACGGGAATCTTGATCCAGAGCGGCAGCGACAGGGAGAGCGCCATCTGGTTGAAGTTCTCCGCCACCTTGACCGAGGCAATGCCGACGGCGAAGAGGCGTACGTAGGAGATGACATCGCCCAGGCAGCTCATGATGTTCAGGGGCAGCATGGCGAGATTGATGCCCTCTGTCCTGAGTTCGCCGCGGTCGAGCATGAAGAGGACGATCAGCAGCACCGCGACGCCGCCGACGGGCAGCATGAAGCCGGGGAACGTGAAGCCCTCGACCGCGACGGTGCAGGCCGCCGCGTACATCGTCCAGATCACGCCCACCCAGCCCACTTCCGCCAGGCTCTTGCGCGAGGGCAGGAGTGCGGCGGCGTTCCAGAGGCGGGCGATGGAGAGGTGCAGCGCCCCGAGGAAGAAGCAGAACTGCATGATGTTCTGCTGTTCGCCCAGCCAGCGCGCTACAGGATGGTTGAGCACGCCGGGCAGGATTTCGCCGGACATGCCGAAGTAGGTGGCGGTCAGGACGCCCCAGATGATGGTGGCGATCGAGAAGACACCCATGAGGATGAAGGGATCGGCGGGCGCCTTGCGGAACTTGCGGCGCAGGGCCAGCGTGCCCAGCAGCAGCACGGTGCCGTAGCCGGCATCGCCCACCAGCATGGCGAAGAAGAGCATGAAGAAGGCCAGGAAGACGACGCTGATGTCGCTCTCGCGGTAGCCGGGCAGGATGCCGAGCATCTTGAAGAGCGCGGTGGCGGAGCGGGCAATCCGGGGCGGGCGGATCAGCGTGGGCGGCTCCTCGTCCGGGTTCGGATCGCGTGCCATCAGTGCCCAGCCCGCATCGCGCGCGGCCGTCTGGAGCGCCGGTATCCGCTCGTTGGGGGCGTAGCCGGTCAGCCAGACGATGCCCTCGGCGGCACCCATGCCGGCCTGCGCGGCCATGAAGTCGCGGATCTCCGTGCGCTCGCGGATGCGCTCGCGCAGGGCGTCGGCCCCGTGGGCCATGGCCGCCAGCGCGCGGTGGATCTCGACGTGCCGGTTGCCGGCCGTGGCGCGGCTGGCCTGCATGGCCGAGAGCGGCCGGCCGGGGAGCGGGATGCGCTCGGTCTTGTCGCCAAGCTCCACCGGGCCGACGGCGATGCCCAGCGCGCGCTGCTTGTCATTGTGCAGGACATGCACAAGGCCGCCCTCCCCGGCCTGTGGTATGGCGGCGGCGGGTGCGCTGAAGAGCTGTACCGCGAGTCCGCGCGCGGCCAGCATCTGCGCCGAGGCGGGGTCGAACTCGCCAAAGCCCTGGTAGCGCTTGATCTCGCCGTCGAGCGCGGCCATCTCGGCCTCGAGTGCCTCGGCCTCGTCGGACAGTGCCATCACGGCCTCGACCGTCACCGGTTCCCTGCGGCCGGGCGCGGGGGCGCCCTGTGGCTCACCGGCCTGCTCTTCGGCGGCCCCGGTGACAAGGCGCAGGGCCTTTTCGGCGCGGCGCAGGTCGGCTTCGGCCTTCTGGAGATCCGGCGCCTCGGCGGGTGCCGCGGCATCAATGTGGAGCACGCCCAGATCCTGCAGCCGCCCGAGCGCCTCGTCGCGTCCGGCGGCGGTGCAGAGGATCGTCACGCGTTGCATGGGAACGATCATGCCGCGTCCTCCCCGGCGGCCGCGCCGCCGCCGCGCTTCTTGGCCAGCTTGCCGCGTGCCACGGCGGCGGTCTGCTCGTCGCCGAGGTGGATGCGGATGATGCGGATGTTCTCGCGGCACTCGGGAATCTTGACCTTCTCGAAGAGGTTGACCCGCTGCGAGGTGGTGGTCAGTTCCTGGGTGATCAGCCGGCGCTGCTCCTCGAGGATGCGCGCCCTTGCGGCCAGGGCCAGGCGAGCCTCGACGAGCGCCTGCGCGTCGTCGTGCCAGGCCGGGGTGGCAAAGAGGTCGAGCGTCTCGCGGCGTGTCCTGATCTCGCGGTACACGGGAATGACCACGCCGGCAATGTTGGCCTGGTCGGTGACGATCTCCTCGAGCGTCACCAGCGCCGGGGAGAGTTCCCCCTCGCTGAAGAGCGCCAGCCACGCCTCCGCCGCAGCCTGGAGTTCGGCTGTCTCGCGGGCGACCGTCTCGAGATGCGCCGTGATGGCGGAGATCTCGAGCTGGAGCTGCTGCTTCTTGAGCTGCAGCATCGGCAGAAAGCGCTCGTAGCGCTTGAGCGCGTCGCTCTGAGCCTTAAGCTCGGTCTTGGTGAGTTTAATCCGGGCCATGCGTCAGTCGGTGGACTTCCGCCTCCAGAACTCGTCGGTCAGGCGCGAGGCGATGCCGACCTCGAAGGGTTCGAAGCAGTCGCTGAGGATCGTCCATCCGAGGTCGAGGGCCGCCTCCAGCGGGATATTGACTTGCAGATCCATCAACTCGCGCTCGAAGCGCTCGCCGTACTTGAGCAGCTTGCCGTCCCAGTGGGACATGCGGAAGCCCATGGACTGCTTCTCGAGGGTCTCGCGGTACGAGGCATAGAGGCGGATCATGGCGTCCATGATGGTGCGGTGATCCTTGCGCGTCTTGCCGTTGACGAGCTGCTTGAGGCGGCTGAGCGAGCCGAAGGGCTCGATGCGTCCGTTCTGCAGATAGAACTGGCCCTCGGTGATGTAGCCGGTGTTGTCGGGCACGGGGTGGGTGACGTCGTCGCCGGGCATGGTGGTGGCGGCCAGGATGGTGATCGAGCCGGCCCCCTCGAAGTCGACGGCCTTCTCGTAGCGTGCGGCGAGCTGGCTGTATAGGTCGCCGGGATAGCCGCGGTTCGAGGGGATCTGCTCCATGGTGATGGCGATCTCCTTGAGGGCGTCGGCGAAGCTGGTCATGTCGGTCAGCAGCACCAGCACGCGCTTGCCCTGCAGGGCGAACTGCTCGGCCACGGCCACGGCCATGTCGGGCACGAGGATGCACTCGACGATGGGGTCGGCGGCGGTATGCACGAACATCACACTGCGCGCCAGCGCGCCGCTCTCCTCGAGCGTGTCGCGGAAGAAGAGGTAGTCGTCGTACTTCAGCCCCATGCCGCCGAGGATGATCACGTCAACCTCGGCCTGCAGGGCGATGCGCGCCAGCAGGGGGTTGTAGGGCTCGCCGGCGCGCGCGAAGACCGGGAGCTTCTGCGACTCGACGAGCGTGTTGAAGACGTCGATCATCGGGATGCCGGTACGTACCATGCGGCTGGGGATGACGCGCCTGGCGGGGTTGACCGAGGGGGTGCCGATGTCGATCAGGCCATCGGAGAGGGCCGGGCCCTTGTCGCGCGGCTGGGCGCCACCGGTGAAGATGCGTCCCATCAGGGCATCGGAGAAGGGGATCTGCATGGGTCGGCCGAGGAAGCGCACACGGGCGTCGGTCGCCACGCCGCGCAGGCCGGAGAAGACCTGCAGCGAGACCTTGTCGCCATCGAGCTTGATGACCTGCCCGAGGGAGGTGCCGAAGCGCGAGGTGATCTCGGCGAGCTCGCGGTAGCTGACGCCTTCGGCGCGCAGCGTGGCCACGCTGCCGGCCATGTGGTCGATGCGATGGTAAACTTTATGCATTGTCGGTGGCCTCCGCGAGCAGCGAGGTGATCCGGTTCCGGCCGGTCTTGAAGGCCTCGGAATCCCAGGGGGCATGGTGCCAGTCCTTGAAGGCCTGGGTGAGGGTCAGGAAAAAGCGGCGTGCGGCATCCTTGTCGTCGAAGGCGAAGTCGGCGGCGAGGATCGTGCCGAGCGTGTTGAAGACCTCGCGCTGGCGCTTGACCGGCGTCGCGGAGTCAACCTCGTTGAAGGCGTCCTGCTGCAGGTACACGGCATCCACCAGCTCCGACTTCAGGTATAAGATGAAGTCGTCCATCGAGGTGCCCTCCTCGCCGACGACCTTCATCATCTGGGCCACGTCGTTGCCTCGGCGCAGGAAGTCGCGCGCGTGCTCGACGCGCCCGACCGGGGCGATGCCGGTGTACTTGCTCCAACTCTCGAGCGGGTCGATGGCCGGGTAGCGCCGCGCATCGGAGCGGGCGCGGGAGAGTCCGTGGAAGGCGCCGACGACCTTGAGGGTGGCCTGGGTGACCGGCTCGTCGAAGTTGCCGCCGGCCGGCGAGACCGTGCCGCCGATGGTCACCGAGCCTATCGCGCCATCCTTCAGGCGCACGCGTCCGGCGCGCTCGTAGAAGGCGGCCACGACACTCTCGAGATAGGCCGGGAAGGCCTCCTCGCCGGGGATCTCCTCGAGGCGGCCCGACATCTCGCGCAGGGCCTGCGCCCAGCGGGAGGTGGAGTCGGCCAGCAGCAGGACGTTGAGCCCCATCATGCGGTAGTAGCCGGCGATGGTGACGGCGGTATAGACCGAGGCCTCGCGCGCGGCCACGGGCATCGAGCTGGTGTTGCAGATGATGATCGTGCGGTCCATCAGCGTGCGGCCCGTGCGCGGGTCGGTCATCTTGGGAAACTCCCGCAGGGTCTCGACGACCTCGCCGGCGCGCTCGCCGCAGGCCGCGAAGACCACGATGTCGACCTCGGCGTGGCGGCTGGTGAGCTGCTGCAGCACGGTCTTGCCGGCGCCGAAGGGGCCGGGAATGCAGTAGGTGCCGCCGAGGGCGACGGGGAAGAAGGTATCTATGATGCGCTGCTGCGTGACCATCGTCTCGGTCGGGCGCAGGCGCTCGGCGTAGCAGGCTATCGGCACCTTTACCGGCCAGCGCTGCATCATGGTGGCCGTGTGCTTCCGGCCCTCCTCGTCAGTCAGCGTGGCGATATTCTGCTCGACGGTGTAGTCGCCGGCGGGGGCGATCTCGGTGACGGTACAGGTGCCGTGGATGCCGAAGGGCACCATGATACGGTGCTCGAAGAGCCCCTCCGGTACAGTACCGAGCGTCTCGCCGGCCGTCAGCTTGTCGCCTGCCTTGGCCTTGGGCGTGAAGTGCCAGGTCTTGTCGCGCAGCAGGGCCTCGAGGTAGGTGCCGCGCTGCAGGAAGAATCCGCACTGCTCGGCGAGCCGCGGCAGGGGATTCTGCAGTCCGTCGTAGATTTGCCCGAGCAGGCCGGGGCCGAGCTCGACCGACAGCAGGTTGCCCGTGAAGGAGACGGTGTCGCCCACGCGCAGTCCGGTGGTGTCCTCGAAGACCTGCATGTCGGCCTGGCGGCCGCGGATGCGGACTACCTCGCACATGAGACGGCGGGCATCGTCACCATCCGTGATCAGCTCTGCATAGCCGACCTCGTTCTGTGCGACGGCACCATCGAAGGCAACGGAGATCATGTTGCCGTTGACCGTCGCGATTCTACCTGTTGCTTCCATAACGACCGTGTTCCGGGGAGACTCTTGTCCCGCGACTGTGCAGCCGGGGCGGGAAAGTGCAAAGGGTATCACCTATGCGCTATTCGTGCAAACCAAAAGACCGGGGCGCGGGTGATTTTAGATTTGTGATTGGGGGGGAGCTGCGCGCCGGAACATGTGCGATGCGGAGGCGGCGACGGGTTTGTTTTGGCAGGATTTCCTGCTTCGCAGGCGCATATTAACAGGATTACATGATTTTCAGGCGGGAGGGGATGCTGGGGAGGGCGCTGGTTTTGGAGCTTGGTGGGGGAGATTGGGGGGGTGCGCGCGTATTCATTTGCGAAACGGTGGCGGCGACTGGGTTTTAGCTACGGATTTCGCGGATTTGCACGGAAGGCTGCGCGCTGCATCATGCGCGATGCGGAGGCTGCGACTGTTTTTTGAATCAGGAAGGCAGGAAGGCAGGAAGGTGTTTTGAACCGCCAAGGCGCCAAGCAGGAAGTAGCAGTAGGCAGTGGCAGTAGGCAGTGGCAGGAGACAGGGAGTAGCAGTAGGCAGTGGCAGTAGGCAGTGGCAGGAGACAGGGGAC